>Ga0207433_10004504_pt1 | contig 25596 bp, 23 predicted proteins | sample YelNatPaOPGAMG01_FD_187559 | JGI IMG/M metagenome (GOLD analysis project Ga0207433, IMG submission 187559) | Hot spring thermophilic microbial communities from Obsidian Pool, Yellowstone National Park, USA - OP-RAMG-01 (SPAdes) (version 3) | ecosystem: Environmental > Aquatic > Thermal springs... | reverse complement strand
CCCTAATAAATCTAACAACTTTGGACATGGTTTCACCATAGATAAGGAGAGAACCCCCAAATAAAGCTTAAGCCCAATTGACTGGTCAAATAAGAGAATTAAACCACAAGCTTAAGTTTACAAGACGTTGGAAACTGAGATAAACTATTTAGAAATCTATTGGAGAATTGGGATACATAGATGAGATTAGGAAGCGTCAATTCTGCATTACGGTAATGGATTTAGACTTCTAGAAACCTAGAGCTTCGGCTGCAGGAAGAGTCCTAAACTTAGATGTTTAAGTTAGGTTTTATTAACCCCTATCATGAAGATATTTAAGTGAAGTAGCTTCTAGAATGGATAGAACACTATTTACATTTGTTCTTTGATTTAATACTTTGCTTTCAGCGTAGCTTAAGAGCTGGGGTAAATGAGGTAGCTGAGTAATAGTTACACATCCATAGGAATATTTAAATAGTTTAAATATTCTTAATTATGGATTTATATGAGTGTCTTGAAGGTTGTTGGTGAAAAAACTAGAAGGTATTTTACTAGAATAGGTTTACCGGATCATGATTTACATGAGCTTCCCGAATCTAAGCTTAGATTTCCGGATGGAGCATATTTTAGAATAGAAGTACCAACAGTTAACAGTATTGAAGCTATGCGTAGCCTAATAGGTAGAGCTAGGGATTTAGGGGTTGTAATAAATAGAATTGATGAAACACGTGGAATAATAAGACATACAGATAGGGAAATTATTGAGATGATAGAGTTAGCTAAGGAGAATAGGATAGAGCTAAATCTATCAGTAGGTCCTAGAGCCCCCTATGATATTAGTGCAACTGCTAAAACACCTATGGGCGCATATATAGGCTACAGGTTGAGGGGGGTTGAGCAGCTAGTTAGAGCTGTTGAGGATGTAAAACGTGGCATAGAGCTTGGATGTAGGGGATTCCTAGTCTATGATGAGGGGTTACTGTGGATTCTAGGTAAAATGAGGAGGGATGGTGAGATACTGTCTGATATTAAGTTTAAGGCTTCCGCCCATATGGGTCATGGAAACCCTGCTTCAGCAAAACTTCTAGAGGAGTTGGGTGCGGATTCCTTCAATCCTGTAAGGGATTTAACAATAGAGATGGTAGCATCCTTAAGAGCTACGTTAAGAATTCCAATAGATATCCATACAGATAATCCGCCAGCTTCAGGTGGATTTATTAGAACTTATGAAGCCCCCCTACTGGTAAAGGTTGGTTCCCCAATACATCTAAAATGCGGAAACTCCGTAGTTCAGGAGCATGGAACACTTCCTGGAAGTAGGGAGGGGGAGAAGATGGCTGAGCAGGCTTGGCTGGTTGTTAATATGCTAAAGAAATATTTCCCGGAAGCTAAGCAAACAATAGATCCAGCTCCCGATATGGCAATACCTAAATAGTAGGCTTAACATTAGCCTCATAAACATTTTCCTGAGGTTATGAAATGGATACATTATCGAGAAAGCTTGCAAACTTCATTTATGGTTTAAAATATGATCATTTAAGAGGGGAGGTTGTTAATCAGGTAAAGAAATGCCTCCTAGATTTCCTTGGGGTTTCACTACTAGGCTCAACGTCAAGTATTGGCAGAACACTAGTAAATTTTGTTAAGAATATTGGCGGGGTTGAGGAGTCAACAGTAATAGGGGGATGTTTAAAGGTACCATGCATTAACGCTGCATTTATTAATGGTGTGTTAGCACATATACATGAGCTTGATGATGGACATAGATTCGCTATGGGTCATCCAGGTGCTGTAGTTATTCCAGCAGCATTAGCTGTAGGTGAGAGAAACAATGCTTCTGGAAGGGAGTTAATAACATCTATTACTGCTGGATATGAAGTATTTGTTAGAATAGCTAAAGCAGTAAATCCATCCCATCTTCAAAGAGGCTTCCATACCACAGGTACATGCGGAGTTTTTGCAGCTGCAGCAGCTTCCGGGAAGATTCTAGGCTTAAACGTAGATGAGTTAAGTAATGCATTAGGCTTAGCAGGTATACAGGCAGCAGGTCTTCTAGAGGTGGTGCGTGGTGAATCTATAGCTAAACCCCTACAGCCAGGTAAGGCAGCGCAGAGCGGTGTTATTTCAGCTTTACTTGCTCAAAACGGGGTAAGCGCACCTGACACCATATTCGAGGGGGAGAACGGATTCTGCCATGCCTTCTCAGACAGTTATGATTTACAAGTAATTACGGAGGGTCTTGGGGAAAGCTATGAGATAATGAGAATATACTTTAAATTCCATGCCTCATGCAGACATACTCATCCAGCAATCGATGGAGTCCTAAAATTGGTAAAGGAATACAATATACTGCCTGAGGAAATAGAGGAGGTACAAGTTAAAACCTACTCAATAGCATATAACCTCTGCGGGAAGGAGTATGAGCCTAAAACCGTCTCTACAGCCAAGTTCAGTATACCATACTGTGTTTCAGCAGCTATTCTACGTGGAAGTGTAGGTCCTGAAGCATTTACAGTTGAAAGCATTAAGGATACTGTAAATCTTGCGAGAAAAGTTAAGGTTACAGTAGATCCTGAAATAGATGCTAACTTCCCTAGAGAGCGGGGAGCTAAGGTTAAAATAGTAAGGAGGAATGGAGAGGAGGTGGAGGTCTTCATTAGAAATCCCTTCGGTGAACCTGAAGCTCCAGCAAGTATTGAAGATATTAAGGGTAAGTTTAAATCTTTAGCAAGCAAAGCCATTTCAGCCAGTAGTGTTAATAGCTTAATAATGCTTGTTGATAAGCTTGAAGCATTAAAGGATATTAGTGAAATACTTAGCTTACTTGGTGGTGGAAGCTTATAGCAGCATCGTGATGGTGATGGCTTGATGAAGCTACGTGAAGCTATTCTAAGTGATGAAGTACTTATAGCTCCGGGAGCTCATGATGCTCTTTCAGCGAAGATGGTGGAGATGATGGGTTTCAAGCTGGTCTACATGACTGGCTTCGGGGTTTCAGCAAGCATGAATGGGATGCCTGATGTAGGTCTTATATCGTTTGAGGAGATGCTTTGGATGCTTAGAAGAATAGTTAATGCTGTTAATATACCTGTAATTGCTGATGCAGATACAGGCTATGGAAATGCTGTAAATGTTATTAGGACTGTAAAGGAATATATAAGGGCTGGAGCTGCTGGACTACATATTGAAGACCAAGTATTCCCTAAAAGATGCGGTCACGTAGAGGGTAAGGAAGTAATACCGTGTGAGGAAATGGTTGGTAAAATATCGGCAGCAATAGATACTAGAAACACTTTAAACAGGGACTTTCTAGTAATTGCTAGAACAGATGCTCTAAACGTTGAGGGATTAGAGAAAACATTGGAGAGACTGGATCTATATGCTGAAGCCGGTGCAGACATGCTTTTCGTTGACGGCATAAAAACTGTTGAGGAGGCTGAATACTTTGGGAAGAATGCGAGAAAACCATTAGTATACAATATGGGTGGCTTAGCTCCTAAGCTATCCATAACGGAATTAAGGAAGCTAGGCAACTATAAACTTGTAATACTACCAACATATATGCTAAGAGTTGCTGTAGATGCTATGAGAAAACTCCTGGAGAGAATAAGGAGGGAGGGAATCCAGATAGTTAAATCCCCGGAAATCATGGATTCCAAAACATTCTACGAATTCATAGGCTTCCCCAAAATCAGAGAGCTTGAAGAAAAATACCTCCCCCCACAAACAATACGGAAAAAATATGGTAACCTATAGGTTACTCTAGGAACATAACCCCCACCCATGAACTCCTATTGAGAAGAGCAGTGTTTAACTAGGGTTTTGAGCTACGTAGTCTTAATAGACTTACATAGCTCTTGGTCTTCAACAGGTCTTGTCCAGGGTTCATAGGGGCTCGGCATCACCCTCCAACCCAGTCAGGGAATCCAACCCACACATCACCTAGCGTTTCCAGCCTGAGTTCATCTATGTGGGAAGCCTCCATCTCAGGGCTATCCGCATCATCCGATAGTCCACGCCACCATCCATAAAATTATGGATCAAATCTATTTGGAACTGCTGTCTACGGCATTAACACCATCCCTACGAAAATCCTAACTATTCCCTTATTCACTAATATTAGAGTTTCCCACTATACAATTGTACAGATTTAAGAGTTCCCTACATGATCTTCCCCGCCACACTTATATAGAAACTAAATATCTTAATTCATAGATTTAAGGTGGAAAATGTGAGTAAATAAATTATAAAGCAATTTTCCATTATCTATTTTGTCGTGAGTCTCGATAGTAATATCAATGGCCAATAGGTATTATTGAGGCTTTCTTTAAGCCTGAGAGTAGAAGAACTTCATATAATGATAGATCCTTAATTAGTTGGGTCTTGTATTTTGTTTCTACTGGTTGTAGACACATAAAATATAAGGAGGTTTGGAGCCGCATAATTAAGACTTCAAAGTTTAACATATAGCTGGAACTGTAAATTCCCCATCTTCAGCAAGGGCTTACAATAATGGATATTAATAGCGTAACGGTTAAGGCTGGGAGTAAATATGCAAACTACGATAAATCCAAGCTGAAGTAGGGTGATAACTCACGTGATAGTTAATAAATTCTCTAAACTACTACTTCAACATAATGTTCATAACTCAAAGATGTTAATGACGATATAGGTTGAGAATAATTTAAGTAGGATTTGGATGTTTATTATGCCAGTGAGGATTAGGCTAGAGGTAACAGCATTCAGGTAAACATACTGTAAATCCTGGAAGCAGTAGGATAAATAACTGGATTTCCATCATGTATGGGTAAGCTAGTTAATCTGTTAGCTTAATTTATAGGTATAGTAGAAGCTTAGGAATGTGAAGACTATAAGTGGTATTATTGCTATTAGGCTGTAGGTATCGTTTGGATATAGTAGGACTATTAATGCTAGAATCATCCCTATAGTTTTTAGGATTATGTTCAATACCTTGTTTCTACTTATTAATCCATGTATTGATGATGTTGCTCCAATAAATCCAGCTGCAACTATCCCCATAGCCTTAACCATCTCCAGCCCAGGCTCAACAACTAGTTGAGGCCATCTGAAAACAGTGAATGGAAGTATGAATACTGGAAGAGCTATTTTACAGGTATTAAACATTGTCCTCATGAATGATCCTCCTGAAATTCTTGAGGCAACAGCTGACGTTATCGATGTTGGTGGGGTATATTCTGAGATAATAGCCATGAGGAAGCCGAACCAGTGTACAATCCATGGATTATATCCTAGCTTAACCATTGATGGGAGGATTAATACAACAAGCAATACATAGGTAGCTAGAGGAGGTAATCCTAACCCAAGAAATACACCGGCAATAAATGCTGTAGCTACCAGTGCAGCTATGCTGAATCTGCCTACATCCATTATTAACATCCCAATTTTAAGAGTCCAGCCTGGAGCTGTAAATAGGGCAACCATAACTCCAATAACTGAAAGTAGGAGAATAATATCAGATAACATTACTGCAAACTCCTCTATCCCCATCCTTACACATCTCACCCAATCAATCAGCTTATCCTTAACAGATTCTTTACGAGCTATAAGCATCATGGATAGAACGGCGAGAAGCATTATTGATGTCCTATATGCTGCGGTTTCAGGAGCCCACCATAGAAAACCCATAAAGTAGATCAGCAATCCTATACATGAAAAGAAGAGAGCAACATTTACCTTATCCATTATCGATACCTTCTCAACAACTGTTTCTGAATCCGCATTTCTTGAAGATCTACCGATAAATCTTAAGCTTAACAGATGTACGGCTAGGGCTATACATAAGTAGTAGATTATTCCTATTACATATCCTCGAATACAGACATCGAAGTAGCTTACATCAAGAAGCTCAGCCATCACAAATCCTATTGCAGCCATTACTGGAGGCATTATTAAACCTCCAAGTGAGGCTGAAGCCTCCACAGCTCCTGCATAATCAGGCGGGAAACCTACACTCTTCATCAATGGTATTGTGTACTGTCCAGTTATCGTAACGTTTGCAGCTCCAGAACCACTTGCAGTAGCTACAGCTAGGGAGCTGAAAACAGCGGATTGAGGTATAGTATATGCTCTCCTACCAAATATTCTGACAATTGTCCTTACTATTGATTTCTGAATCTGAAATCCGAGAGCTACAGCTAGGAATAGTAGGAATGGCGAGATAAGTGAGCATGCGATTTGGGGGTAATCCCCAAATACTCCTGTTTTAACATCAACAGTTAAAGCTGTTAAAACCCTTGTCCATGAAAGGCCGGAGTGATAAAGTATTCCTGGAAAAATCCATCCGTAAAGAGCGTAGAAGATAAGGAATATGTTAAGCCAGAATAGTACTGGATGATTCTTCCTTGAAAACTCCATAACAAGTATAAGAATTAAAAATCCAACAATAAGGTCTAATGTATTGTATGCTCCTGCCCTATAACGTAGCAGATTAATAAACTCCACCCTACAATATATGGCTACAAGAATGCTTAAAATACATATAATAGCAGATATAACATAGTTTATCTTGAAGCTAAGCCTTTGATAAAGCCTTCCCCCACGAGCTAGAGCATTGAGGACATATATTATCAGCGACATGGGAACCATAGTTACTGATAGAAGTATTGGTCCCCCAATACCTGTAAGGAAGTAGTGGAGCATTAAGATGAAGTAGATTAGTGAAGTAATGGAAAAAATGATGTGGATTTTTTTAGCTATTTCGCCACTATCCATTTAGGATCCCACAACCCCTTCTCCTTCAGGAACTTCGCTAATCCTGGATGAACGGGAATATTTGGAAGAGATCTTATAGCTGATACTTGAAATCCTGCAAAGTCATCCGCTAAGGCTTTAAGGCCAGGATCTAAACTAACAAATTCATCCTTATGCTTCTCAAGTATTTTAAGCATTATGTATACTTCATCCTCCGTTAAATCCTCTACTGTAGTTCCCCATCCATAATAGTCACATACACCATAAAGCTTACCCATACCCTTATTCCTAACGAATGCTTTCTCCACATTTACCTCCATTATTGTAAATCCAGCTTCTTTCAGCTTCTTCATTTCTTCAGGGCTTGGATTTAGGGGTGCAAGATCTACTGCAAGCTCAGCCTGTTTATTCCATGGCTGTGGTGATATACCTCCAGCTATGCTGAAGCATACAGCAACTATTCTCCCCTCTCTAAGAGCATCCCCAACCATTTCGGTAGCTATCTCAACATGGCTAGCCTTAACGCCTACTGTTTCAAGAGCTTTCTCGATGAATACGTGTGTTCCAAATCCTAGGGGCTGGAGGAAGACAGGCTGCCCCTCAAGATCTGCCCATTTAGTAATTTTATCCTTTAAATCAGCACGTATAACTAGGCTTAAAGCTACGTACTGAGTCCAAAACATGTGAACTGGCTTCTTCCTAATTGTAAGCCCCTCCCATTCACCTACACCCTTATATAGCTGATCCATTAATATGCCATTAATATAGCAAACCTCAGTTTCTCCACCTACTACAAAAGCCTTCATTGATACTGCAACTCCACCGTAAGGACAAACAGTTATGTCGTATCCATACTTCCTCAATATATCAGCCATGAAGCCGGCAAGCATATATCCACGGGCGCCAGGCTCATTTGTACCCCACTTAATAGCATGTGCTTTCGGCGCTGTTAATACTGGTGTTGTAGTGGTTGGCGTTATCGTAGTTATGGGTGGTGAGGTTATAGGGGTTACGGTTACTGATGAAGTTATTATTTTTGTCTCTGTTTTAGTTATTGTAGTTGATGGTACTGTTAAGCTACTGGCAAAATATCCAACAGCAACTCCAACTATGAGAAAGATCACGATAAGTATAGCTGATATCTTACCAGTTGCATTCATACATAATGCCCAATACTACCACTCTTAAGATTTTTAAACTTTTCGGTAAGAGGTACTGCGCTGTAAACTTAATCATTGCTGATTGCCTTCTAGATAAGGCTTAAGTCTACAGAGCTGCTAATATTAGAGTAAGATTTAAATAATTTGCTGTAGCTTCACGTTATGGCTAGGAAGTATAGAATAGCTGTTTTAGCTGGGGATGGTGTTGGCTGTGAGGTTGTTCCGGAGGCTTTAAAGGTGTTGAGGGCTGTTGAGGAGGTTTCAAGTTTAAACCTTGAATTTATAAATGTTGATGGTGGGGCAACCTACTGGTTAAAAACTGGGAGGAGGGAGGAATGGTCTCCTGAAGCCTACTCTATATGTAGGGAGTCTGATGCTGTATTGTTTGGTGCTGTAGGTATTCCTGGAGTATGCTATCCTGACGGTACTTCTGTCGGTAATAAAGTTATTTTTAGTCTTAGGTTTGGGCTTGACCTCTACGCTAACGTAAGACCTGTAAAGCTTTATGAAGGTGTCCCCTGTCCATTAGTGGGGAGGAAGCCTAAAGACGTAGACTTCGTCATAGTTAGGGAGAATACTGAGGACCTCTACGTGCCTATTAGAGGATTTCTTGAGCGTGGTGAGGCTAGGGAGCTGGCTATTGATGTAAGGGTAGTTACGAGGAAGGGTGCTGAAAGAGTTATTAGGTATGCTTTTGAGCTATGTAGAAGGAGGAGGGGAGCCCCTATTGACGGGGGGAGGAGGGTAACATGTATTGATAAGAGTAATGTTTTAAGAGGATGCCTATTCTTCAGGCAAGTATTTAATGAGGTGGCTGGAAACTATCCTGATATTGAGAGGGATTACGCCTATGTAGATGCGTTTACCCAATGGATTATTATGAAGCCTGAAAGATATGATGTCTGCGTTACAACAAACATGTTTGGAGATATAGTTACGGATTTAACCTCCGTACTACAGGGAGGTATGGGTATGGCTCCATCAGGGGAGATCGGTGATGGAAAAGCTATGTTTGAACCAGTACATGGCACAGCTCCAGACATAGCCGGTAAGGGAATTGCAAACCCTATAGCTACTATCCTATCAGCTAAGATGATGCTTGAATGGCTTGGAGATAGGTATGGGGACAGCTCCGCTAAGATAGGTGCCTCCAGGATAGAGGAGGCTGTTAGAAGGGTTTTAGCTGAGGGAAGAGTTAGAACACCTGATCTAGGGGGAGCATCTAAAACCAGTGAGGTTGGGGATGCTGTAGCAAGCATGGTGAAGCAGGTGGCTTAAATGGCTATGACGATAGCTGAGAAAATATTAGCTAGAGCTTCAGGCCTAAGGGAGGCTTATGCTGGAGACTATGTTACTGCTAGGATTGATGTAGCTATGTCCCATGAAGAAACAAGAGGGGTTCTACGACACTTTAAAGAGGCTGGAGTTGAAAAGGTTTGGGATAGTGAAAGAATTGTAATACTATTCGACCACTACACCCCCCCACCAACAGTATCTGCTGCTGAAGCTCATAAAGCAATTAGGGAATTCGTGAGGAGGCAGGGGATAAAGTATTTCTACGACGTTAGGGAGGGTATATGCCACCAGGTTATGCCTGAGAAGGGACATGTAAGACCTGGAGAATTAATTGTTGGAACAGACTCCCATACAATAACGTATGGCGCGTTTGGAGCTGCTGGGACAGGTATTGGAGCTATTGAGATGGCTGCTGTTTGGGCTACTGGCGAGTTATGGTTTAAAGTTCCTGAAACAGTAAGATTCATAGTTTCAGGAAAGCTTCCCTATAGAGTTATGTCTAAGGATATAATTCTATACATTGCTGGAAATTATGGAATTGATGTTGCCCAATATAAATCAGTAGAGTTTACAGGCTCAGTAATAGATGAGTTAAGTATAGATTCAAGAATGACTCTTACAAACATGTCTGTTGAGGTTGGAGCTAAATTCTCCTTCATAGCTCCAGATGAGAAAACAATAGATTACGTAAAGGCTAGATCCAGTAAGCCATTCACACCGGTTAGAAGCGATCCTGAAGCTATCTATGAGAAAACATACTATATAGATGTAAGTAAGCTGGAGCCCCAGGTTGCATGTCCACATAGCGTAGCTAACGTTAAGCCAATATCCAAGGTTGAAGGGGTAAAAATAGATCAAGCATTTCTAGGATCATGTACGAACGGTAGATTTGAGGATTTAAGCATAGCTGCTGAAATCCTGAAGAATAGGGAAATCCATCCAGATGTCCGGATGATAGTGGTTCCAGCCTCAAGGGAAGTATATGAAAAAGCCCTAAATACAGGAGTGATCAATACATTTCTTAAGGCAGGAGCAAATATCTGCTTCCCAGCATGTGGTCCCTGCTTTGGAAGCCATTTAGGTCTTCTAGCTTCAGGTGAGAAATGTATTAGTAGTGCAAACAGAAACTTTAAGGGACGTATGGGAAGTCCAGAATCAGAAATATATTTAGCCTCCCCAGCAACAGTAGCAGCATCAGCCGTGGAGGGGGAGATAACAGATCCTAGAAAGCTATAGGTGAAGCTATGTCCCAGCTTGTATTTAGGGGGAGGGTTTGGAAGCTTGGAGATAATATAGATACAGATGTAATTACACCAGGCAAGTACCTTATACTATCAATAGATGAATTGAAGAAATACGTATTAGAGCCTATAGACCCTGAATTTCCTAGGAAGGTAAAGCCTGGAGATATTCTAGTAGCTGGTAAAAACTTTGGATGTGGATCAAGTAGGGAGCAGGCTCCTGCAGCATTAAAGGCATTAGGGATCTCAGTAGTTATAGCTGAAAGCTTTGCAAGAATCTTCTTCAGAAACGCTGTAAGCCTAGGATTACCTGTAGTGATATGTGATGGAATAAGTGAAAAAGTTAAAGAAGGGGAATTTCTAGAGGTTAATCTTGAAATAGGTGAGATAAGAAACCTAAACACGGGTCAAATCATTAAAACCAAGATACTATCTAAGCAAATGGTTGAAATATTAAAGGCTGGGGGAATTATCCCCCTACTTAGGAAAAAGCTAGGTCAATGCTAAGACACTAATAGCTAACAAAACCGTTCTGGTCTAGTTAGCTTTCATCCCTTCCCTTTCGGCATCTGCTCGCCAAGAAGTCTTCTGATCTTGCTCTCGGGATATCTGTACTTCCCGCCAGGAGTTTAATGTACTTTATCCTTCCTGCGTAAGCCCACTTCTTCACAGCAACGTAAGAAACGCCGAAGACCTCCGCAACTTCACCAGTCGTGTAAAGCTTCTCAGGCATCTGGTTGTTTAGGTAATTCAAGCTTATAACCTTACGCTAGAAAGAAGCAGTTTCTAAGCCCCCATTGAAACCAAGTTCAACTATAGGTTTAAACATTATCATTAAGCCCCATATAGAATGTGGAAACACAGTACCTGCTTCTTAAGCTACTGTATCCTTAAGAATTGTTGTGGTAAATTAAGCTCCTCCTAAATGGTTGTAGTATATGTGAATACTTCCCACATAGTGTTAAACTCGTGAACTTCTACCTCTACTTTTGTTAACTATTATTGTGTTAAAGAATATTTATCGAAAAGTATAAATTCATGTATGTCTCTTAATTAGAGGGTTTAGTAATGTCAGTTTCTAGTGGTGAGGTTGAAGATTTAAGGGAGGTTATTAAAGATATGGTTTTTATGTTTAAAACTGTTTGGGAGGAGATTGATAAACAGTTTCCAGATCTTAGTAGGGATGAGAAATATAGGGTTTTTTACATTATAGCTCCATCCGTAGCCGACATGATGTATGCTATGATGGAGGATATAGCTGAATACTTAGAGAAGCCGAAGAAAAGGAGGAAGAGCAAGTAGAGCTTCAAGCTACATATACCTATGGCTACACAATTCAGAATCCCACTATACCCTACAGCCATTACGGTAGCTGTATATACTTCCCTGTTAATATGAAGTTTAGGCTTGTAGTGTAGGAATTTATTCTTTAAAGGGAACCTGGCAACTTAAGCGACTGGTGATTGAGAGTTAAACACAATCCTTCCCTCCCTCAGTCTCCTGCAGGCTAGTCCCTTGCCAAGCTTTGACCCTTCAATGCTGCACATATCGAGTTTACCTCAGCAGTGTTCATGTGATTTTAACCCACATAGGCTGCAAGAAGTCCATTCCTCAACATTTAGGAAAGTTCAACTCCTCAAGCGTTTGACTGTTAATCACAAATAGCTTAAGTTGCCACGTTCTTTACAGGTTTGGTTAAATTTATTAGGGGGAGTGTTTTAAATATATTGCTTAGGTGGTTTAAATTCCAAATGGGTATATGGGTAAGATTTTAAGAGTGAATTTAACTGCGGGAAGCTTGAAGGTTGAACCTACTTCTGAGGATATAGCTAGAAAATATCTTGGCGGTAAAGGCTACTCCGTGTTTCTACTCTATAAGTATTTGAAGGAGTATGAGGCTAAGGGTATATCTCCAAGGGATATTGATGCCCTCAGCCCAAGAAATGTTCTAATATTTTCTACAGGTCCAGGAACAGGTATACCCGGATTCCCATCCTCAGGTAGGTATCACGTTATGGCTCTTAAATCCCCTCTTACAGGCTCTATTGGAAGCGCTAATTCGGGTGGGGAGTGGGGTGCATTTCTAAAGTTTGCAGGCTTTGATGCTGTAGTGGTTGAGGGAGCCTCCGCAGCTCCTGTATATTTAGCTATTGTTAATGGGGAGGCTGAGATAAGGGATGCAGGTGATGTCTGGGGTAGGAATGTTTTTGAGACATGTAGGATTTTAAAAGGGGCTGTAGGAGGTAGGAATACGAGTGTTGCATGTATAGGTCCAGCTGGGGAGAACTTGGTGTATATGGCTTGCATAATGAATGATGAGCATAGAGCAGCTGGAAGAACTGGTTTAGGAGCTGTTATGGGTTCTAAGAAGCTTAAAGCTATTGTTGTTTCAGGAGATGAAAGGGTTCCAGTAGCTAATCCTGAAAGGTTTAGGGAGGTTTCAATGAGATGTATAGAGGCTATGAGGAAGAACGCTGTTACCGGACAAGGGCTTCCAACATACGGTACATCAATCCTAATAAACATAATCAATGCTGCTGGAGGGCTTCCATACAGGAACTGGCAGACAGGAGTAAATCCTGAAGCTGATAGGATAAGTGGGGAGACACTTGCTAAAACCTATTTAACTGGTAGGAGGGCTTGCTGGGGATGCATTATAGGATGTGGAAGAGTTACAAGCGTTAAGTCAGGCTCATTCCAGATTCTTAGCTCCGAAGGTCCTGAGTATGAGTCTATATGGGCTCTCGGAAACAGTACTGGAGTTATGGATTTAGATGCTGTTGTTAAGGCTAACCACTACTGCGACGAGCTTGGAATGGATCCTATAAGCCTAGGCTCAACAATAGCTTCAGCTATGGAGCTTAATGAGAAGGGATATATTCCAGCAGAGGATCTTCAAGGACTAGACCTCCACTTCGGAAATTCTGTAGCGTTAATTGATGCTGTATGGCGTACAGCATATAGGATAGGGTTCGGTAAGTATCTTGCGTTAGGCTCCAGGAGGCTGTGTGAAATCTACGGTCATCCTGAGCTTTCAATGAGTGTTAAGGGGCTTGAGATGCCTGCATACGATCCTAGAGCAATTAAGGGAATAGGGTTAAACTATGCAACAGCAAATAGGGGTGGATGCCATGTAACAGGGTATACTGTATCTCCTGAAATCATAGGGATGCCTAAAAAAATAGATCCACTAACCCCTGAGGGTAAGGCTGAATGGGTTAAGGTCTTCCAGGACTTTACATGCGTGGTTAACTCTACTGTAAACTGTCTCTTCGTAACGTTTGCTTTAGGAGCTAAAGACTATGCTGACCTCCTCTCAGCAGTTACTGGCTGGGATTTAACTGAGGATGGGGTTATGAGGATTGGGGAGAGAATATACAATCTTGAGAGGGTAATTATTAATAAGCTTGGATTTGATGGAAGGGATGATACATTACCTCCACGTCTACTTTGCGAGCCTATGCCTAACGGTCCTGCTAAGGGACATGTTGTAGAGCTTGAGAAGATGAAGGAGGAATACTATAGGCTACGTGGATGGGTTAATGGAGTACCAACAGTTGAGAAGCTTAAAGAGCTTGAAATAGAGCTTTAACATAATTTATTTTTATGGATTTCCCTAAAGCCCTACAGGTAGAGGTTACAAATAGATGTAACTTTAACTGTTTAATGTGTATTAGAAGGGTTTGGAAAGCTAAGCCTACTGATTTAAGCCTAGACCTATTCAAGAAGATATCCTCAAGCTTTAACGGTTTAGATAGGCTTATCCTATACGGTCAGGGAGAACCCCTTATCAACCCTGAATTTCTCCAAATACTTAAGATTTCAAGGGAGAAGCTAACTAAAGACGGGGAAGTAATTCTCAGCACTAATGGTTCTCTACTCTCCCCACATATAGCTGAAAAGGTAATTATGGATGTAGGTGTTGACTCCCTATCCTTCTCCATAGATACTGTAGATACTGTGAAGCTAAGCAGTATTCGTGAAGGCTTTGATCCTAATGTAGTGAGGAACTTCCAATATGTATCTGGGATGAGGGGGAGGGCTACTAGAGATTTTAAACTGGGGGTGGAGGCTGTCTTGATGAGGTGGAATCTTAAGGATTTACCTAGGCTAGTTGAGGAGTTGGCTGGAAGTGTTGACTACATTCTTGTATCACATGCTGTACCCTACACATACAATGTTTTTAGGGAGTTAACATACACTACGTTAAGTAAGGCCTCTATAGAAATCGCAAAGCCATCCCTAAGCTATGGCTGGAATTTAATAAGGGAGGCATCCTATAGGCTTCTAGGAGTAGCGTATGGAGTGGATATGGGGGTTAAAGCCTTAGAGGTTGTTGGTGAATTATGGAGGAAAGCTGAGGAAAACGGCTACTGGATTAATTTACCGTTAATGCTTGAATCCATGGATAATATTGAAGTAATCAGGGAGGTTGAGAAATGCTTTCATGAATGTAGGAGGATAGCCTATGAATACCAAATAGATTTAAAACTTCCAAACCTATATCCTGATGCTAGGGGGAGAAGGTGTCCATACGTTGATAAGGATGTAGCTTTTATTAGAGCTGATGGAAAGGTTACTCCATGCTTAGAGTTTACATATTCACATCCAGTATACATCAATATGCATTTAAAAGAAGTTAAAGAAGTTATCTTCGGAGACTTAAGGCTGGAGGAAATAGAGAATATTTGGAGTAAAAATTCATATGTAAAGTTTAGGGATGCTAGAAGAGACTTCGCTAATAGAATCCCCTGGTGTGGTGACTGTCCCTACTCCAGTATGGGCTGCTTCTTTACGAAAACAAACGAAATGGATTGCTACACCAATGAGCCTGGATGTAGTGAATGTATATATAGCGTTAACCTAGCACAATGTAATATTTAGCCTACAGGTAACTTGATGGAAACCCTAAATTTAGATGAAGCCGTGGGGGTGTTAAAGCCTCTAGAACAGTGGTTTAAGCCGGCTTTAATACTGCGATGTAGCAGACATGAATAACCTAGCCTCCAGATAATCCAGTAAATCTTTAGGATTCCTCCTATAATAGAATGGGGAAAGTTTAAATTCTTGCAGTAACCCTTAATTTAGGGATACTCCTTGAAGTTTAGGTTACGTAATATAGCTATAGGTAGCTTTAATCCAGGTATAGGTGAGGATAGGGTTTTGGCGTTAAGTAGGCTTGCCTCCACCTCTAATATAATACTTCACACCATAAATCGAGGGATTAGAGGGAAACGTATGCTTAAAACAGTATGTGGTAAAGCTTTTGGAATATTGAAGCCCTATAGGAGATTAAACAGTAATTATTGTCTTCGGGGGTTGGTAAGCTTTAAAGCTGGTAGATTAGGGATAGGTGTGAAATCCATCTTAAGCGTTGGAAGCCTTACCTTTAAGGTGGGGTAGCCCACATGGAGGTATCTGCTAAAATACTCCTATTCGCTACATTACGTGATAAGTATGGAGTTAAGGAGTTAAATGTTAGATGTAATGGAACTATTCGAAGCCTTATTGAGAATGCTGCTAAGATAATTGGGGGAAGCTTCATTAGCGACGTCCTAGATAAGAGTATGGAGAATGTGAGGGATGATCTGATCTTCATGATAAATGGAAGAAATATAAAGGATATTAAGGGAAAGATTGAAATAAGGAATGGTGATGTAGTAGCTATATTCCCACCATTTGCTGGAGGCTAATAAAATGCAAGGCTTACATTTGAGATTATGAATTCATATTAACCATTAGGCTCTAAGCTTAATCTAAAGCTTCTAGATAGTTAAACCCTAATGGTAATGAGTGGTTAGCTTAATGTAGTTTATAGGATTTAGTAGCAAGCTGGCAGAAGACTTATATTTTTGTGGTGGGTATTCTGCTATGCTTGACATCTTCACGGATTCTCCTGGTTTAAGGGTTTTACTTACTGGGAATGAGGCTATTGCAAGAGGAGCTATTGAATCTGGTTTACATGTTGCTTCAGCATATCCTGGAACACCATCAACCGAGATTTTGGAAACCCTAGCTTTAGCTGCTAAAAGATTTAATCTACATGTTGAGTGGAGTGTGAATGAGATTGTTTCTCTTGAAGTAGCTGCTTCAGCATCCTGGTCTGGATTAAGGGCTTTAACAGCTATGAAGCATAATGGGTTAAATACCGTAATGGATTTCCTCATAGCTTTATCCCTATCCGGTAGTGGTGGAGGTGGGCTTATCATAGTATCAGCTGATGATCCTCAATCACATAGCTCACCATACGAGCAGGATACTAGACTTCTAGGGAGGTATGCTGAAATACCTACGTTAGAGCCTTCAAACCCGCAGGAGGCTAAAGACATGGTTCCCTACGCCTTCAATCTCTCTGAAAGGTTTAACCTACCAGTATTGATGAGGGGGTATACTAGGCTTGGCCACTGTAGTGGAGATGTTGTTTTAGGAGAGATTAGGAGGATAGATAAGGCAGCATCCATCAATAAAGATGTTTTATTTCATGCTGGTGGAAGCGGCTTCTCACCTATACTTCATGAGGAGAAGCATAGGAAAATATCTAGGGTGGAGGATGAGTTTGAAAAGTCTCAGTGGAATAGATATGTTGGACCGGAAAATCCTGAGTTGCTAATTATAACATCCGGTGCTGGATACTCCTACTCTATTGAGGCATGTAGAGTATTAAGCCTTAACGGGAAGGTTGGAATTCTAAAAATAGGTACAATCCACCCACTACCTAGAGGATTAATTGGAAAATACTTAAGCATAGCTGATAAGGTATTGTTTGTTGAGGAGATAGATCCATATCTTGAAGAATACGTTAAAGCCTTAAGTGTAGATATTGGAGTTGATGTAAGGTTCTTCGGTAAATCCACAAACCATATCCCCATGGTAGGCGAGATCAATCCAGATATAGTTATAAACTCAGTTGTAAACATATTGAAGCATAGCTATACCCCCATACCCCAATCCTATATGGAAGCTGTAAAGGAGATCAGTAATGCTATACCTAGCCGTACATTAACGTTCTGTCCAGGATGTCCGCATAGAGCTACATACTGGTGTATTTTAAGAGCTATAAGGAGGAACGGTAATAGGGGATATGTTACTGGGGATATTGGATGCTACGGGCTTGGTAGAAACTACCATAAGGTAATGAAAACCCTACACTGCATGGGGGCAAGTATTGGGTTAGCTAGCGGCTTCGGAGTGCTTGGAAGGTTTGGGCTTGATGAGCCTATAATAGCTGTAATTGGGGATTCAACATTCTACCATGCAGGTATACCTGCCCTAATAAATATTCTATATAATAAATCGAAATCTACAATATGCATACTGGATAACGGCACTACGGCAATGACTGGTTTCCAGCCTCATCCAGGAACAGGTATTAATGCTTTAGGTGATGCTTCACCGCCTGTAAGAATTGAGGACATAGCTAGAGCATTAGGATTTAGGAATATCAGTATTCTAGATCCGTTCAAAATAGCTGAATCTACTGAGGCAGTATATAAAGCCATAACATCCCGGGAAAGCCACATACTAATATTTAGGCGTAAATGCATGATGCTTACAGTAAGGGAAGCTATGGATAAAGGCTTAGAAACTGTTAAGTACATGGTTGATCATGATAGATGTAGGAGTAGTAGGGGATGTAGGCTCTGCCTCGAGTTTAACTGTCCAGCCATACATAGCGTAGATGGATCAGCAAGTATAGATTCGACTCTATGCAATGGATGTGGTGTATGTGTTCAAATATGTCCATTCCAGGCTATACGTAAGCTAGGTGATTAAATGTATTATCCACCTATTAGAATTCTCATAGCGGGAGTTGGGGGGCAGGGTAATGTATTAGCTTCAAGAATAATTGGATGGGTAGCTATTGAAAGCGGATACCATGTAGGTATAGGTGATGTTTTTGGAGCTGCTCAAAGAGGTGGATCAGTACAATCCCATATTACAATAGATGTTAGAGATGTAGTATCCCCCCAAATACCATACTATAAGGCTAGCATAATATTGGGCTTTGAGCCTCTGGAAGCCTTAAGGGCATGTATTAAGTATTCAAACCAGGAATGTACAGTAATAATGAATTCAAAACCAATATATCCAATAGATGTTTTAACTGGGAAGTCAAGATATCCTGATTTAAGCTATATTATTGGTAAAGCCGGTAGGCTATGTAGGAACCTATGGGTTATCGATGCCTCCAACCTTTCAGCTAAGGCCGGAAACCCAGCAACTCTAAACATGGTTATGCTGGGAGCACTTGCAGGCTCCAAACTAACACCAATAGGGGTAGATAATTATAGGAGTATTATTCCTAAAGTGTTAAGAAGACTAGTGGATGAGAACATTAAGGCTTTCAAGCTAGGTGTTGAAGCTATAAGCAGCTATATCAATAACCGCTAAGATAGGCTGAAGCATAATAATCCGGAGTTATCGTAGATTAGCTTTGAAGCTGTTAACGTTAATTGTAGATAGATTCTTATACATGTATGGTGAGTTGTTCAGCATTGTGTATCCTAGTGATCTATAGTATTCCCTAGCTCCTACTCCTGAAATTATGTAGATATGGCTGCAGTTAAATTCCTCTAATGATATTTTCTCAGCTTCAGCTAGTAGTTTTCTACCTAGGTTTTTATGTTGCCACCATAGCTCCCCCTCATATCTAGCCCCTACCGGTACTTGATATCCGTATACATGCAGCTCCCTAACTATTGAGCATTTACCTGATTTAAACTCCCACCTATGGGCTTTGATTGAGGGTATTCTAAGTCTTAGTATTGAGTATAGGATGTTGTTTTCATCCTCATACGATAGGAAAACCTCATATCCCCCACTAGCCTCATAGTCTATTCTAGATAGTTTTAACTCATTAGGCTTCGGGGTCTTCATCGTTTTCAATATGTAATGCCCAACTTCACGGCATCTAATACATCTACATCTCCAACCCGTCTTCTCCATGTAGTCTAGAACTAGCTGTCTTAAATTACCTGTTTTAGGTCCAGCTGCAACCCATCGTAGTGGAATATCCCTACCAACCCTAACAATCCTAACATATTTAGGCACTATCTTCTTCATCTCCGCTATGAGTTTAACAGCTTCATCAATATTGTACCCCCTATACTCCCCCCTCCTCCACATTTCGTAAAGCTCAGTTCCAGGTACTACTAGTGTTGGATATATTTTTAGTTGGTCTGGTTTAAATCTTGAATCACTGAATAAAGCTTTAAACATTTCAAGATCTTTGCTTGGATCTGAGCCGGGCAGTCCAGGCATTATGTGGTAGCAGACTTTAAACCCTGAATCCTTCAATATTCTCGTAGCCTCTACAATATCTTCAACTCTATGTCCCCTCTTCACTCTTGCCAAGACATCATCATCTATAGCTTGAACCCCTATCTCACATCTTGTAGCTCCAAGATAAAGCATTAAATCTACTTGCTTCTCCTTAGCCCAATCCGGTCTAGTCTCTATTGTAAGTCCAACACATCTAACTTTAGCATACTCATTCCTCCTATGAGCCTCCCTAACGCTAACTTGATCTTTAGCCTTCTCGAAGAAGGGATAGCTGTTAAGAGCTTCAAAGCATTCAGCTATAAACCACTCTTGATAGCTTAAAGGCATGGCTGGGAAGGTTCCCCCCATAACTATAAGCTCAACCTTACTTGGGTTATGCCCCATATCCCTATAGTTAAGTAATCTTGCCTTAACCTGCTCGAAGGGATCATAGCTTAGAGGCTTAGCCCTCATTACAACAGGGCTTTCAGGAACGTAGCTTTGAGGTGTAGCTTCAAACCAGTGAACTCCACCAGGGCAGTAGATGCATCTTCCATGAGGGCATGGATAAGGCATCGTCATAACAGCAACTACAGTAACACCACTAATTGATCTAACAGGCTTCTTCACATATCCCACAGCATCTCTACATAGCTTCCCAGTCATAGCTTAAATACTCTAACCCCAGTAGCTTAAATACTCTAGGATTTAAGCTATACTATCAGCACCCTATATACAGTAGAGTAAGATAAATTATGTTATAGCTAGGTTGGGCAGAATCTTCTATTCATAATGTTTCAAATCTACTGCTGCAATCTAGATTTCCTATTAGCTAAGCCTCTACATGATTGCTGTTAGAGTTAAATTTATTAATTAGCTCGTAATATATTAGTTGGTGTTTGGTTGTCTGAGGTACTTTATGAGTTTGATGCTTCAGCCCTTAAGTCATCCGATAGAGCTAGGAGAATTCTCCGCTCGCTAGGTTTATGGGTTTTAGAGCTTATTATAATTCTAGCTATAATGTATATGTTTGGAATTATAGGTTTAATTATAGCATTTCTAATTATCTTCCTTTTACCAACACCGTTCGCTATTGTTCCAAATAGATATAAAGTTATTGGTAGAAGCATTATCTGCGATGATAGGAGGGAAGTTCCTATTCAAGGCTGGTTTAAGGTTAAAACCAATGAAGGTAGAAGCTATGTTTCAATACATCATCCCCGCAGAGGTGAAATACTAAGACTATACACTTCAGAGCCCAGTAAGCTTCTAGAGATAATTAAGGGAGTAATGAGTACTCCTACCCCATAGTTACGTATAGATCCCCTATTTAAGCCTATATTGTAGGTTTCTAGATTAAAGATTTAAGTAAGGTTTAATATTTTACCTTATGCCTGAAGTTATCTCTTTAGGGGAGCCTATGGTTGAGTTCTGCGCAATGTCTAAGGGCTCTCTTAAATCTGTTGAGTTTTTTGAGAGGGGTTGGGGTGGTGATGTATCAAATGTTGTTGTTGCTGTTTCAAGGCTTGGACATAGGTCAGGTATTATGTGTCGGGTTGGGGATGATGAGTTTGGAGAATGCTTCCTAGAAATGTGGAGGAGTGAGGGGGTTGATACTAGCCGTGTTATTGTGGAGAAGGGGGCTTTTACTGCTGTATACTTTATCTCAATAAGGGATGATGGAGGACATGACTTTACATACTATAGAGCAAACTCAGCTGCAAGCCATTTCTCACCTGAGGATCTAGATTTAAGCTATATATCTGAAGCAAGAATTCTCCATGTTAGTGGAATAACTCAAGCAATAAGTAGTTCATGTAGGGAAGCTGTTTTTAAAGCTATTGAAGCAGCTAGGGGGAGTGGTGTTTTAGTATCTTATGATCCGAATATTAGGTTAAAGCTATGGTCTTTAAATTTAGCTAAAGCTGTTGTCTCCTACACTATAGGTATGGTTGACTTCGTACTTTTAACTAGGGATGAAGCTAAGCTAATTACCGGTATGGATGATGTTGAGAATGCAGCTTTAAAAATATTGGGGGAAGGCCCTAAAATAGTTGCTTTAAAGCTGGGTGTAGAAGGCTGTATTATAGTTAGTGATAATGGAATTTTTAAGGCTCCAGCATATAGAGTGGAGATTGTAGATACTACTGGTGCTGGTGATGCTTTTGATGCTGCCTTCATGGTTGGAGTTCTTGAAAACATGCCTCTACAGAGAATAGCCTACTTCGCTAATGTAGCTGCAGCATTAAAGTGTAGGGGGAGAGGTGCTGTGAAGCCATTACCATACAGATGGGGGGTTGATGAAGTTTTAAGTAGGGGGAAGATATAAAAACTTTAAGGATTAGGTTAAGCATGCTTCCAGTTATAGTTGTTAGGGGCTTCAGCCTCCCTACAGTATGGGAGGAAAGTATTTTTAGGCTTTGGAGTGGTGGGGTTTCAAGCTTTAAGGAGTCTTATAAGTATGGTGTTGATAGGGATTCTATTAGGGAGTGTTCTATGCTTATGGTTGTTGAGAAGCCGTTGGAGGAGCCTAGAATCCATCTAGGATATTCTGGGCTTTCAGGATTGAGGAGATATGTTGATGCTGTGCTTAACGGCTCAGAGGATTATCTTATCGGTAAAACCTTAACGTATACATATCATGAGAGACATTTCAACTATTCAACTCCAAGCTTAAAACCTATAGATCAAGTAGAATACATAGTTAAAAGATTAAAATCTAAGCCCTTCTCTAATAGATGTATTTCAGTAACTTGGAAGCCGTGGGTTGATGAGGAATCTGATGCTCCACCATGTAATATTGCTTTATGGATTAAGATTGTTGATGGAAAGCTTAATATGGAAACATTCTGGAGGAGTAGGGATGCGTTTAACGCCGCCTTCGCGAACATGTATGCCTTTACTGAGCTTCAGAGAAAGATAGCTAAGGAGCTGGATGTTGAGGCTGGTCTATACGTAGATTACTCAACCAGCTACCATATTTATGAGTCTGACTTCAGTCTTGTAGAGCAATTTCTGAAAACAGTAAGTTATAGGAGGAGTATAGGTGGGAAGCTTTATGTAGATTCAAGCTTTCTAGATAGTTTTAACAATAAATAATTATTTCCCCTGTTTCTAATACCTCAACTTCATCCCCACTCTTCACGTATAGTTGAGGCTTCGGCCTAACCATATCTATTAGCGGTATATTTGATATTAGGCATCCTGAAGCTACAACCGGGTCAGCTGGACCCCATAGTATTATTGCTTTAGGTGATAAGTTCCTCCTCTTTAAAGCATATATTATCCAAGCACTAACTGTTGATCCTCTAGTGTATGGTAGTATAAGTACTTTATCCACTACTTTACAGCCGTATATGTCACTATCCCTCCCTATAACTAATCCAGTTTCCTTATCGATATCTCCGTAAAACGATAATGGCCTAGATGAGGCAAGAGCCTCCCCTCTAGCTCTTCCTTCAGATATAACTCTCCCCCTAAGCTTCACTACTCTAAAACACCTCTAAGTAATGCTATGGCCTCCGCTATCTTCACATTAGCTTTATGCATTGACCTTATGTAGTGAGCTGTCTTCACAGCGTTTGTACCAATTACCTGTATAGGTTTTAATGGTGAAACTATAAGACATGTATCTACAAATACTTTAAGCCCAGCTTCCTCAACTATTTTTATGAGTCCCTTATTGAAGGCTTGAGTATAGATTGATCTTGAAGTACATAGCCACACCTCCCTCCCCCTAACTATCCTCCTCCCCTTAACCACTCTAGCTATCTCCTCTATTTCCTCAAGGCATAGATGTGGGCATCCTAGAAATAATATGTTAAAATCATCCTCAACACTTAAATCATTAATAATGCTTTTAAACATATCCCTATCAAAATCTATTGTTTCCAGCTCCTCCCCCCATTTAAATAGAGCCATTCCTACAGATCCTGAAGCTGATAGTCCTGCTGAAAACTGCTTTTTTTCAGGTATTGTTCTAGGATGTGCTCCTAGAATAAGCGGTATTCTCGCTTCAGAAACTCTTCCTGTAAAGTATCCTAGAACACTAAACTCTAATGCTCCTCTAACCTTAAACCTAGCTCTTACAGCTATTTCTGGCTTACGTTTTTCATCATCATGTAGGCCGTAGTACGCTGTCTTACCGGTTAGTGCTGATGCTAATGCAGATATTCCACTCTCCTTATTTGTATATGCCTTAATAAATGTGTTAGCATATATTACTGCTGATGACTCTGACCATGCTATATGATCCCCCCTCATCGGTACGTTATCGTGTAGGTATGGTGTACATGTACATGTAGCTTTAACTCCTAAAGCCTCATATGCCTTAATAACCTTAACCTGCTTACTATAGTATTCATCATCTACACCCATAAGCCTCCACTTAGCAAGATCTATTCCGCATGGATTTAGTGTTGTTGGAACCCTAACTTTAACGTTTAGTGATGCTAACTCCTCAAGGAATTCAAGCCCCTCATCACCGATATTACTGTATGAAACACCGGATATATGTGCGCTTTTAACATCTATAAGACGGCTTGCATTCTCTATTTTTCCAAGTCCTACAATAATCTTCATAGCTCTTCTTAATCCATCACCGTAAACACCGTTAAGCATATCCTCCTCCTCCCTTGTTAAAATCACTTAATCACCCTTCTCTTTTAAGTCTTCCAGTCATGCAGGATACTGATCCACCACCCTTCATCAGCTCGCTAACATCAACCTCAACTATTTTAACCCCAATCTCCCTCAGATACTTTTTTGTTTCCTCACCGCCGTTAAGAGCCATTACTATCTTGTTCGGCTCTAAAGCAACGATGTTAGCTGCAAGATCAAGTGTAGCCTCCTTAATTGATTTAACCTCAGCTACTTCAAAACCATATTCCCTAATCTTCTTAATGAATTCGTAGGGTGCATGCCATGGTGAAATTATAGCTAAATCGTGGGATATAATGTTGAACAATCCATCAACATGTACTTGGCTTTCAGGTACTGGAATCTTAATGAATTCTTTAACACCTATTGCTTGAAGAGTCTCCATAACTTGTCTAGCCCCCTCAATATTTGTTCTCTCACCAATACCTATAACTACTGTTTCCTCATTTATCCACTTTAAATCAGCTCCTTCAAACAATCCATATCCATGAATTGTCCTAATAATAGGTATGTTAAGACTTACTAATGTCCTAGCTGTATACTTAATCTCCCCTCTTCTAATCCTTAAGGCTGGACGTGATAGAATAGCTCCCTCAGGAGTCATGGCGAACTGGTCGTGGACAAAGTATCCATTAGGACAGTTTACATCCATATCCTCAATATAGTAAACCCTTACATTATTAGATTTAAAAACCTCAGCAAGCCTTCTATGCTGCTCTCTAGCTTTTTCAGGGCTTGTAATAGATTCTCTAAACCTTGCCTCAACAGGATTAACGTTCTCTATCTCCCTACCAGGCTCCCTAAGTAGAACAGCTTCAAGTCTTGAAGTTTCTGAGCATAATCCCCAATCACCCCATAAACATTTCAAATCACTCCTAAACAAATCATCCCCAAATAACTTCCCGCCAGCCATAACTCTAAAGCCTATCTTAATATTTAAACATTACTAGAATAGTTTACACTTAGATTCTACTTTACGAAGCCGCCATCAAGTATAATGTAATAAGCTTACTTAATCTATATTGATCTTAGAGCTTCTACATATTAAAGTCATCATAGCTTACCGGCTTCAATGGTCACACCTACTTTCGTCTTGTAAACTTAAGCATGTTTTATCACCTTTATCATGGGTATTGTATTTTCTATGAATTCTTTTGCTTTAACTCTTCTATTTATCCATGTTTCGTTCAGCATTATCATTATTGATTTTAGAAGCATTTTTGCATGTTCCTCATCGCATTCATCCTTAATGCATGGTATGTAGTTAT
>Ga0207433_10004503_pt1 | contig 25603 bp, 19 predicted proteins | sample YelNatPaOPGAMG01_FD_187559 | JGI IMG/M metagenome (GOLD analysis project Ga0207433, IMG submission 187559) | Hot spring thermophilic microbial communities from Obsidian Pool, Yellowstone National Park, USA - OP-RAMG-01 (SPAdes) (version 3) | ecosystem: Environmental > Aquatic > Thermal springs... | reverse complement strand
ATCCCTTCCCTAATTATATATCCCTCTCTGAACAATTGGCTCATATGATCATAGATTTCTTCCTCTCTCATTCCTGCAACTTCTGCCATTTCCTCTTCAGCTACATTGTTTTGAAGCATCGCTAAGACCTTGAAGCAATCTTTTGAAAGCGGATACTCAGATTTAAAACAATCTGGACAAAGGTTCCTTCCTTCCATGAAGATCTTGCAATTGTCACATAACTTTTTCTTGCACTTGCTGCAAATAACAAAGTTTTCATCAAGGGGTGAATGGCAGTAATCGCAAAAAGGAACATAGGTGACTTTCTGAATTCCACCCTGAGAATTTAACACAGCTCTACCGCCGAAGAGACCTTCAACTTCAGGCACTTTCCTTTCTTCAATGACCGTGCCTCCGTTTCTTGTTTCAAGTTGGGATACCTTTGCTGAAAGTTCTGAAAGTTTTCTGTTCATTTCCCTCAGCGTTCTTTCTATCTCGCTCATCTCTTTACGACCAACCTGCTTTCTCTTCTTTTGCTTTTGGTCTCGTTCCTAACTTTCGAGTTGCATATATTATTACAAGAATTATGAGAATTGCAGACAAAAAGCCAAGCACTATGGGCATATTTTCAGAAAGTATTTCGAAGATTGTTGGGTTAAGCGTTGATGATGCTTGAGCCACAAACACCTCTGCGTTTTTGTAGTCTCCTTCCAGCATTTTCTCTTCAGCGGAATTCAGCAGCTCAATCGTTTTAACCAAACGGCTCTGGCTCAAGCTCGATGCTTTCTCTGCTAAAGCCTTTCTCACTTCCCTTATGCTCTCTGAAATCCTCTCATACCTCTCCCTTTCAGCCTCAAATTCAGTATAGGCCTTCGCCAGGAGATTCTCAGCCTCATCCGTACTGCCTTCGTCCACAAGCATTAACGCTTTATAGAGAGCCTCCTTATACTTGATCTTGCTCATAGCAGGTAGCGGAGACTGGTCCAGTGCATTCTGCAATGAAGAGATGCTGTTCCTGATTGTCAGGAGCAATGAAGCGTTGGGGGATTCACTGGATTTTTTAACTATCACAATAGGTCTGCCTTCCTCATCGTAGATTGCCAATACAGTTATCCTCTCCTTTTCCGGGACTATGCCAAGGGACAGCGATACCATGCTTTCCTGCGTTTTTTCTACTGATATTTTATGAGCTTTCACTGAAATCGTGGCTCCCCGAATCTCCTCCACTATGTACTCTCCTCCAACGTAAATGGAGATTTCGCTTTGAGGGCTGAATAGAAGCTTAATGCTAACGAAGTCGCTCTTCAGAGGTATTTGTATGAGTTCTTCCCCTTGCAGAGTTCCCTGGAACAGCACTTTATCCCTCTCTTTTATCTCAATTATCATTCTCTGCTCGGGCTGCGCAAAGGAACTCATCGTTAATATTAGAAAAAGCACAACTGAGCAGAGCCAAATGGCTCTTTGGAATTCCATTTTACTTCTCCCTCCTGAAAAGCTCAACTGAATCTATCCCAGAAAGCTTCGATAAAGTCTCGTAACCTTTCCGCATGTACGCATAGCTTGCCTTTGCATTGCTAATACTGTTGGTGCCCACAACTTCAGCAACGTACGGAGGAAGCATTTCAGGGTCAAAGGTATATAGGCCTACTGAGTACACTTCAGCAAAGTTGTTGTTCCTGAAAGTACCGCCATAACTGAAGAACACTGGAACATCACCTTTCAACCAGTTCTTCTCTTCAAAGTACTCGCTCTCGCTTTTATTAAATGGACCGTGAACAAATATTCCCACTATTTTTGCTTGAGGAATTTTCGATATTTCGGAGTAGTTTTGAGTCACTAAAGTTTTTATCACGGTTTCAGCATTTTCTTTGTCCTCGTTTGAATTCTCTTTTGAGAAAAGGGGAATGATCCATAGAAACTTTTCTATCTGCTTCAGTGTTCGAACTGGGATAAAACCAACTTTCAGCGATATCCCTATGAACGGAGAATTAAGGCGTGCCCTTTCTAGAAGAGTTATTACATCTGGCTTCGTTATTGTTAATGAGTGGAGTATGCTTACAAGCAAAGCGACGTCGCTCTTCACCAAGCCTAAGTTCTGGTTTACTCTGTGGAATAGAACAACCTCTTTTTTCGAAATATCCCACTTGCTAAGTAACGTCAAATACTCAAGGAGCTCTCTGCGGTCATTCGAGTCAACGGGAAGAATTGAAACAGTGTAATTTGGTTCGATTTCCTGCTCGAGTAAGTACTGCGAGTACGCGTTTGCAATTTCATGGCTTCCGCAACTTCTTCCAATCAAGCCAAGACTTCCAAGAGGCGCGTTGTGCCTTCTAAGATTCTCTGCTATCCTCTTAGCATCGATCTCGACAGTCTCTCTCCATATTTGAAAGTCGCTTGCCATTACATCCGGCCGATGGCCGTAAGGAGTAACCCGACCAGGAATTAAGCCTCCGATCATTTCAAACAAGTGTGGCCTGTTCGTCTCAATGACTTCTTCGTTAATTCCAAACAGGCGTTCAAAAAGTGGCCTCTTCTTTTTTCCGTAGACCATCCTGTCCGGAGCTGGAATAGTCACTTCTTTCATAATTTTGCTCAGCCATTCGGCTCTGTCTGCCATGGAATCCCTACCTACTCCAGCCCGGAGTGGTGCCCGTAACGTGAGCAAATCCTTGTTCGCCTTCATCAGGCGGGCTGGGGTAAGCGCAGAACAGCCACCGTATCCACAAGAATAAGCCACGCAAGTTTCCTCTCTAGGCAAGCTAAGGCTGATGGGTTCACCAGGGTAAGCAATCTCTAAATCCGCTTTACTCAATTTTCACCAACACCTCTTGAAAACCTTCCTTTTTTGCTTCAATTTAAAAGTGAGGTTTCTCTAATACCTGTACAAGAAGAACGGTACAAGAAGAACTTTTTAATACAGGCCTTTTATTGGTTAAAGGAACTTCTTAGCTTTTCCTGATAATAGTTTCTACCAAAATCTGTGATAGACACTATTTTCCTTCCCTCTTCCTCATTAATCTTAATAAAATTTAAATCTTTCATTTTAGATATTATTCTTTTTTTCGTTTTTCCCTCAAGTCCAACAGCTCTATTCAACTCTGTTATTGATGATTCATGTTGAGCTAGATACTTAAGAATTTCAAAAATGATTTGGTCTTGGCTCCTTCTTGCTTTCTTATCAGATTGAGTTCTTCCTGGGAAGAAAGTGTGTAATGTTCCTCCATATATGTTTATCATCTTTTTAACATAAGGAATAAAACTGGAAGAATCTGAATCATAAAAGGGTAATTTATCTAACGTTTCATTTACCTCCCTGAACTTTGATTCGCTGTAAGAATGAATAAAGTCAAGTAATACTCTTGAAAAATTTTGAATTTCAATATCTCTGTGATTCTTGAGTAAGTTAAGTTCTTTTTCATATTCTTTTCGAAATCCCTGAGAATACTCTTTGTCTATTCCAACAAAATCTTCGAAAGCTCCTAAAAACAACAGTTTCTCTATCCGCTTCAAGTACAACCAATATTCTTCTTCACTCCATTCGTTAGGCTTAAGAACTTTCAATTTGTTGTCCAAGGGTGCATAGCAATAAGTGATAAACTTTACACGAGCTACCGAGCAGGGAAGGTCTTGTTTTTTCTCACATGATTGAAAATCTTTATTTTTTTGGTTATATTCCTGCATTAACTTCCATACACTTCCTCCATTATTCATGCACTTTAATCTCTCGCATCCTCGGCAAAAAAAGCTTCTTTTCTGTTCAAGTAATCTTCCAAATTCCACGAAGGTATCTCCGAGATACTTATCGCCTGTCTTTTGAAAATGGTTTACTTGTTCAGAAATAGAAAGAATTTGGAAAGAAAAACGTTTGACATCGTTAAGCGAGTAGGGATTTGCTTTTTTAAAAATTTCTGAAAGAGTATCGACTAAGTCTTTATGAGTTTCTACGTCAGCTCTTTCTTTTCCAGGTTTAACTACTTTTTCTCCATTTTTCTGGATTATGATGAAGTCTCCATCCTCTGAAAATTTCCTTATTACTGAATATAATGGAGATAGGATTTTACTATCCATATAAGCCAGACTTATTAACCCTTCGAAATCAATAGCTGGTTTCACATGGTTTCTTAACACATCTTTAGAGCCAGGAACTATCTTTTCACCAATCTCTGGCACCGTTAGCTTATTTAATTTTTCAAACCCAACTCCCTTTTCAGCTAAGCCTGCCTTTATCATGGCTTTCTTAATAGACTCTGTAAGGGATAACACTTTCTTTGCTTCAGCGTCGTCCACTTCATTATTTAGGAAAATTATCTCTTCATCAAAATTTTTGCCCGATAATTGACGAATAAACGAGGATCTAGGAGGAAACCGTATAAACAAGTCTTCTCTCTTTATGAAGCTCGTGAGGGTTTTCCACCCAATCATCCATGATAAAGACAGCTCCTGAGAACAGAAAAAGTTATATTCTCAAAAAAAGAGAAAAAAGAACAAAAATTATCATAAAGTGATGAGAAAAAATGGAATTCTCAAATAATGAGAAAAGAATGATTTCCATCTTGAAAGACTTCATCTTACCCAAATATAAACACTCTGAAACAATAGTGGAAGCACTTGTTAAAATTTATAAAGAAGGAAGCATTAAAAGAGAAGATATATATAAAATTCTTTCAAAAAAGAATAATAAAATAAGCTCATCGGCTTATAGGTGGTACAATGAACTTAAAAAGAAGAATATCATCAAAGAAGAAAATGGATGGTGTTCATTAAACGAAACTTATAAAAAAATTTTTAATACTATTTTTGAAGTTTATCCTCCATTTGATGTTCTTTCTTATATTCCGAAGCCTGAAGTTCGAGATTATTTTGGTGTTAGTCCAATAAATCTCTCTAAGTTGCTTATTTATCTAACAGCCGCTGGCATACCTTCTAATATTGCTGCTCAAGCACTAGAAGAAGCCATTAAGAAAGTTAAAGAACTTAACGTTGAGCAAATAACTGAAGAAGAGTTATTAAGTGTATTGTGTCAGGCTCTTCGTAAGTATTCAGATGTAGAAAAGTATGCAGAAAGCTTTTATGAAAGTTATAACTTTAAAATAAGAACTTCTCTGTATGAGGATGGTGAAAAGTTTTCTGTTGGATTAATTGTTGAGAATTACGCAGATATACTCGGCAAAGAAATAACTAGATCATTAACTAAGGAAGCTTGTGATATAATCAGAAAATCAGGCTTTAAAGAAGTATCTTCTCTTTTCTATCGATGCTTACTACAAAATATTCTACTTAATCAGAGGAAAATTGAGCTCATCAAGAATATTATGTATCATGGAATTAGTGAGGAAGAATTTGAACGAAAGTATGCTGATCCTTATCATGATTTAGCATTATCCGCTCGCTTGAGAAGCGAATACGTTACAAATACGTTGCTTAATCAAGAAGAAATAAAAGCTATGAAAAATGGAGACATCTTTATTCACTTCTTAGAGTTATTCGGTTCAAGGGTCATATTGTTCTCTATAGACTGTCTTCAGATTGCCGAAAAGGGCTTAGAGGGACATAGTCCTCCAAAAACTTTAGAAGGAGCACTTAGTCAATTCAAACAAATTCATTTTTCTTATCCGTATATTGCTTCAGATATAGTTTTTGATACACTTAACTATGTTTTAGCATCTTTTCCTTTTAAACAAGAAGAGCAAACATATTTAACGCAGTACATCCAAGGATTTTTATGCGAAATAGACCATGCTATGAAAATCATGCAAGATCCTTCCATGAATTTTAAAAGAATGGCAGCTTCAATTAATTTATCAACACTTCCACTTACTTCAGAACTCAATTTAAAAGGACTAGGTCAAAGAATAAATCTAGCCGACGAAAAAGTGAAAGATAGAGCAAGGTATATTCTAAAGGAATTTTTAAATCAATTAGTAAAAGGAGATTATGGCAATCCATATCTTTATCCTTTAGTGTATGTAAAATTACATCAAAATGATGAAATTCAAGAGTTGCTTTCTCTTGTGGCAAGGGTTTTTTTGAGATGGAAAGAACATAGCCTTTATGTTACGAACATAGAAAGCTGGAAACCTAAATATAACAACATAGTGTACGGCGACTACATGGATTGTATCAGGGCTTCTTCTTCTGAAGACCCAGTAAACTCTCTTGGAACAGGAATCTGTGGAATTGTATCTCTAAATGTTCCGAGGATTGCCAGAGAACACTTACAGACAGGAAGACCGATTGAAGAAATTTTACATAGCAAGTTAAAAATAATAATCCCGCTCTTAGACAGGCATAAAAAGAGACTTTCAGAGATATATAAAGAGTTGCTTGAACACAAGAAATTACCGTGCAACTTTAATTTTTCGTATGCAACAAGTGGTATAGGGATAATTGGAATGAAAGAATATATTGAATTTCTTAATGAAGATCCATCTTCAAAAGGTGGAGTTGAAAAAGCAAAAAAGCTGTTAGAAACAATACTTAAGATTTCTAAAGAACTCACACAAGAGAGAATAGCTCTTATACAAACCTTTATGCCTCAGAAAGATTTCGCAGTACTAGATAGTAGGAAGTATGGTAAACCAGTAGTTAAAAACTATACTCAAGGTTGCACTCTGGTATCTGATAAGATATTCCCTATAGAGAATAGTAAAGAAATAATAAGTGCAATACAACTTGAAAAACCTCTGTATGAATTAATGGAAGGTGGTGGACCTGCTTTTGATTTAAAAATAGCAGGAAATGTTACTGAAGAAAACCTTACAAACCTAATTCAGGAGATGCTGAAAAATCAAGTTCCAGTTTTTTCATTTAAAGTTTTGTCAAAGTGAGTTTTTTTCACTTTCTTCTGAGAGGCACTCTATCATTTTCTTAACACTACGGTAAATTAATTCATTAAGTTCCCGTTCAGACTCCAAAAAATAGGAACATGATGAATAAGCAAATCCAACTCCATATGGGTTCCAACCGTCACATTTTCCATAACACTCGGCATTCCTTTTGTATTTCCTTCTCATATAATCATTATGTACGCAGCTTTCACAAGCCTCTATTTTCTCATTCTTATCTAAAAAGAATTCTCTCAAGGAAGACCACTTTCTCTTCTGCATAACTACCCTTATTATCATAGTTGAAAATTAAAATTTAAATAAATTTCGAACTTACTAAGATGGTTCTTGCTCAGTTTTAATCGTGTTACATCCTATATCTAGGCTTAAACAGCTTTATGTATTTGCTGTTGTTCTCCCTTATTATCGGGCTTATTGTTTCTATTATTTCTTCAAGCTCTTTTTCTGCTATCCTTATGTTTTCAATCTGCTTTCTCCTGTGTTCAACCATCCTGTAAGCTAATTCTTTTACCGGAATAGCTTTAACGTGCTTGGGTCTTTCTTCCTCTATTTCTATCAATCCTTTTTCTTCTAGTCTTTCAAGCACGTAATATATCTTAGACAGAGGCACAGAGCTGTACCTAGCTATTTCCCTAACCTTGGCTCTTCCAAGAACTAAACAGCTGAAATAAGCTTTGCCCTCGTAAAGAGAGAGCCCTAACTCTTCCAAATGCCTCAAAACGCTTTCCTCCTTAGCATTCAGCACCATCATCCAAACCACCTCCTTTGCTGCTAATTACGTGAGGCGAGCCATCTACTCTTAGCGCAGCGACCTCGAAGAGGGAAGAGGAGAATGAGCGAGCCGAATAATAACGATTAATAAAAACTTTTTAGTCAAAAAGATATAATCTGATTTAAGAAGTGTATTGGAATGGTTTGAATTTCAGAGATGGCATGGAGTAAGCTTGAAGAGGAGACCTTTCCACCTTAAAACTGTGAATTCCTCAGTACTTAACAATACTTTCCTCAAGTTTGAGCATAACATAACCTTTTGAAAGGGGATATGCAACAAGGAAAAATTCCTTACGAGTATTGATCTCAGGTTCTTCATAAGGCATCTAGACAAAGTAAAAATTCATAAGTCAAATCAGTATCTTCAAATGTTTTTATTCTTTCAATAGTTTTTCAAACTCATTTTTTAATAATGTTGCCCTTTGATCAATAAATTTACGATAACCTTTTACAATATCACTATACCAAATTCCAGAATTTTTTTCATAAGGTATTAAGTGACTTTCCATAACTATTGCAAACTGTTTATCGCCTAATTTTCGTTTAAAGTCTTTAAAATAATCACATGGTTTTTTATCTTTTATTCGATTATTTAAATCAGCTGGTATGAAACAAATATTGCAAATACTATTGATTTCATCCTCCTGAAAGTGTTTTTTAAGTATGCTTCGAGGAAAAATATGGTGTCTTTGCTTATCATTTACCGAAGAAACCGCTTCTTCTAAATTAATCATTTTACCATTATCAAAACGTTTTGGTTGTTGCAAAGCTAACAAACAGAGAAATGCATTTCTTAAATAATCTATTCTGTATAAAGTAGTATTTTTAATATCACTAATTTTTACTTTATCATCATACTTGAAATCTACTTTCTGGCCTTCAGCCAATTTGTCTAACTTTCTTTTATCATCAAGTACGTTTGTTGAAAATCCTGCGCCACTATATCTCCCTAATAAAGCAACCTGCCAGAACCATCGTTCGATCAACCGTGCTTGATCTTTGTTTGGATTACTATTATTTTTGTAGAAGAAACTTGACAAGATTGATATCATTATTCCGAATGGGATAAAACTTAACTCTCGGACACCAAGATTGTCATGTAGATAATCTATAGCTCCTTGAATAGCTTGCTTATTCTTTTTCCATTCTTCTTTTACCTTTTCTAATTTCCAATCTTTCCACTCTCTTGCTAAACTCAACTGAACAGATTTTGAAAAACCATCTTTAATATTTAATGAAATAGCTTGTAATATATTCTCATCATCGATGCCCGAAAATCCATAAGGTAGTTCTTCTTTAAATTCATCAATATGCTTCTGTAGGTCAAAATCATTTCTCCAAGCTGTCGCAACAACTAGATTAACAGTATCAAGTCTTACTCCTCTATCATTCACCCTAACAAAAGATTCGGGAAGATGATCTTCTTTCTGATTTTTTATTATTATAAATGAGAATCTATAATCGCGCGTGAAAGCATAATTACACCTTCTAAGGGCATTTTTCTTATCTTGCTCATTTATCTTGTCACAAAACTTATCAAGTTGCTCATGGTTAAGAATGTCATACAGAGAGAAAAATCTTTGATTATCTGGACCTTCGTTTTTATACACGAAGAGCACTTCTTCAGGATCTGGGTTCTTAATAGCTCTTTCTAAGTCAAAACAAATGTTTTTACAGTTTATTTTTACTCCTTTCTCATTTTCAATAGTTTTACCATAGATTAACCCATATAGTGAAGCTAACCTTTGTTGCCCATCAAGCACATACTTTATAAACCTATTATTTTCGTCAGGAGGTGGAAGTATGGTAGTATCATGCTTAAATATTTCCTTGTTTTCACTATCCCATATGAGAAAACTTCCAATGGGATAAATTTTGTAAATGCTATCAACTAAGTCGCAAATTTTTTTCTGATTCCAGACAAACTTTCTTTGGAATTGAGGTATTACAAAAGTTTTCCTTTCAAACTCTGTTTTAAGTAAATTAAAATCCCAATCATCCGGTTTAATACTGGGTGATGTTTCGGTCAATTAGCTCCCTCCACGTTATCTTTCATAAAGAATATTAAATCATAAATAATTAATCTTCTTGAGAACTTTAATATTTTCTTGACTGGTAATTCGAATCTTGAGCCACCAAATTTATTGAGTATATGGGAAAGATCAGGAGACTTCTTCGTATTCTTATATACCTCATCTTTAATTTTATCAAATCTCTTAATACATCTCGCTACAACTAAATTTGAATCTTGTTTTTCACTATTACAGATTTTATGTACTAATGCAAAGTTGTTAGGCTCATCCTTACCTCCTAGATTAAGGGGCACCGCATGATCAATTTCAACATTATGTAAGCTGAGATCCATGTCCTCACAAATAAAACATTTATGATTTTGCTGTTCGTAAAGACTCTTTATTAGTGCATCTCTTTGTTGTTGAGTAAGACCAGCAAGATACTTCGAATGCACCATATGTAAATTTAGCTCATAGTTATCTTAAATAGTTTTTCGCTGATTAATTGCAAAGGTAAAGTAACTATTACTTTAGACTATTAAAAACTTCTAGCGTACTAAGTGCGTTATACTAAAAAAGATTAAAGTATGTAGTTAAATAATTTATTACTTAAAATAAAATTATGCTACCTTATCAAAAGTTGCTTTATCCTTGTCCATTCTGCGGTAAGGAGACTTTAGAAGTAATCTACAGGCCTAGCTATAAGACTGCTAAGAGAAGCCAGAGCGCTGCAGCTGGAAGTAAAACAACTTGGAGAAGAGTACCAGAAGGTATAATTTTGCTGTCTGAGAAATGTTCAAACTGTGGGAAAACTGCTAAGGAGATCGAAAGAAAATGGAAGGGATTAGAAGATAGGTAAACAGAGCTGTTGACGATACCGTCAAATTTATATGCCTAAGAGCTGAATTCTAGATAGGAGAATGAAAGCGAGACATAGCAGTTTAACTCCTAAGATCGTTAGGCTTTTAGAGGAAGATTCTAGGCAGAAGTTGGCTAAAGCACTAAAGATTAATAGAACTTTTTTAGCCAGCTACCTCTTAGCTTTGGAAAACCAAAGTTATGCTAAGTCGAAGAGAATAGAACCTAATAAGATGTACTCCAATATAAAAAATGGAGAGATGGAAGATGGTAAGTAATCAAAAAATTCAAAAAATTTTCTCGGCACCTGAGGTGAAACATGGCCTATCCCTTTTTACCAACAATGAGCTCAAAGCTATTGAATCTTTGATAGTCGAAAAAGATGGAAAATTTTTCATAAAATGTCAAATCAAAAATAAGTATAAAGTAGCGAAACCTGAAGAAGTTGTTAGGCAACTTTGGATTTACAGGTTGCTTACGGAGTATGGTTATCCAAAAGAACGGATTGATGTCGAAAGAATTATCTACTTTGGTACTCGTGTAGAACCTGGAGCTGCAGACATCGTTGTTTTTCATGAAGATTTAAGACACTATTATATTCTGTTTGAGATAAAAAGACCTAGCAGAACTGCTGGGTTGGAGCAACTTAAAAGTTACTGTAATGCTGAAGGTGCTCCGATTGGTGTATGGTCCAATGGAAATGAAATAATAAGACTGCACCGAGAAGAGCCAAATATTTTTGTAGAGATTCCAAGAATTCCAAAAGTGACTGAAACCCTTAGAGATATTTTAACTGAAAGATGGACACTTAAATGGCTAGAAGAACATGATGAATTAAAACAAGGTAAAACAACACTCAAAAAGATTATTTTAGATCTCGAAGAACTTGTTTTAGGTAACGCTGGTGTTAAAGCTTTTGATGAAATTTTTAAACTGATCTATGCAAAACTTTACGATGAATGGAGAGGAATTAATGATACTAACTATCAATTGGAGTTTTTTGTTGGTGATAGAAGCCCTGAGCAAGTGAAGAGGGCAATCAGTAATCTCCTTGAAGGTGCCAAAAGAACATGGCCTGGTGTGTTTGAACCTACTGATAAAATAGAACTAATTGATAGCCATTTAAAGGTTTGTGTATCATTCCTAGAGAAGATAAAGCTTTTTAATTCTAATCTCAGAATAATTGACGAAGCTTTTGAATATTTAATCCCCGAAGTATCTAAAAAGAAGGAAGGGCAATTCTTTACACCAAGACCTGTCGAGGATATGATCATAAAGATGCTAAATCCAAAACCGAATGAATTTGTTATAGATCCTGCTTGTGGTTCAGCAGGTTTCCTTCTTCACTCTGTGATGTGGGTTGCCGGAGGAGTAATTACAGGTAAAGATCTTCCTCCGTCTGCGAAAAATTTTGCACAAAATAATATATATGGCATAGACTTTGCGAAAGAAGCAGTAAAAATAGCAAAAGCTATCAACCTTATAGTTGGAGATGGTAAGGCGCATATATATGGTGGTGGACCCCACGGCAATTCCCTAAATCCTTTAATTTGGGATGACGAAATGAAAGCAGGGTTGAGGCCAAGGCTTTTAAGGTTTCCTCAGGATCCTGAAAGAGATCGTGAAAACCAAGAAAAGTTCCTTTATTTTGATTTCGATATTCTCATGACAAATCCCCCATTTGCGGGAACTGTCAAGGAAAGGGAAATTTTAAGGTTATATGAGTTGGGTGAGAAAAATGGTAGAATAGTAAACAAGATAGGAAGGCATATTCTTTTCTTAGAACGTTCTCTCCAATTTATAAGACCAGGCGGAAGAATGGCGATTGTTTTACCTCAAGGATTGTTAAACAATGCAAATGCAGAATACATTCGCAGATTTATAATTGAGGAAGCAAGGATTTTAGCTGTTGTAGGCTTACATGTTAATACTTTTAAGCCTCACACAGGAACAAAGACGAGCGTATTGTTCCTTCGGAAATACACTGATGAAGAAAAAGAGAGTATCCAACAAATAAAGTTAAAATATGAAGATCAATGGAAAGAATTTTTGAAAAATTTAAAAGAGAAATATCAAAACTTAGCTTGGGACAGTTCGGTAGATGAAGAAGAAATTCCAGAAGAACTAAGATCCTTCTTAGAGACTTACTTTGAGACCAGAGAAGAGGTTGGAGAATCACCAGCAGAAGAAACTGAGGTTGAAGAAACAGAGGAGACAAAGGAAGAAAACAAAGGAAAGAAACCACTTGCTGTTTTAGTTCAGGAGAAATTAGAATTAGAGGAAGCGCTAAGAGGAAAAGAGGAAGAGTTAGAAAGTGCAAATGCCACAAAAAAGGCAGAACTGAAAAAGGAAATTAAAACATTACAAAGCGAGATAAAAAAACTCACCAAAGAAATCTCCGAAAGAACTTTAGCAGGACAGATAAATTTAGTTCTAAATGAAGAAAGAATTACAGAGGCGTTTAAGAAATACTGGCTTGATGGGAAGGTGATAGAAGAGATAGATTATCCTATTTTCTTTGCTGTTAATGAAAAGCCAATAAAGGATGAGAGTGGAGAGTATAGGTACAAGAAAAATCCTGATGGCTCTTTTGTCTTAGACAAATATGGACACCCAGTAATTGACCATGATTTAGATGAAATAGCAGAAGCATTCACTCAGTTTGCTAAAGAACAATTAGTAAAAGGCGACAATGCTTTTGATTTTTGGAGATGAAAAAATGGCGGTATTTAGTGTTATAAAATTATCAGAACTTGAAGGAGCAAAAAGGATTGATGCAGAGTATTATAAGCCGGAGTATTTGGAACTTAAACAGAAACTACTTCAAACCAAGTTTGTTTATTTTAGAGATCTGGTAAAAGAAATTATTCACCCAAAAGAAATTAAAAGAGAATACGAAAATGAAAAAAAAGATTATTTGTTTTTACTCGCCCAAAATGTGAGATCTTTAATGCTCGACTTCTCAGAGAGAAAATATATTTCAGAAGAAAAAGCAAAGCAAATGCCTAAAAATTTATTAGAAAAGGGAGATATTTTATTCATTAGAACTGGGGCAGTAGGTGATTCTGCAGTATATATAGGTGAACCTCCAAAAGTTATATCCTCTGCTCACATTTTAATAGCTAAACCTAACTTCAGAGTTAGCCCTTATTATTTAGCTGTATTTTTTAATACGTCTCTCGGGAAAAATCTTATAATTAGGGGGACATATGGAGCTTTACAGCCAGAAGTTTCACCAAATTACATAAAAGGTATACCTGTTCCTGTACTTTCAAAAGACTTAATGATAAAAACTGAAGAATTATTCTTTAAATCTCAAGATCTATTAAAACAAAGCTATACTTTCTACTCTCAAGCCGAAAACTTCCTTTTAGAAGAACTTGGGCTTAAAGACTTCAAGCCAAGATATGAAAAAACCTATACAGCTAATCTTTCTTCTGCCTTTTCTGCTTATAGAATAGATGCGGAATATTTCCAGCCTACGTATGATGAGGTCGTTAAAAAGATAAAGAACTATAAAAACGGGTTTTCCAAATTACTTAAACATGTTGAAAATGTTAAACCAGATTTTGATCCAACAAAATATCCAGATAAAGCTTTTTCCTATGTTGAATTGGCTGATATAGACACGTCTATTGGAGTTATTCATAGTACGAGTGAAATAAAAGGTGAACAAGCACCGAGTAGAGCAAGAAGGATTCTAAGAAAAAATGATGTAATCGTTTCAAGTGTTGAAGGTTCTTTAGAGAAAGTAGCTTTGGTTAGCAAGGAATATGAAGGATCTTTAGCCTCAACAGGATTTTTTCAATTAAGACCGAGGAAAATTCTTCCAGAAGTGCTTCTTGTTTTATCGAAAAGTACGGTTCTGCAAATACAACTTAAAAAGGCATGTGCAGGTACAATATTAACTGCTGTACCTAATGAATATCTTAAGAGAATTTTAATTCCTATACTACCCAACGAATTCCAACAAAAAATCGCCTCGCTTGTCCGACAATCTCATGAAGCAAGAAGAAAAGCAAAAGAATTATTAGATGAAGCTAAAAGAAAAGTTGAAAAAGCTATTGAAAAGGAACTGTAAACGGTTGATCGGTAGACGACTTTGATTAATTGCCTTTTTTTATATAGCGTGCGCTTCTGCAGAACTAACAGAAACTTATGCCTGTAGGAGTATATGGTCTCGTTAATTCTATCAAGTCTTGAAGAAGTCACATACCTGCTTACAAAGCGGTTTATAACTTTTATTCTTCGCTATTTTCTTTCTGTCTTATCGTTTCTCTCTCTTCCTTAATCTTTTTCATTGCCTCTCTAAACTTGCATGGCTTTCAGTCCTCATCGAGCTCGCCCGCATAGTTCAAGCTCAGCTATGAGCCTTGTTCTAATCTTTCAAAAATTGCGCGTCTCAATGCTACCTTTTGTTGTATGTCAGAGCAGCTGAAAACTGAGAATTAACTGGAGACTATTAACTTAAGACATCAAACTACGTTCATGTTTTTTGGTAAAACCAGGGCTCTCGAGAGACTTCAGTTTTAATCCAAAAAACAAAATTAGTTACGATTTTCTTTTAAAAAATGTCTTAAATTTTTTCTATTTAAGAATAATAAATAAAGTTATCGTGCTCATTGTTACTAACTTAACATTGTTTAACTTAAAAATAAGCCTTAAGTTAACAGAGCACAACCTCTGCACCGAAAAGCTTATATATAACTATTTTCATTAGTTTTAATAGTTGATAAGTATGAAGAAAGCTCATGTGTTCGAAGTGTTTGAGAAAGCCTTTGAAAAGGGCTTAAAAGGGAAAGTCGAAAGTTTCGATATCTGGCTCAAATCGCTAGAAATAGACCCCCTGAAGTTCAATCTCACCGAAATCTCTAATTTTTTGATGCAGAACCTTGAGTTAACAATTGATTTGGAGAAAGAAGTTGAAACCATAGGCCAATTCACCGGGTTCTATAGCAAGGAGAGAAAAGGGCTTTACCATATTCCAATTGTAGGAGTATTCGGTTGTGGAAAAAGTCATCTTATGCGCTTGGTGCAGAGGTTCCTTCAGGAAAGGAAAGTTTCACTTACGTGCTTTTTCATGGACGCGTCAAGCTTCAGAGAAATAAGCGAGGAGAATGAAGAGCAGCAAGTCTATTACCAATTGCTAGATAGAGTCAAAATGGAAAGGTTTGATATTTTACTTATAGATTCTTGTGAAAAAGACAAAGACATAGTCCATTCGTTAAAGCAAATGGCTGATGCCCTCAAAAATGGAATAATTATCACGTCTTGGACACCTGAACATTGGAACTATGTTAGAGATGATATTGAGGATTATTTACCTACTTCAAAAGAGATTTATTTAAATCAATTTGATGAAACATCCACATCTAAATTCATCTCTACCATCTTGCAGCATATCAGTAATGGTCGATTCCAACTTTCAAAAGAAGCTGTCAATAAAATATACTTATTTAGTAATGGTGTTCCTAGAACAATTATTCAACTACTTATAAAAGCCTTTAATGAAGCTTTTCTAAGCTCTACAAAAAATGTCGATGAAAAAGCTGTTGAATCCGCGGCTAAAAACTTAGGCCTTGAAAATATCTTTGATAGAATTAATAAACTCTCAGAGCTTCAAATCATTATTCTTAAACGTATTCTTCTTGAGCATGATGAGAGAGGAATACGTCCATCTACTCTTGTGGAGATTCTAGAAAAAGACAAAGCAACAATCTCATACCATCTCAGTATTCTCAGCCGAGGTAAGTTTGTAACTCAAGAGAAGATTGGACGCTCTTCTTTCTATCGTGTAAGGGAGGAAATCAAGCCTTTCATTGAATTAAAATTTGCTGAGAGAGGTGAGTACCTTGCCTAGCTACATTCTAATTCCATTACCGACAAGAGAATTTGATGAAAAGATTGTATCTAGAGTTAAAGAGCTTCCCGCCATTAGAGATACAAAAGAATTTCGTGAAGGAACTCTTCCTGAAACTTTAATCGTAACTGATGAAATAATTGCTTTCAGGTTTGCTTTCGAATATGAGCTTGAATATCCAACCCTTGAAGGACCTAAAAAAACTAAAGCGAGCAAGGACATTCCTATCATTTTCTTAGAAGGAAAATTCCTGTTGATCGGTTATTGTGCTAAAGATATAGAACAACGTGTTGTTAAATTTCTAGGGAAGAACTTTATCAAAGATTTTGTTCTTGATAAAATAAAGTTTGATGAACAGGCTCTCAGATCGGTAATCCAGAGGTGTCCAAATGTTTCTCAACTAGACATTACCCCTGGGATGGAACATGTTGATAAGATTTCATGCATTGGAAGAGAAATAACCGAATCAGAATTCTATGAAGATTATCGAAATGAACCCATCAGTAAAGTGAAAGTCAGCCTAAATGAAATTCCAGAAGAAGCAAGAATTAGCTTTGATAAGAGAGGAATAATCACGATTCATAATACTAGCTTTACTTTTGAACAGCAGGTGAATGTACTAAGATATGTCGTTGAAGAAATAATCGGGCCATCACTAAGGATACAATCTTTTCAAAAGAGGTTGGTGTAGTATGAAGTACATGAATTTATTTAAATCACAACTTCCTGTTCCAACCAATGTAAAAGGCTTTTTCATTAAATTTGAATCGTTATCTATTGACAAGCAGACAGACCGTAGGGCGTTTCTGCAACACATAGTTAATTCTTTAAACAAAAGAGGTTATGATGCGGCTGTGGTATTAAATGAAGATTTTGATATAGCCTTCCTTAACGTGAATTCTGTCGAAGTGACAAAGGCTCTGAGAAGGTACTCTGATTTTAAACCGAAAGAAATTCCAGGTTCTATGAGCATTAGGATTATAGCTAATACCTGGCAAAATAGAGTGAGAACGGAAATCACGAAAAAAGGATTTTTGAAAACCGGTAACTGCTACGTTCTAGAGGATGACATAAAAAGAAAAGAAAAGTATTTGAAAAGAGCCTACAGAATACAAGCCGACATCATTAACAGTTTTCCATCAATCTGGATAGATCCAAGAACCCGATTCATGGCAGCAGTAAGTGATAAGGAAATTGAGGAAGCAGAATCTATGGGTGAGGCGTCAGATGTAAAAGTCAGAGTGCTACCTTCTTGGTCACCCGGAATCCTACTTGGTAGAACTGGAGAAGTGGCAAGAAATGTGGAATTCCCATTGGGTAGAAAAATGTTTAATGCATCGGAATATTGGAAAGTAAAGTATGGAATAAACTTTATTGATGAAAAAGAAGAGATGCTGGAAGTTTATGTAATTCCATTTGGAAGAAAATTGAAGTATCCAAGGTCTTGCATCTTTAAAGAATTTAAGGAGAGGACAAGTCTGCCTGAAAGTTTAAAGAAAGCGCCGGAGATTAGGATAAGGGAATCTCGAGATTTCATTCAAACTTATCTCAATGGCATCGAGTTCCTCGGCCGGTGTTTATCATTTGAAGGACCAAGCAAGTCGGCTGGAATGGGATATACTGAGCACGTGCTTCCGTCTTACGAAAAGTTCTTCGTCGTCGTGGGATCTAACACCATTACGTCTGTAAGTAGAATACATTCAGCTTTAACACGTTATGGCCCCTACTCTCGAACTATAGATGGAAAATACATTGTGATTCATTTTGGTAAGAAAGATGAAATTCAAGATGCAGTTTATCGTATCGAGCAAGTATACTCGAAACTTAATCTTGGAATACTTGAACCTTATTCCGAAATTGGGGATGGAGGGTTCATAGAGACTGGTGGGAAAAATGTGGCAGACTATACCTCAACCATTGTGCAACTTAGGTCTCAACTTATGGAAAAAAGACAAAAAGTTCTAGTCATCATAGTTCTGCCTGATGCCTATTCTGCTGACATCTACTTTAAGTCGAGGGGACAGTTATTTGAAAGGGTTTTTGGGGCTCAACCATTCCCAGCCCAAGCTATTACATATGAGAGTATCAAAAAAATAATGGGCGATAGAAGTGCTTATGCCATATCCGTCAATATGGCTTCTCAATGCTACATCAAACTTGGTGGAACCGGAACTGCAGTTTGGATCCTTAATGAACCCGCAGATTGTGTGATACCAGGTATAATAGGTGGATCATCTTGCTACGCTTATTATGATGTTTCAAGACGACCAAAGATTAAAGCATCTGCTACTGCATATAGCGCGATGACTGATTCTTATGGAAGATATATTGCAACCGGGGCACGTCCCATAGGAGGTGAGAAGCTAACTCCTTCAGGTTTTTATGACATACTTGTTGAACTGATACAGAAAATTGTAATGTTCCAACAGAAATATATGCATGCTGATAATAAAGATCGATTCAATTTTAGAAGGCTTGTCTTTGCAAAGGATGGAATTATAAGAGAGGATGAAGCTCAAATGATTGAGGACGTCATAGTAAACGGTATTAAGGATGAAAGAAAGGAACCGATATCTAACCTTCTAGAGCGAATACCTATCTTCCCAAAAAGCTTAGTTATCGATGTAATTGGAATCAACAAAACCCCAAATAAAAGGGTATTTGAGAATGATGGTGAAAAGTTCATTAATCCGCATGAAGGCACTATAGTCTGCTATAATGATAATGAAGGTCTTGTAGTTTCATGCGCTTCGCCCGTGGGTACTGCTCAACCTATAGAGATCTCGTTAAAAAAACATATAGTATTAAATGCTAATGATGTACCGAAGCCCCATATAAAACAGATAATAGAGGAGTATTATCGACTTACACAGCTTAACTGGGCCTCTGTCTTTAAACAAGGCAAGTATGCATTGCCACAGATCTTGACGCAAAACCTTGGAGAAAACATCTCTGCTGGTGTTTTAGTACCTGACGATATGATATTACTTTAGAGGGAGTGATCAATATGAGTGTTGAAGCTGCAAGAAGATTGGTACAATCTCTAGACATTGGTACCAAGGAAGATTCATTCGGTAGACCATTTCTTCGACCTGATTATAAAACATTCCCCATTGAAGCAAGAAATTTCAGACAAATAAAAACTGTAAATAAAAAGGGGAGAATATCTTTTATTGATGGAGGAAATCAGGAAATATTACATGCTCCAAATTTCTCTGTTCAAATAAACAGAGTATACTTCAATATTTTTGAGGATAACGTGAGAAAAAACCCAAGAAATTTACCAGCTCGTATAGAATTCTTTTCAGCAACATACTCTGATTTTGAAAATGATGATTTATTTTTTAAAACAGTAATTTACCCACTAAATGAAAAGTATAGGGTCTATATGCCGGATGAAAAAGATCTGTGCTTCAGCTCGTGCGATAGAACTATGATGATAGGACTTCAAAGGGCCGACATATCGAGGGTTGCTTCTGTAGCAAGAAGATTTGCGGAATGGAAATTTGCATCTCACATAATAGAAGAAGAACTTGAAGAAAAGAATGTATTGGTGGTTGATGGAACATTGCAAGCTCCTTACACCAACGAGCCAAAGTATGTTGAGAGAATTCAAAGGTTTGCTGAGCAAAAAGGGGTTTATTTCACCGGCCTCTCCAAATCTTGTGAATTATATACCACAACTGGCCTTTCTCTAATTGGTGCTATTAAGAAGTTGGCAATTAATAACAATTTATCAGGAGTCTGGTATTACCCAGTTGCGTCTATTTCAAGCATCGACCATAAGGCAATAGTATTAATAGTAAAATTGCATTCGAATGCAGAAAGAATATTTAGGTTTGAAGTATTTTCTAAAGAGCCAGATATCGAAAATGAAATTCCAGAAGAAGCAATCGCTTGGCTTTCAGAAAATTCAAGAGATACGAGTTTTCCGGGATATCCCTATGGACTTATAGATGCTGATGCTTTTGCTAGAGTAAGAAATGATGAAGTAGAAAGATATAGATTAATACTTCTCTCAGAAATATCTAAACAGGGCAAATGGGAAAAATTTGCTAGACATATTCAAGCATCAGATGCACATAGCGTGTTAAATATGTTGGTAGGTGATTAATATGGAAGTTGTTGGACAAATAGTTTCGGGAAAAGTTGGGGAAATTTTAATTAGACAGAAAAGCGGGGAGTCTATTGAACTGGGTGATCTTCTTGTCGTTGAGGAAGGAAGTAGTCTACTAATACTCCAGGTATTTGATTTGTGTTATGGTAGTCAAATACCTCCTTCTGCAAGAGAATTGCTAGCTGGGATAAAACTTGAGGGCTTTGATGCAGGGCTCGAATTTCTCGAACCAGAACTAAGGAACTATGTCATGGCAACAGTAAAAGCCATTGCCAGAGTGAGTAGTGATAGGAAAGACATCAAAATACCGAAAATTCTACCCCATTTCTTTTCTTCCGTGAGGCGTATTGAAAAGGAAGATTTAGCTTTTCTAACAAAACCGTCCAATCCCGTATATCTTGGAAAAGTAAGAAGTGGTTCAAAAATAATCGATGTAGATATATACCTGAACGCTAAGGATACGTTTAGGCATCATATCTTGATACCTGCAACAACGGGGAGAGGAAAAAGCAATCTAGTCAAAGTGATGCTATGGAGTGTTTTGGGGCAGGGAACAGTTGGAGCTCTTGTTCTAGATCCTCATGACGAATATTATGGTAGGCATGATAAAGGTCTCAAAGATCATCCAAAAGCTAAAGATAACGTACTATACTATTCATCAAATCCACCGGCAGGGACAAATACCCTTATCGTGAACTTAAAGTCAATAACACCGCGGCATTTTCAAGGTATTGTAACATTTACGGATCCTCAGCAAGATGCAATAAAACTTTACTATAACCGCTTTAATGAAGATTGGATTGAAAACATAGTTCGTGGAGTAGATGTTAATGGAGTTGCACCAAGAACACTTGAAGTTCTTCAGAGGAAATTTGATACGGTACTCGGAGTGTTCCTTGATGATTCAGGTAACCTACGGTGTAGGAACAGAGTTTTTAGCGATAGTGCAGGCATGACTACGATCTCAGATATTGTAAATGCGCTTGAAAATGGAAAAATAGTCATTATTGATACTTCTCACTTGTCCGACGAAGCTGAGTTGTTAATAGGAAGCATAATTGTGAATGAAATTTTCCATAGATATCAGGCCTATAAATCAGTTGGGGAACTTGATACTAAACCAACAGTAGCTGTAGTTTTAGAAGAAGCACCAAGGGTTTTGAGTTCTGAAGTTTTGGCCACCGTTGGTGATAACATATATAGTACAGTCGCAAGGGAGGGGAGGAAGTTCAACATCGGGCTTATCGCGATTACACAGTTAACCAGTCTCATACCAAGACCCATCCTTGCCAACATGAATACAAAGATAATTTTAGGAAACGAGATGGCTATCGAAAGACGTGCTGTGATCGATAGCGCAGCCCAAGACCTTTCAGAAGATGAGAGAAATATTGCAAGCCTTGACAAGGGAGAAGCAATTGTAACTAGCATTTTCACAAAATTTGCTGTTCCGATTCAAATCCCATTGTTTGAAGAATATATCGAACAAACTACATCAAAAGAACAAAAAGGAAAAATGGTATTTGTGGGGTGATACAAGTGTATAAGTTTGCTCACCTAGCTGATTGTCACTTAGGTGCCAACCGGGATCCTGTTCTAGAGGATCTAGAACTAGCTGCATTTAAGAAAGCGCTAGATTCCTGTCTTGAGGAGAAAGTCGATTTTATCGTAATTACAGGTGATCTTTTTCATGCGAACATTCCAGACATGCATATCGCAAATGAAGCTGTAAAAAAGGTGAAAGAAGTTAGAGATAAGAATATTCCAATATATGCAATCTATGGAAGCCATGATTACAGTCCAAACGAGACGTCGATGATTGATATCCTTGATAGTGCGGGCTTGATAAAGAAGATAGTTAAAGGAGAAGTTACTGGAGGGAAACTTAAACTCGAATTCTTCATAGATCCGAAAACAAAAGCAAAGCTTGTGGGAATCTCGGCAAGAAAAGTAGGTCTAGAAAAAAGTTATTTTGAGATCTTAGATAGAACCTCTCTAGAAAGAGAGTCTGGTTTTAAAATATTTATGTTTCATAGTGCTCTCTCAGAGCTTAAACCTGAGTATTTATCGCAAATGGAGTCAATACCAGTCTCCTTGCTACCTAGAGGTTTTGATTATTATGCGGGTGGGCATATACATCAGCATTCTGAGTTAAGCTTACCAGACTATAAGAGAATAGTCTATCCTGGGACATTATTTGCAGGGTACCCTAGAGATTTTGAGGAAAGTGCAAAAGGTGTGAAAAGGGGATTCTATATTGTGAGCTTTGAAGAAAAAATAGTAGACGTCAAATTTAAGGAAGTACCAGTTTGTGAATATGTTTATTTTGAATACGATGCTTCTAACAAAAATTCGATTCAAGCACGAAAAGAATTGCTGGAGGAACTGGAAAAAATTCAGGCTGAAAAGAAACTTGTTGTTGTCAAAATTAAAGGTGAACTCTCTGGTGGGAAGACTTCTGATATAAGTTCTACCGAGATAAGAAGCTTGCTGATTGAAAAGGGTGCCACTTACGTAAGCATAAATCGATATGGGCTTACATCCAAGGAATATTCAGCTATTAAAACTATTGGTGGAGATATACTAATGATTGAGAATAAGCTTTTTAGAGAAAATATTGGTACAATAAAAATTACTGATGAAGCATTAAAAGGGGAAAAAGGTACAAAACTTGCGGTAGACCTTTTGAAAATATTAAGACAGGAACAGAAATTAGGTGAGAAAAAGAATGACTACATCGAACGTATACAAAAACAGGCGTTAGATGTTTTGAGACTACAGGAGGTTTTTACATGATTCTAAAATCTTTAAGACTAGAGAATATCAGAAGCTACATAGATCGAACCATCGAGTTTCCGATGGGAAAAACCTTGTTCGAAGGTGACATTGGTTCGGGGAAATCAACGATTCTTATGGCAATTGAATTTGCACTTTTTGGTCTTGGCTCCGAGAAAGGGGGAAGCCTATTAAGAACGGGAGCAAAGAAAGGCTCTGTAACGTTAAACTTTGAAGTTGAAGGAGAAAAATATGAAATCTACCGTTGCCTTGAAAGAAAAGGAAAAAGCGTTCAACAATCGGAATGCTATCTAAAAACAAAGGAGGGCATTCTTCCTCTCTCAGCTTCGGAGATGAAAGAGAAAATTCTAGAAATACTAAAATTTAATGAACCACCAGATCCGAAGGCTCAAAGTGTGATTTACAGGTACGCGGTTTTTACTCCACAAGAAGAAATGAAGGCAATACTCTGGATGCATCCAGATTCTAGGCTTCAAACTTTAAGAAAAGCCTTTAGAATTGAAGATTATAGAATTGCCATAGAAAACTCTTTGATGCTGACAAAGTTAATTAAAGAAAAATCTATTAAATTGGATTCGCATGCTTCTGACCTTGAGGTTAGGCGAGAAGCTCTTAAAATAAAAGAAGCCGAAATTAGCGATTGCACAAAACGTTTAACATCTTTAATTAAAGACGAGCAGGTACTTGAAAGAAAATCAACTGAACTGAAGGAAGAAATTGGCAGACTTCAAAAAATGAAAGATGCTCTTGGAAAGGCTGTGGGAGAAATTCCACTTCTTACTGAGCAAATTGAAGAAAAGAGAAAAGAAATCTCTGAGCTTAAAGGAGAGGTCGAGCAACTCTTAAAGAAAATAAAGGAGGAACTACAGCCGGAGATTGATAGGCTGAGTGATACCAAAAAGCCTACGACGAAAACCGAGAAAGAACTAGAAAAAGAGCTTAAAGAATTGAGAGACAGAGAAAAAGAGCTTAGGAAATTGGAAGCAGTTATAGATGCAAAAATAACCGATTACAAAGCTATTGAGGAAAACAAGGTTTGCCCTACATGTGATAGGCCAGCAGATCCAAAGGAATTTAAGAAAAAAATAAGGCTGAAGATGGAGGAAAAAAACAAAGTATCGCTAGAAGTTAGTGGTTGCGAGAGAACAATCAAAGAAATAGAAGAGTTGCAAAACTTACTAAGAGAATATAACAGGATGCAAGAGCAGCTTCAAAACCTTAATGAGCAGGTAAAAAAGCATAAAGAAGCGATAGAAAAAGACGAGACAAAAATAAAAACATTGACAGAACAAATTAAGATCATGAGTAAAAAACTTGAGAGAGCCAAAAAAGAAGTTCAAGAATTTAATCTAGTCTCAGGAAAAATTGAGATATTTAATAAAGAGCTAGATAAAGTTCAGTCAGAACTTAAAACTATTACAAGTGAAATTTCTAAAACACAAGAAACTTTGAGGTTATTGAGAAATAATGTAAACGAACTGAATGCAGAGATTGAGATTAAAGAGAAGGAGAAAAAGTTAGCTGAAAAATTAAATGAATACAGCATCTGGCTTGAAGAATTTTTTGTCCCAACTCTTAGTATAATTGAAAAGCACGTTATGTTAGATATTAATCAAGAATTTAATCAGCATTTCCAGAAGTGGTGGAACTTGCTCATCGAAGATCCGGAAAAAGAAGCTAGAATCGATGAAAATTTTACACCTATTGTTGAACAGGATGGGTACGAGCAAGATATTTCCTATCTGAGCGGCGGGGAGAAGACCAGTTTGGCCTTAGCTTATCGCCTAGCATTAAATAGTATAGTAAAAAAGGTCTCAACAGGGATAAAGTCGAATCTGCTAATTCTAGATGAACCTACAGATGGATTTAGTAAGGAGCAGCTGTTCAAAATTAGAGAGATCCTTGATGAAATACAATGTTCACAAATTATTATTGTTTCTCATGAAAAAGAACTCGAAGGTTTTGCGGATCACGTGATTAGAGTCGAAAAAAGGAAAGGTATTTCCGAGATCAAAACTGTCTCGTGAAAAGATCTAGCTTAGCTAAGCGCGCTAAAGCTGTGCATCTAAGTAAAGATAATTCTCTCTATCTTTCATTTTTCGGCAACTCAAATAGTCGGCGTTAAGCAGCATTAATTGAAATAAGGCTTGGAATATCCCAAATTTCGGAAATCAAAACTCTTTTGTCTTCATTCTGCTCTTTGAGCTTTTTCAGCAAGTTTTTGTTATCTGAGCAGACTATGACCTTCTCGAACCTCTCCAAGGCGCTTTGAATGTTCTTCTCTACTTCAGACTTTCCAAGTTCTACGTTTATTGCAGTTTTTAAAGAAGGTATTTCTATGTCCGGCTTTTCTTCACCTATTTTA
>Ga0207433_10004500_pt1 | contig 25610 bp, 28 predicted proteins | sample YelNatPaOPGAMG01_FD_187559 | JGI IMG/M metagenome (GOLD analysis project Ga0207433, IMG submission 187559) | Hot spring thermophilic microbial communities from Obsidian Pool, Yellowstone National Park, USA - OP-RAMG-01 (SPAdes) (version 3) | ecosystem: Environmental > Aquatic > Thermal springs... | reverse complement strand
TGTAGATTCCTCAAAATATTCCTGGAGGACAACCTTTGTCGCATAACCCTCTGAAAGATATAACTGCTACCGTAGGAAAAGAGTTGGTCGATAAGAGGATAACCCTTTGTGTGACTGGCAGCGTAGCTGCATCTCAAGCACCAGAGATCGCGAGGGAGTTGATGCGTAGAGGTGCCGATGTTTATGCAGTCCTTTCCCCAGCAGCATGTAAACTGATTAGCCCAGATTTGATGGAGTGGGCCACAGGGAACCCGGTCATAAAGGAGATCACTGGCAGGGTAGAGCATGTTGAACTTGCAGGGGATTGGCCTGGAAAATCAGACCTGATTCTGGTGGCGCCAGCGACAGCGAATACGATAGGTAAGATAGCGTACGGAATAGACGATACACCTGTAACTACAGTCGTAACAACGGCATTGGGTTCAGGAATACCGGTGATAATTGCCCCTGCCATGCACCAGTCAATGTATAAACATCCCATCGTCTTGGATAATATTAAGAAGTTGAGATGTATAGGCGTCGATGTGCTTGAGCCAGAAATTGTTGAAGGGAAGGCGAAGATAATCAAGACTTCAGCAATTGTGGATGCGGTCATCCAGAAGCTATCATTCAAGGATCTTGAGAGCTTGAGGTGCCTAGTTACAGCTGGCCCCACTGTTGAGCATATAGACCCTGTCCGAATAATTACCAACAGAAGCTCAGGAAGGATGGGGGTAGCGATAGCCAGAGAAACTTCGAGACGTGGTGCGGAGACGACGCTCATAATTGGCCCGACAGAGATTGAAATACCTCTTAGCATAAAGACAATTAGAGTTGAGACTTCACAAAACATGCTTGAAGCGGTTGAAAATGAACTTACCAGTAAAGACTATAAGGTCTTCATAGGAAGCGCCGCTGTCACAGACTACAAGCCAGCAGTCCCTCAGAAGTTTAAGATACAGACGAGGGACACCCCAAAACTTGTAATTGAACTTCAGGCCACACCCAAGATAATAGAGAGAGTGAGAAAGATTCGGCCTGAAATCTTCATAGTCGCATTTAAGGCTGAGTACGGGTTGACCGACTCTGAACTCATTAGAAGGGGTCGAGAATATCTCCAACAGTCAAGCGCCGATTTGGTTGTAGCAAATCATGTGGGCGTTGATGGAGTTGGGTTTGCCTCAGAGACAAATGAAGTGTTCATCGTAGATAGAGATTTTAAGGTCACGCATATAAGTCGAGCAAGTAAAGGGGAAATCGCTAGACATCTTATAGACTATGTAGCTATGAAGCTTGGTGTTAAGAGACAGTGAATAGAATGAAGGTTGCTGCGATACAGATTGGTCCTGCGCATGCGTCGAAAGAGATTATTGAGACTCTAGTTGCCAAATCTGTAGATGGAGGAGCTAGACTACTATGTTTTCCTGAACATTGGATAGGAAATGAGACAGAGAGAGAGGTCTCCTCAACAATCGAGTTAATGAAAGAGTTGGCTAGAAATTTCAAGGTTACAATAATTGCAGGGGGATTCTATCTTGATTTTCAAGACGGACCCTATATTGCAGCGCCTGTAATTAATCTTCGGGGAGAAGTTATCGGACTTCAGAGGAAGATACATCTTTTCGGCGAAGAGAAGAGAAGAGCGAAACCGGGATCAGATGCTACCATCTTCAATATCGATGGGGTTAAGTTTGGGGTTATCGTTTGTTACGACCTAGTATTTCCAGAAGTTGCAAGGGCTCTTGCATTGAAGGGGGCAGACCTAGTGTTCGTCCCGTCAAGAATATTGAGCCACGGCCTCAAGCCGTGGCATCTATATCTCTCAACTAGATGCTTAGAGAACCGTCTACCGATTGTATCTGCCAACATCGTATGGCCACCACAGTACGTAGGGCAGAGTCTCATATTAGGTTTGGAGCAACACATAGATTCATCGATAGTTTATCCAAAGATCATCGCAACCGGTGGGCAGTCCTCTGAAGCAGTTATAGCTGAGATAGATCTGAAGACTGCCAAGATGCTTAGAGAGTCTAGATTGAATGAACGACGTCCTGAAGTTTACAAGTCAATGCTAATGGAATGAATATACGACGAATATGATAATCACAGCGTCTGCTGCCACAACATATTAAAGCTTTTAATAAACCATAGACACCATTGCCAAAAACAATATAAATTGTACTACACAACTATGACTGGAGGAGAAGTATCATGTCTAAGAGTGTCAAAGGTGTTGGTGATGGAGGACTCAACCTAGGACCAGACAAGGAAATAAACAGAGATATTTGGCTGAAAGATGTATTCCCTGAATGGGGAACAATCCTAAACAAGGAGATAGAGGAGACAAAGCCTGAGCAGAATACGTTTGTATTATGGTGGCTCGGCGGTGCAGCGTGGTGGATGAAAACCGCTGGAGGCGCAAACATATGCATAGACCAGTATAGTGGTTCAGGTGGACCTGTGGAGTATAACGAGCTGTCAAAGTATTCTGGAGTGATAAGGATGACAGGGGCGCAGAAGATGTACTGGCTAAGATGTATACCCCATGTACTTGACATATGGGCAGTCAAAGAATGCGACGCTTTCCTATCAACACACATACATACAGACCATGCGGACTTCTACACTATAAAGCCTCTGCTTCAAAATACAAACTGTAAATTCATCGGACCTCCAAGGGTTGGAGAAATATATGAGAGATGGAAGGTTCCAAAGGACAGGATCATAACTGTGAAGCCAGGGGATATGGTGAAGATGAAAGATGTCGAGATACATGCGGTGGAGTCGTTCGACAGAACAGTACTTATCACAGAGCAGGCGGATCTCAGGAAACTTACGATGGAAGATTTCGCGAAGCTCATGGATCAGAAAGCAGTTAACTACGTCTTGAAGACACCGTATGGAACAGTCTACGATGCTGGAGACTCGCATTACTCAAACATGTTCTTCAAGCATGGAAGACAGTTCGATATCGATATTGCCCTAATAACATTCGGCGATAACCCCGACGGAATGACCGACAAGATGAATCCTTACGACGCGTATAGAGCAGCAAAGTGTCTGAGAGCAAAGGTTTGCATCCCAATGCACTATGAGAACTGGGGAATTGTGGAAGGAGATCCGACAGATCTTGAGATGATCGCAAACAAGAAGTTTGCACCATTCAAGGTATGCATAATGAGACCTGGAACAAAGTACGTCTGGCCCAAAGACAAGGACAAGCCCAGAATCTACTATTCACACCAAGTCGATGCAAGCAACTACTTCAGACCAGACCTTGTAGACCTGCCTTTCCCAGCTTACCTCTAAGAAAACTACTACCACCTCCTTTTTTTTAAAAAAAAGTTTGGGCCCAATACAAAGACTTTTCATCTTCCCTCACAGATGGTACTCCCCATATGTTTCACAATATAATTCTAGAAACTATGACGCATTTGAGGAAACTTAAGTCAAATCCGATCGGTCAAACCTTCATCAAAGAACAAAATTCAAAGGGAAGTGTTAGATAATTTGGTGGTCATACATGTTCATCTATAATTCACGAAGCGATCTGAGGTTGGACAGTACCAAACTTCTCAAGCACAGAGTCTAGAACTAACTCAACATTCTTCCCTGTCAATGCACTCAAGGAACATATTTTCACACCCGGCATAAATCTACTGAGGGTTTCGCAGGCTTCCACAACGTGGGTGTCACTAACAAGGTCTACCTTATTGAGACACAATATTTGATGCTGGGGCATCTCGATTCTCCTTGAAATACTGTTTATCGAAGAAATCTTTCTAATGAGTGTTCTAATCGATTCACTTGCATCTACGAAAAGTAGAACAAGGTCTGAATTTGATATTTCATCAAGAGTTGCATAGAAGGCATCTATTATCATTGGATGCATATCCTCTATGAAACCTATGGAGTCTACAAGTATGCATTTGAAGCCTCTCCAGTTTATGAGCCTCGAGCAGGATGTTAATGTTGTGAAAGGCCCTAAACCAACATCCTTAGATTCCGACGTCACCCTGTTAAAGAATGTTGTTTTTCCGCTTTGGGTATAGCCCGCCAGGGCAACTGTTGGGAAGCCTAGTTCACGTCTCCTTTCCCTGAGTTTAACCTTCATCTTTTTAACTCTACGCAGCTTCATATTAAGATTCTTTAATCTTCTTCTCGCAGCTTTCTCATATTCTTTGAATGGGTAGTCTCCTGGACCGCTCCACCCAACCTGCTCACCTACTATTCCTTTCAACTTTATGAATTCCCGTCCCCAAGAGAAGGTATATCTCAGTCTCGCCAACTCTATCTGTAACTTGGCCTCCTCAGTCATAGCCCTTTTATTAAAAACCTCTAGAATGAGCAGGTTTCTATCTATAACCTTGACGTCCCCTATTCTCCTTTGTATCTTGAAGACTTGGCTGGATGGAAGTGTATTTGTAAATATGACCGTATCTGCCTTCCTCTGGTCAACCATTCTCTTAAGCTCCTCAAGTTTTCCAACCCCGATACAATGGCTATGATGAACACTATTTCTCTTTTGCACTAGGGTTCCAACAATCTCGTAGCCTATGTTCCCAGCCATGCTTGATAATTCACCGACTCTCGAAACGTTTCTGGGTAATTTGCATTCGACAATGATAGCTTTCAAAGTAGTTGACTTCACCCGATCCCTCTATAGAGTGGATAACTGCATCCTGCGATTTATAATTATAAAAATCCTTTTATAATCTTACCTTAGGTCATGCAGCGTCTGGTCATAGTTAATTTAATGAGCAGTTGATGGCAGTAACCCTATTAATAGGTTAGATGATCTTAAACGTGACGGTGAAGACTTGTGGATGCATATAACAGTGCCAGACTACCCCTCTATATTTCGGCTGCAGCTCTCATAGGATTAGTTGTCGCGTCGACAATCATTGCTAATATGTATCTCCAAGTTCAGACCACGATAGTGGATTTGCAGTCTAGGGTTGAGAGCCTCCAGTCACAATTACAATCGTTAAGCAGGGAGGGTGAGAATGGTTCTGAGGCTCATCGAGTCTTTCTTCTTATACAAGAGTCTGTCGTCCAAGTGTTAAATAAGAAAGTTGGAGTCAGGGGGTTGGAGCCTTACGCGAGTGGTTCAGGATTCGTCTACGACAAGGAAGGCCGTATCATAACGAATAATCACGTTATAGATAAGGCCGATGTTATTGAGGTTACCTTCCTTGATGGATCAACCTTCAGGGCTACACTCGTAGGCGCTGACCCTTACTCTGATCTAGCCGTTCTTAAGGTTGATGTTGCACCGGATAGACTCAAACCTGTCATTCTAGGCGATTCATCGAAACTTCTTGTCGGAGAGACCATATACGCCGTAGGCGCCCCTTTCGGTTTGAGTTGGTCCCTGACGAAGGGAATCGTAAGCCAGATAGGCAGAACCCTGCCTTCTGCTGGTGGTTATCCAATTGTGGGTGTGATACAGGTGGATGCTGCGATAAACCCTGGGAATAGTGGTGGTCCATTACTCAACTCTGTTGGGATGGTGGTAGGTGTCAATACTGCTATTCAGACTGAGACGGGAGTCTTCTCAGGGGTTGGATTTGCGATACCATCTAACCTAGTCAAGAGGGTATCGTCATCCCTTATCAGTACGGGTCATTATGACCATCCGTGGCTCGGGGTCATCGGTACAGATGTAACTCCATCCATTGCTGAAATAATGGGTCTCAAAGAGGCGAAGGGAGTCTTAGTGATCTCTACCGTCAAGGACAGTCCTGCTGAGAAGTCTGGTGTGCGTGGGGGAGAGAGGTCGGAGATAATTGAGGGGAGGAACGTGACAATAGGTGGAGATGTAATTATAGGTATAAATGATCAACCTGTAAGAAAATTTGAAGATTTATCTTTTTACTTGGAGTATAATTGTAGGCCAGGAGAGAAGATTCGTCTGAATATCATTCGTAATGGTACGATGATAGTGCTGGAGGTTAACTTGGGTGTGCGGCCACCACCATCGAGATGATGCCTGTGTAGACTCCCACCTCTATTTTGCCACTTGATAGGGGATTCTAAAACTCAACCTAGAATCCATAATATGAATTTTAGATGTTGAATAGTATTGATCGGTGCGTATTCCTTGGCTTAAATTGAGGACTTCTGGCAGAATCTTATCGAGAAGAATCGTAGACGGATTTCCCAGTGCTACACCTCTGCATCTGGGATCAACATATATGTAATAATTAGATTCGTACCATCGAATAAGGGCCATGTCGGCATGGCCAAAGAGGGGTTTCTTAACGACTATGAAGGGCCACTGTTTGCACGCTATTGGTTTACTCGCTTGGATACCGCAAACCCACCTGCCTGACGATTGAAATTGGAATATGCAGCGGCCGTCGTGTCTTTTGGCAAGATAGACTTTACCAATATCTATCTTGACAAATGACGAGCCGTAATTCTTCAAGATATTTGCATACTCATCCATTCGGAGGGGTACCCTGAACCATTTGCAGCAGTCACCGCAAGCCAGACACTCCCAGTATCTAACTTTACGCCATGGAAGGAAGACTCTTGATGTCGCCATCCCGGATCTACTATTCTGGTCTTTCGAAAGTCTTCTCCAACTCGATGAGAAGTTCCCTCTGCCTCTTTGTAAGTCTTGTAGGAACAGTGACGTTTACTCTAATATACTCGTCCCCTCTCCCATACTCGTTGAATTTAGGCATGCCTTTACCTGCAATCCTGAATATTGTTCCCGACTGTGTCCCTGGAGGGATTCGGAGCTCTATCTTTCCATTTAGGGCAGGTGCTGAAATCTTCCCGCCGAGGGCTGCTTGCGTGTAGGTTATAGGAACCTCACAGTAGAGGTCAGCTCCTCTCCTCTCGAAGATTGGATGTGGCTTAATATGGACTGTGACATAAAGGTCTCCTGGAGGGCTTCCTCTTGGACCGGCATCACCTTCTCCCCTCAACCTCAGGGTGGCGCCGTCTTCTACTCCTGGAGGGATCCTGATGCTCAATCGACGGTCATGCTTAACATTCCCAGTTCCACCACATGCATTACATGGGGTTTCAACAATCTGGCCTTTCCCCCTGCACCTGTCACAGGTCGTTATCTGTGTGAACGTGAAGAAGCCTGAGGCTGCTGACTGTTGTTTTCTTATCTCTCCTGATCCCCTACATGTTGGACAGGTCCTTAGGCTTGTCCCAGGTTTGGCCCCGCTACCGCCACAAATTGTACAATTCTCAACTCTGGACATAGATATCTCCTTCTCAAGACCGGTAGCAGCCTCCTCCAAACCAATCTCTAAGTCATACTGTAGATCGTATCCCTTTTGGGGTATCCTCCAGCTTCTACTCCCGAAGAAGTGGTCGAATATGTCGAAGCCGAATCCGAAGCCTAGGTCCCTAAAAATCTCTTCGAAGTCTACGCCTCTGAATATGTCTTCAGGCCTGTATCTGTCACCTATCCCTGCTCGACCATACATATCGTATGTTCTTCTCTTCTCATCGTCTGACAGCACGGCGTATGCTTCAGATATTTCTTTGAACTTCTCTTCAGCGTCTGGTGACTTATTCCTGTCGGGGTGATATTTGAGGGCAAGCTTTCGGTAAGCATTCTTTATCTCCTCTTTGGTAGCGTCCCTTGAGACACCGAGTATTTCATAGTAGTCCTTCTCGGCCAAGATGGCCACCGGTGGGGCGTAGTCGTAGTATTCTACGGCGTCTTACCTTCATCTACAATCTTATAGTCTGCATCCACGACTTTCCCTTTTCTATCACCTGATTCACTCTTAGACTCGCTCGTCGACTGCCCTTGGGTTTTTTGAGTCGCCTGTTGATAAACTGAGGTCCCAACCTCCTGCAAGACTCTGGATAGGTCCTCGATCCTCGATCTGATGGCCGCCACATCTTTTCCAGCCAATGCCGACCTCAAGTCGGCAGACGCCTTCTCCAGTCTCTCCCTATGCTCTTTACTGACCTTGTCCCCGAGATCTCTTAAAGTCTTCTCAACAGTATATAGCAAAGAGTCAGCCTGATTTCTAGTCTCAGCCTCCTCTCTCTTCAAGCGGTCCTGTTCAGCGAACTTCTCAGCCTCCTTGATCATCCTCTCTTTCTCTTCCTCTGAGAGTTTGGTTGTTGCAGTTATGGTGATCTTTTGCTGGTTCCCAGTTGCAAGGTCCTTCGCTGAAACATTGAGTATTCCATCTGCATTTATGTCGAAGGTCACCTCTATCTGTGGGACACCCCTAGGCGCTGGAGGGATCCCTGTGAGGGTGAATCTGCCTAGGGAGACATTGTCAGCTGCCATTGCCCTTTCACCCTGCAAGACGTGGATAGTGACGCTTGTCTGGAAGTCTGCTGCTGTGGTGAATATTTGGCTCTTCCTCGTTGGAATGGTTGTGTTCCTCTCAATTATCTTTGTGAAGACGCCACCTAAGGTTTCGACTCCTAGTGAGAGTGGTGTTACATCTAGGAGGAGTAATTCCTGAACTTCTCCAGCTATGACCCCGGCTTGTATGGCTGCACCCATGGCGACGCATTCCATAGGATCTATTCCTCTCTCAGCAGGCTTCCCCATATAATCCTCAACGAACTTCCTGACTATGGGCATCCTCGTTGGGCCGCCGACCAGAATTATCTTGTCTATGTCTTGAGGAGTCATCTTCGCGTCAGCAAGGGCCTGGTTTATGGGGCCTTTACATCGTTCAATGATCGGCATGACCAGTTCCTCAAGTTTTGCCCTTGTCAATGAAATGTTCAGGTGCTTTGGACCCGAAGAGTCAGCGGCTATGAATGGAAGATTTATTTCGGTTGTGAGGGTTGTTGAGAGCTCTATCTTAGCCCTCTCAGCCGCTTCTCTCAACCTCTGCACAGCAACCTTATCATTGGTAAGGTCTATTCCGGTGGTTCGTTTGAATTCATTGATAAGGTAATTGACTATTGCGTTATCCATATCTGTTCCCCCAAGTTGCGTGTCTCCGCTGGTGGATTTGACTTCAAATACAGGTGGCTCAGAGGGGCCTGGTCTGCCTATCTCCATCAAAGTTACGTCTAGAGTCCCTCCCCCCAGATCGAAGACCATTATCTTCAATTCTTTCTCAGCCTTGTCTAGACCGTAGGCTAAGGAGGCTGCTGTAGGCTCATTTATTATTCTGACGACTTCTAGACCTGCTATAGTGCCTGCATCCTTCGTCGCCTGCCTTTGATTATCATTGAAGTAGGCTGGAACAGTAATGACGGCCTTGTCTACTCTTGCACCAAGAAAGGCTTCAGCATCCCTCTTTATCTTCTGCAGTATGAATGCGGAGATCTGCTGTGGAGTATATTCCTTACCAAATATCTGAACCTTATAGTCTGTACCCATCTTTCTCTTTATGGCCATCACTGTGCCTTCGGGGTTTGTGATGGCTTGTCTTCTAGCTGGTTCACCGACTAAGAGCTGCCCATCCTTTGTGAATGCAACAACAGATGGGAATGCTTTCCCACCTACAGTAGTACCTTCAGCGCTTGGGATCATTACCGGTCGACCGCCCTGCATGACTGCAGCTGCAGAGTTGCTGGTGCCTAGGTCTATACCTATTATCTTCGATGCTTGAGAGCTGCTCATTGGAACATCACCGTGAGGTAGCTGACGAATAGATATGAAATTCGGTTATAAAAGGAGAGTTGGCTTAAAGAAAAATATTTTGGAGATTTATATTGGCCCCGCGAGATTACTATCCCCAAGCAGTCCGGTCGAGATTTATCTTTTAACTAAATTTCTTTGAGACTACGACGACGCTGGGTCTGAGAAGTTTACCTTTGAACGTGTAACCTGCCCTGATCTCATCTACAATTATACCTTCAGGAACATCTTCCTTCAAAACTTGGTCGGCGGCTTCGTGGATTTCAGGGTTGAAAGGTTTTCCGACAGCCTCTATCCTAGTCAATCCTTCACCTTCCAGAATATTCATGATTTTTTTCATGATAAGTTCAAGACCAGACCTGAGATCCTTGCAATTATGACTCTCATGAGATATCTTGAGAGCCATCTCCATATCATCCAGTACGGTTAGGAGACTTGAAATTAATCGTTCATTAGCCCTCTTGATGATCTCATCTGTCTCTCTCCTTACTCTCTTCTGGATGTTTTCTATCTCCGCTTGCATATACTTGAGTTGGTTTAAGTATCTCTCAGACTTGGCCTTCTCACTTGCCAGCTCTAGATTAAGTCGTTCGACCTCTCTCTTGAGTTCTCGATCTTCTTCCCTTTGAGCAGCCTCAGACTTGAGATCTTCACAGGAATCTGTTTTGGATATGTCCATCATCGATGCGCCTCCCTGCGATTCTGAATTTTGAGTGGAAGTCTATTTTTATATATTATCAAAATAAACTTTACAAGCAACCTGAGCTCACTCATTATTAATTAGATCTAACGGAAACCATATTCACTGCTCACACATATCTGCTTAAAGATTATAGTCGGATGGAGGTATCTTTTTGGTCCCTGCACCATCGTTGGTGGTTGAGAGAGTATTAGGCCAAAAAGCCATGAACCTTGTCAAATCAATTAGCCTTTTGAATGAGAGATTGAAGGTTCTTGTTTTAAATGGAAAAGTCGTTATACCATTGAGGAGGGAACCTGCCGAGAGTGAGCTTGAGGCTTTCAAACTTGGACTTGGAAGATTTCAAGTTGCAGAGCACACGTTCAAGATTAGGAAGGTGGGGCCTAGAAATCTTGTTGAGGCATTGAATGGAAAACTTCCACAAAATCTGATCAAGATCATACCAAGATCTTATAACATGATAGGCGACATAGCAATACTGGATATTCCTAAAGAACTCAGGACTCATGCTAAAACAATTTCTGAAGCTTTTAAAATATTGAATCCCAGAGTGAAGGCTGTTCTGGTGAAGGTTGGTCCAGTAAAAGACACTTTTCGTGTCAGACAATATGTTGTTCTCAACGGGGGACCCTCTACAGTCACCCATCATGCGGAGCATGGCTTGATATTTCGACTCGACCCTCTGAAGGTCTTCTTCAATCCTAGGCTGATCCATGAAAGGCAGAGAATCGCATCTATGGTTGGAAGCAATGAGACTATTATAGACATGTTTGCAGGAGTCGGTGCTTTTCCAATAATCATTGCAAGATCAAAGGATGTAAGGAAGGTATATGGAATAGACATTAATCCTGAAGCGATATCGTTCATGTTGCAGAATATTGTGTTGAATAAACTTCGAGGCAGAATAGTAGCGGTTCTAGCTGACGCCACATCAGAATTGCCTTTAAGCGGTTTGGCTGATCGTGTCATAATGAACCTCCCTGAGAGATCACTAGAGTTCTTAGGTGAGGCTTGCAGATTCCTGAAGCCTAGAGGTGGTATCATACATATCTACACATTCATAAATGAAAAAGTGGGTGGGGAATCAATACTCCAAAAAATTCGTAACAGAATATGTGAGGTTGGGAGGGAGGTTGTTTCAGTTGAGAGTTTTAGGAGGTTTAAGGAGGTTGCGCCGAGAGAGTGGCATGTCGTTGCGGACGTGAAAGTAGCTTAGGAGTCTACAATCATAGTGATGTTGACTTTCGCATCAGGATCTCTCAGATGTTCTATGAAAACCCTCGTGAAGTCTCTTGCAGCTTTGTTGGAATTTATCATAACGGTCTTTGGGCATACATAATTACTCTTCCTAGCTACTATGGCTCTCCCATCTGTGAAAGTCAGCAATTTACTTCCCCTCCCAACAGCCAAATCGACGATCCCGTCAACCTCTATTATAAATATGATTCTGGCCAATTCGCTTGATGCGAGTCTCTTGAAGCTCGAGGAGAGATCAGCTGCCGCCTTACTGGCTCCAACCGCAAGTATACAGTCACCCTTAACTGTTACGAAATTATCTCTAGTGAACTCGAAAGTAGTTTTATGATTTGCCCTAACGTTTGGATGCCCCCTGGCCTCTATCTTCTCAATTACTCGTGCCATACTTCGATTAACCTCCTTCAGCTACTGTCTCCCAGTTAAGCGTCTCCCAAACTTTTATTCTACCTATTTGAGGATAATGTATCTTGAGGTTACTACTTTTGAATAAGTATGAAGAACTTAGAAAGAAGGCGGTTGAGCTACTCATACAGGAAGGCATATTGAGATCGCCAAGTGTGATAAGAGCCATGAGTATTGTTCCGAGGGAGGAGTTTCTACCGGAAGATGTGAAGTCAGAAGCATATGTAGATGCTCCCCTACCAATCGGATATGGCCAGACGACGAGCGCCCTACATATGACCGCCATGTTCTGTGAGTATGCGGAGCTGACGGTTGGGGAGAAGGTTCTTGAGGTCGGAGGTGGCTGTGGATATATGAGTTGCGTATATGCTGAGGTTGTTGCGCCGAGTGATCAGCCCAGAGAATATTGGGGGCACGTATGGTCGGCGGAGATAATTGAGGATCTGGCGAGATTTGCGAGGGAGAATGTGAAGAGATGCGGATACGCAGATAGGGTTGACATAGTTTGTAGAGATGCATCTTTAGGCTTGGAGGATTATGCGCCCTACGACGCTATAATAGTTACTAGTGCTGCACCGAGTATTCCTAAAGAACTTATAAGCCAACTTAAACCGGAAGGATGCCTCCTAATACCTGTGGGAGATATCAGGTTTTATCAGAATCTTGTCAGGGTCAGGAAACACCTAGACGGCAAGATAACTAAGGAGGATCTTGGTGGAGTAGCCTTTGTACCCATGAGGGGTAAGGCTGGATGGAAGTGAGTCGAAAATAAAACTTGGGCTCCACATTCTATCTGGAGGATGTGGTGAGAGTGAACAGAGGCAGAGTATCTAAATCTAGTATACTCCTCCAATTCATATCTCGAAATCCAGGTTTAGGTGTCGAAGAGATTTCTAAAACGCTAGGATGGACTCCGAGGAGTGTAAAGCTGGTTCTCAATAGACTTGAAAAGTCCGGTCGAGTCTCAACAAGATTCTTCCCAACAGTCTTGCATGTCAATGAGGAGCGTTGGGAAGTCGAGAAGGAGGTTTCGAGTGAGAAGGAGAAGCTTGAGAGGATCATACTCAAGCTTCGGGAGAGGGATAGGGAGACCTTTGAGAAATGTGTGAAGGCAAAAATGTTGAGGGACGATAAACTGGCAACCCTATATGCTAGTCAGTGTGCTGAAATAAGAAGGTTGATAAGAGCAGTCGTTGCAAGTCAGGGGGTTCTGACGAGAATAGGGGTTGCCCTAGAGAGTCTGAGGCTGAGTCTAGGAAGAAAATTGCTGTAAGAAAATTTCAAAAGAATTTCTCCAATGTGGATCTCTCCTTATCAACCCAGCCTCTGATGAGCCTATCGAGGGCGTTTCTCACCCTCCTCTCCGAGAAGTCTCGCTCTCCACATAGGAAGTTTATGGTTGCCTCAACATCTGGCTTCCGCCATTCAAGTCTATAATCGTCTGTAACTTTAGGGTGGAGAAACAGCTTCCTAATCTCCAAAAGGTAATTCAGACTCACACCTTCCGGTAGGGTTTCAAGGGCACTGGTCAAGTCTCCCCTCTCCTTGATCAGTTTCAAGGCGGTCTTTGGACCTACACCCTTGAAACCTCCAGGATTATAGTCTGTTCCGAGAAGGATAGCTAGGTCAATGAGCTGCTCCCTTGTGACCTCTAAAACCTTCAGGATCTTCTCAAGCTCCAACAATTCTAAGTCCACATCGACATATACATCTCTGCCTGGAAGTTTCCTCCTCCCTGTAACTGTAAGGTTACGTATCAACCGCGAGGCTCCGAACAGGAGGGAATCGTAGTCTTGGCTGGCTACTGCCCAGAGGTCATTCTTGGAAACCATGTGAGCAGCTTGAGCCTCACCTTCAGAAGGTGCCTGAATCCACGGTACACCCATACTGTCTAGCAGCCTCTTCGCATCCTCGACCATCTCATCCTTCAATTTAGAGGTCATCTGTGCATATCGCCTAGCCTCCTCTACTGCGCCACGCCTCATAGCCTCCTCATATTTTATAACAGCCTCCTCCTTAACTCTCATCCTCCTCTTGAGTTCAGCCTCCTTCATGGTAGGCGGCTCCCCATCGAATACGTAGGCAACCCATACTCCCCTCTCCATCAAGTTCACAGTCCTGTAGAATAGTCCGCTGAGGTGGCTCGTCACCCTTCCAGAACTGTCCATGAGGGGCTCACCAGCCTCCCCCCTGATGGTTGCAAGAAACTGGTATAGGGCGTTATAGCAGTCGATAGCTATCGATTTTCCATGGAGGTCATCAAAACTGATCTTCTTCCTCTCAACTATCGGTCCGAGATCGACTCCCAAATGAAACACCGAGAAGGTAAAATAGATTATGTTTTCTACAGATGTTAAATATTGTCTCTTTAGAGAATCTTGGGCTACACATAGGTTTAACTCTATCGTACTCTGCCCTTGAAAACAAGCTACATAACCAAATCGATGTGTCCAGGTACCCCATTACTTTCTGGAGGTTCGCATGTGAATGGGGGCGCCACCCCCCCACCCCCCCTAGGGGGGTCGGAGATTGATGTGGGGGTCTTCTACGTTATGACGGATTTTTGTGTCCTAGAGCATCATAGGGTAAAATAATGGTGGAGCTTTGTTTACTGAAAGTAATAGGTTAGGTATGGGCTTTACAGTTACACCCATAGCGATATCGTGGCCTCTGGAATTTTGCGATGCTGCTGAAGCCTCATCTCTCCTCTTTGACAGGTGAGGGGGTTGATCCGATGTATTGGATAATCTTTCTCTGCTGGTGATAGATCTTTAAAGTCACACTCGCCCTCATCCAGTCTTTCAAGGGTACAGTTAGGAATTTTAGGGTATGGGATATGGCTTTATGGAGGGCATCGAATTTTACAGGCTCAGTCTTCAACATTGCCCTGACGCTCTCCCTGACGTTCCAAACTCCGACTGGAAGAATATAGTCTGGATGTATCTCTCTCAAGACCAGGCATGAGGCCTGCCTCCTCATTCCTTTGAGACTCTCAGCAACAGCAAGCCTAGCTGCGTAGTAGCATCCACCGACAGCCGCATATGATGAGCGGCCTCCATAATTCTCATAGTCGCCCATCAATTCAGGGGTTGAGCCATCATAGTTCCAGAATGTTCTTGGATACCATGCTTCGATCCATTCGAAGCTCCAGCTCTCAGGAATAAATATGGCCGCGTAGAGGTTGCCGATATTCTTGAATGTGTATACGTAATACTCATCTATCTCTGGATAATTTTTTATTTCCTCTATGATTCTGGATGAGATCGAAGTATCTACAGCAGTTATAGCCCATCTCGTTGGGACGAGTCTCCTCCTTGAATGGGTTCCAAACATGCCCAGACTGAACGCACGTTGAATCCTAGTAACTAAAACGCCGGCATCGTAAAGCGATGATATGGCTTCTGAGGCTTTCATATCTGTATCGTAGAATGCACGTTCAATCCTACTGTCAACCGATATGTTTGGCGCAATGAATTTTTTCAGGAGGGCTGAGGGGCCGAAGGGCTGAACATACTCATCCAAGATTATCAGACCTCTAGGTCTCTTCGAGAAGGTAGCCTCGGCTTCCGCAGGCCTCCCAGCCATAGCCAATTCCTGAAAGTCCTGGAGGAGCCTAGGAGGGTTCTGGGTTTCCTCCACACCAAACCTTACTTTACCTCTGACCAGAGAGTACCGGTAGTCGACGATGTCAAGGATTGATCTACCCGTCCAAAACTCGGGGGTGTCAAGAATTTCAGTATCACCATGGTATGGCGGGATCATCGGACCCACATACACTTTGGGATATCCGACACGGCCGACAAAGAGAGCGGGTGGCGTAGAACCGTCAATATGCTCCCTACATATCAGGTCTCGATGTTTAAAGATGGATTCAATCCTTACGAGCACAGGGCACCTAGACTTCCCACAGAGGCCCCTAACACCCCTACATTGGAGACATATCCCTGAGGAGACTCTGCAACCTAGACTCATCTCCCCCAGCGATAGATATTCGTATGTACGATTGCTCCCAACCTGTTTCTCAGACAGTGATGCTTCACCAAATAAGACCAAGTGGTTTGTCCACTCATCCTAGATGGAGCATCCTTCTACATTCTAAGGTTTATGTTCAGCGTTGAGTTGACTCTACAATGATGAAGGAGACTTGCTTGAACTTCTCCAACCCTCCACCTGAAACATATATTGTAAGAGTGTAGCTCCCAGTAGGAGCAACTGATTGAGTCACTATCTGAAGGGTCACAGTCGTCGTTCCAGTAGTGTTGAATCTCCCACCCTCAATAACCCACCTATAGTAGACCCCCATAGTTGGGAGGCCTGAGACCCTGAAGTTTAGGTCAGACTCAAACCCCTCCCTAATGTTCAGGATTATGTTGAAGGGTGTTACCTGCTCAACAATCTGCCCCACAATCATTCTGGAGACGGTCTGAGATGTCGGTTCAACTGTGAAGTCGAAGTCTGGAACCTTGAGGATTGCAACTGAGGAGTTTCTCACCATCGTACCCTTGGGTGTGCTGACCCTCCCCTCGACACTTATCAAGTAGCGGCCTGCCGGTATGAATTGGTCTGAAGTCGACCTAATCGTCAACTCTGAAGTTGCAATCCCATCCGGTGGAGGTGAGACCGATACAGGATTGAACTCGGCAGCCAATCCGCCAGGCAGTGTGTCCGAGCCTCCAACAATAACCCTCAATGTGACTGGCGAAGAGAATCCGTTGAAGGACCTCACCGTAACAGTTGTCTTAGCACTCTGCTTCACATATACAGTCATTTCCTTCGACGCAATGTCTACCGCGAAATCCCCGACAGCGATTTTCCTTATAGGCTCAGCTGCAGAGTTCCCATACGCGTCCGCTGCGGCAATATAATAGTATACGCTGCCCTGAACCTCTGATCCCGGTATAGTGTAGGAGTACTGGTCGCCACCAGTAGCTATCAGAAGCATATACACCTTTTTCCATTCGATCCGCTGGTAGGATCCTAGGGTGATGTTTCCTGGAAGGACCGTATAATACAAGGTTACATTCTTAGGCCAGCCTGTGACCCTGACTGTCAGGGTTATGTCCTGACCTAATGATGCCTTCGTTACAGGTTCATGGGACATAGTAAGCCTCTGCCACCATCCCCCTGACCCTCCTATCCCAGCTGAGAGTATGGCTAGAATCACGGCGATAACCAAGACGCTGACCATGAAGAGGCCTACTAGGGCGAACACCTGCCTGCGGGAGGCAACCTCAACCCTCTCCTCACTCGAGACTTCTTCTGTCATGGTTAACCTCCATTATTATATCTGCTCAGGTATATTAAGTAAAGCTTTTCCCATAATTCACTGTTTAGGTCTATGAAAGGAAAAGTTGCAATTGCGACTCAGCGGTCAAGCTCCTCAAGCCTCTCCATAGCTTCTAAGATCTCCCTTTTAACTTCCATAAGCCTCTGCTCAGCCTCACTCGCATGTAACCTCTCTCCGTTGAAGTGGCCAGATTCCTGACTTACACAACTTGACCTCGAGAGCCTGACTGCCCCATAACCTGAACTTGCTTTCAGAAGGAATATACCTGTCGCAAAGAAGGTTGCAAAAATTCCCATGAGCAATATCGCCTGTACAACCACCGCATAGGTCAATGTTGAGAGTTCATTGTTCGTTGTGGAGTGCACGTTCTGTATTAACGATGTGAACCTAACAGTGAGCGTAATCTCCAATATCAAACTTGCAATTCCAAACACTACCATAATGACGCCTGCGATTCTCCAACCACTCAACTTTCAGACGCCCCTATGGAGTCGTGGATGTTACGTCTATGTAAATATGCCTGTGAGGGTTTAAATTCAATTCATTTTCCAAAAGATATATTTGGTTGGAGCACTCCTCTGAGCTGCACGTGATCTTGAATGCCGATAACAGACATAGCTAAGAAGCAGCTGGCCCAGAAGCATAGGCTATTCTACAAGATATGCAGAGACTGCGGAGTCAGAAACCCTGCTTCAGCATACAGGTGCAGGAAGTGTCGTGGTGGAAACCTAAGATGGAAGAAGCGTGAGCTAGGCGCAAAGTAGTGAGTCTCAGGGAGTCAATCTGAACCTATCCCTTGGAAACAATACCACCTCCCTAATGTTTCCTATCCTCAGAATCGCCATGAGAAGTCTGTCCAACCCAAGCCCCCAACCTGCATGGGGCGGCATCCCATAATCATATGTTTTCAGATGAAATTCAAAGTTTGCAGGGTCAAGTCCCTGCTTTCTGAGTCTCTCAACCATCTGCTCTTTCCTGTCAACCCTGCTACCCCCTGACGTGATCTCCAACCACTCATACATCAAGTCGAATGCTTCACAGGTTTGGCTAGAATCGTCCTTAGGTTTAATGTAGAAAGGCCTCGTCTCTGTCGGCCAGTCTATAATGAAGTAGAACTCATTCCTATGAATCTTACCCAGGACCCTGTAGGCTGAGGTTGAGAGATCCTCCCCCCACTCTAGGCGATAACCGTTCCTGTTGAGTTGATCAACGATCTCAGAGTACTTGTATCTCTTCAGGGGCAAAACGATCTTTGGAAGATTCACCTTTAAAATGTTGAGTTGATCCATACATTCCTCACCAAGCTTTCTAAGAATATAGGCTAGGAGATCCTCCTGCAGTTTCATGACGTCACCGTAGTCGACGAAGGCTTCCTCAACATCGACTGAGATAAACTCGCTTAGGTGTCTCCTAGTATGAGATTCCTCCGCCCTGAAGTAGGCCCCTATCTCATAAACCTTCTCGAAGACCGTTATGAGCTCTTCCTTATATAGTTCAGGGCTCTGCGCCAAGTAAGCTCTACTCTTGAAGTAGTCAACGGGGAATAGGGCAGCGCCACCCTCAGCAGCTGCAGCTATTATCTTCGGGGTGTGGACTTCTATGAAACCTTGTTCATCAAGATACTCTCTTATAGAAGAGACTACTTTATGCCTCACCTTGAATATCGCCCGAGGCTCAGGCCTCCTCAAATCCAAGATCCTAGCGTCTAGTCTGACATCAATATCGGCGTGGACTCTACCTGTAGGGTCTAAGGGGAGAGGATGGCTCGCCAAACCTAGAAGTTTAACTTCCCTCGGAATAACCTCAACCCCACGAGGCGCTTCGACCCTTGCGGAGACAATTCCTTTGACACCAATAGCAGACTGCCTGCTGAGACCCTTCATCTTCTCCATAACTTCTGGAGACGTATTTCTGCGTGTTCCAGTTATCTGGATCAGACCCTGCTTATCTCTCAGGGTTAGAAAGATTATGTTTCCATGGTCTCTTATGTCCTGTATCCAACCGAAGACAGTTACTTCGACACCATCGAGGTCCGGAGTTACCATCGATGAATAGTGCGTCCTCCTCCAGTCTCCAAGGGATTCGACACTCAAGTCTTTCACTCCAACACATTGATTTATCGATTGGAACCTTTAAGAATTCTCCAGTTGAGTGATCAAAATATACACGGCGAGATAGAGGTAGAGGCTCCAAACATGACCGACAACTGGTCTGCTAGCAAAATAAGCCATCCCAGGAGGATGCCGCTGCGGCTCACCATTGAAAGGACCGACCCATGACCAGACCACCCCCGACGATTTTGAAAAGAATCAATCTGTAATTGAGCGCCACGAAACGAAAGTTTTGGAGGCTATCGAAGACTTCCCTGGCAAGCGCCGCCAGTTGGAACCATAATGCATTTATTACCCATCTTTACTCATCTCTCCTAAACCCATATAAAAGTCGACATATACCAGTGGCGAGACATGCACCCAATAGAGAGACACAGCATTGGCTTCATACATACTAATAACGTTTGGAGGGAGAACATCTGGTAAAGACAAACTTGGACAATTTCTGCGTCAAGAGCGGCGTTCTCTGCCCAAAATGTGAAGAGAAATTAAGGAGAGGACAGATCACTGAACTCGACCTAAGGATAATTAGGCTCCTCACCGAGCTTGAGAAGGATTTCCCAATATTGCAGGATGTTTCTTTCGAGAGGGCAATCGAGTCTGGAGATGTCCTCGCAATACTGGTCAGCAAGCAAGATGTCGGCAAGATGTTAAGTTCAGGTGGGAAGATTATTCGAGCAATAGGCGAGAAGGTCGGTCGCAGGGTAAAAATTTTGGGTTATAGTGGAGACTCCAGACAGTTAATTGAGGACCTCTTCAGTCCAATATCGATCCTAGCTATAAACACAGTATGGTTGCCTGATGAGACTACAGAGACTAAGGTTATCCTTCACGGTAGGAAGCCGAAACATATGCCGGTTGACTTTGAACTCGCAAGAAAACTGGCTAAAGAGATAAGTGGAATGACATTGAGAGTTGAATTTGAGAGTATGTGAAAGACCCATCAGTTTATGAATGAACATCTGATCTTGGATGTTTTTAGACAACAATTTAAGTGCCTATGTACTGTTAATAGATTGATTCTGGTGAGAATATGAAGGGTAGAGACCTCATCACACTCCAGGACTACAGTAGAGATGAGATAATCAGCATCTTGAAGTTGGCCATGGAGTTTAAGAGTGGAAAGGCCAACAGGCTACTTCCAAACAAGAGTCTGGCCATGATATTTCAGAAGCCATCAACCCGAACATCCCATCAAGCTTGAGGCTTGATGAGATCGGAGAAGAATATCTTTTGAAGTAGCCATGTGTCAACTCGGCGGGCATGCCCTATACCTTAACTGGACAGATCTGCAGCTCGGTAGGGGTGAGACCGTAGCAGACACCGCCAGAACCATAAGTAGGTATATTGACGGCATAGTCGCCAGAGTGAATACTCACCATACGCTCATTGAGCTGGCAGAGTATGCTACAGTTCCTGTTATAAATGGCCTATCAGACCTTAACCATCCACTTCAAACTTTAGCAGACCTTATGACCATATTGGAGAAGAAGGGGAAATTTGAAGGCTTGAAACTGTGTTATGTAGGGGATGGGAACAACGTGTGCAACTCACTTCTAATAGGATGCTCAAAGGTGGGCTTGGACATGGTCGTCTCATGCCCTGAAGGATATGAGCCGAACCCAGAGTTCCTAGAGGACGCGAGAAGAAACTGTGAAGCTTCTGGTTCAAACGTAAAGTTGGAGAGAAATCCAAGGAAAGCAGCCGCAGACGCTGACATAATATATACAGATGTTATAGTGAGTATGGGTCAGGAGACTGATAGAGAGAAGAAAATTAAAATTTTCCTTCCGGATTACCAGGTGAATTCAGAGATTATAAAAGCAGCCAAAGATAACGTAATCTTTATGCATCCCCTACCATGCAGGAGAGGAGAAGAAGTGACAGGCCCCGTAATCGACGGGCCTGTATCGGTAGTCTGGGACCAGGCCGAGAACAGGCTCCACACAACGAAGGCTATACTCTCCCTCATCCTATGAAATGAAAAGGAAATATGGAATGAAGCTTTGCCAGCCATCATATTAGCGTCAAGGAACGATCCCGCTGCATCGAATATCGCTGAGAGGCTAATAACAAATTTCGGATTTACATTCGAGACAAATTATGGGGAAGATGAGCTCTACAGAAAGGACGGCTTGACACTCTTGAAGACAAATAGGAATATTCTCAATTTGAGAGGGTTTGATTCAGAGTTGAAGGTTGATACAGTGGTCTGTGTATCTAGACATAGCAGTGAGAGTGGAAAGCCAACCCTTACAGCCCATGTACCTGGAAATTTAGGTTCAGAAGCCCCTATGGGTGGAGAGGCTAGAAGACTCGCCTTGGCGGATCCTTACAGGTTGAGGTCAGCGATCATCAGCTTACAGGAGGCAACGGAGAAACTTGATCTCAAAGACTATTCGGTCTCCCTTGAGGCTACACACCATGGACCGACAGAACTCACCGTCCCAGTACTTTTCATTGAGGTAGGCAGTACCCGTAAACAGTGGGGAGATACAAGGGCCGGGGAAGCCGCAGCCTCAGCTGCAATGAGGGCCGCCATGGAAAGGTCTGTTGGAAAATCAGCTGTCGGCTTCGGCGGTGGACATTATGCTCCTAAACATACAAGGTATGTGCTTGAAGAGGGATTCGCTGTTGGCCACATAATACCTGAACACTTCTTTGAAGATTATGAGCCTACTATAGTCGACTCAGCATTCAGAAAGACTGTTGGCGAATGTAGGACAGCCTTGATAGATTGGAAAGGCCTCAAGTCAGAGCATAGAAGAATACTTCTCTCAAGACTCGGACTGATAGGTGTAGAGATCATAAAATCATAGAGGCTGAAAGACCCTGGGGAGGTAAATTGTTTGAGCAATAGCTATTGAAAGGTTTATTTGCCCCGTTAAAGTCTCCTATCTCGACTTAAATGGTGAAAGATTGATAAGAAAATTGTTGAGGTCTAATGGTTGGATATTGGAAGGTTCATAGAGTCTACTAAGAGGTTGATCCGTGCTTCCTCCAAGCCGACAAGGGAAGAGTTCTGGCTTATGCTGCGTATCTCTATACTTGGGATAGGCCTCATCGGAGGGATAGGATTCATGGTTAGAATCCTATTCCTCTTCATAGGCACAGGAACCACATAACCGTAGTATGGAAGGTTGAGTCTATGATCTTTGCAGTAAGAACAACAAGTGGCCAAGAGAGAGCGGTCGCTGAAGTCTTAACATCGAAAGCAGCCTTGAAGAAGCTGCCGATATTCTCAGTCATGTTTACTGAAGCTATTAAGGGATACGTATTCGTCGAGGCTCCAGGCCCCCATACAGTAGACGAAGCCATGGCGGGGATAAAACATGCCAGAACAAAGACTAAGGGGGCTATACCACTATCTTCAATTGAACGTTTCATAAAGGTCAGACCTACCATAGATGAGTTGAGCGACTCCGACATGGTCGAGGTCATCGCAGGGCCTTTCAGAGGCCTCAAGGCTAGGATCACACACATGGACAAGGTGAAGGGGGAGGTGACTATAGAGCTTCTAGAGGAAGGATTTGCCACACTGCCAATAACGGTACACGCAGACTACCTGAGAAGAATATCAAAGGGCACAGGTGAAGAGATTGGGAGAAAAGAAGACGGTTGAAGCGTTGATTAATGGAGGAGAGGCGACGGCTGGACCTCCTTTAGGCCCAGCTTTGGGACCTTTAGGAGTAAACGTCTTACAGATAGTAAACGCCATCAACGAATTGACGAAAGCATATGCTGGAATGAAGGTTCCAGTCAAAGTGATCGTAGATGTCGATACGAAAGCATTTGAAGTTGAGATAGGGACGCCGTCAACATCAGCCTTAATAATCAGAGAGTTAGGGGTTGAAAAGGGGTCTGGAAACCCCAAGGCTGAGAAAATAGGCAACCTAACAATCGAAAAAGCTCTAAAAATAGCTAAAATGAAGATGAAGGACACATACTCAAAAGATGTTAAGGCGGCATTAAAGGAGATTCTAGGAACATTCGTCAGCATGGGAGTGACAGTTGATAATAAGGATCCTAGGGAAATACAGAAGGATATAGACCGTGGAGCATACGAGGAATTATTCAAAGGCGAATCCTAAAAATCAAGATTAAAGTACTCGAAACGTTCATTAAAGCCTTTCATGGAGGTAATTGCGCCACACCCTAGGTCCAGAGGTGTATCTCTTGCCAATCTCAAATGAGAATATCAGAAAAGCCTTAAGCGAGATCAGGAGTCAGGAGAGACGCAGATTCAACGAGTCTGTTGAACTAATAATAAAATTAAGGGACATAGACCTAAAGAAACCTGAGAACAGGCTCAATGAGATAGTAGTACTCCCCCATAAGATAGGTAAACCTGTAAAGGTATGTGTAATAGCAACCGGAGATCTAGCCCTAAAATCTAAAGAGGCAAACGCTGACTTGGTCATAGGTAGAGAACAACTGGAAGATTTCGCTAAAGATAAGAGGTTAGCTAGAAAGTTGCAGAGAGGGTACGACTTCTTCATCTCAGAGGCGCCCCTCATGCCCCTTGTTGGCAGGACGATAGGCCCTATCCTTGGACCTAGGGGGAAGATGCCTACACCAATCCAGATCAATACACCAATACAAGAGGTCATCGAGCAGGCTCGGAGGACCGTGAGGATAAGGGTCAGGGATCAGCCTGTCATACAGTGCAGAGTAGGAACCTGCGAATCCTCCGATGAAGAATTAACGGAGAATATTCAAGCAGTCATCTCAAGAGTGGAGGGGAGACTAGAACGTGGCTCAAGAAACATCTCCGGAATCATGATAAAGAAATCTATGGGGCCGCCAATATCCATACCGTTGCAGTGATGTAGGATGACCGTCAGAAGAGTATCCCCGAAGAAAGAATTGGCCATGGAGAGGGTGAAGAAAGCCCTCAGAAAGTATAGAGTAATAGCTGCAGCGGACCTGACAAAAGTCAGGTCAACCCAGATCCAAGAGGTTCGAAAGATGCTCAGGGGCAGAGCCGAGATACTTGTGGCGAAGAATACCATATTCAGAATGGCATGTAAAGAACTTGAAAGCGATAGGAAGAACATATTGAAATACGCTGAATCACTCAGCGGACCCTTCGCACTCATCCTCACAGATATGAATCCATTCGAGCTAATCCTCTTTCTAAACAGGAATAAGGTCAAGGTTCCAGCCAAGGGTGGAGACATAGCGACAGGCGACATAGTAGTCCCAGCCGGAAACACAGGCCTACCACCCGGACCCATAATCAGCGAGTTTGGGGAGGTCAAGATACCCACGAGGATAGAGTCTGGAAGCATATGGATAACGAAGGATACAATAGTAGCAAGGAAAGGAGAAGTCATATCTGCAAAACTCGCGTCCGTCCTGACGAGACTAGGTATGAAGCCTATGGAGACTGGACTCTCCCTAATAGCCGCATATGACGGTGAGATGATTCTCGACAGAGAGATGTTGAAGCTGAATCTTGAAGAGTATAAGAGAAACATTGTTGAGGCGGCTTTCAAGGCATTAAACGTAGCATGCGAGGCAGGATACCTTACGAGTGCTACTGCCCTACCTATCTTCAGGAAGGCTTTGAATCAAGCCTCAGCCCTTGCTCTGGCCGCTGAATACATCACACCTGAGACCATAAACCAGATGTTGATAGCCGCATATTTGGAGATGATGACCTTGAACAACATCATAGTCATGAAGAATCCTGGGGCATCCTAGGTTCAGGGTAACCCTCAGATTAAAAAGAAACGCTTAAGAGTCAAGGATCATAGCACGTGTAGGAACCTTAAGCGAATGGAGGAGACAGGGTTGAAGTATATATATGCAGCATTGCTGCTACATTCAGCCTCGAAACCTGTTGATGAGAAGAACCTGAGGAAGGTGTTGACAGCCATTGATGAGGAGATCGACGAACATAGACTGAAAGCTCTGACAGCAGCCTTATCAGAGATAAACATAGATGAGGTTCTAAAGCAGGCCTCAACCGTAACATATGCACCTACACCTGCCCCAACGAAAGCTGCTGCACCAGCCGAAGCGAAGGTCGAGGAGAAGAAAGAGGAGAAGAAGGAAGAGGAGGCTCTGGCTGGTCTAGGCGCCCTATTCGGATGAGAATGGCTGGCAATTCTATACAATTCCTCTAATCTTCAAATAGTGCTCGAGGCCACCTAGATTGAAGAGTCTCGAGGAAGAATTTGAAATCCAATTCTTCAAAGAGAACGGTTTCGAAAGAAAGAGGTGCGAAAAATGCGGGGTCCATTACTGGACCCAAAACCCAGACAGTAAAAATTG
>Ga0207433_10004496_pt1 | contig 25628 bp, 20 predicted proteins | sample YelNatPaOPGAMG01_FD_187559 | JGI IMG/M metagenome (GOLD analysis project Ga0207433, IMG submission 187559) | Hot spring thermophilic microbial communities from Obsidian Pool, Yellowstone National Park, USA - OP-RAMG-01 (SPAdes) (version 3) | ecosystem: Environmental > Aquatic > Thermal springs... | reverse complement strand
ATTCGGCGCAGGTATTGATATCGCTCTTCTATGGTCATCTTGTCCTCCAAGTCCATCTTGACCTCCGGTAACATTATCATTTGAGTGAACCGTGTGGCCTCGGTAACATTTTACGTGATAGATCACGACTCTTGCCTTTTGCCCCATCCAGTGCTATTATTTTGTTTGTTTCTAAACTCAGGCTAAGGAGGGTTATGGGGATACTGACGTGGCTTTACATATTGCTGGCCTTGGCCCTGGCCCTTTTCGGCTTCAACCAATTCATAATCCTTGCCCTTTTCTTCCGGCACATCAAGCACGCACCCCCTCCGCCCCCTCACTTTGAAGACGAGGAACTGCCTACGGTAACAGTTCAGCTTCCGGTATACAATGAAGCCTGGGTGGTGGAGAGGGCTATAGATTCCTTGGCCGACCTTGATTACCCCTCGGATAAGCTGGAAATTCAGGTCTTGGATGACTCCGATGACAAAACAACCGAAATTGCCGCTAAGAGGGTCAAGTGGTGGCAGGCCAAGGGCCTTAAGATAACCTTAATCCACCGGGATGGGAGGAACGGGTTCAAGGCGGGGGCTTTGGCCGAAGGCCTCAAAAAGGCCTCGGGCCAGTTCATCGCTATATTTGATGCCGATTTCGTCCCCCCGCCCGATTTCCTCCGGCGCACAATCCCCTACTTTCTACAGAACCCCCGCCTCGGCGTGATCCAAACCCGGTGGGGCCACCTCAACCGAGAATATTCGCCTGTGACCAGGGCACAAGCTTTGGCTTTGGATGGCCATTTCCTTGTGGAACAAGTTGCACGCCAAAGGGCAGGCCTGTTCATGGGCTTCAACGGCTCAGCCGGAGTATGGCGCCGAAGGTGCATAGAAGAAGCCGGCGGTTGGCAAAGCGATACATTGACTGAAGACTTGGACCTAAGTTACAGAGCCCAGCTTGCGGGCTGGGAATGCCTCTTCCTCCCCGAAATCGTAGTCCCAGCCGAAATCCCACCCCAATTGAATGCCTTTAAGAACCAGCAGAAAAGATGGGCCAAAGGCTCAATCCAATGCCTATTGAAACTGGCACCGGCTGTTCTGCGCTCCTCAAGGCCCGCTTTCCACAAATTTGAAGCCATACTGCACCTTAGCAACTACCTGGTTCATCCCCTCATGCTCCTCTCCTTGCTCATCGTTCTCCCCCTCCTGCTCCAAGGGGTCAAAATCCACTTCCCTCTGACTTACCTCACGATTGCCAGCTTTGGCCCGCCGCTGGTCTATTTAGTGGCAGCACTCAGGGGGTCGGATAAAGGCCCCAGAGAAATGCTCTTTTTCCCCCTCTTGGCCCTCATGGGGATTGGGATAGCGCTCAATAACACCGTAGCCATTGCCGAAACATTGCTCAAGAAAGGGGGGGAATTTGAAAGGACCCCGAAGTTCCGCCTTTACCGCAGAGAGGGCGACTGGGAAGGCAATCCCTATGCTATCAGGGAAGAGAGGATGGCTTTGGGTGAAATTTTAGTCGCCTTCTATGCCCTGGCAGCGATAGTAGTAGCTTGGCTCAAGGGATTTTACTGGTCAATCCCCTTCTTCCTCCTTTACGTTGGAGGATTTGGTTACGTGGGGATTGGAAGCCTTTGGCACTCCTTGCGTCCTGTCCTGCGGGAACGCAACTTCAGGAAAGGCCGAGGAAAGAGTCAATCACCTGGCGTAAAGTTTCCCTATCCCAACCCACATAATACTTCTTCCCTTGGATTATAAAGCTTGGGTAGCGGGTGACCCGGTAGCGAATGCACCTCCAGAAGCCCTGGAGGGACCTTGGGTCTATGAGCACGATAAAGACCCTATCGCCGTAGGACTTGGAAAGGGACATAACCCAATCCACTAAGCGGCGGAAATCCTCCTTCCACTCCGGGGGATAATCAGGCCCTTCCCCTTCAAGCCCGGCCTCCTTCATGAGGACATGGCAAGAAACGCACAGCCCGTAGCTTTCCAGTATCGGAGCTATGACCTCTATCCGCAATGGCTCCATAGCTTCCTCCTTAAAAAAGGTGCCGGGCACCCTCTGAGAGCACCCGGCACCGGGACCGCAGGCTAATTTAGTTTTTACTTGGATGCTTTGGCGGCTTCTGGCTTGACCCTCCCTACGGCCTGCAGGGCCTCCCAGCCCAGGTAGAGGCCGGCGACTGCCAGGATTACAGCGCAAACCCCTATGGTTATCTGGGCCACTTGGGCATCCCAGGTCTTAGCTGCGGGCAAAGCGATAACAAAAGCCCTGTAGGCCGAATAGATGAGGGAGGCGATGGTGGTAACATACATGAACACAAATGGCCAGAACGTCCACTGATAGTTCTTGCCCTTATACCTGAGCCACATCGTTATGAGTAAGAGGGCCAGGGCAGCCATAAGCTGGTTAGCTCCGCCGAAGATACCCCAGATCTGGATGAAGGGGGCAAACCAGATGAAGAAGATGGTGAAGAGCAAAGCGATGATAGTGCCTACATGCACGTTCTTGAGGATGGGGAAGCGATCGCCAAGGAGCTCAGCGCTGGCCACCCTCATGAAGCGAACCACCAAGTGCATGATGGTCAGGGCCATGAGGCAGAGGAAGACGGAGCCATAAGCCACCCCGAACCCCTTGCCCAGGAGGGCATCAATCTTCCAGTAGTTCAGGAAGTTAGAGAGGCCGGTGGCAAATACCTTCGCTGGAGCTCCCCATCCGCCTGCATCTTGGTAACCCTTGAAGGAGCCAAAAGCGGCAGTTCCGGCCAAGAAAGCCATGGTAGCGAAGAACATCTCAAGGAACATGGCTCCACCGCCCACCGGCAAAGCATCCACCTCATTCTCAAGCTGGCGGGCAGTACCTGAAGTTCCTACCAAGGAATGCCAGCCGGAGATGGCTCCGCAGGCTATGGTCACAAAGAGCATAGGCCAAAGGGGTAGCTTCGTCGGGCTTACAAAGCCGGTGAAGGCCGGGAAGTCCCCAAAGCCAGGGCGACCAATCAGCAGGCCAAGGAGCCCACCGAGGATGCCGATGAACACCACCCAGAACGAGACATAGTTAATCGGCTGAGCCCAGCGCCAAATGGGGAGCACGGAACCAAGGTAGCAGAAAACCAGGACCATCAGGCTACCGATAAATCCAGCACGGGTTACATTGAGGAAGAGGATTGGGCTCTTGGCTCCTCCTACTGTGCCGTAGAGGACGTTGAAGAAGTTCTTAACCGCCGGAAGGGTTCCAAGCCAGATGCCTACGAAAGCAATTATCACCGTAACCACGGTGGTCAGGATTATGTCCTGCTTCCAGCGGTAGAGCATCTGGCCCATGAGCAAGCCGGCCAAACACACAATGATGACGCCAAGAGGGACAGCCGGGTTGGTAAGGAGGACGAATCCTACCTGGATTCCGAAGGCGCCCATAATCATCAAAAGGTAGAAGTAGATGTAAATCAACAAGAGGGTCCTGGCCGCAGGGGAAATTAGCCTGTAAGAAAGGGCGCCCATGGTTTGGCCCTCTTCCCTAACCCCCATGATTATGCTGCTGTAGTCCTGGACCCAACCGATGAAGGAAGTGCCGAGCAGGATCCAGAGGATTGCGGGCAACCATCCCCACTGCAAGGCGATAATGGGGCCAAGGATTGGGCCAAGAGCGGCGATAGACTTGAACTGATAGCCGAAAAGCACGTTACGGCTGGCTGGGATAAAATCTACCCCATCCATGTACATCTTAGCTGGGGTTGCCTTCTTGGGGTCAGGCTGGATTATCTTTTGGTCAATAGTGCGAGCATACCAGCCGTAAGCAAGAATCAAAACTACGATGGCTATTAGGATTATAACCAAACTCATCTTTCCCCCTCCTTCGGGAGTTACTTTATCCAGCCTGCGGTCCTCTCAAATTTTAAAACACTGCAACATTGCAGTGGTGTCTGGGTGTTATATACCACACAATACGCCAAAAGTCAAATTCGTGGAAATAGCCACTTTAGCCACAAGCCCCCCTCCGCCGACCGTGATTAAAACGGGGGCAGAGGGGCCCACCTCCTTCCAAGGGGTTGGGGTATGTGCCCCAAAAATTTCAAAGAAGGGGAGAGAAGCTAACTTTTGTCATCCCACCACGAGTGGGACCCAAAACGCTGGCAAACCCTAAGCCCACGAGGGCGGGCAAAACGGAGGTCCAGGGGGGCAAGGCCCCCTGGCAGGGGGTCTGGGGGATGTGCCTTCTGACCTAACCCCCTGGCCCCCTTCCCTGCGAGGGAAGGGGAAAATTGGCGAAGGCAAGGGAGGGGGAGAGGCTAACCCCGCCGCGAGTGGGACCCAAAACTCTGACGAACCCTAAGCCCATGAGGGTGGGCAAATGGGGGTGGAGGGAGCGCAGCCCCCTCCCAGGGGGCTTGAGGGATGTGCCCACAAAATTTCAAAGAAGGGGCGAGTAGCTAACTCTTACTACCCGCCCACGAGTGGGACCAAAAACGCCGGCAAACCCTAAGCCAACGGGGGTGGGCAAAGGGGGTCCAGGGGGGCGCAAGCCCCCCTGGCGGGAGCTGTGGGGGGTGTCCCCCCACAGATTCAAAAGAGGGGGCGAGTCGTCCCCATTAGCAACCCCGCCACGAGTGGGACCCAAAACGTCGGCAAACCCTCAGCCAACGGGGGTGGGCAAACAGCGAATCCCCATCCCACAGAGGCCGTCTTCTAAATCCACTGACAAATCGTGCGTGCACCCTCTTGTGGGCGAGTTTGCCAAATAAAGCCCATTGTGCTATAGTTATCAAAGCTTTTCCAAAACCCAAAAGGAGGAAAGGTAAGAGGATGAGGGAATACGAGCTGGCTTGTATATTTAGCCCTGAATTGGAGCAAAACAAAATTGATTCAAACTTGGAGGATTTGAAGCGGGTGGTCAAAAGTCTGGGGGGAGATGTAAAAGGCGTAAATGCCTGGGGCCTCAGGCGTTTTGCCTATCCCATCCGCAAGAAGAAAGAGGGCTACTACGTCTTCCTGAACCTGGAGCTTCCCCCCGAAGCTGTCAACAAGCTGGACCAAACCCTAAAGTTCAACGAAAACATCCTTCGCCACCTCATAATAAAAACTTCGGAAGAATAAGGGGGTAAAGAGAAATGGCGAGGGGGCTGAACAAGATAATCCTCATAGGGAACCTCGGGAGGGACCCAGAGCTCCGCTATACTCCGAGCGGCAAGCCCATCGCTTCCTTCAGCCTCGCTACCAGCCGCTCTTGGGTCACCCCCGAAGGGGAAAAGAAGGACGCAACCGAATGGTTCAATGTGGTGGCATGGGGAAACCTCGCCGAAATTTGCAGCCGCCGCCTCAAGAAAGGCTCAAAGGTCTACATTGAAGGCCACCTCCAGACCAGAGCTTGGGATGACCCCGAAGGCCACCGCCATTACCGAACCGAGGTCGTCGCTAACGAAATGATAATCCTTGATGAAGAATCGCCTGAAGAAGAGGAAGAGGACGAAATTCCATTTTAGGAGGAGGTGAAAATTGGCTACGGAACTTAAGGAACAAGCAGCTCAACCCCGAAGATTTGTCCCTAAAAAGAAGGTCTGCTTTTTCTGCGCCGAAAACATTGATGAAATTGATTACAAGCAGCCGGAACTGCTCCGCCGCTTCTTGAGCGAGTGGGGTAGAATCCAACCGCGCCGTAAGACAGGAACCTGCGCCAAGCATCAGCGGAAGTTGAGCTTGGCGATAAAGAGGGCGCGTCACCTTGGCCTCTTGCCCTTCACTTCCGAACATATCCGCAAAAGCGGAATGTAGGGGGAATTGAATGGCCAAACGCAAACAGCCAACACCCAAACCCGAAACCAAGAAAGCTCTGGCTATTCGTAGGAAGGAAGAACGGCAAACCCTCTACGTCTACATCGGCCTTGGGGCAGTAGGCTTTATCATCCTCTTGCTTTTGGCTTTAGGCCTTTACCAGGAGCTCTACGCTAAGCCTGCTTCCCCGGTGGCTATCGTCGGTTCTACCCCGATAAGGACCGATGCTTACCAGAGACGGGTTCGGCTGGAACGATATAACATAAAGAGGAACATTGAGGCCCTCCAGAGCCAAAAGGCTTACCTTGACCCTCAAAAGGAAGAGGACAAGTTCTACATCCAGTTGATAGATTCCCAGCTTAAGAGCCTCCAATCCCGGCTGGAAAACATCGGCCTTCTGGTGTTGGAGGAAATGATTGAAGAGGAATTAATAAGGCAGAAGGCCGCCGAAGAGGGGATAACGGTAAGCCCGGAAGAAGTCCAACTCTACATTGAACGCCTCTTCGGGTACGAGCGCTACCCTCCAACACCTACCCCTACCACAATAACCACAACCCAAACGCTTACCGAAACCCCAACCCCCTCGCCAACGCCGATGAGCGAGGAGGATTTCCGCCGGCTCTACCAGTCCTTCCTCTCCATTTTGGGGAAAGAAGCGGGCATTTCAGAGCAAGAATACCGGGAAATGATAGCGGTGGAACTCCTGCGGGAGAAACTCCGCCAAGCCTTAGCCGAAAAAGTCCCCACCACCGCTGAACAAGTTCATGCTCGCCACATACTGTTGGATTCGGAGGAAGAGGCCAAGAAGGTGCTGGAGGAGCTAAAGGCGGGAGCCGATTTTGCTGAGCTTGCCCGCAAGTATTCCAAGGATGAAGACACTAAGGAGAACGGCGGCGACCTTGGCTGGTTCCCCAAGGGGGAATGGGAGCCGGCTTTTGATGCCGTAGCCTTTTCCCTCAAGGTGGGCGAAATCAGCGATGTGGTGCGCACTTCCCGCGGTTACCACATCATAAAAGTAGAAGGGCATGAGATGAACCGGGAGCTTGACCCCGATTACTTGGCTCAGAAGAGAGCGGCGGCTTTGGACGAATGGCTTCAACAAGCACGCTATTCCGATAAGGTGCGCAGGCTGTGGAAACCGGAGGTGGTTCCACCAGAAAAAACGCCTTAAAGACTTCAGCCTGTGTGGCGGTAAGCCTCAATTACATTGGGCAGATGGGAAATCTTCTCCAAAATTCGGGTTAACTGCTCGGCCGAGCTTATCTCTAAGGTGGCTTTCATGATGGCTACATTGAATTTTTTGCGGGTTGTAATCTCGGCGCTGGCTATGTTCACCCCTTCATTAGCTACAATTTCAGCGATGTCCCGGAAAAGCCCTTCTCGGTCAAAGGCTCTAACTGCTATGGTTACAGGGTAGCGGTGCTGGTTATTTGCTCCCCAGGCAACTTTTATCAACCTCTCCCTCTCTTTGAGCTGGAGGATGTTGGGGCAATCGGCTCTGTGAATGCTTATCCCCCGCCCCTTGGTGACGTAGCCTATAATCTCATCCCCAGGGACTGGGTTGCAGCATTTGGCCAAGTGAGTTAATAGGTCGCCTACACCAAGGACGGTAACGCCAGGGCTTTTTTCTTCTGATGGGTGGACTTTTAAGGTTTCCTCTTGGCTTTCCAGTTGGAGGAGCTTAGCCCCTATGTTCTGCGGGTTCAAGTCCCCGTAGCCTATAGCTGCCAGGAAATCCTCCACGCTCTCGTACTTGAACTCCTTGGCGATTTCCTCGTAACTGCGTTTTATGCCTAACTTCTTGAGCTCTTTATCTAAAAGAGCCTTTCCCTGGGCTATGCTCTCTTCTCTGGCTTGCTTGCGGAACCAAAGCCTTATCTTTTGGCGCGCCCTTGAAGTCTTGACGTACTCAAGGTCTGGGTTGAGCCAGTCCCTGCTTGGGCCGCCTTTCTTGGCCGCAATTATCTCCACGATGTCGCCGTTCTTAAGCTTGTAATCCAGGGGGACAAATTTGCCATTGACTTTGGCTCCGCGGCAGCGGTGTCCAAGCTCGGTATGGATGTGGTAAGCGAAGTCTATGGGGGTTGACCCTGCCGGCAGGTCTATGATATCGCCCTTGGGCGTGAAGACGAAGACCCTATCTTGGAAGAAATCGCTTTTCAGGGAATCCACGAACTCTTTTGCGTCGGTAACCTCTCGGCGCCATTCCAGGATTTGCCGCAGCCAAGCTATTTTGTTCTCAAACTCTACATCCCTTGGCGTCCCCTCTTTGTACCGCCAGTGGGCTGCTATTCCGTATTCGGCTACTCGGTGCATCTCTTCTGTACGGATTTGGACTTCCATAGGCCTACCGCCTGGGCCGACTACTGCGGTGTGTAGGGAACGGTACATGTTATCCTTGGGAGTAGCGATGTAGTCATCAAATTCGCCGGGGATTGGAGGCCAGATGGAGTGAACAACCCCGAGAGCGGCGTAGCAATCTTTGACCTCTTTCACTATAATCCGGATGCCGTAGAGGTCGTAAATCTGGTCCAAGTCCACGTTCTTGCGCTTCATTTTCTGGTAAATGCTGTAGATGTGCTTAGGGCGACCGGTTATTTCGGCCTCAATTCCGGCTTTGGCCAAGTGGGTCCTGAGTATTTCAATGGCTTGATTTATGAATCTTTCCCGGTCCAGGCGGCGTTGTTCCAGTTTGCGGGCTATCTCGTAGTATTTTTCCGGCTCCAGGTAGCGGAAGGCCAGGTCCTCAAGTTCCCATTTCATCTTCCATATCCCGAGCCTGTTGGCCAGGGGGGCGTATATTTCCAGAGTTTCCTGGGCAATTTTCTTTCTTTTCTCCTCTGGCAGGGAGCCGAGGGTGCGCATGTTGTGGAGGCGATCGGCCAGTTTTATGAGGACTACGCGGACATCGTCCACCATGGCCAGGAACATCTTGCGGATGCTTTCCGCTTGCTCGTAAGCCCTGCTTTCTTTTTCTTTGGAGCTTTTCTTTTCCAGTTCATCAAGCTTTTTCAGTTTGGTTACTCCGTCTACAAGGTTTGCAATTTCTTCCCCGAATTCGGCTTTGATGTCTTCAATGTCCAAGATGGTGTCTTCAACCACGTCGTGGAGGAGGCCAGCGGCGATTGTAGCGGGGTCCAAGCGCAATTCGCTCAGGATGCGGGCAACGGCTACGCAGTGGGTGATGTATGGTTCGCCCGAGGCTCTTGTTTGCCCCTCGTGGGCGATTTTAGCCAGTTCATATGCTCTTTGGACGAGTTCGGCGTCTTCGGGGGATTTTATGGTAGCCAAAATGTCCTGGATTTCCTCCATCTGAGTCCTCCCTAAGCAATATTATAAGCCATGCTTTGAATTTTTGCCACCCTCTTTTTACCCCCCTTACCAGGGGGCTGTGCCCCTTGGACTTCCCTTTACCCACCCCCGTTGGCTTAGGGTTTGCTGGCGTTTTGGGTCCCACTCGTGGCGAGGTTGCTAATGGGGGTGACTCGCCCCTTCTTTTGAATTTTTGGGGGCACATCCCCCAGACCCCCTGGGAGGGGGCTTACGCCCCCTCCACCCCCGCTTTAATCAAGGTCGGCGCAGGCCGACCTTTTTCAAAGAGGCTGACTTCAGTCGGCGTGAACGGGGCACATCCCCCAGGCCCCCTGCCGGGGGGCTTCGCCCCCTGGACCCTCTTTACCCACCCCCGTTGGCTTAGGGTTTGCCGGCGTATTGGGTCCCACTCGTAGTGGGGTTGCTAATGTGGGCAATTCGCCCCCTCTTTTAAAAACTCTGGGGGCACATCCCCCACGGCCCCCTGCCAGGGGGGCTTTGCCCCCCCTGGACCCCCCGCTTTGCCCACTTTCGTAGGCTGAGGGTTCGCCAGAGTTTTGCCCCTTTCCGAGGCGGAGAGCCCCGCCAAATTTTCCCCTTCCCTCGCAGGGAAGGGGGCCAGGGGGTTAGGTCGGGAAGGCACACCCCCCATACCCCCTGCCAGATGGAAGATGTCCTTTTCTTGCCCTCTATTGCCCAAGTGATATAATTCCCTCAAAAAGCCCCGAGGAGAAGATTATGGCAGTAGCTCTTGTCACTACCGGTGGAACAATTGCGATGAGGGAGAGGGCCAAAGGACAAGGAGCAATCCCCACTCTTACACCACAGGATTTCCTTTCCCAACTTCCGGAAGGCTTCCCCAAAGTAATCGTTGAGGAGCATTGCAATTTGCCCAGCTCTCACTTTACCTTGCAAACCCTGCAAAGTTTGCGGGAAAGGGTCCAGAACCTTCTCAATAGGGAAGAGGTTGAAGGGGTTGTCATCACTCACGGGACCGACACCATGGAAGAGACCGCTTACTTTTTGGACATCACAATCCCCTCCGAAAAGCCGATTGTCCTTACCGGAGCGATGCGGACGGCAGAGGAGGCAGGCTACGATGGTATAGCTAACCTCTTAGCTGCTTTGAAGACGGCTTCCTCTCCGCAGGCCAGGGGCCGTGGGACCATGGTGGTCATGAACGATGAAATCCACGCCGCCCGCTATGTGACTAAAAGCCATACCCTCAGCACTGCCACTTTTGTTTCCCCCGGCTGGGGCCCTATGGGAAGGATTGATGGGGAAAGGATAACCTTCGCTTGGGACCTAAACCGGAAAGTAATCCCGTTCAGAGAGCTTGAGGAAAAGGTTTACCTCATAAAGCTGGGGGTCGGGATGGAAGACGACTTCCTGCGCTTCGCCTTGGAAAAGTGGGCAAAAGGCGTAGTGATTGAAGGAATGGGGGCGGGGAGGGTCCCTCCGTGGTGGATGCCCACGATAAGGGAAGCAATCGGCAAAGGAGTAACTGTGGTTATCGCTTCAAGGTGCCCGGCCGGAGGAATCTATGACCCTTACGGCTACCCAGGCGCTTACAGGGACCTTTCCTCTGCCGGAGTGCTCTTCGCTCACCACTTGAATGGTCAAAAGGCCAGGATAAGGCTCATGGTGATTTTGGGCTCCGGCGCTGAAGGCGATAGGGTTAGGGAGCTTTGGTATGAGTAGGAAAACGGTTGTAATCCTGGATTACGGTTCCCAATACGCTATGCTCATAGCCCGCAGAGTGCGGGAATGCCAAGTCTATAGCGAGCTTATCCCCTGGGATGCGCCAGAGGAAGAAGCTTTGAGCCTTTCCCCCTCGGCTTTCATCCTCTCGGGTGGACCGGCCAGCGTTTACGAGGAGGGAGCTCCATACTTGCCCCCATATGTCCTGAGGAGCGGGCTACCGGTTCTGGGCATTTGCTACGGGATGCAGCTTTTAGCCCAAGCCTTCGGAGGGAAGGTAGCCCCGGCCCCCAAGAAAGAGTTCGGGCCTGCTATCCTTGAGGTGCTGAACCCATCCCCGCTCTTCCTCGGAATGCCTCCGAAGTTTCAGGTCTGGATGAGCCATGGCGATAGGGTTGAGGATCTTCCCCCCGATTTCGTAGCGCTGGCCAGGACCGAAAACTCCCCCTTTGCCGTCATCGCCCACAAGCATTTGCCCATCTTTGGCCTCCAATTCCACCCAGAAGTAGTTCACACCCCATTGGGCAGAGAGATAATCGCCAATTTCCTGTTCAAAGTTTGCAACCTAAGCCCATCTTGGACCACAAGCTCTTTCATTGAAGAAAGCGTGGAGCGCATCCGAGAAAAAATCAAGGAAGATGAGGCGGTAGCGGCAATTTCCGGCGGGGTTGACTCCACCGTAGCTGCCGCCTTGGTCGCTAAGGCCATCGGGGACAGGCTCCACTGCATCTTTGTGGACCATGGCCTTCTGAGGGAAGGGGAAAGGGATAGGGTCGTAATCGCATTGAAAAACACCGTAAAGGCCGACATCAGGGTAGTGGAAGCCGGGGATAGGTTCCTCCGGAAGCTTAAGGGGGTCACAGACCCGGAGGAGAAGAGGCGCATAATAGGGGAGGAGTTCATAAAGGTCTTTGCCGAAGAAGCTCAGCGCATCGGCCGAATACGCTACCTCGTCCAAGGGACAATTTACCCCGATGTTATAGAATCCAGGGCTTCCCCCACCGGCAAAGCTGCCGCTCGCATCAAGACCCACCACAATGTAGGTGGTCTTCCGGAAAGCATGCCGTTTGAGCTAATAGAGCCGCTGCGTTTCCTCTTCAAAGACGAAGTGCGGGAAGTAGGCCTGGCCTTGGGATTGCCCAGGGAGATAGTCTACCGCCAACCTTTCCCCGGGCCAGGTCTTGCCGTCCGCATCCTCGGAGAAGTAACCCCTGAGCGCATCAAAATCCTCAGGGCTGCCGATGCTATCCTGTGCGAGGAGGTAGAGAGAGCCGGCTTAGCCGAGCAACTTTGGCAATATTTTGCCGTGCTCACCCCTTTGCGAACGGTTGGGGTAAGGGGTGACGCCCGAGCCTACGATTACGTTGTAGCCATAAGGGCAGTCCTATCCACGGATGGCATGACAGCCGACTGGGCTCGCCTCCCTTTTGACCTCCTGGCCCGAATCTCCAGCCGCATAACCAACGAAGTGCCCGGAGTGGGCCGGGTTGTATACGACATAACCTCCAAGCCTCCGGCCACTATAGAATGGGAATAAATTAGCCCGATGGGCCAAAATTTATTCCGGCTTCTGAAGCCGGTGGAAAGGAGGGGAAACGATGAAGGGAAAAATGGGATTGCGGTTCAAGCCGGCTGTGTGGTCGGTGGTGTTGGTTTTCCTGATTTTAGCTTTGGCCGCCTGTGCCGGGCAGGTAACCTACAAGGCCACGCTTAGTCCAGAGGTAACTCCAACGTTAACGCCTACGCCGACTTGGACTCCTACCCTTGTGCCGACTCCGACTCCGACATCAACTCCCACGCCTACCCAAGTTCCGAGTCCCACTCCGACGCCGACTCCGGGGGAGTGGAAGAAAGTTAAGGACCCGATAACCGGCAAGGAATACCTTGCCCCACCACCGGAGGAGGAAAAGAAGATCCGGGAGGCCTTCAACGCACTGATGGCTACACAGGTCATAGAGGACGCAAGCGATGAAAAGCTCAAGAAGTATGACTTTGAGGGGGCAAAGAAGAGGTTCGCCCAATACACTACAAAGGAACTGGCTGATTACATAGCTAAGATGCCCGTTATATCCATTCGCCCCCTGGGAGTCGAGAACCCAGTGCATTGCACGGACGAAAACCATTGCACGCTGGGTAGAGCAGCCCTAAAATTCATTGGGGCTGTCTCTTACGCTAACGACCTTTGTAGCCATAGAAACAAGCCCACCCCTTGCGTCCTCCGGGTTGGAAAAGACAACATTAGCGCTCAAAATCCTCATGGTATTGCCATTTTAGCCTATCTTGAGCGAAAGGAGGATGGGAGATGGATAATCACAAAGTGGGATATAAAGCCCTTGCCGCAGCTTCCATAATCCTCCTCATCTGCACCTTCCTATTTTCTCACCTTGGGGAGGCCCAAGCCCAGGAACCTACACCTACTCCCGGATGCGATTGCTCTTGCTCCTGCGGATGCCCACCAGATACTTGCGTGTGCGCTGGCTGCATTGGAAGATGCAATTGCGATGGAGGAGGAGGCGGTGGCGGCGGTGGCCAGTTCACTTTTGGCTGCCAGGGCTTCTCAACGCTCTAACAACTGTAGAGCCAAGCAAGGCCTCGGTCTGGGCGAGCCGACGCCGCCCTGCGTCCATCAGGAATGTACCGGAAACCCTGTAAGCGAATGACATTTATCGCCGCACACCTAATAGCATGAAGAGGACGACCAATCTTGCGAGCATTATTCCGGTCCTCATTGACTGTTCCGTAAGCGGGTGGATGGGGGAGCCATCCCATTCCCAGACCCCAGCATATTTTTCCCCAATTCTTTTGGACGCAAGCTGCTTTCACCATTTACAGCGGCTAAAATCAACATCATAAGTAAGCCAATTAGGGGGTAAATGCGGCCCTGACGGCGGCGGAAGCTGGGATTTTAATCCCTCCCCATGGTTCCCTCCCCCCAATGGTTTTCGGTTTCTATTTTACCACAAAGATTAGAGAATTGAGAAGCCCTGGTGATAGATCACGCGGGGTTGCGGAAAGGGGGTAAAAGTGCTAAAATAAAAGTAGGCCGCTCAATTTGTCTCCTCGCCCAATAAATGAAAAGGGGGTTAAAAATGAAAAGCAGGGTCTTTTTGATTCTCTCCGCAGCAGTAGCGCTCACAGTGGGAGCCTTCCTCGTTTTCCCCAAGCTTCCCTTTGCCTCCCCTGCCTCTGAGAGAATAACCAACGGAAGTTTTGAGGAAGGCTTTGGCCCCGATGGGGTAGGCCTTGGCTGGTATAAGTTTGACAACGGCGGAAACGCCTCCTACGGCTGGTACGACGATACTTGGACTCCAGTGGTGTGGGATGGCTTGCACTCCCAGCTCATTGAGATAAACACCCGCTGCCGGGGTGCATCCGACCCCGACCGCTATGCCGGAATCTACCAAACTGTGGCGGTAGTTCCAGGGGCAACTTATACCCTCAAAATCAGGGGTATGATAAGGGCTCAGGATGGCGACCCGGTAATAACCGGCCAAGAGGACCCGTATAGCTACAGGGTTCAGTGGGGCTTTGACCCCGCAGGCGGAACCGATTGGCGTGCCGTGACCAATTGGGTTGAGCTACCCTGGGACGAGGTTTATCCCCGAACAGCACCTGGGAAGATGCTGGAATATTCCACAAACTTTGTCGCCCCATCCTCTAAAATCACTATCTTCATCCGAGTCTGGAAGAAATGGGGGACGGCTGGTAGAGAAGTGGACGTCAACTTGGACGGGATAAGCCTTGCAGGGCCAGCCCCCGCTGATGTTAAGCCTCCTGAGGTTGACATCTCAGTCCCGCCTTACCCTGCCGTCGGAAAGACTTGGCCGGTCAAAGTGACCGCTTCCAATGACGTTGGCATAGTCTCCCTTAAGTTCTACGATGGCTCCTCGCTCATAGGCAGCGTCTCCTTCTCCACAGGTCCCCTCACTTTGGAAAAAGAATTCCTCTGGACTCCAGCCACCTCTGGGCCTCATGTCCTCAAAGCCGAAGCTTCAGATGCCAGCGGGAAAATCTCCTCTGTCACAATTACCGTGAACGTGGGCCAATGGATTGAGTTCATCCGCAACGGAAGCTTTGAGGGAGGCTTTAGCCCCGATGGGGTAGGCCTCGGCTGGGGTAAGTTTGACAACGGCGGAAATGCCTCCTACGGCTGGTACGACGATACTTGGTTCCCAGTGGTATGGGATGGCCTGCACTCCCAGCTCATTGAGATAAACACCCGCTGCCGTGGTGCATCCGACCCCGACCGCTATGCCGGAATCTACCAAGTAGTAAGCGGTCTAACCTCAGGGGCCACTTATGAGTTCAGCTTGGCCGCTTTACTTCGCGCCGCTGAAGGGGACCCGGCCATAACTGGAGACGAGGACCCCTATAGCTACGTCGTCCAGTGGGGATATGACCCGGCAGGAGGAACGGACTGGAGGGCAGTAACCAACTGGACTTTCATCCCGGTAAATCTGTACCCGAGGCTTTCGCCTGGAAAGTTCAGCCGCTATTCCGTCACTTTCAAGGCCCCCTCTTCCCGCATCACCATCTTCATCAGGCTCTGGAAGAAGTGGGGGACCGCCGGGCGCGAAGTGGACTTCAACCTGGATGGGGTTAGCCTCAAAGGCTACGAGCCTTGAGAGGTAGGCAAATCCTAATCCTTCTGGCCCTTTTACTTGCTGTAGCCTTAGAGTGGGGTCTACTGATTTACATAATTTCAAGGCCTGTGGGGGAGGTAAGGCCTGAAACTCCGCTTGTGTCTGCCCGTTTCATCGCTCCTACGGAAGGGGTGATGCTCTTTCAGGGGCAAAAGGTCACGGTGGAGGTGGAAACCCCTCTTTTAGAATTGACAGGAGCTGAATTGTGGGTGAACGGGCATAGGGCCTTGCCTCTCCCTCAATCTATGGCTCGCTTTTCCAACCGCTGGGTTGTGACTTTCCTCTGGGAACCTTCAACCCCAGCCTCTTACACCCTGGAAACCACGCTTAAGACCTCGCAAGGAGATGTGCTGAGGACTTCTCCCCTGACCGTTGAGGTTGTCCCTCCTCTTTACCTCTGTTTTGCCTCCGACTTGGCCGGTAACTATGACATCTACAGGATGAGGGCTGATGGGGCTTTGCTTGAGGAGCTCATAGCCTCCCCTGCCGAAGAGCGGAAGCCAACCCAGGCCCCCGATGGTTCCATAGCTTTCGCTAAGGGGGATGAAATTTGGGTGAAAAGCCGCGATGGCCTTAAATTCCTTGCTAAGGGGCAAGAGCCTTCTTTTGACCCTAATGGCCATTACTTGGCTTTTAGAAGCAACGTAGGCTTAGCCCAAGAGCTTTTCCTCTTAGACGTTGGGAAAGGGATAACCCAACAGCTCACTTCCGATTATTCTTTCGCCGGCCAAGCCTCTTGGTCCCCGGATGGGGAAAGGATAGCCTTTGCAGCTCTTAAGGATGGGAACTGGGATGTTTACATAATCCAACGAGATGGGAGTGGCCTTATCCGTCTCACGGACCCTCCCGCTCTGGACTGGTACCCGGCCTGGTCGCCTGATGGCCGGAAGATTGCTTTTGTCTCATCCCGTGAGGGGTCGCACCAGTTATATCTGGTCAATCCGGACGGCAGTGGCCTTGAGAGATTAACCCAAATTCCCGGCGGGGTTGAGGGGCCTGTTTTCTCACCTGATGGCCGGCTCATAGCTTTTACGGCTTACACTGGGGAAGGGAGAGGCTTTTCAGCCCGCGAAATTCACCTTTTGTCTTTGGGGACGCGCCGGGTCTGGCGCGTCACTCACGATAATTTTGATGAGACGGATTTGGCGTGGTGCTCGCCTTAGAAGAAGGCTTGCCTGGCCGTAAACTTAAGTCAACCTCTTTGGCCAGAGGTCGGCCTACGCTGGCCTTAATTAAGCTGGGGGTGGATGGGGCTTGGGGATGTGCCTTTCCGACCTAACCCCCTGGCCCCCTTCCCTGCGAGGGAAGGGGGAAAATTTGGCGGGGGAGAGGTCAGCCTGCGAGTGGGACCCAAAACTCTGGCGAACCCTCAGCCTACGGGGTGGGTAAAACGGGGGTCCAGGGGGGCAAAGCCTCCATGGCGGGGGCTGTGGGGGGGTCCCCCCACAAATTCAAAAGAGGGGGCGAGGTGCCCACATTAACGACCAGGCCACGAGTGGGACCCAAAACTCTGGCGAACCCTCAGCGATTCCTTAGTCATGGTTCTCTCCTCCTTGTTTTTGGGGAAGAGGATACCACTAATGGCCCGTTCGTCAAATTCATACCGCTCAAAAACCTACACTTGTAAAGGTGGGCAAAGGGGGTGGAGGGGGCGGGGTCCCCTCCCAGGGGGTTTGGGGGATGTGCCCCCAAAATAAAAAAAGAGGGGGCGAGTTGCCAACTCTTGTCACCCCGCTGCGAGTGGGACCCAGAACGCTGGCGAACCCTCAGCCAACGGGGGTGGGCAAAACAGGGGTCCAGGGGGCGGAGCCCCCATGGCGGGGGGTCGTGGGGGGTGTCCCCCACAAATTCAAAAGAGGGGGCGAGGCGCCCACATTAACAACCCCGCTACGAGTGGGGCCCAGAACGCTGGCAAACCTTCAGCCTACGGGGGTGGGCGCAAAAGGGGGTCCAGGGGGCGGAGTCTCCTTGGCAGGGGGTGTGGGGGGCTCCCTACGAAACCAAAAGATGGGGCAAGTCGGTTCCTATTGCAACCCAGCCACGAGCAGGACAAAGACTCCCGCGAACCTCAGTGCTGGGAACGAGGCAAATAATAGGTCATGTGCCTCAGGCCAACTATGGGGTCTATGTAGTGGACCCTCACATGCGGCGGGACTTTGAGGTTGACAGGGGCATAGTTCAGTATAGCCTCAACCCCGGCCGAAACTAAAACGTCGGCTACCTTTTGGGCTTCCTGCGGCGGAACGGCTATTATGGCTATCTTTATCCCCCTTTCGGGGATGAGCTTGGGGATAAGCGCACTATCCATTATCTCCAAATCCCCTACCTTCATCCCGATTTTCTGCGGGTTATTGTCAAATAGCAGGACCAAGCGGAAGCCTTTGCCTTTAAATCCCTGGTAGTGAACCAAAGCCCTTCCTAAGTCCCCTACACCTACCAAAGCCACTTCCCATTCCCTTTCCAAGTTGAGGATTTGCCGCAGGTTTTCCACAAGTATCTTTACATTGTAGCCTTTCCCTTGCTGCCCAAAGCTGCCAAAGTAGGATAAATCTTTGCGGATTTGAGCCGGGTTAAGGCCAAGCCTTTCGGCCAGCTCGGCAGAAGATACGGTTTCTACCCCCTCCATAGCCAGGAACTCCAAAGCTCTAAGGTAAACAGGCAACCTACTTACCACGATGTCGGGAACTTGGGCTTCCTTCATACGTCATCCTCCTCTCCCAAATTCTTTTGCTAACCTTTCAATGCTTATGCGGACAACTGTGGGACGGCCGTGGGGACAGGTCTGCATTACATCAATGGCCTCCATCTCTTGCACGAGTTTCCTCATCTCTTCCATAGATAAAGTCTCCCCGGCCCTAACGGCGCAGTGACAGGCCAGGGTGGCCAGGACTCTGTCCCCCTCTAAGTGGTCTGTCCCGCCTGAAACCAAGGCATCTATGAAGTCCGTCAGAGATTTGCGGACATCGCGGGAGGCGAAAGGGGCAGGGACAGCCCTTACAAGCCAAGTATTGGGGCCAAATTCTTCCATGTCAAAGCCCACATCCTTCAGAGAAGGTAGGAGGAACTCAACTAAATCGCTCTGGTAAGGGGGTAACTCTACCGTCAGAGGCTCCAGGAGGCGCTGGGAAGGGATGGCTTTCTCTCGGTCCTTCTTAAGTTTCTCGTAAATCACCCTCTCATGGGCACTGTGTTGGTCAATGAGGTAAAGCCCGTCCGGCCCTTCGGCCACTATGTAGGTAAGGCTTATTTGGCCGAGGACCCTAAGCATGGGGAGGGTTTTGGCCAATGGAAGAGTTGGCTCCGGAGGAGGTGAAGGCTTGGCCTGAGGGATGGGGAATAGCTTCTGTTCCGGCTCGCCTTTAGCTGGGCTTAACGCCTTAGGCGAGGCCACAAATGGGCTCTGCGTGCTTAAGAGCAATTGCCTGAGGGCTTTCTGAAGGGCTTGGTAGACCTCTTCCGAGTTACGGAAGCGCACCTCTCGCTTGGTAGGGTGGACGTTTACATCCACCAGGGAAGGCTCTATCTCCAAGCTTATCACTGCCAAAGGATAACGGCCGGTAGGTAGAAAGCCGTGGTAAGCTTCCAATAGGGCCTTGCTCAAGATAGCGTCTTGGACCCAGCGCCGGTTCACGAAGAAGGAATGGGAACGCTGAGGCTTGTGAAGTGATGGAGGGCTTACGTAACCGTAAAACTTGAGAGGGCCTTCGGTTGCTTCAAGCTTGAGTAAGATGCCGGCTATCTCCGGGCCATAGACCCTTGCCAATACATCCTTCATATCCCCGGAGCCAGGTGAATGGAAAGAGAGCTGGCCTTCTCTGTAGAGGGCGAACTTCACTTCCGGATAAGCTATGGCATAATGGACTACAGTTTCCGTGATGTGGGCCATTTCGGTGGCCGGGTGCTTGAGGAATTTGCGGCGAGCCGGCACGTTGTAAAATAGGTTCTCTACCGAGACCGTCGTCCCCACCGGAGCGCCACGTGGCTCCTTCCGCACCATTTTTCCTCCTTCTATTCTTATTAGAACACCGATTGGCTCACCTGCGCTCCGGGTTATCATGGTGACTTTAGAAACGGCAGCAATGCTGGCCAACGCTTCGCCTCTGAAGCCGAGAGTCCTTATTGCCGAAAGGTCATTTATCGTGGAAATTTTGCTGGTGGCGTAGCGGGCGAAGGCCAGCTCCACTTCTTCAGATGGGATGCCGCAGCCGTTATCGGTAACTTTTATCAGCCTTGTCCCGCCACTGAAAACTTCTACCCTGATTTCAGTAGCTCCGGCATCAAGGGCATTCTCCACCAGCTCTTTGACTACAGAAGCTGGCCTCTCAACTACCTCTCCAGCCGCTATTTTATCGGCAACCTCGGGGGGAAGGACTTTTATGGGCATGGATTTGCATCCAAATGTCTTTTACGGCAAAATTGTAACATACCAATTCCCATAGGGCAAACATAAGGAGGCGATATGGCTTTGCTCACTTTCCCTCGCACCTATACGATTGAAATCTCCCCGCTTGACTCTCGTTTGGTGGGAGTCCATTGCACGTTGCTGGACCCTTACCACCATTTGGAAATGGACCTGGTGCTGGATGCATCAAACCCTGAAGCTATGGTGATTAAAGAGGCCAAAGCTTCCATGGCGAGAGCGCCGTATCCGGTATGCCGGGAACCATTGGAAAGGGTGAAAGAGCTTGAAGGGCTCAAAATTGAGCGAGGGATAAGGCGAACTGTAACCAGGCTTCTGGGAGGGCCGAAAGGTTGTGTCCACTTGGTGGATATGTTTATGGAAGGGATTCGGTTGGCCATCCAGGCAGTAGTGGTGGTTTGGAGTGAGAAGTTGCCCCCGGAAGAGGGGGAGAAGCTAAGGGGAAGGGTATTGGGCGGAGTTTGCATCGCTTATCCCTTGCCGGAAAGCTCGCAGTGAGAAAGTATTTCCAGCACCTTTCTGGCCACTTCTAAAGAGGCAAGGGCTTGGGCCTCCTGAGTTGAAGCCCCTATGTGCGGAGTGAGGATAACTCTATCGCTGCGGAGGAGGGGGCTATCAACCGGCGGCTCTTCCTCAAAGACATCAACGGCGGCGCCGGCTATTCGCCCTTCCTCAAGAGCCCTGGCCAGAGCCTCTTCATCAACTATCCCCCCACGTGCTGTGTTGATGAGGTAAGCAGTGGGTTTCATGAGACAAAGCTCCCTCCAACCAATCATCTTGCTGGTTTGAGGGGTCAAGGGAACGTGGATGGAGACGAAGTCGGAGATTTGCAGAAGCTTTTCTAAGGGGACAAGGTTTACGCCAAGTTGAAGGGCCTTCTCTAGGGAGATGAAGGGGTCGGTAGCGATGACTATCATCTCCAAAGCCGTAGCCCTTTTAGCCAAGGCTCTACCTATCCGGCCAAGCCCTACTATCCCCAGGATTTTACCTTGAAGCTGGGTCCCCAGAAAGGCTTGCTTTTCCCAGCGCCCCTCTTTTAGAGAAAAGTGGGCCTGCGGGATTCTGCGGGCCAAGGAAAGCATAAGGCCTAAGGTGAGTTCGGCAACGGCTACTGCTACGCTTTCCCCGGCGTTGATAACGGCTATCCCTTTCCGCTCGGCGGCTTTAACGTCCACATTATCTAACCCTGCCCCCGCTCTGGCTATCACCTTGAGCCTTTGCCCCGCTTCTATGACCTCTTCCGTAACCTTAGTCCTGCTCCTCACTACAAGGGCATCGTATTGGCCGATGATGCTTGCCAGCTCATGGGGTGAAAGCAAGGCCTTGAAATCCACGCAGGCTTTCTGCCTGAGCAGTTTTACCCCCTCTTCGGCTATCGGCTCTGTTATCAGGACCTTGAACATGGCAATAACTCTTTCAGTGCGGCGATAACTTGGGCCATCTCCTCAGCCGTAACTCGGCCGATGTGGGCTATGCGTATGATTTTTCCCTTGAGAGCTCCTTGGCCCCCTGCTATTACTATGCCATATCCTTCACGCAAGCGCTCTATTATTTCATCAGTTCTGAATGCAGGCGGGATGCGCACGGCCGTTACGGTATTAGAGGCCCATTTTTCGTCGGGGAAAAGGCTCAGGCCAAGCGATTTTACCCCTTGCCGGGTGAATTCCGCTACTGCACGGTGGCGGTCAAAGACCACTGCTAAGCCTTCTTCCCGAATCAACTTGAGCGATTTCCTCAGGCCGAAAAGCACGCTGAGGGCAGGAGTAAAGGGGGTTTGATTCCGAAGGGCATACTCCTTAGCTTTTCGGAAATCCCAGTAAAAGCGGGGTAGCTTCGCTTTCTCGTAGGCTTCCCAAGCCCGCGGACTTACGCTGATTATGCTCAAGCCGGGAGGAGCCATGAGGGCTTTCTGGGAAGCAGTCACTACTACATCGCATCCCCATTCGTCTGGGCGGAGGTCTATTGCCCCCAGGGAACTTACGGCATCTACGAGGATGAGCGGAGGGTTTTCTATGGAGTAAGCCGCTTTTGTTATCGCCTCCAAATCGTTAGTTATCCCAGTAGAGGTTTCGTTGTGGGTAATTAGCAGGGCCTTGCAATCCCCAGCTTTGATCAAAGCCTTTCTCACGTCTTCCGGCTCTGCTCCCAATCCCCAGGGGAAGCGCAGGGGTATGGCTTCTACCCCAAAAGCTCGGGCTATTTCAAACCACCGCTCCCCGAAGAAGCCATTTATCACTACCAAGGCCTTTTCTCCTGGGGAGAGGAGGTTTACGATGGCCGCCTCCAGGCCACCGGTCCCGGAGGCGGTCAAGATTAGGACATCGTGCTTGGTTTGGAAAACGTACTTTAGGCCCTCGGTTACTTCCCCGAAAAGGGAAGCAAACTCGGGGCCCCGGTGGTCTATCATGTCCTGGGCCAGGGCTTCTCTGACTTCTTGAGGGAGCGGGACAGGGCCGGGGATGCGAAGGTTAATCGGCATCCTTTTCCTCCACCAGGGGCAAGTATTCCAAGGCCTCTTTTACTTTTTCAGCCGGATATTCGTAATCTGGCAGTTTGCCACTAAGATATTCTTCATAGGCTGCGAGGTCAAAGTGGCCATGGCCTGAGAAATTGAAGAGGATTACGCGTGGTTCGCCGGCCTCTTTGGCTTTCAGGGCTTCATCTATGGCGGCTTTAACTGCGTGGGCTGTTTCAGGGGCGGGCAAGAAGCCCTCAGCCCTGGCGAATTGAACCGCCGCTTCAAAGACAGGGTTCTGGGGATAAGCTACTGCTTCAATGTAGCCGCCTTTGTAGAGGGCACAGATTAGGGGAGCCATTCCGTGGTAACGTAATCCTCCGGCGTGGATTTTCGGCGGGATGAATTTGTGGCCCAAGGTGTACAACTTAAGGAGAGGGGTGGTCCCAGCAGTATCGCCAAAATCATAGGTGTATATCCCTTTGGTCAGAGAAGGGCAGGCGGTAGGCTCAACGGCAACGAAGCGGGTTTTGAGGCCTCGCTTCAAGCTCTCGCGGAGGAAGGGGAAGGCCAGGCCGGCAAAGTTTGACCCCCCACCCACGCACCCGATGACAACATCAGGAAATTCCCCGGCCATCTCCATTTGCTTCAGGGCTTCTTCCCCGACGATGGTCTGGTGCAGTAGGACGTGGTTAAGCACGCTGCCCAGGGAGTATTTTGTGTCGTCCCTTGTGGCGGCATCCTCAACTGCTTCGCTTATGGCTATTCCCAACGAGCCAGGGGAATCTGGGTCTTGGGCTAAAATTTGGCGTCCGGCTTGAGTATCGGGGCTTGGGCTGGGGACAACGTTGGCCCCCCAGGTTTCCATGAGGATGCGGCGGTATGGCTTCTGTTGGTAGCTTACTTTAACCATGTATACTTTGCACTCAAGGCCGAAGAGCTTGCATCCAAAGGCCAAGGCACTTCCCCATTGCCCGGCTCCTGTTTCAGTTGTGAGCCTTTTTACCCCTTCGGCTCGGTTGTAATAGGCCTGGGCTACGGCAGTATTGGGTTTGTGGCTTCCGGGAGGACTTCCGCCTTCGTATTTGTAGTAGATATGGGCGGGGGTATCCAAGGCTTTCTCCAACCTGAGGGCTCTGTAAAGAGGGGTTGGCCTCCAGAGCTTGTATACTTTCCGGACCGGCTCTGGTATTTCTATGAACCTCTCGGTGCTGACCTCTTGCTGGATTAGGGCCATGGGGAATATTGGGGCTAAATCCTCAGGCTTTATTGGCTGCTTTGTGACCGGATGGATTACGGGGGGCAGGGGCACAGGAAGGTCTGGGATGATGTTGTACCAGGCTTGAGGCAATTGGCTTTCTTCTAACAGGAATTTATGCCTTTCCATAGCTACCCTCCTTAAGCTTGGATTTAGGTAAAACAAAAAACCCGTCCCTTCCGGGACGGGTTTTTCCCGCGGTGCCACCCCGCTTGGGCTGACTTTGAAAGTTCAGCCCCTCTCTTTCGCAGGCACTTGGTAACTTAAATTACCGTATGCCCTCAGCCCTGATAACGGTAGCGTCTCCGGCTCGGCATACTGGTGGGGGCTTTACGCTCCCACGTTCCTCCTCGCAGCTCCCGGGCCCATTCAGCACCGGCAAAGGTGTCGGGCTCTCACCTGCCCCCGACTCTCTGAGACCTTGCGCTGGTGCTTACTCCACCCGTTCACAGCCTTTTCAGCTTTTAAATTTTATGCCTCCGGCAGGACTCGAACCTGCAGCCCGCGGATTAAGAGTCCGCTGCTCTACCAACTTGAGCTACGGAGGCTTTCGTTGTTAATTATAACCGCTATTGCTTGTTTTGTCAAAATAGCTGGCTATTGAGGTGCCGCTGAAGTGTAGGGGAATAACGATTGCACCCACCCCCGTAGGCTTAGGGTTTGCCAGCGTTTTGGGTCCCACTCGTGGCAAGGTTGCAAGGGTTGGCTACTTCCCCCCTTCACATCCCCCACACCCCCTGCCAGGGGGCTTGCGCCCCCTGGACCCCCTTTTGTGCCCACCCCCGTAGGCTGAAGGTTTGCCAGCGTTCTGGGCCCCACTCGTAGCGGGTTTGTTAATGTGGGCGCCTCGCCCCCTCTTTTGAATTTGTGGGGGGACACCCCCCACAGCCCCCGCCATGGGGGCTCCGCCCCCCTGGACCCCCTTTGCCCACCCCCGTAAGCTGAGGGTTCGCCAGAGTTTTGGGTCCCACTCGCAGGCTGACCTCTCCCCCGCCAAATTTTCCCCCTTCCCTCGCAGGGAAGGGGGCCAGGGGATTAGGTCGGAAGGGGCACATCTCCCACACCCGCGCCAGGCGGCTCCGTCCCCTGGACCCCTTGCCCACTCTCGTGAGTTGAGGTTCACCAGCGTTTATGGAATGGCATGCGAGGGCGCAAAGCGCCCAAACCAATCTCCTCGCAAGGATTTGGAGATTACCCCGCCCCCTTCGGGGCTTGCAATGACATTGCCCGGTCGTTTGCGGCCAGGCAAGAGGACCAGAGAGGGGCGCCGGGCAAAATTGGGGCGGCCAGGCTTACTACCCTACCTGCGAACGAGAGGCGTAGTACTCCCCGTACTTTTTATCGGTTTTGGCTATGTGAGTGTAGAGCCAAGAGAGAACAAAAGCTACGAGCTCCCGTACGGCTTTCTGGTCTCCTTTTTCGTAGCGCTCTCGCGCCGAGTGCAACTGCTCTACCAGACTTTGGTGTGTTTTGCGGTGAGCTTCCAGTTCTGGATAACCGATATCGGCCATGAACTGCTCTTCGGCATTGAAGTGAAATATGGTGTATTCTTCCACCCCTTGGAAGAGTTGTTTAATGCCTTCCTCACGTTCGCCGCGTTCCACTGCCTCGTAGAAGCCATTGAGGATGTCAATCAACCGTCGGTGCTGTTCATCCATTTGGGGCACGTTGACACTGAGTTCCTCACTCCACTCTATTCTCATCTCATATGGGCCTCCCTGTTCTGCACTTCGGCTTGTGATTATATACTTGCCTGGGGCTTTTACCAAATTCTTGCCGTTAAGCGAGCCTTTCTGCGCAACGTAGCCCCCATTGCTCCCCTCGCAAGAGGTTACGGGGGTCTTGCGGGGGTGGGTACAGGGCCTACCCTCGTGAGCTGCTGAATTCAACCGGCAAGAAGGGCCCAAATTCGTTTTGTAATGGGCCAATAGATCGTTACCAACCTCTTTATCACAAGATAGAATCAAATCAGCGCTAATCCAGTCCAAGATTATGGGCAGGACCATTATACCCCAATTCCTTAAGCACGGTTAAGGGCGGCTTCCCATCCATCCCAACCCCCATGTGAGGTAAACCCAGCGAGCACTAAGAGCCA
>Ga0207433_10004494_pt1 | contig 25641 bp, 20 predicted proteins | sample YelNatPaOPGAMG01_FD_187559 | JGI IMG/M metagenome (GOLD analysis project Ga0207433, IMG submission 187559) | Hot spring thermophilic microbial communities from Obsidian Pool, Yellowstone National Park, USA - OP-RAMG-01 (SPAdes) (version 3) | ecosystem: Environmental > Aquatic > Thermal springs... | reverse complement strand
CCATAACTCGAAACACGATTCTATTCTCCTAAATTTTTTTCCTCGGAAAAGCGCTCCCGCCGCTAAGTAGCCCAAATCCTCTTTTTCTACTTCATATCGCTAAAGGACTTAAAACCTCTCTTTTCTCACCCTCTGCAATATGCTTTAATTTCCCATGTGAAATCTTTTTATAAGCTTGCAGGGTAATCTTTATTAGCCATATTAGGTGACAGATTTTTGAGCAACCTTGAAAGTGTCGGGGTAGCCAAACCTGGTTAAGGCGCGAGCCTGCTAAGCTCGTGGCGCCTGCGCGCCGTGCGGGTTCAAATCCCGTCCCCGACGCTTTTTCATATTTTTAGTTTAAAGCAGCCTGTTTTTCCGTTGGAAAGCGGGTGTTCGTTTAATCCTTTAATACTTGGCGGACATTTTGAACCATGTATGGAGAAAAGAAGGGTTGTTAAGAGGGATGGTAGAATTGTTGACTTTGACCCTGTTAGAATTAGAAACGCTATCGCGAAGGCGATGCTCAGCGTAAAGCAGTATGATGAGAAGGCTCTGGAGAAAGTTGTCGACTACGTGCTGGGCTTTTTAAACGAGAGGTATGAGCAGGGTGAAACGCCGCATGTTGAAGCCATACAGGACTTGGTGGAGTTCGCACTAATGAAGTTTGATCTTTACGATGTTGCGAAAGCATATATTCTTTACAGGAAGGAGAGGGAGAGGATAAGGGAGGAGAAGAAGGCGCTTCTGCAGAAAAACGCTGTGGACGAGGTTGACAAGGAGTTCTCGGTTAACGCGATCAGACTTATGGTGAGCCGTTACCTGCTTAAAGACGAGGAGGGGAAACTTGCAGAAACACCGAAGCAAATGTTTCAAAGAGTTGCGATGTCAATCGTGATACCGGATATACTTCACGATCTAAAAGTGTTTCATAAGGAGGGGGGTCTACCAGTCTTTCCCAGGGAAGGATTTAAAGCTGAATCTTACGAGAACAGGCTCGGCCTTGGAAAGAATGGTGACGGCTATACAGTTACTTGGAATAGGCATCATTTGGATCGTATGAAAACGCTTTACGACGAGCTTAATTCACAGGGAAAAATGAAGGTTTCTTGGAGTAGTTTCCTAAAGATGCTGAGTTCAGGAGAATTCGACTCTTACTATGATGGTTTCAAGGAATACTATGGCCTTATGACTTCTAAAAGGTTCATGCCGAATTCGCCGACGCTTTTCAACGCTGGGACACGGCTCGGCCAACTCTCAGCATGCTTTGTGCTCGACATGGGGGACAATATTGAATCCATTATGAATGCAGCGACTCAGGCGGCAATCATCTTCAAATCCGGTGGGGGAGTTGGAATAAACTACTCTAAGCTGAGGCCTGCTGGCGACATTGTGTCCAGCACCTCGGGAGTGGCAAGCGGCCCAGTATCCTTCATGAGGATAATAGATACGGTTACTGATGTGGTGAAACAGGGAGGTAAGAGGAGAGGGGCGAACATGGGGATTCTCGAGGCTAATCACCCGGACATAGAAGCATTCATAACAGCCAAGTCTGAACGCGGGAAGCTTGAAAACTTCAACATATCCGTGCTTGTAGAAGAAGACTTCTGGGATTACCTTGGCAAGGATGCACCATACCCGCTTACGAATCCTAGAGATAGAAGAATCTGGAAAACTCTGAGGGCTAAAGATCTTTTCCGGAAGATAAGTGAGATGGCTTGGATGACCGGCGACCCCGGCCTCATATTCCTCGATAACATTAACAGGAGAAATATTCTCGCAAAACATAAGGGGCTCATAAAATCCACAAACCCTTGCGGAGAGGAACCATTATATCCTTACGAGTCCTGTAACCTTGGCTCGATAAACCTCTATGCCTTCGTGAAAAGGGATGGAAAAGAAACCTATTTCGATTGGGAGGAGTATGGTAACACGATTAGAACCGCCTTAAGGTTTCTGGATAATGTGATAGACGTGAATAAGTTCCCAATACCCGAAATAGAGAGGGAAACTAAACAAACTAGGAAGGTGGGTCTAGGAGTCATGGGGCTGGCGGACATGCTTTTCGCCCTTAGAATACCCTATAACAGTGAAGAGGGTTTTAAGATGATGAACATGGTGGCGGAGCACTTAACCTTCCACGCCATGAAGGAGTCCTGCAGGCTTTCCAAGGAGCGGGGCCCATTCCCCCTGTATTCCAACTCTTCCTATCCGGATGGAGAGATGCCTATTGAAGGCTTCTACCATAAGGGTTGGCAGACGCTTCCTTGGCAGGAGCTCCAGCAGGAGATATTAATGTTCGGAGTAAGGAATGCTGAAGTAACAACTATCGCGCCAACAGGCTCAATCTCAATGCTGGTCGACGTGTCTTCTGGCATAGAGCCCCAGTTCGCCCTCATTTATGAGAAGAGGGTTAGCATGGGAACCTTCTACTATGTTGACGCAGAGTTTGAGAAAACGCTTAGCGAAAACGGGCTTTACGAGGAGAAGATGCTTAAACTGATTTCAGACAATGGGGGGTCGCTAGTAGGGCTTGACTCCATTCCGAGGGAATTAGCTGATGTTTTCCTAGTTGCCTACGACATCCCGTGGTGGGACCATGTGAGGGCTCAAGCAGAGTTTACTAAATGGATTTGCGCCGCAGTAAGTAAAACGATAAACATGCCGAACTGGGTCACGGTCGATGACGTTCAGAAAGCCTTTACATTAGCGCATGCGATGGGTGTTAAAGGAGTAACTATTTACCGCGACGGCTCCCTCCCCTTCCAAGTCCTAGTTACACCTTCCTCTAAGCTCGGGAAATATGTGAAAAAAATCAGCAACTCCACGATCGACATCGCTAGAGCCCTTGGGGTTTACGTAAAGGTTGAGGACGAGCCTAAAAACATGTCTTTAAAAACTGCAGTCAACCAGGAGAACCCTGTTTTAATCGTTAACAAGAATAGTGGTTCCGGAACATATGTTGAATGCCCGAATTGCGGCGGTAAAAGGCTTGTCAAAGAGGGCGGGTGCCTCCACTGCTTGGATTGCGGGTGGAGCATTTGCCCTGTGGCTTAAGGAGAGGGTTAACTTGGGTAAGATATTTCTATACACTGGAACCGGCGCCGGTAAGACTACTAACGCCATAGGCTTGGCTGTTAGGGCGGTTGGCCACGGGCTTAAGGTTGTGATAATACAGTTCATGAAAGGGTGGAGGAACACCGGCGAATATTTGATAGCTGAACGTTTAAAGCCGGAGTATGAGATTCACCTCGCTGGAAGAGAAGGATGGGTTGACCTCAGAAACCCCTCTGAAGAAGACAGAGAAACGGCGAGGAGAGGTCTTTCACTAGCCAAGGAGAAGCTTAGGGAGAAACCAGCCTTGTTAGTTCTGGACGAGGTTGCCCTAGCCGCGTATATAGGTCTAGTGCCTGTCGACGAGGTGTTAAAGCTACTGGATGAAGTTCCTGAGGAGACGGACGTGGTTTTAACAGGTAGATATGCACCACCCGAGCTTTTTAATAGAGCCGATTTTGTAAATCTAGTAGTTGAAGCGAAAAGCCCGAGAGAAATATATACGAAAACAGGAATAACCCATTAGCAAAAACCATAATTCTGGATGGAGATTGTTAACAGCCCAAAGCTTAGCTATCTTTTTTGCAGTCTAGCGAATAGCGTTCTTTTATGAAGTATTAGAGCACCTAGTGTAAATACGACTGTTAAGATAACTGTAGCTGAAAAATCTGCGAACATTGGGAAAAACGTGTTGCCTATGTACAGCCCCCTCAAAAGGTCTGTGGGATAAGTTAAGGGAGAGACCACAGCTATTGCTAGAGCCCATTCCGGAAGCTGTGAAAGCGGTATTAACACTCCGCTAACGAATATTAAGGGCAGCTTAACGGTGCTAGCTAATAAGACGACGTCTGCAGGCGTATCGGTAGGTAACGCGGAGAAAAGCACTCCAAGAGATGAAAATCCTACGGCGGTAATCACAGTTAACAGTGCAGCCAGTAAAACGTTGCTTGGTATCGCTCCTAGGACCACGCCGCATAAAAATATTGGAATTATGAAGATTAACCCAAAGATCGTTGAAGCCAAAATATCGCCAACCAGTATTGTAGTCACTGTTACTGGTCTGGACACAAGCATCTCCAATGTTCTCTGCCTGGTTTCCCACGGTGCTATTATCGGTGTGACTGAAGAAGAGGTGAAGAAGATTGATAACGTTACTAGTGACGCCAATCCTTCATTAAAATCTAGACCTCTGCCCATGTAGAAGGCAGCCCAAAGAAAAAGAGGGAAAAGCACACCTGTAACAACTATTGGTCCCTTAGCATAGTAAAGTTTAATGTCCTTCCAGCATATTGTCCATACACCTATCGAGAAATGCCTAAAGGATCCGGTTTTCATCCTTCTATCCTCCTGCAATGACTTTTACAAACACATCCTCTAAGCTTGGCGGTGCTGTGCTTATGTTGACTATGTCGAGACCCTTCGCCTTAGCGTATTCAACTATTCTAACCATCAGTTTTGTCGGATCACTGCAAACAAAGAGAATCCTAGAATCCTGAATCCTGTAATCCCACTCATCAAAGAATTTCGCTGCATCCTTCTCGTCTACTGCTCTATTAAGCGTCACAGACACATAAGTGTACAGCCCGGACTTAATTCTAAGGTCTTCTGGTGTCCCCATCTCAATCACTCGCCCACCATTTATTATGAGAATCCTGTCGCATAGAGTTCCAGCCTCCTCTACGTTATGCGTCGTCAGAAGAATGGTGTCACCATTCTTCTTCAAGTCAAGGATTAGGCCACGTATCTTCCTAGCGCTCAACACGTCAAGCCCGGATGTAGGTTCATCTAAGAAGAGTACCTTAGGCTCTCCGATTAGCGCCATAGCCACGAGAAGCTTCTGCCTCATCCCCTTAGAAAGGTTTCCAGCCCTCCGTTTCCTAGCATCGTATAGGTCTAAGAGTCTTAGCAGACTAGAGGCTCTGTCCTCGACTGTGTGTTTCGGAAGACCATATAAGCGTCCAACCAGCATCAGGTTATCCCAAGCTGACAGGTCAGGATACGGATTAGCCTCCTCGGGAACCACCCCGATCAACATTCTTGCTTTAACAGGATCCTTACGGATATTGTACCCCATTATTCTAGCCTCTCCCCTGTCAGGCTTAAGTATGCCTGTTAACATGCGGATAGTCGTCGTCTTACCGGCACCGTTTGGACCCAGAAGACCGAATATCTCACCTTCCTCCACCTGGAAACTAACACTGTCTACAGCCACTATGCTACCGAACCTTTTGTAAAGGTCTAAAGCATCTATGGCTTTCACAGGATTCGCCGCCTTTAGGCTTTGCCAACATCCTCAGCGAGGAGAATGTCGATTACCCCTTTAACCTTCCTAAGGTTCTCCAGTGAGTCTTTAAGATAGTCTAATCCTTCCTCAGTAATCTTATACTTTCTTCTCGCAGGCCCTCCACCCTCCACATCCCATGTTGAAGCTAGGAAGCCAGCGTACTCCATTCTTCTCAGTAGACCGTAGATTATGGCTTTTGGAGCCTCAATGTTATACTTTTCTTTTAAAGCCCTATATATTTCAGCACCGTAAACAGGCCCGTTCTTAACCAAGTTCAAGATTGATAGGTGTAAAAGCCCTCTAACAGGGGTTTCCTTAAGATAGATGTGCCCTCCTTCACCGTGGCACCCTCCTTCACCGTGGTAGCATGATCCAGCAGGCAGTTTCCTTCCACCACACATCTTAATATCACCTATCTAAGTATATCACATACCTAGATATAAAGTTTTCCTGAACTTCATAGCCATAAACCTTCCCTGATCCAACATCATAGAATCAATAATCTAGGTTTTAAACCAAGTAGAAACATATTCTTCAGCCATAGTTGCTTGCATGCTTATTCGCAACCCCTCTTGTTTCAACATGTATTCAGCTCTCCATTTGAGACGGTTCAACTGTGTTGAACAGGCGGGGAAACCCGGCTAATTAATTTCTATGGCAGGCAGGTTCGTCTAAGCCCAGAAATAGGGTTGCCAGCTACAATGTTCCACATGCTTGCGGTTTTTTAGGAACCAATTTGTCTCCTCGGTCTTGCATACTATAGCTTTCAGAAACATAGAGTATTTCAAACCATTTCTTTCCAGAGCCGATTTATTCGAAGCTCCTTCAATTTTCAATCTGTTTTCGAAAACAGGTTAAAAAATGCTTTTGAAATGACAATAATGTTAGAGGCCTCTCTTGGAAATTAACTGTTTTAATGCAAACAGTTTTCGGAGAATTCTTCAATTACGGTCGGGAAACCGTTTTTCAAGGCTATTCGGAGAGTTGTTTTCCCACAAGACGTGTTTTTTAAAGATAATCAGCTTAGGAAAATTTTTTTCAGTTTATCCTAGCTCGCTTAAAACTGTTGAAGGATTAAAAGGATTTAGACCTCTTTTAAAACATTGAAACTAGTTAAAAACACGAATCATGATTCAAAACAGGAATTGTTGAAAAGCCTCGTTGAATAATGGGAAAGAATCATGATTCATTTAGTAAAATAGATTTAATTATAAGAGAAATTTTATATTTCGCCTTAACGTTGGTAGTCTGCTGAAAACGAGAAGTACAAGTTGCATGCTGGTTGAGGAGAAGGAGCCTATCACGATAGGCGTTGAGATAGAGTGCTACACGATTTTAATCGGTGAAAAAAGAATATCGAGAAGCGTGCTGCTTCCAAGAGAAAAGTCTTCGGAAGGCGGAGAAAGGTTTACCATCGATAAGAGTATAGGTTCAGAATACGTTACTAAGCCTTTTGAAAACATAACTGAGGCGCTGTACGCTATAGACAAGGGTCTCGGAAAATACTCTGATCCATCTAATAGCTGTAATGCTCTCCCGCTTCCAATAGGAGGGTGGAACGACAGGTTTGCAGGAGCACACTTCCACATAGGTTTTAAAGAGAAGGGATTGGGGAAGGAGGAGGCTCTGAGCCTAGCAAACTATATTCACGACCATATTCCTTTCCTCATAGCGGTTTCCTCCAATTCACCGGTCTGGAGGAGGAGGATAACGGAATACTCGTCTAACAGGATGCTGCGCGTGGGAGGAGAATACTGCATACCTGTTGTTAAAGGCGGGTTGAACCAGAATCATTACAGGGAGATGAATCTTAACCCTGAAAACAAGCACAAGCCCTCTACGCTTGAAATAAGGGTTTGCGACAGCAATATTCCCCCGTATATTTGCACTGTGATGACTATACTGAGGATTCTGGCATCGGCTTGGAGGAATGGGAAGAAACCATGCAACAGCTTGACGCATGAAACCTACCTTCAGTCCAGGGTTGAGGCGGCTCAAAGAGGAGTTAATGCAAAGCTCTACTGGAATGGGAAACCGGTTATGGTAGATGAATATTTAAGGCTCTTAACCCTAAGCTATGAGGACGAGGCAAGCGTATTAGACCTCCCTAAAGATGTTGCTGAAGTCTTCAGCCTCTTGGAGAAAGGATGGAATAATGCGGAGGCCATTAGGCATGCTGCAATAGAGTCGCGCATAAGGCTTGGAAGAGGCTGGGAGAAGAATATGGCTGTTAAAATGGCCTCTGCTATGGAAACCCTGTTGAACGGGGGTTCGCTTAAAAACTATCACAGGTCTCTCGGATTAGAGAGCCTCCCCGATTAACCAGTATTTTTCTCAACGTAAGAATACAATAGGTTTATAGTTTTCAAACACACGCCTTTTTCAAGAGCCTGAGCGGAAAGATGGGAGAAGGCAGAGATACGCTGTTCGTCGAGCTTGCGGAGCTTTGCGAGAGCCTTTCTAAGACAACCAAGAGGCTGGAGAAGGTTAGGATGATAGGCGAGTTTCTGAAGAAGCTGGGGAAAGACGAGATAGCTCCGGCGGTGCTTCTGGTGGTTGGAGAAATATTTCCAGAAGCCTCCTCCAAGACTCTTGAAATAGGTTTCGCCACGATAAGCAAGATCTTTGAAACTCGTTCTCAGAAAACGCTTTTCGAAAAACCGTTGACGATTCTAAACGTTGCAGAGTATTTCGAGAAGATTGCGAGGGCCGCTGGCTCAGGATCTAGGGAGAGCAAGGAGCTTCTCCTCAGGTCGATGCTTGAAAGAGCTTCAGAGCTTGAGGCCAAGTACATTGTGAAGAATATTTTCGGAGAGATGCAGCATGGGGTTGGGGAGGGAGTCATGCTCGACGCTATTGCAAAAGCCTCTAACACGAGCCTGGATACTGTTAGGAGGGCGTTAATGTTCTCGGGGAACCTTGGAAGAGTTGCGGAGGTTGCCTTAACCTATGGAGAAGAAGGCTTGAGGAAAATCGGGTTAACTCTCTTCAACCCAGTGAAACCAATGCTCGCACAGATGGCTTACAGTGTGAAGGAGGTTTTCGAGTATCATAGGGATGTTGCGTTCGAATACAAGTTTGACGGGGCAAGGGTGCAGATCCATAAGAAGGGGGATAGGGCGAGGGTTTTCAGCAGACGTTTAACAGATGTCACTGTAAGTGTTCCCGAGATAGTTGACGAGACTGTTAAAAAGGTTGATGCTGACGAGGCTGTACTCGACGGAGAGGCTATAGCGGTTGACGCTAACGGAAAGCCGTTGCCTTTTCAGGATTTGATGAGAAGATTCACTAAGGTTAAGAATGTGGAGGAGGAGATGAAGAGGATACCACTTAAACTCTACCTTTTTGACGTGATGTATTTGAATGGTGTGCAACTTATAGATGAGCCCTATGTTAAGAGGTGGAGCAGGCTTGAGGAGATCGCGAGAGGAGTAAACTTGGCTCCTAGGATAGTTACGTCAAGCGTCAGCGAAGCTGAAAGGTTCATGGAGAAAGCTGTAGCTGAGGGTCATGAAGGAGTTGTTGCAAAAGCCCTTGACAGCCCGTACATACCCGGTACGAGGGGAAGACTATGGTTGAAGCTGAAGACGGCTGACTATCTTGACCTAGTTATTGTCGGTGCTCAATGGGGCTATGGGAGGAGGACAGGATGGTTGAGTGACTATTTTCTCGCAGCTTTAGACGAGGAAACAGGTAACTACGAGATAATCGGCAAGACTTTCAAGGGTTTAACTGACGAGGAGTTTGAGCAGATGACAAAGAAGCTCCTGACACTTAAAACAGGGGAGGAGGAGAACACGGTTTGGGTTAAGCCGGAGATAGTCGTTGAAGTAGCTTACAACGAGCTTCAGAGAAGCCCCAGATACAGGTCTGGTTTCGCACTCAGGTTTGCAAGGATAACTAGGATAAGGAGCGATAAGGACCCGGCTGAAGCAGACACATTAAGAAGGGTCAGGGGGCTTTACGAGAAGCAGTATGAGAGGAAGGGGATTTTGAAAACAGTTTTTAAAGAGGGGTTAAATGCTTAGGTGTGCTTTCAGGGTTTTTCGATTACGGTTCTCGTCACTATCTCTATTCTGGTCACTTTACCTTTTTCAACATCAACCCATACGGATGCTACGCCTGAGGCATTTTTGTGTAGCACTAGGACGGCACTCTTAGCTTTCGTCACAACGCTTCCATCCTCTTCGATGATGGTTGAGATAAGAGGCTTGATGCAAGTAATATTGTAACCCTCGGAAAAAAGCTTCTGCACATCCTGATCACTTTTAGCTATGTTGACAACGTTTTCCTTAAACTCTTCGCTGAGTTCTATGGAGCCTAATCCACGCCTGAAACGGCTGCAATAAGGGTTTATTTGAGCAGATTTGTTAAAGTTTTGGCTCCAGCCTCGTCTGAAAAAGCCTAGTGGCCCGCGGCCTAGTTGCCCATACCCGAAATCTTTTGGAGAAGTGTCTGTTTGCGCGATAACGCTCATTAAGCTAGCGTATATAATCAAGATGCTTAGTGACAGGAGGGATGCGAGCAACACTACCTTAAGAGGCTTGCTCATCATTTTGTTACTACTAGCAGTAGTAGGTGCTATATAAATTTTTCTTAGCTGGTGTAAAATAACTATGGCAATAGCAGTGATAATTTTTCCCTAAAAGTCAGAAGTTTTAAATAGGCTAACCAAATGTTTTCAGAACGACAGATTGGAAATTATTGTTAAAGAGAGTCGAGACCTAGATAAAGTCACTAGGTTGTTTGAGCAGCATAGGGACATCCCGTTCACATACTTGACGAATATTCCGCTTGTGGAAATGCTCAGCAGGCTGGAATCCTTCAAAATATTTGTCGCTGAGACCAATGGTGAAACAGTCGGATGCATCCATTCGTTAAACTACATTTATGACTGCGGGTATATTGGAGGCCTCCTTATCCACAGGAATTTCAGAAGAATGGGGGTGGGCAGTAAGCTGTTGAAAGCAGCCTTAAGTAGTCTGAACACAAAGCATGTTTACCTTTTCGCAGAGGAGAAGAATACTACGGCAATAAGATTCTTCAAGAAAACAGGCTTCAGAAAAATCTATAGAAGACTCTTCTATGTTGTTTCAACCCAGCTTGATGAGACTTTCAAAAGAAGCTCGCGTATAACGGGTGACGTTGAATGGGTCGATTTAAAGGAGGCTGTTGGCTTCCGGGAGAGGAAGAGGGTCATTAACTTCGGCTACTATCCGGTTAAGATAACGCGAAGCGTGTTCGAGGATTTGAAGAAAAACAGCAAAGTCTTGAGATGCGGCAGTGTTATAGCGATAGTTGAGAACTCGCACGGATTAATAATTGGAGAACACCTTTATACTTTTAATGATCATATAGTTAAGCATTTGCCTGGTGTCGACGCTTCGAGAAGCATCGTTGAAGTAAACCCTTTCTACATGAAGCCTAAGCTATCAGACTTAGTTAAACTGGTAAATCATCTTGTACCAGTTGGAGAAGTATATGTTAAAACCTATGATGGGGACCCTGTAGCTAGTAAACTGCCTCTAACAAGTAGAATCGGAGCGTTAGTAATGGAGTATAAAAAACCTTAGTAATTTTAATATGGGTTTCATTTTTAAAGAAAACGTTTGGCTATTTTTCCTGTCTTCTTGTAAACACCATGTAGGAGGCTACTAGTAAAACTATTGGGAAAACGATGAGCACTACGATATCTATTAAGCGTGTTGAAAGCACCGTAGGAATACTGGCTGTTGCTCTAGCCCTCTGCCCGAGTTCAAGAGGCCCTGCAGCAAAGCCGAAAAGCGAATTAGTGATTTGCGTGTAATGATAGTTTATTGAGAAAGTCTGTATGGCGCTTGAGATCTCTGCCTCCTTCCTCATATAGTTTAAGTATTCTTCTGATTCTCTCGGGAATGTGAAGTTTCCAGATTGTCCCTGCGTCCTGTTGAAAATAGCAATAGCCCTGGTGGGAGGAGGACCTAAGACAGCGACTGCGACGAGGCTGCCTATTATCGATAGTATGAATGCGAAGAAAATCCAGATGCCTATACTAATTATGAGCGAGTGGCTCGACTTGTTTGAGAACGTTGAGATGAAGAGTGATAAAGCATAGTATGCGAAGGAGAGAACTATTGAAAAAACTATGAAGACGCAGATCCTTGCAACATCGTCGAGCGTCACAGCAACATTGTGCAGCAGTATTGAAACTGATACTGATGCCAAGGAGGATACTGTTATGGTTAAACCTATTACAGCGAGCGCCGATATTATTTTCCCGTTTATCACGTCCTCCCTGTATATTGGTCTTGAAAGCAGAAGCCTGAGGGTCCCACGCTCCCTCTCCCCCGACACGGCGTCAAAGGCTAGCGCTATGCCGAGCAGTGGAGCCATGTATGCTGTTGTTGAAGCTATTGTTGAAGCTATCTGAAGCATTGGCCTCGTTGCTTGCTGAGCCCTCATCATGAAGCCGAAGGATGTTGAATAGGTGCTGGCTATTGAAAACAGTAGGAATATTCCTGCAATCAGCCAGAGCCTCCTGCTGGTTACAGCGTCGGTAAATTCTTTACGTGCAATCGAGAAAGCGTTACTCATCATTTCTTATCCCCCTCCTGGTAGAACTGATATATATCCTCCCACGATGGCTCTATGGGTGTTAGCGATTCGACAAGCTCCTTGTACGGATTCTTCGCTACAAGTGAGAGGAGACTTCTCCCTATATCTTTATTGGAGGAGACGGTTATTCTGTCTCCACCCTGCGTTATCTCCTTTACTCCCGGCATAGACTTTATTTCCTGCAGCGGGATTTCGCTCCCAGGCTTAACACGTATCTCGTAACGATAGCCCCTAGCCTCTTTAACGGGCTGGTATAGTTCCTCTATGCTGCCCTGCGTCAAAATTCTTCCTTCACGTATCATCGCAGCGTGAGTACACACCATGCCCACCTCGTATAGGAGGTGCGTGGACATCAGTATTGTTTTACCCTCCTTGTTCATTCTTCTAACTAGGTTTCTGAATTCAGCAGCACCCTCCGGATCTATTCCGACCGTGGGCTCGTCAAATATCAGTAGCTCAGGGTCCTTCAATAGCGTTTGCGCTACTCCCAGCCTCTGCTTCATACCGCGTGAGAATGTTGAAACCTTGTCGTTAGCCCTGTCTTTTAAACCGACTGTTTCAAGCGCCTCCAACGCCCTTTTCTTCCTATGGTCAGGCGGGATTCCGTCAAGCGTAGCGAGGAAAGTTAGGTTTTCAAGCGCAGTCATATGGTCGTAGAAGCCGAAGCCTTCTGGAAGCAGGCTTACTCTCTTCCTTATCTCTACAGAGTCCTTAACAGTGTCTAAACCAAGTACTTTAGCACTGCCGCTCGTGGGAAGCAGTAGTCCTATGAGGATTGAGATTAAGGTTGTTTTTCCAGAACCGTTTGGGCCAAACAGGCCGTAGGTGCTTGACTTAGGCACCTTCATGTTTACGCCGTTAAGAGCCTTAATCCCTGAATTCTCCTTGCCATATATTTTCACGAGGTTTTCAGTTTCTATTGCTAGACTCATGTTCTCACCTCCTTCCATATCTGCGGTAGATTAGGAACAGTGCTCCAATCATCACAACAGCGATAAGTGCTCCGATTAACAAGATTTCGCCCCTCTGCTTAACGTAAACATGGAGGCTGCGGACAGTTGCCTGACTCTGATCTGCTTTAAGGCTTAGAGTAATGTAGTAGTCGCCAGCACTTATGTCCGCGTCGCTTGTGATGGTTAGTGAGAAAACAGCGTTTTCCTGAGGCTTAAGCAACGGCACAACATTAGGATCAGCTTTAACTTCGAAACCGTCAGGCGTATCAGAAACTTCAAGCTTAAGATTTGAGAGCGAGCTATACCCAGTGTTCTTAACCTCAACTTGGAAAACTATTGAGTCTCCTGCTGTCGACTCACAGTAGAAGTTCTGCGTCACGTATGCAACGCTATACCACCCAAGTATACCTAGTCCCAGATTCAGCCTATCATTGGATTCCCCTGCATTAGCTTCCAAAACTATTGAAAGTACATCCGGCTCAGCTAGTGGAGGTATGCTTATAATTATGTTCAGCTTCCTGCTTTCACCAGCCTTCAAGTAGAGTTTGGATATGACACTTCCAGAAGAATCCTTAATTACCCAGTTGTAGCCAGCGGGAACACCTGTAATACTGATGCTTACAACCCCATCTGAATTCCCTGTGTTCTCAACTTCTATAGGATAGTTAGCAGTGTTCCCGGCGTAGGCATCTACGTAAGGAGTGTCTGTACGAAGTTTCAACTTAGGAGTCCCCTTAACCACTGTTACGTTAAGGGGAAGTGTTGAATCGAAATCCTTGGTCTTCAAGGAAACGATCGCTACGTAGTTTCCAGAAGCCTCATCTGTCGGCACATCTATCTTTACCTTTGCATTCACGAATTCACCTGGTTCTAAAGAGAGCCCATAGAGGCTACTGCTGTCGCCTTTAACGATACTCCCTGTCCAACCATTCGGAACCTCTAAGGATATTGTTCCAGTGAACCTCTTTGTCAAAATATTCTTGACTATCAAATCAAAGCTTATTGTTGAGCCAGGCGTGGTTTGGACAATCGGATATGTTGAAGTTAGAATTTGAAGGTCAGCTTCTTCAACGTATAGTGAAACAGTTTTCTCTTGGACCGTTGAGCCGGATACTCTAACCGTCAGGCTGTAGAGTCCCCTGCAACCGTATGGAGCCTGTATCTTCAGATTCAGGTTTTGAACACTGCCTTGGCTAAGCGTCAGGTTAATTACTTCGGCTGAACCAGAGTAGATTCCAACGTTCCATCCTTCTGGAGCCTCGACTGAAACTGTTACTGTCTCCTCCTCCGCTCCCTTGTTCTCTACGGAGATAGGTATGCTGACCTCTGAAAAAGCCTTCACCTTCATGAAGGTTTGCGATATTGAAAGGCTTAGAGCATAATCCAGAAGAATCTCTCCCAGATCCACGGAGGACCTGCTTAAGCCGACTGTTATCGACTTGCTTTCATAACCCTTCTTCTCCAGCTGTATCCTGTAGGTGCCAGCACTAAGGCTTATTGCAAAATCTCCGCCGAGAAGAGTCCGGGTTTTAGCCACGAATGCTCCTGAATTATCGTAAACATTGACGGTAGCATAGCTTAGAGGATTGCCGTTAACATCCTTAACTACCCCTAGAACGGTGTATGACACTGTACTCTGTTGACTGGAAAACTGACCGCGAGTAAGAATTATTGAGGAAGCCAGTAAAAATATTGAAATGATGATGAACCCACACGAACGATTTTTATTTCCGATCGTATTTTCTCCAGCTTCATTCTCCTCAACAGCTGTTATGCTCATTGTTACTATCACCAGTCGTAGCACTCCTACCTTAATCCTTCTTTATAAACGTTACTATCCCCGGTAGTAAGCGAAAAAAGTTAAATAGCTACTATAAGCCATAGTATAAGAAAACATGCCTCGGAAGCTTGCGAAAATATCCCAGTATAACATAGGGGAGAAGGAGCTTCAAGCCTTCCTAGGCCCATTGGAAGCAAGTATAATAGAGATTGTGTGGGGTTCAGACAACCCTCTTACGGTTAGAGAGGTTTATGAGAAGCTTAAGCGGAAAAAAAGAATTGCCTACACCACTGTTATGACTACGATGGATAGGCTTTACGGCAAGGGGCTGCTTGACAGACGGGTTGAGAAAGGGAAGGGCGGGGTCTTCTACGTTTACTGGCCGAGGTTTGAAAAAAACAGTTTTAAGAAGTCTGCGGTTCAAGAAGTGATGAACAGTCTGGTCGAAAACTTTGGCGAGATAGTTGCAAGCTACCTGGTTGAAAAAGTGTCTTCAGACGAGCAGGAGCTTGAGAGTTTAAAGGAGAAGCTTGAGAAGGCTTTAAAAAAGAAGGGGGAGAGTTGAAGATGGTGCCTATAGATCTTAACTATGTTGTCATGCAGTTTTTCCAGCCGTATTTCTACTATTCCACAACCCTTTTAATAGTTTCATTTGTTTGCGTTAAAGCCCTCGCCAAGTATAATTATCTTCTTACAACAAGAATTAGAAGCCTATGCTACCTTCTCCCGCTTACAATTCCCGTTTTACTCGTGGCATTTGCTTCCCCTTGGCTAACGATGAGATTCTTCTTTGAGTTCAGCCCTCTGGGTTATAATCCGCGCACTACAGCATTTCTACTATTGTTTCTTAACACTAATATGGTCACGTCTTCTCCAACAGTTTTCAACCATTTCTCTAAGTTAATCGGGGTTCCGCCCATAACCAGCATACTCTATGCAGTTGGTTTAACACTGTCACTGCTCTACCTAGCGATAACAATTATTCTTGGCGATAGGATTATTAAGAGGGTTTTCCACATAGTTGAGCTTGAACCAAGCGAGTATGAATCGTTGCAGAGGAAGATTAGAGAATTATCTGGGAAACTAGGCGTTGAGCCGCCTAGGATTGGGCTCGTGGAGGATTTGAGGCCGAATGCTTTCACGATAGGATATGGGCAGAGAACGATGCTCGTATTCTCCCTAGGTATTCTTAAGACTTTGAAGGAGAAGGAGCTTGCTGCGGTCGCAGCCCACGAGCTGGCCCATGTGAAGAATCATGATTTCCTGTTTAAAACTTTCTCCATAACCCTGACACTATTATCTTTCTTCAATCCTTTCGCATACTTTGCATCTGCAACAGCTCAAAGAGAAAGGGAGATACTTGCTGATGAGGATGGTACCAGAGTCCTAGGGCATCCGAATCTGCTGGCGAAGACGCTTATGAAAATATACGAGGCGTCGCGCACATTTCCTAAAGAGAGTCTCATAGTTCGTTTAGCATCTGGTTTATTTCTATCCTCGCCAACCTCGATTGGAAGCAAGCTGCTTTCAACTCATCCGGGGCTAGATCAGAGAGTTGAGAACATCAGGAGACTATGCAAGGGGGGGAAGCCGAATAATTCTAATCTATTGGTGCCGATAGCAATATCTGTTCTAATAATTGCCGCGGGGGTTGCTAGCACGTATTATCTTGCCTTAATTCAAAGTTCTTTTATAAGGCAGCATCTGCCAATAATGCCCTTCAAGCTTTTCCCGGATGAAAAAGGATTTGCATCTTTAAAACTCGGTTTTGATAAGTTTGAAAACATGCAGATGCCCCGATACTTTAAACTCAGGCTGGAGACTTTAAATCCAGGTTTCTTCAACAAGCCATGGAAGAATAGTGGTCAAACCATCTACCTCCTGGTTTTCAACCCCAATTAAGTTAACGGTGGTCTTGCTCCAAGCGTTAGAGGGACGTTCATAACTTGGTTGTTTCTAACTATTGTCAACATAATGGTTTGGCCTGGGAGAGTATATTCTTCGAGAAAAGAGAACAGGTCATCACCATTAGAAATCTTCGTGCCGTTTATCCCCATCAGGATGTCCCCGCCTATGATGAGCCTGCTCCCCTTAATCAGAACCTGCCTACTCCCACCCTGTAAGCCTGCTCTGGCAGCCGGCCCGTTAGGAGTAATACCTGTAATCAACCAGCCGTATGTTACATTCACACCCATAGCTTGGGCTAAGTCGTAAGTCATGTCTATACCTGCTACTCCAAGCCAAGGATGCTGATCGTAAGAACCTTTTGTAACAAGAGATTCTATTTCACGCAGTATTGTGTTAGAAGGAATGGCGAAACCAAGTCCCTGCGAGTCGCTTACGATGGCGGTTGTTATTCCAACAACCTCGCCGCGAAGGTTTAGAAGAGGACCTCCTGAATTACCTGGGTTTATTGGGGCAGTTGTCTGAATACAGTTAGCTATCGAATACCCGCCAGTAATGTCTTCAGAGATTGTTCTGCCAAGGGCACTTACTATGCCTGAGCTCATTGAGCCGGCCAGCCCATACGGATTCCCTATGGCCACTACCGCGTCTCCGACTCTGAGCGTCGATGAGCTTACGATTTTAAGCGGCTTAAATTCATCGGTTGAAGCGTTTACTGATAGGACTGCAAGGTCAGAGTAAGCGTCAGCACCCTTAACAACAGCAGGATAAGTGTTGCCACTTCTAAACCTTACAGTAATGTCGCGCGCATTATACACAACATGGTAATTCGTTACAACCACAAAATGGTCTCCAAACTTGTAGATGAAGCCTGAGCCCTGAGCACTGCTGTAGTATGCCCGGTAGAAAACATCGTATTGCACAACGGTCCCTGTTATCAGGACAACAGAATCCCTAACGTTTTCATAAAGCTGCGAGAGAGAAAGGTTCTCCTCCAAAACGTATGTTATGGCATTTGAGGAATTCTGCGTCAATTGAATGGTTGAAACACGGTTTTCAAGAGTTGAAAGCCTGTTTTGAAGATCATCCATCCTGCTCAGAATGGTTAGGATACCTGCGGAGTAGCCTATCAGCATCCCTATTAAAACCCCTATTAGAATAAGTGTTATTGCTGGAGCTTTAGGCGGCTTTTTTGCCTCAGGCACCTCATACGACATGCTTCTAAACAGTTTCATCTTTAGCTACTATCAGCCATAGTAACATGTTAATAAGCGTTACTGACATTTATACTAAGAAAAAGATTTAACCCGAAAGCAAATTATGCGGCGTCCGGGATTTGAACCCGGGTTACCAGCGTGGCAGGCTGATGTCCTAGCCAGGCTAGACGAACGCCGCCATCTTATTAATGCGATAAAGGGTGATTAAAAGTTTTACTCTAAGTCTTTTTTCGATCTCCCTGTTTTCACGTTCATCCATCATTTTTACTAACCTGAATTTTTCTATATGCTCCGGTTTCTCTGACTAACTTTTTTAGAAGATACGCTTATAAGAATAGGATTTGTGGTGTAACTATGGTTGACAAAATACATTGTGCACATATTCTTGTTAAGACGGAGCAGGAGGCAAGGGAGATTCTTGAGCAGTTGAAGAAGGGTGTAAGCTTCTCTAAGCTTGCTGCGGAGAAATCCCTGTGTCCGTCTAAGAAGAGGGGAGGAGACTTGGGAACCTTCGGGAGGGGGCGGATGGTGCGGGAGTTTGAAATAGTTGCCTTCGCTTTGAAGAAAGGAGAGGTTTCTCAACCTGTGAAGACGCAGTTCGGCTGGCACATAATAAAGAGGCTGGAGTAGAATTGGATAAAACTATTGTTCAGCAAATCTTTTTTATCATGGTGCTGTGAAAACCTTGGTTTAGACTTATATAGTGTTGTTTTAACTCATCCCTCTAATGGATCTGACGCCGCTCTTCGCCTCCTTTCTGCTGGTGATGGTTGCGGAGCTGGGTGATAAGACTCAGCTTACAGTTATAACCTTGTCATCCTGCTCTAATGCTCTTCTTGTTTTCGCCGGGGCGATGCTGGGTTTCATGCTGGTCTCGGGGATAGGCGTGGTTGTTGGAGATGTTTTAAGCCTATTGATACCTATACCTGTAATACGTGTTGCGTCAGCCCTCCTATTCTTGGCTTACGGTATTTATACGATTCTATCGAGAAGCAGGGAGGAACATGCTGAGAAAATTGATACGGGGTGTGCCATGTTATCCGCCTTCTCGATGATCACGCTGATGGAGCTCGGCGACAAGACTCAGCTGGCTGTGATAGCTCTCGCAGCGGAGTACAGTATTCCCATAGTGGTTTATGCGGGTGTGATTGCGGCTTTCACCTTGGTAACCGGGCTGGGGGTTTTAATCGGCAGGACAATCATAAAGATTATACCTCTGAAATATGTTAAGCTTGGAAGTGGTATAGTCTTCCTACTGTTCGGAATCATTTTCCTAGTAAACATGCTCTTTCTATGAGGTTGACGTGATCCTTTTCATTTAAATCATGCAGTTATGCCCAAGCAGGTAAATAAGAACCCTTATGTATTCCTGTAAGTCTTAACACACACGTACTTACAAAAAACGATGAACTTAACCTTATAAACAAATCCTCCGTCATATTTCTCGTGGAGTAGACATGGTTGAACGAATTTTTCCTTTTGGAGCAACCTATATTGCTGGTGGAGACTTTCCTCCTAAGGAGGATGCGAAGAAAGACTTAGAGAAAATGAAAAAGCTAGGATTTACTGTTTTTAGAACATGGGTTTCTAGATCATCTATAGAGCAGAAGGCAGGGGTATATGATTTTTCTGAAATCGAAGAATTTTTGAATGTTGCGAACGATGTTGGAATCAAATGCGTCCTCACTGTAGACGCAGGGCTTCCACCAGACATTACATGTGAAGAGATTGGTGAAGGCATAATAGGTGTTAACACAAAGATTGGTAAGCCGTACCCGCATTTTCAGCCATGTTTCGACAATCCGCATGTCCGAAGAGGGACAGCCGAATACTTAACCGCTCTATCCTCCCATTTTAAGAACCATCCAGCCCTCTACTGCTGGATCTCTTGGAACGAACCTCATATAACATATAGCGACATAGCGTGTTATTGTGAATATTCTGTAGAGAAGTTTAGAAAATGGTTGAACGCCAAATATGGAGGACTTGAAGGAGTAAATACAGCTTGGAATGAGAGATTCAAGAGTTTTTCAGAAGTTTACCCGCCGAATAGACCTTTAAGATCTTGGGGAAAGTATAAACCTTGGCTTGATTGGAGGGCTTTTTGCGATGACAATTTAGCTGAGTGGGTAGGATTCGTGTCTAACGCTTTGAAAAAGGGGGACCCTAATCATCCGACACATACGAACCTTCTTTTCCACCAAATCCTGTACAATCAGCCTGCAGTAGGAGCTGATACTTGGAAGATGGCGAAAGCTGTCGATAGCTTGGGTGTTTCCATCTATTTGTGGACTCAGGGTGGTGGCGATTTTCCCTGGTGTTTCTCTCAGATTGTTGACACGGTACGTTCAGCCGCGGAATCTGAAGGAAAAGAAGCATGGGTTACTGAGTTACAGGGTGGGCCGACTATTTGGGCACACTCAAAATCTGTTACGCCTTCTCCAAAACAGATAGAGCTTTGGGCTTGGCAAACCGTAGCCAGAGGAGGAAAGGGATTGATATACTGGCTTTGGAGGCCGAGAATAGGAAATGTACATTCTGGTTGGGAAAACAATGAGTTCGGCTTAGTATCAAAAGATGGAGAGTTAAGGCCTCGGGCCGAGGCTGCGGGCAAGGCATGCAGAACGATAACAAAGAACGCGGATCTTTTCTTAAACGCTCGCCCAAATGCGAAGATTGCTATTCTTCAGTCCCAGACGTGTAAGAATGCAGCAGCTTCTGAAATACCGGATGAAACAATATTCCATCCGTATGAAGGACAAAGAAGATACTATACTCAGTCACAACTCGGCGCTTATAAGATACTTTGGGAGGAAAAGATCCCTTGCGACTTTATTAATCCGCCATCAATCGCAGCAGGAATGCTAAACAGATACAAGGTGCTTATTATGCCGTTCACATATATGTTAGACGAGCCCTCGGCAAACGCAATAAAGAATTTCGTTCGGAAAGGCGGTTGCGTTATAGCTGACTTCGGTTGCGCTATGAAAGATGAGTATGGGGCTGTTCACATAACCTCTCCGGGCTTCGGTCTCGATGAGGTTTTTGGCGCTTACTCCTATGATATAGAAACCCCAGATGACGATGAATCTCTTAAAGTGAAAATTAAACCTGTGATAGAAGGATCTATTTTTGAGGCTAACTTACCTCTTTACGCGTTTCGCGAAATTCTGAAACCATATGATAAAGCAAAGGTGATTGGAGAATTTATCAACGGGGAGCCAGCAATCGTTGAAAACCATTTCGGAGGAGGAAAAACAGTTCTCGTTGGCACACTTATGTTCCAGTCTTATCTTTTGAAAGGAGGAGGATGGAGAACGTTCGTCAAAAAACTGCTTCATAGCTGTGGGGTAAAAAGTCCAGTAGATGTTGAAAATGTCCCTTCAACGCTTTGGTGTAATATTGAGATTGGATTTCTAGAACACGAAGATGGGAAAACAGAAGTTGTTGTGCTGCTAAACCACAATAGAGAAGACTTGGATTTAAACATCAGAATGCAGAATGTTTACTCGGTTATTGATCTAGAAACTGGAAAAGAGCTATCCCTAGAAAGGAAGGATGAAAACACGTACTTAAAGATGATGATTAAAGGAAAAAGCGCTAGAATTCTAAAAGCCGAGAAATAGCGTATATCTAGTGTACAACACCCATAATAATCCTACAATCGCGTTATTTATTTGATCCTGATATATTTTTCCACGCTTCATACGCCAGCTTCTCTGTACCATCTCTTTTTATGAGGCCGATATGATCGTTTTCATTCAAATCGTGTAGCCAAGCCCAGCCAAATAGGTGTAGGTTTATTCCTTGCTCCCTAGTGAGGCGCCCTGCTACTTGCATTATGAAATCGGCTTGTGCTTGCTCTCCACCGAAAAAATCTATCGAGGGCCAGCCTAGTTCACTAAACCCGAACGGTTTACCTGGCAGGTAGCTTAACGCTCTAGAATAATAATCGTCAGGAATATCAGAAGGCCTTTTTATTCCCTGAACAGCGTAAGGATAGCTTGTGAAGACGAGGAGATCCATTTTCTCAGGGTTGAACATAGATAGAACAGTGAGGTCAGCTTCTCGATTCTCCGATACTATCTCGCGGGCGAATGTGCAGAAAACTTTGGTTTCAGGAGAAAGCTTCTTTACCGCATCATATATCTCCTCGTAGAGGCTAACAAAGTTTTGAAAACCATTAGGATTATTTTCCTCCCCACCATACTTCTCGTACCAGCGATTAACCTCGTTGCCAATAGAAAGGTACAGGGGTCTTGAAGACCTCACTACGTCAAGAACAGCTTGCCTATAGGCCTCCCTCCATGCAGAGTTGTTGAGAGCAGCATTCTCCATATCCGGCGGAGTTATGAGCGTGACGTTAGGCCCGATGAAGGAGACATGGATCAACGGAAACATGCCGTTCCCCCGTATGTTTCTCTCCAAAAAGGCTTGACCCCAACTCCCAGACAAATCACCAGCAAGACTGTAAAACGGTGTGGGCCGTCCCCAAACAGGTGTGAACTCGCAGTATTGCGCAGCTTGAGAATAAGCCTCCTCAAAAGACTGGCCATCTCCCGGAACAGGGAGAATCCCCATGAAGAAGCCCCGATTAGGATTCTCAGGAGAATCCGCGGGTTTTGTTACCTCTATCTCAGGCCGGTTCAGACGACTGACTATTAAGACAATTACCAATGCAACAATGATAAGAACAGGCAGAACCAAGATCTTTCTTATTAATACCATTCATCTCTCCCTCGGCATCATTATAACGGTTTCGCTAAACGGACTGTTTAAAAACCTTTAAACATGCGTAATCTCTCCGTTATTCAGTATAGTTACCACTAGAAAGAAAATATTCAGATTTGAATTGAGAAAAAAAGAAGCTAGTGATCTTTACCCACCGCCATATTGCAGACCTTGGTGTAACTATGACAGCGCATATTTTCCGCCTTAACAAGCATCCTTAAGATTGCTTTAACATCTAGCAGGATCCTTAGGAAGAGTGGCGAGTAGACAGGCGGACACATCAAGAGATGCATTTTCATTTAAGAAGATTGACGGCAGTTGTATCATCACCAAGCTGAATTAATAATAATCTGGAAAGGCAAGGCCAATAACAAGGGTTGTGAAATAAATAAAGCAGAAAAGTCGTCCAAATGATAAAAACTCATTCTTCCAACACTAGCGTGCACATTTCCATTCTTTTTAAAGGTAATACAGCAGAGAGATGCTACTTTTTACATTATGCCGAATCTTCTGAATATCCGCATTTTTACAGGATCTATGCTTAATGTAAATATCGCTGAATATGTTAATGCTACGATGGTTTTATCTAATCCTATTGGTGTTAGCATGAACCCACTTGTTCCTAGAACAATAAACACCGCCAAAACGCTTGCAATGGACAGGGTTAATTCTTTTCCTGGTCTAGATTTCCAGAACTCTCTTCTTTCTCTTACGATTATGACTCTAAATTGGCTTGTGAATACCATTATAAGTAAAATGAAAGTTTGCATCTGTTGTAACGTAAACCGATACATCGCCGATCCGACAAGTATTGCTATAAGACCCTCTACTAAAAGTAAAGAACCGAGAATGGATGATGCGTACATAATATCCTTTACCTCCCATTTATTTGGATTTGTTGCCGGTGTCGCGTTGTCTGTTGCAAGAGACATTGTTGCAAAGTCATTTGAAAATACAAGCAATGTCATGCCTAAAAGTGAGAGTATATCGTATCTCAATATGAAGAATCCTATTGCGAGCAGTAGCGTGAACTGCACCGTCTTCGTAATCTTGTTTATGATCCATGTCAAAGCTCTTTGATAAACCTCTCTGCCTATCGCTAGAATATCTACAACACCTTCTAATCCAAACTTAAGTAAGACAGCACCTGCAGAAGCTTTCGCAACGTCAGTTGCATTTGCAACAGCTATACCGAGTTCGGCTTGTTTTAATGCTGGTGCATCGTTAACACCATCACCCATAACACCAATTATATGTCCTTTAGCCTGAAGGCTCTTGACAATTATGTACTTATCCTCCGGATAGACTTCTGCAAAGACACTGGCTTCCTCAATAACTATGTCTTTCTCATCTCCACTCACCTTTCTAAGATACTCTCCTTTAACGATTTTTTCGCCAATGCCAACCTGCCTAGCTATTTCCTTAGCAATAAGTGCATTATCCCCTGTAACCATCTTGGGTTCTACGCCCAGTCTCCTAATGCTTTCTATAAGCTCTCTAGCATTAGACCTTGGAGAATCCACTAGTGCTAATAACCCAGTAAATCTAAAACTAGCATCCTCTTTAACTGCTACGGCTAGAGATCTGTAGCCTTTCTCAGCCAGCTCCTCAGCAATCCTTATGGCTTCGGCCTTCTCACTACCACTGGTCACAAGCTCTGCAACTATTTGTGGAGCACCCTTAACAACCATAAGCCTTTTACCATTGGCTTCAACCATGGCTTCAGTCCTTTTTATCGATGGGTCGAATGGCCTGAACTCGATAAGTTCGTGTTTCCTCCTAGGTAACCCTTTAGATTTCGCGTATTCTACAACAATTTGGTCTATTAAATCCTTGCCATCTTGGCTAGAGGAGTAGAAAGCATGTTCTACAACATCATCTGCTGAATAGTTGTTAAAGGGTATAACATTTACTATAGAAGACCTATTCTCTGTTATTGTACCTGTCTTATCAAGACACATAACGTCGATTGAGGCAGCATCCTCTATAGATCCCAGTTTAGTTACTAGAACCTCTTTGGAAGCGAGCCTCATTGCACCTACAGCCTGCATAATGGTTAACACAGCAGGTAAAGCAACAGGAACAGCTCCCATCATAATAGTTACAGCAAACGTGACCAACGCTACAGGAGTATTTTTTAAACCCGTCACAATAGCGAATATTAACGCCGCCACTATCGCCGCTACACCTACATACATGCTGTACTTCGTTATTTGAAGCATTACTTCTTGTTGATGAGACTTTGGCTGAGCTGTTTTAACGAGCTCAACAGTCCTACCGAAATATGTGTTTTTACCAATATTGATAATTACAGCCTTAACTTGTCCTCTTTTGAGAATTGACCCAGCATAGATCACGTTGCCCACTGAAACTTCAACAGGGAGAGATTCCCCTGTCAACATAGATTGATCAACAAGGGTATTGCCTTCAATAATCTTGCAGTCAGCCGGGACGATATCGCCGAGACCCAGAGCAGCTACGTCCCCAGGGACGATAAACTTTGCATCCATAGTGATCCATTTACCATCTCTCAAAACCCTAGCCTTTATGGCCAGCTTGGACCTTAAAAGCCTCAGAACTCTCTCGCTCGTTCGAGTGTGACGGAAACCTATAAATGCATTAACAACCATTAGAGTAGCGATTATCAAAGCCTCAACATAATGCCCAATAATAATGGATAACACTATAGCCACTTCTAAAAGCCATGGCATAGGTCCCCACAGCCTTTTCAAAAAGTCATTTAGGAGACCCTTCATCTCCTCTTCAACGTAGTTATAGCCATAAATACGGAGCCTCCTTCCGGCTTCATCACTAGAAAGACCATCCACACCCGACCCAAGATACTTCAAAGTTTCACTTATACTCATCTTTTCGAATTCTTTGGACAGGATGGGCCTCATAATGATGACCTTCAGATGTTGATTAACCAAATGCTCGATTAAATACTTATTGCATGCTAGGATTCCATACTTAACGCACCAATAGATCATCCAGAAATTCGTTGGGATATATCATGCTCTTAACATCACCTAGCGCACGCCATAATGCACAGGTAAAACACAACTGTTTTATCAAGTTAAAAGAAAATGTTTTATTAGGCTAATAGAACATTATTAGGTGAGCCTTATGCAGATCTCGACCTCT
>Ga0207433_10004492_pt1 | contig 25642 bp, 34 predicted proteins | sample YelNatPaOPGAMG01_FD_187559 | JGI IMG/M metagenome (GOLD analysis project Ga0207433, IMG submission 187559) | Hot spring thermophilic microbial communities from Obsidian Pool, Yellowstone National Park, USA - OP-RAMG-01 (SPAdes) (version 3) | ecosystem: Environmental > Aquatic > Thermal springs... | reverse complement strand
CTATAATAGATTGCTGAATTATAGGCGTAAGCGTAATGCAGGTATGTTCCATCAAACCATACACTAAAAAGGCTTCCATTGATTGCCGCTCTAACAGTTGTAGCCGAACTCCATGTTGAACCGTCAGTACTTGTCCTGTAAACCATGTTCCTTCCATCAGAGTAGAAGACCCAGAAGCGTCCATTAGCATAGAAAGTTTTACGCTGATGAGGATATGGTACTGCACCTGTGGTGCTTGTTCCAACAACGCTTGGGTTTACCATCTATCTTCAAATTTTATATTCTAGAAGACAATTTAAACCTTTACCCTTGACTTTGTTGAGAAAGGTTTTTAAAAGAGTGTTCTAACATTCTTGTGATGATGGATGTTAGAAAAGTGTTCACGGAAATGTATGGCTTGGACGAAGAGGATTCAAGGCTTTTGGAGAACCTTCTAATGTACATTTACTACAAGAAACCTTTACCAGAACATGAGAGGAGAAAGTGGGCAGAGAAACATGTTCTTTCGAAAGAAGGAAAGGTTATAGTATTTCCAATCTATGCACTCGACTACATTCTACATCCTTGTATGCTAATTTTCCTCCTCCTCTCATGGTATGATGAAATAGATTATGGGCTTTTGGTCGGTGCAAAGAAAGGTGGTGAATTACTTGAAAATAGAAAATAAGGTTTTCCTTATCGTCTCCGGAGTCTTGGCACTCTCAAGCATTTTCATTGGAACAAGTATACTGTATTTTGTCCTCGGAACATTCACTGTCACGGTAGCAAATATTATGTTGGAACGTTTTAGAGAAAAGAAGAAGAAGGTTATGTTGAAGGGAAAACTGACGCCTTTTGACCAGATGAAGGTGGCAGAATATGTTGAACGAAAAGAATATATGGAGGCAGTAGTGTACATGATTATGAAAGCATACAATATGCCGAGGGAAAAGGTTTTAAGTCTCTCTCCTGAAGAGGTTAAAGAGTTGGTGAGCAAAATTGAGTATGCGTAACCGTAGAGCAATAGATGAAGTGTATGGGCTACCCTGGGAATATTATGTTTTCGTAAAATGCCAACTGTGCGGTTTCATTTTCAGATGGGGTGTTAGAGCATTAGGTGCTGTCCAATGTCCAGTATGTGGTGCATACTCTTTCAGTCCAAAGCTTGCTTCAAAAGAAGAGTATATTCAGCAGATGCAGAGGCTGACGGTTCAAGACATTCATGAAATGCAGAGGAAGAGATGGAATCCTCGCAAGTATCCCTAAAAGTTTATAAATGGATGAGGTGAAGGTAAGGGTATGAACTTCCTACTGACAGAAGAAGTCTATCCTCCCAGAATCATTAGCGGTATAATGGGTTTACCGCAGACGGGGAAAACATTGTATTCTCTAGAACAAGGTTACATGGTATGCTCTCAGACCAAGGGAAACATTCTTTTTATATCGACAGAGGAGGCAAGCCCATTCTTTATTGAACTATGGCATGACATTTTCGAAAGAAAATATAATGTGAAACCTTCTATTGTCTTCAAATATTTTCCAACCATCGACACACTCTTAAACTTTCTTGGAGTGAAAGGAAAAATTATTCTCGGTGGAAAAAACGAGTTCGTGATAGAGGAAATGAACATTGAAAAGGGAGAGTTTCTTAGCACATTGAAAAAGAACAATATTTCCTATGTTGTCATCGACTCTATTACTACTGTCGCTGACCCCCTTATGCAGGGTGGGAGACAGAATCTTCCATTAAGAAGCGGTGCAGAAGAAATCCTCTTTTCAAGCTTGACAAGTGCTTTAGCCCTTTCCTCATCAGATGTCTACATTTTCACAACAAACCATATCTCGTTTAATCCGACAGCACCGTTTCAGAGTAGAGAAAGCATCTTATACAAGGGTGGAAAAATAATTGGACATTACACAAAAAACCTTCTCTATATTGAATCGAGGGCGGAGAAACTTCATGGACATAGGGTTCTCTTTGTAGTCAGATATCCAACGTTACCTGCTTGGGAGAAAAGATATGAGCTTCTCATTGACGGCAACGGATTCTCAAAAATAAGTCCTGAGAAATTGAGGGAACTGAGGGAGGAGGTTAAGAGGTGAAATGCTTTCCTCATGGGATGATATCAGAAAAAAATATTCTACAACAAATTTCATGAAGACAAAATCTTATGAGGAAAGTATTTCATCTCCCACCAATTTTTTGGACGAATACGATTATGTTTACCGACTACTCCTTCATCCGGTTTCTGATGGAAGACATAGGATACTTTGGCTTATCATTGCACCATTTTGCGTGAACATACTGAAACTGTCTGACGAGGAGGCTATGAAAGTTTGTAGAGAATATATTAACCAGTGTAAGGTGGTGGCTGAAACAGATGCCGATGAACAGATAGAATATCATGTTTTAAGGGCTAGGAGAATAAACCTTCGTCCTCCTAAACTTTCCACGTTAAAAGAAAACCATCCAGACCTCTATGAAATTGTAAAGGAGATTGTCGAATGACAGCAGGTGTCTGTTCCGCCAACTATGTTGTCAAGAACGGGAAACTGTACATGAAACTTTACACTGAAAACGATGTGGAAGAGGTTGAAGCATATCCTGAACCATACTGTTTTGTTCCATCAGCATACGATGTCGAATCAAAGTTTCCAATACGAGTAGAAAACACTTCTCTCAAGACACTTGACACGAACGAGAACGTGAAAAAATATTCTTTCATGTTTCCAGCACATGTGAAAAACTTTCGAGACAATATTGAAAGGTTCGGTAGAAGAGTGTACGAGGGAGACATACCGTATACGAAACGGTGGATGATAGACAATAGCATCAAATGCCCATCTTACGAGAACGTGAAAGCATATTGGGATATAGAGGTTTTGGACACAAACGGTTTCCCAGACCAGGAGACGGCATCAGAACCGATTATAGCGATTTCAGTGAAAAGAGATGGGATAGAAACGTTTCAGGGAGACGAGAAGGACATTTTATCCAATTTCCTCTCCTACCTAAAAGAAGAACATGTTCGCCTACTAATTGGCTGGAACAGTGACTGGGACAAAGAGTATTTTGTTAAAAGGTGTAGAAAGAATGGTGTCAATGTCGATGAACATTCTATCAGATTCCTAGACATAATGCAATTTTACCGTTATACGGTCAACAGGTCAAGGTACAGTCTATCTTATGTGGCAAAAGAATTTAATGAAACCAAACCTTATGAGGGTAAGAGAATGAAGGACTTGAAAGAGGAGGAGATAAGGGAAAGAAATGTGTGGGATACTCTTATGACAGAAAAAGTTGACATGAAATTTCATTTCAGCAAGCTCGCAATTCATTTGGCTCAAATGTCAAACCTTTTTCCAGACCTCGTTTTAGGCAAACGTGAGGACAAGAACACTGTAACACCTTCACCTGTTCACACCAACATTATCTTGAAACGTGCTAGAGCACTTGGTTACGTGTGTCCATCATATGTGGAACGAACACATGAAAAATACAAGGGTGCATACATTCACATGCCAAAATCAGGAATATATGAGAACATTCTCCAATATGATTTCTCTTGTCTCAGGGGAGACACTCTTGTGATTACAAGACATGGGTTAACACAAATCTCTTCTCTAAGAGAGGGAGAGGAGGTTTTAACACCATACGGTTGGCAACATGTTAAAAAAATTCATATCTACAACATTAATTCACTGTTGAGAAAAATAGAGCTTGAAAGCGGTAAAACAATAGATGCTACTTTACAACATAAGTTTCCCGTCATCATCGGAAACAAGATAAAAGAGAGAATGGCTGAAGAATTGAGGAAAGGAGAAAAACTGATTGTATTTCAAGGAAACCCGCCTGTTTATAATGAAAACAAAATGGCTAAACTGTTTGGAATATTTTTTGCCGAAGGAAGTTTTCTAAGAAAAGATATTCCATACTTTGACAAAACAAGAAACTGTAAAAGAGTTTCACACCAATATCGTATCTCTTTCTCTATTTCAAGCGATGAGAAGGAATTAAGAGATTTTATTGTCTCCACTTTAACTTCAGAATATCCATCTATCCACATTTATGAGAAAAGAAAGAAAAATTCAAAAGGCGTCGATTTAGTATTCTCGAAAAAGAATATTGTTCTCGACTTCATCCGAAGGTTAGAAGACTTCTTAAAAAATCCCTCATTAGAAGAGAAACTTTCATTCTTATCTGGATTTTTTGAAGGAGACGGCACAGTTAACATAAAACGTAAGACAATTGAATTTATTCAGTCAACGGTTAATGAAGAAAAGCTCAAAATAATTTCTCAATTTTTGAATGATGTTGGAATATCCTTCAACTCCCATAAATATTCATATAAAAACAAATGTAACCGTACATATTCAAATTGGTACTGTGAACTGAAAGGTCTCTATTCTCTTCTGAAATTTTATACTGAAATCGGATTTATCTCCTCAGTTAAAAACGAGAAACTTCGTAACATTATTCGTGAAAGGATTTTAGGTTCAAAGAGAATGGGGAAACATCCAAAATTCGGATTATGTATGCATGTAATATGTAAGGGTAATAGAAACAGAAACCCTTATGTTTCCATCGAGAAAATCAAAAATATAGAAACATATAAGTATAATGGGCCCGTTTACGATATAACGTTAGAATGGGAGGAATTTCCATACTATTTTGCAAACGGCATCCTAACACACAATTCACTTTACCCGAATATCCTCATAGGATTTGAACTTGCACCTTGGGATAGAAAAGAGGTTTTTATACCGATAGTGAAAGAATATTTGGAGCAGAAGGAGAAGGCAAAAGATGAGATAGAATACATGGCCTACAAGCTTCTCGTCAACAGCATGTACGGTTTCTTCAGTAGCCCATACAGTAGAGTATACTCTTCAGAGGTTGGAGAAAAGGTTGCGGAAAAAGGTAGAGAAATAATTCTCTTCACAATCAAGTTTATTGAAAGCATAGGTTTCAAGGTCATCTACGGTGACACTGACTCTATCTTCATCCAAGCACCTTTCGAGAAAAAGGATATTATACAGAACCTTATCAATGAGGCGATAAGGCAACAGTTTAACGTTTCCAACATTAGAATGAAGTTTGAAGGATACTGGAGTAAAATCCTCTTTCCCCTTTCAAGTGCTGGAACGTCTGTAAAGAAAAGGTATGCTGGAATAATAGCGGTTGGAAAAAATGGTGAAAAAAACATGATGGAGATAGTTGGATTAGAACATGAGAGAGGCGACTGGTGTTTTATAGATGGTACAGAGATATTAACAATAAATGGTTGGAAGAACTTTAGAGATGTAACGGAAGAAGATTTTGTTGCAACATTAGGAAAAGATGGCTTTCTTGAATATCAGAAACCAATCAAAATAATACGAAAAGATTATGATGGTGAGATTATTAAAATAGAAAATAAGAGTATAGAAATTGGTGTAACACCAGAACATAGAATGCTTGTTAAAGAAAACGAGAGTAAAGAGTATAAGTTTATTGAAGCAAGAAATCTGGTGAAATCATATTATAGATTTTTGAGGACGGCGAAATGGCAAGGAAAGAAAAAAGATTATTTTGATGTAGTAGGGTATAAAATCAAAACCGAGGATTGGGTGAGATTCATGGCTTTATGGTTAGCAGAAGGGTGGGCAGATAAAAGGAAAGTGCGTATAGGACAGAAAAATAAGATTCAACTGGTTAGAGAAATATTGAATAAATTGCCATTCAAATATACAGAAAAAACAGATAAAAAAGGAGTAACTACATTTACAATATATTCGTCTGCTTTAGCGAAAATGTTAAGCAAATATGGGCATGCGAAGGACAAATTTGTTGACCAAAATATAAAGGAATTGGAAAGTAATATGATAAGATGTTTCTTAGATACTTTTGTAGAATTTGATGGTTATATCAGTCATGGTTCTAAAGAATACTGTACATCTTCTAAACGTTTGGCAGATGATTTACAAGAAATGTTATTAAAATGTGGTTCTTTGGGAACAATAAGAGAGTGTACAGAGAAGGGATATAAAGGAAAACGTTTAATATATAGGATTAGAGAAAGAAAATTTCATGAAGGTTATGTTGAAAAGAAAGATATTAAAAGAATAAATTATAGAGGAAAAGTGTTCTGTGTTACAGTTCCTAATGGTATCATATTTGTAAGATACAAAGGAAAACCAATATGGTGTGGTAACTGTGACCTTGCAAAAAAAGTTCAAGAGGATGTTATCAGAATGCTTTTAGAAGGTAAGACGAGAAAAGAGATTGAAGAGTATGCGAGAAAAGTTATAGATGACATGAAACGTGGAAAATATGATGATATGCTTGTCCTAAGCAAAAGTGTTTCAAAAGGTCTTGAAGAATATAAGGTGAACGCACAGCATGTGAAAGCATTACGTGATGCGATAGAAAAGGGTCTTGTCACAGAAGACTTTAAAAAATATGGTGTCATACACTATGTTATTTGCAGAAAAGGTGTTCCAAAAATAGTTGACTTCGTCAAAAAAGGTGAAATAGACTACACCTACTATGAAAAGAACCAGATTATGCCGATACTGAAGAGGCTTGGAATTTTCGTGTCAGAAGATAAGACGGAGAAGATAGAAAAGTTTTTCACGTGAACCCCTTTTCTTTCATGGCTTTAATAAACAGTCCAATGTGCTTGCAAGGCTTCTGTCTGTAAACAAAATGAGGACAAGTACACGATATATGAGATGAGGCGAGGTCGAATACGACAGTGTAGTTCACGTCAGGTTTGCTAAACGATGGGATAATGCCAACATATGTTCCACCGCTCTTGAAAATCTTAACCTTCTCAAGAAGCTTTTTCTCGTCAACTTCAACTGTACATTGCAAGAATATATTGCACCCCCTTTTGGCTCAAAAACAGTTTACCGCTTTCAACACAAATATATTTTCTCAAAAAACATTCTTCAAGAAAAACCTTGTCATATTCCTTTTCTACTGCTGTTATCGGAACTCCCTTCTCAACATCTATAACATTCTCTAAGAAAAGTTTTTCCAGAAACTCTTTCAACTTCTTTTCGTCTACGTTCATCGCACCATATTCTACATTTCCCTTTTTTAAAGATTACTGTTTTGAGAAAAGTTTATAAAATAGTATAATATGAGCTATCTTATGCCAACATTGTCAGACCTACTGGATAAGACAACATTATTGTTTATCATAGCCATCATAGCCTGTGCCATCCTAACGGGATTGAACAAGCTTTCTCCAGACGACTTCCTCAAAATCCTCCTCTTCATCATAGGATATGTTACCAAGACAGCAGTAGACTATGTGAAAAAAGTGAAGTAGGATGAAGGTTACTGCAACATATAATCTTGGATGGCTTACTGTACAGCTTACCTTCCATTCTCCAAAAAACTTGGAAGCGTATGAGGTAAGAGAACTGTATGAGAAGGTTTACGATTTCATTAAAGAGGTTAAGGTTGCAAAATATAATACCTTGGATGACCTGAAAAAGGAGATTGAGAAGATAAAGGTAGAGAACATGGTTTTAGAAAACATTTCGTTCCTGTTCGACTTTGACGAAAGAGGAGGAGTACAATTAGATTACCCGACAGAAGTCTTCCACATCATAAAATAAAATTTATAAATAAGTGCCATGCTACCATAGACTATGAAAATAGTGTTTTCAGACGATGACGCAGACGGAGTAATATCCGCCTACATGATATCATCTTATCTATCAAGTATAGGAGAAAGGCATAAGGTTATCTTTCAAACATGGGACAAGTTCGGTTTAACAGAAAAGGATGTAGAACAAATTCTATCATATCAGCCATCGCAAGTCTATGTCCTTGACATTGGAAGCGGAATAGATGTTCTCCAAAGAATTAAACCTCTTATAGACAAAAAGATTACAGTTACTATTCTCGACAACCATCCTCCAGAACTTGAAGTCTTGGGAGAAAAAGAGTACATGAAATTCTTGTCATTTCTTGAGGAGTTGAAGAAGACAGGCTATCTCGAATACTTTAGTTCGACAGAAAATTGTACAACAGGCTACTGCTACCTTTACATCCAATCTCATGGGATGAAGGTCTCAGAGTTTTTGGAGAAACTTACCATCCTCGGACTTGTAGCAGACGTTTCAACAGACAAGAAGATTGGTGGAGAAATATATGGAAAACTTCTTTCAAAATATCCAGAATATGCTGGAACAATCTACTATGGAACAAATGCGACATTCAAATGGAGTATAATAGATGCTATCGTACAATTTTTTCACGTGCCAAGAAGAATCATCTATGATGAAGCATCGCCTCTTCTAATGGAGTTTTTAAGAGACATAGAACATAAGGGATACGATTTCATAACATTATATGGTGAGATAGAAGGTGAGCTTGGAAAACTGTACAAGAGCGAGGACAAGAAGATAGTTAACGTTCTACCATCATATCCTCCATCGGTACAGAAGATTGCTGAACTACTTCTTTCCTGGAGAACTGAATGGAAAAAGGTTCTTGACAGAGGAAACATTTTCACTTTAGACTATGAAACTTTCCAGATTTCAATCATCAAACACAAATGGAATCTTGGAAGTGCAATCTGTAACCTGAGATTGAGTGAAACAAGAAAGCCTCAGTTTGTCATAAACATTATACCCGAAAAAAATATAGTCTACGTTAGTGCAAGAAGCGATGGAAAAATCCATGTTGGAAAAGTCTTTTCCCAATGCGACAAGAGCATATTAGATGGTGGAGGCATTCGTGAAGCAGGTTCGGCGTTGGCTAGAACCTACAATATTTCAGCAATCGTTAGAGAGATAGTGAAGAATACAAAGTCTCAATCATGAAACGAAGCCAACGTATTCGTCCACGTGTCCAACAATCTCTTTCCTCGTCTCGAATGCGACCATAGAATATATGAGTGCATGGAGAAGGTCGTCTGTCTGTTCACTATCGTGAACCCACTTCTTTATCCTTCTACCGCTTGGCAATTCTTCAACTTCAGGATATTCGGCAAGAATGTTGTTGACAATCCACTCTTTAATGTCATCGTCTTCGTCCTCGTATATTCTAAGCAGTCCCTTGGTTATCTTGTCATAGAAGAGGTCTATCCACGTTGTCCTATCAACTTTAGCAAAAGTGCCAAATATGGATGGTTCAACTTCAAAAGTCTTGTCAGGCCTGTTCAAGTATTGGACGTTAACGATAATGCTTCCAAAAGTCTTATACAGTTCCTGGTTCTGGACATAGCCCATGCCAATATCACATCCTATTGCGAGAGGATTAAATTTCTTGATAAGGTTCTTGCATTCTTCCACATGCTGTGATATTTCAGGATAGTCTATTCTTTTCACGTAAACGACATCATAGTAGTAGATGTCAGGATACTCTTTCAACATTGGCGTCATGAGAACGAACACTGTATAGGCTTTTCTTCCAACACCCCAGTCTATTCCAGCATAATATTGTCTCCCCTTCTCCAACACACCCTTCTTGATGAGAGGAGTGAAACATCTCCACACGTCCTCAAACGATACAGGTCTTCCTATACCAGAATAGAATTCTCCAAGAACCTCGTTCACAAACCTCTGTTTCGTATAAGTTTTCCTTTTTCTCTCAATCTCTTCTTCCGTCATCCACAATCCTATCGCCATCTTCTGCGTAATATGGTATCCTGAATAATATGTTTCCCTGTCAGTGTTCGTTGGAATCCACATTTTCTTTTCAGCATCCCATTCCTTTTTGTCGCTCATGTTCCAGAGTTCCTCGAACTTTGAACCCGCCTCCTTCGGTGTCCCAATCAACCACATTCTCTTGAAATCAGAGTGGGAAAGCATTTCTTCTGCCACTGCAAGGGCACTGATGTCCATGTCCTGAACCTCATCCAATATAACCGCATCTGCTGGAATGCCTCTCAAGGTATCCATTTCACCGAACGTAGAATATAGGTAGATGACGCTTTCACCGAACTCTATCCTTTTCACATCAGTTTCTCCAAGAAACTTTTTCAAGGTCGGACTTCTCTGAATCTGTTTCCTCAACCTATCTTTTGAGAATCTTGCGACCTTTGGAAGAGTAGGTTGGGCGTAAACGTACACTCCAGGACGCTTAAGACTCCAGTAGATTAGCATGTTCACAGCAAACTCTGTTATCTCCATCTGCCTTGACTTGACAATCACAATCTTCTTGCTCATGTCACGATACAATGGAAGAAGATAGTCTCTTTTCTCGAAAGAAAATGGTTTAGTTGGGTCTTTAGGATTCCTAACATATTTTTCTATAAAAGTGACTGGGTCAGACAGGTCAAGTTCTTCTATCTCACCAAGTTTCCTCCTTACTTTTGCAACCTCTTTTTTTAGTGACTCGTATGGGAAAAGGCTCATTATGTTAAATGAAGTTGGAAGGGAATATATAAACGTTTTTTTGAGAAAATGTTTAAATAAGTTCATGGAGAAAATAAATTCGTATGAGTACCTACATTTGCAGACTATGTAATTTGCAGACTACATCTGAAGAGCTTATGGTTGAACATCTTAAAACACATGCCGATGTGTTAAAAGATTTTCTTGAAAGCCCAGACTTTGCACTCTCACTTGACACTGACACTATCCTAGAATACTTTAAACAAGAGGAGGAAGAGGGTGTGGTGAAACAAAAATGTAGACTTTGTCTTGAGGAAGTGAAAGAGGACTTGGATGAAATGACAATCCATCTTGTGTCAGAACATGCTAAAGACGTGTGGGAAGACTACAAAAATGCTCTAGTATATCATTTCGAAAACTATATTATAGACCATTGGGAGGATTATGTTAAAGAAAAGGAGATTTTATAAACGACAAAACTTATATCCCTAACAGGTTAAAAGAGAACATATGAGTGTTTTGAAGAGAGGATTGGAAGTCAAATATTTTGCAAAGTCAGCACCAAAGGTTTCGAGAACACAATATAGTGAGCTAATGAAAGAATTTAATAGGACAGGCAAGCTTCCTCCAAGACTTGAGATAGTAGGTATTGCAGTCGATGACAGCATGAACGCTAACAAGTGGAAAGTTCCAGTAGAAGACTTAGATGAAGTTGCAGAAAAGTTGAAAGGTTGTCAGGTGAGAAAAAACCATTCTGATAGGGTTGAAGATATTATTGGAACTGTAACAAACGCTTGGAGAGAAGACAATAAGGTCTTTTACGAGGCAGAAATTGCTGATGAAGACATCATCAAAAAACTTATTCTAGGATACATTAAATACAGTAGTATCCAAGTTTACTCGGATGACGTTTACTGTGCAAACTGTCTCGGAAAGAGCAAGAATGAAATGGAGGCGAAGATAACTGAGATTGACAAGCCTTGTCCAAGATGTGGTGGAACAGAACTTGTTATCAGGCATCCTCAGCCGATAGAAATTAGTATAGTCTCTCTCCCAGCATACGAGAGTGCTATTGTTATGCCCGTAGGTTTTAAGGCGGGATTAGATGCCACCCTTTCCGAAAGATTTAAATACCAATCTTCTCTTCAAAACACTCATGTTCAATATGATACTACCATTTCCAAGGAGAGGAATGGTAGTGAAAACAGTCTCCAACATGGGAGTAGTATGAGTTTTAAGGCACAAGATACTGCTACTCCCTCAGCCGAAATAAAAGAGCCAAAGCCACTATCATACGAAGACGTTATGAAAATGATTGCCGACTCACAGAAGAATATTCAAGAATACTTTGACAAAGCTCTAAAGGCACTTTCAGAGGAAGTGAAGAAACTTTCTGAGGAAGTAAAGAAGAAGAAAGATGAAGAAGAAGAGGAAGAGGAAGAACCAGAAGAACCAGAGGAAGAAGAAGAGGAAGAAGAAGAGGAAGAGGCAAAGAAGAAGAAGCTTGAAGCAAAGAAAAAGTTGATGGCGAAACTTATTGCCAAGAGAAGAAGAGAGGAACTAAAGAAACTAATCGAGGAAAAAAGAAAGAAGAAAGAGGAAGAGGAAGCGAAGAAGAAAAAGATTGAGGAATTGAAGAAAAAGCTTGAGGAAGTCAAGAAAAAGATAGAGGAAGCAAAGAAGAAGAAGCTTGCTGAAGCATCTGCCTCAGGAAAGGGTATTGTCGGTGAAGTAAAAGAGGAAACAAAAGCCGAAGGAGAGCTACCAGCATGGTTCAAGGAAATCTACAAGGCGTCAAAAGAATTGGAGAAGAGGGGACTTCTAGGATAAAGGTGATAGTATGAGCACAATACCACCTTTGTTCGAAGGCAAGCCACTTCATTCAGACAATTTTATCGTGAACTTTAAAGCCGGTGGAACAATCTCAATCGGAAATGCTGTGAAACTTTCAGCCGCTTGGACAGTTGTGGCAACAAATGCCGCAACAGACCAGCTTCTTGGAATCGCTTTAACAAACGCCGCTTCAGGAGAACCTGTCGCAGTACTATGTAGAGGTGTAATCGATGCAGTCGCTTCAGGTGCAATAAGTGCCGGTTCATACATTGGTGCAAGCACAAGCGGTAAAGTTGCCACATTAACAGTCGCAAACGCATACTCAAACGGTCTCGTCATAAAAGGTATAGCCTTAAGTGCCGCATCACAAGATGGAGACACAATCCAAGTCCTCCTATGGTGATAAAATATGAGTATGGTTAGAGAGACTTTCACGATGGATACAACCGGTGCAATGTTCTATCCTGCTCTGTCAAAGAGGATTGTTGAGCTTACAATGCCAGCACTTGCTCTGAAACCACTCTTGCAAGAGTTGGTCATCAGAGTTGGTGCCACAGCCGCTATACCAAAGCAGGCTGGACAGAGAACTGTTGCAGTAGTCGGGAGAACAGAGGAAGGTGCACAGATTGTTTCAGACTACACTCCATACACTGTCGTAACCGTAACACCTTACAAGGTTGGTACAGCCGTAAGGATTACAAGAGAACTATTGGAAGACCAGATTGTGAATATTATAGAAGACCAGTTGAGGCGAGCCGCAAGACGTCTGGTCATGACCATAGACCAGGACGTTGAAGCCGCATTCAACTCTGCCGCACTTACAACTTCAACATTCTCTGCCACAGGAACAAGCATTTTCATGGACGGAACAAGTTCGACAAGAAGTGGGACAATAGGTGTCAACGATATCACAAACGCTAAAGCAATAATTCAACAGTACGCTCTTGAACCAGACACCATTGTCATGAACCCACTTCAGCACCAAGACTTGATGGCACTTCCACAGTTCGCCGCATACCTGTTCTCTAACGTTCCAGTGTACACTCAAGGTTCTGGTACTGTTCCAACTCCAACACCAACACTCTTTGGATTAAAACAGATTGTTACACCAAACGTTCCAGCGGGAAGAGCCTATGTTCTTGCCGCCGCAGGAGCAAACGCTTCAGGAGCATATGCACCACTCGGTTTCTTTGTAGTGAAGAGACCAATCAGTGTCGCAGTATGGCCACAGCCAAACTTTGACAGTATAGACGTTATTGTAACAGCAAGGTATGCGCCTGTCATAACCTATCCAGAAAGTATCGTGAAAATGATTGGGCTGAGGAGTTCATAGCAGTAGAGCAGGATAATCTGTCTCAAAGTTTTTCTTAAGGAAGTCCTGTTTCGGGACTTCCATCCCTTTTCTTATGTCTTTTCTTTTTCTCGAACCTTATGTCCATTTCCATTATCATTGTCGCAAACTCGTCGTTAGGATGGTTCATCATCCTGTTTATCCAAGCATTCTCTGTCTTTGAAATGATGAGAGCAAATTTACAGTCTCCTCTTAAACCGTCTGGAAAATAAATCCATAACACACTCTTTTCAGGCATTTTCTCGTAAAGGTCTACATATGTTCCAGAACCCAACATTTTCAGGAAACAGTCGTGGCAGATGACATCGATTTCGTTAGCATGTGTTTCAAAATCTCCCAAATGCATTTCAACATTTTTTCCACATTTGAGGCAAGGATGAAAATATATGTCACACAACCTTTCTCACCTCATGTCTTATCATATATGACTTCTATCTCTTCTGTCGCACGATAGATTGGTGTACCAGAAAGTGTTACCTCATCATTGATTGTGTCCCTTGTAGTCTGCATGAAAACATAGTTGTCGGCAAGATTTTCTTTCGCAATAGACCAAATCCTCTCCCTTATAGACTTCGATATAGTGTAACGGTCTTCCAAGTCTCTTGCCCAAACCTGTATCTCAAACGTCGCATACCACCTCTGTCTTGTAGCACCAACTGTCAGAAAACGTGAACGAACACCTCTTAATATGAGGACAACACATGGAACTTGAGCGAGGGAAAGAGGAAATGTTGCCCTAATGTTAACCGGGTTACCGTTCTTGTCAACTATATTATTTAATAGGTTTTCTCTTACAAACAATATTACGTCCTTGTCTTCTCCTATCTTGACCATAGATTATGCTTACACAACATCTTTTTATAAACATTTCTATGAGCAAAAAGTTTAAATAATGCACTGTATTCCTAAAATGACATCATGTCCACAAAACTCGTTGTAGACGAAAAAGAGGATGTTGAACTAGGCAAGGGGCTCTTATGCTGGAGTGTTATAGGAGTAACAAACTCTGAAACAGTTGACCTAACATACAAGGGTATGTTCACGTTAAACGCACCTTAGGTGTTCCAATAATGCCCCGTGAAATGAAGTTAAGTGTCGCATTTACTTTAAATAATGTTGAAGAGATAAAAGAGTTTTTTGAAGTCCTACAATTGTACTGGATTGTTCCCGACATAGAAGAGTATCAGACGAAACTTGAGAACCTGAAGAAGCAGGTTGATGACGAGGAAAAGGAGCTTGAGCGGTTGAAGGAGAGAAAGGCAAAACTTCTTTCAGAGATAAGAAAACTTGAAGCGTCAATGACAAACTCAAAGGAAGAGGATGGAACAAGGAAAGAGTTTCTTGAAAACTTTACTGCGTCAGTTTGAAAAGTTTTTAAATAAGTGTTAGTCCATCCAATACTATGACAGATTTGGAAACATACCTTTTCATCTTCCAGATTCTAACACTATTGTTCGTCTTATATGAACTGGTTCTAGTGAAAAGGGCTTTAAAGAAGATGAAGATTGTGTTAGCGGGATACATGAGTGCATTCGAATACATTGCAGAAGTAAACGATAAACTGATGGAGAAAGATTTGAAAGAAGAAGAAGCTGAAAAGAAAAGTGGAAACACTTTCATAGGATAGGGTGGTTGAATGGAGACACTAAAAATATCCTTTCTCTCATACATGGGACTTTATCCCACGCCACCTATTGCCTACGGTGGAGAAATAATTTATTGGAATGTTGTCGACGAACTTGACAAGATGGGACACAATGTCACATTATATGCTTCACCTCTGTCGAGGAAACCAGAACACGGTAATCTTGTAGAAATCTCAAGCCTTCATCCTGAAATGGGTTTTTTGGATAGAAAGACAGAGTTGGCAAACATTGCCATGCACTTGAAAAACATTCTCTCATCAGACATTATACACGATGGCTCAAACTTTAAATGTGCACATTTTTTCGCAAACACGGTTGGAATGGGAGAAAAGGCACTAACACACTTGATTAGTGTAGACGAAAACAATCTCTTCTACCCACATCATGTTGTAGCCATATCATATAAACATGCTAAGGCAATGGAAAGCTCTTTCGGAGCATATGTTCAAGAACCTATACCACATCCCTTTTTCACGTCAAAAAACCGTCACACTTCAATAGTTAATCCTGTTGTAGTATATCCTGACATAGACTTAGACCTCTATCAACCATGCTATGACAAAGAAGATTACGTCATATGGGTTTCAAGATTTAATGAAGTCAAAGGGCCTATAACGGCAATAGAGGCGTGTGTGAAGGCAGGAGTAAAGTTGAAGATGAGTGGAGACATTATCTCACAAGACCATAGAAGATATTTTCTTGAAAAAGTCAAGCCCCTAATGGACAAGCATGGGATAGAATATGTTCCAACACCAGACAGGACAAGTTTAATACATTTTCTCCAGAAGGCTAAAGCATTCATTTTCCCCGTATCTTATGTGGAAGCCTTCGGCTATGTTGTCCTCGAAAGCCTCGCATGTGGGACACCTGTTATCACCACATGCAATGGTGCAATGAGCGAGATAGTAGAACATGGTAGAAGCGGGTTCATTGTCCCAAACAGTGTTGACGCATTCGCTGAAATACTTTCGAGAGTAAATGAACTGAAACCGGAGGAGGCGAGAAGAAGGGCTGAAAGGTTCAAGAAGGGAAATGGTGCAAGAGAATTCTATAAACTGTACAAGATGATGTTAGATGGAAAGTGGCCGAGAATACATTTGCCCGTAAAAAACAGGTGAAACAAGAAGATAAAGGTTTAAATTATCCTCTAGAATATAAAAAGAAATGTTGACAACATTGGTGATATCCTATGGAAGAACAGATAGTATTAAAAATAGTTCGAGTTGGAGAATGTAAACAGTGTGGTTTCTGCTGTGGATTTGTAAACGGTAAAATAAATGAAGACTCATGCAGTCACCTAACATCAGACGGCAAATGCAGTATCCATGATAAACTGAAAGAATATTGTCCAGAACATGGGAAAACACATGAAGAATGTATCGTATATCCTACGTTACCGTTAAGGAAACAAAATCCAAAATGCGGTTACAGATTTTACATTGAAGGCTCAGATGCTGAGGTTATAAATATTGAGTTAGCTGACTGGGAATTTGTGAGCAAGTATGGATAAGCCAATAGGCAACCTTAAACTTCTCACGACAGACGGTAAAATAATAGATGCTATACTATACTGTCACCAAGAGACGACTACAATAGGTGGGACAACATACCGCCTCCTAAAGCTTAACACTCCAGCAGACGCTAGTGGAACAACACTTTCAGCCTCAACTGGAAGCGTTGCACGTGTAGTCTGGGGAAAATTCGTTTACCCTCTTACCGGTATACAGCAGATTCTCTCTGCAACAATCTATGCAACATATCGAGCTTATACAGGTGGTGGAACAGTTGATGCTGAAATAGACATTAAGATACTTCAATCTAATGGAACAGTTAGGACTACAATAGCTACTGGAGTCAGCAAATCCTCTAACCTAGGCACATCGTGGACAACATACACTGGAGCAAACTACTCTTTTTCCGCATACACTGTTGTAGACCAGACAGACTACCTTGAAATAGACTATGTAGCGAACGTGACAGCAAAGAAAAATGGTCAATACGCTTACCTTCGTATAGACGATAACACTTTAGCAACTTCAAACCAGACGAGAAGTCAAGAGTGGGCGTTTACAAATGCACCGATTAAAATAAACGAATATTTTAAAACAAGTGAACCTTCTTTCGTGAAAAGGTTTAATACACTGTATTCAAACTTTTTCAATATAAGAGAAACATTCTCTCCCCTTCTTCACAGAATAACCTCTCTTCAACTGTACGATTTTTTTAAGTCAATAGAAAGCATGTGGCCGAAAATACTCAAAGGTATTTCCTTAAAAGAAGTGTTCAAATTAAATGAAGTGTTCCAAAAAATTGGTTCGTTCAAGAAACTTGTTTTTGATGGACTAAAAGGGTTGGAAACATTGAGAAAGAACACTGTTCTAAAAAAGATTGAAACATTAAAATCTTCTGAAACATTCTCCACCTCCCTCTACAAACTTTATATTCTTTCACTCCAAGAATTTTTTAAGACAACAGAGTATTTTAGAAAACTTCTATCAAAAGTTATGCAAGAGAGGATACAGGTGAGAGAAAAGGCTAACATGGTTTCTAAAATAGTCTTCTACATGATAACAAAAGTTTCTGAAACCTTCAAGGGAATAGTGGGGTACAAAAGATTTTGTTCTGAAACGTTCAAGCAAAACGAAGCATATAATAAGATTGTCTCTTATAAGAAAACGCTTTCTGATATAATGGGGCAAAATGAAACAATTACAAAGATTGTATCATACATGAGACCATTCTCTGATAGATTGAAACAGAATGAAACGCTTCAAAGAATTATGTCCTTTAAGAAATTCGTATCAGATAACTTCAGACAGAATGAGATACTTAATAAAATTTTCTTATACAAGAAACTTCTCACGGATACATTGAAACAAAACGAGGTCTTTAACAGAATTGTTTCCCTGAGAAGAATTTTGTCAGATGCGATGAAGATAAATTACTCTCTTAACATAATATATGGTTTCAAACGTCTGTTTTCAGATACTATAAGACAGAGTGTTGTTCTCAACAAACTTGTTTACTTAAAAAAGAGCATCAAAGATGCTTGGAAGACAAGTGAAGTGACTAAGAAGATTTTCTATTTTAGAGCGGTTTCCATATTAAACTTCAAAGAGGTTTTCATGCAAGTATTCATATTCAAGCGACTTAATTTCCTCAAATTAGGTGAAGAGAGAAAAAATGCCGTGTTAAAGATATTCTATGAACCTTTTAAGTCTCTTGAAATTTTATTCATAAAGAGAACACTTACACTGAGAACTGAAATTGTCAAAGTGTATGAGAGTATCACCAAATCCTTTAGAAATATTTTATCTGATGTGGTAAAGGTACAGGTCTCATTAAAGATATTAAAGGGTGTTCTTGCCACTTTAAAAGAAACCTTCAAAGTCAATGAAATATTCAATAGAATTGCATCCTATAAAAGATTTTTCATGAATATGTTGAAACAAAATGAAAGTCTATGGTTTCTGAAAGGTATCGTGAAAACCTTCACAGATACATTAAAATTAAACGAGACACTTAATAGAATAGTATCTTACAAGAGATTTTTTTCAGAAAATATAAAGTCAGTTGAAAACTTCGGAAAAAAGATTAAAAAAGCCTTTCTCGAAACTATTAAAACAGTTTACAGTCTCACATATAGTACAATTGGAGTTTTGACACAGAAACTGTACGATTACCTTAAAGCGAGGGAAAACATGTCCTTTTACTATAAGACTTTAGCCTATGCAACCTACTCTTTCACAGAAGCCTTTAAGAGACTCGGTTTCACCAAAAAGGTTTTCGATAGATTCAAGACATCAGAAACCTTGACACCATTAAAGTCAGCTAAACTGTTCTTTCAAGAGACAATAAGATTCTCTCACATTCTAAACACTATCTCATTCTTTAAAAAAAGTGTACAGGACAGGATATGGTCAAATGAAAAAATAAGCAAGTTCTTTAACTCAATACAGTTTATGAGATTAAAGATTTCAGACACCGTCTCGAAAACGGTTAAAAGAAGGCTGTCTGATTACATAAAAACTTTAGAGTACAAGATTACAAGGTTCACGGAAAAAGCATATGATATCTTTTCTCTAAAAGAAAATGTTACATTCCCATACCATTATCTGACAAGAACATTTGTTGAAGGAATAAGTATAGCATTCTCTTTACAGAAGAGGATTGCAAAGATTGTCAACGACTTCATGAAAGCAAATGGGTTAATGAACAAGATAACATACTTCAGAAGGTACACAATGGACGCTTTAAAACAGAATATGTCATTCGCCTTCAAGAAAACCATTTTAGCCTCTTTCATGGAAAAGGTGAAAATTGACAAGAGGATAAACTTTGTCTTCATCAAACGGTTAACTGACGCAAAAAGCATAGTCTTTAGCCTAAACTTTAAACTAATCCTTCCAACCAAATTCTTTAAGTTCAATGAAACCTTCTCTCTAAACGAGAGATATATTTTCATCTTCTATTCCATGATAGTTGAAAGAATAGGATTATCTGATAGCACAAAGAAGGTGGTTGAAATGATAAGAAAAGAATTGTTTGGAGTAGAAGAAATCTTTTCAGCAGTCAAATACTTTTTCGCAATCCTTTTAATGAGAAACATATTTCTTTCAGAAGTATTGAAAATTTTGAAGTCAATGAGAAAGTAGAAATAACAAAATTTATAAATAAGAACAAATAGATAATATGGTTGGAAGTGAAATAGTATGGTCTCATGTCTAACATGCTATAAGGAACTACCATACGGTTGTACATGTGACATTTCACCAGAAGAGAAGTTGAACAGGTGGCTAGAAAGTGCTCAAAGAGAAATAGAGTTAGTGAAGGCGTTAGGAAAAGGTTTCAAGCCATCAGTACGTGTGAAATTAACGAGAACAGTAGGCGATGAAACCGAAATCTTATTAGACTATATAGAACTTGACGTGGAAAAGATAACAGATTACTGGTACAGACTATTCTTCTCAATGAAGGCTAAAGGATATCATGTATTGGTAGCATTGTTGGATGTGAATGGAAAAAAATTATATGAAAAAGACATTACATCTAACCTGGTTTTATCAGAAGATGACATGTTGACAGTATCATGGTATGTTGGCATTCCACCGAAGGAGGAAAGAATATAGAGAGTGTCGTTATGAACATGACAAATGAAACCTTATTATCAAATGCTATGGGAGAATGGAAAATTAGGTTAGCCTTGCCTCAAATCGAATTTCAAATTAAATTGAACGAAATATCCGTTTACGATGTTCTAGAGTGCACTTTCGCAGACGATGCCAAAATCAGAGAAGAACTGAAAAGTCTCTTGAAATTTTACAATATATCAGAAGAATATCTTGAAAAAATAGAAGCATCATTAAAAGATGGTATAAGAGGCGAATTAAAGAAAAGAGGATTGCCGACAGAAGATTATCTTGTGAACCCACTCTACAATCTCCTCGTCCACATGTCATATAGGACACTTTTGGGAGGCAAATGAAAATAGTTGGCAATAAAATTTATAAATGGGGCAAATTGTTGATACGGTCGGAGGTAAAATAAAATGGTCGACAATAAAATTTATGTTAGAAAAGACCAAGTTTATCATATCATGAAAGACGAAAGCCTCTTCGATAAGCTTGTCAAATGGAACGAGTTTAATGAACTTCCCGAAGACTTTCCTTTCGAAACAAAAGACGACAGCATATTTTACATAAAATTAAAGAAAGCGTATCCAGTAGAAGAGAAGAAGGAAGAGGAAATTAGAGAAGACGGTTCAATTGTTACAAAGATAAGAAGGTCTCTGGAAAACGAGGAAATAGAATATGAGATAGTGTACACAAAATATTCTCTTGGCGATGAAAGGTTGACAAGATTTGGTGTCAGCAGAGAAAAGTTTATAGACTTCAGTGAACTCTGTCACCTTATATGCCGTCGTGCAGAATGGTGGTTTGACGATGAAGACTAACAATATAAAAATATATTATAGGTATCCTTGTGCAACCAACATAGAATTTATTAAAATATTTGACGATATCATGAAGGCAACAAATTATATTAGAAGGGTGCTGATTTATATTGGACTGTTATCTTGTTCCAAAAAAATGTTAGGTGACATGGTAGCTGAAACACTTGCAAGAGGCTATGAAATAGTGGTAACAGTAGAAGATGAAGGGTGGAAATGAATGGAGAAAAATGTGTCTCTGAAATGTCCTAGATGTGGAAACAGTGAACTACTATTTGATACAATATTAAATGAAGTGATGTGCGTAAAATGTGGATACACATGGAAGTTTCCTCGGATTAGAAACAGTGACAGTTACCACAGCATCCTTCTATATTATTAGAAGAAACGTGGGCGAACGAAACTTACAAATGAGGTTCAAAGGATATGAGGCGGTTAGAGGAGAAGAGAAGGAGACGTTAAAAGAAAGATAAACTGACAAGAACACAAAAAAATAGAACATATAAACAACCACCATAAGACAAAACAAGAACAGAAACCCAAACAAACAGTAAACGTTCTAGAGATGGTATTGTGCAGTGGAAATTGTGGTGTCGTTTTTTGTCTCCTTTGTTTCCACTGTTTCCATTGGAGGATTGTATTTAAGTGTTTCCTCGTGGGTGCAGTGGAAATGGTGGTTGGGGGGTATTTAAGTCTTCAGTGGAAGTGGTGGTGTCAGAAAATGTTACCATTGTTTCCTTTGGAGTTTATGTTGTGGTCTTGTTTTTGTGAAGTGTTTTCTTGGCACGTGTGTTCTGGTGCTCCCTATTTAAGGTTTCTGTGGAAGTGGTGGTTGGATAATGTTAAGGTTCTATTGACCTTTGTTTCCACTGAAAGGTTTATATAGGTTGTCTTCTTATACTAATGGTAGGTGATTTAGAAAATGGAAATAAGAGAAAAAGAAAACCAAATCTCCGTGAGTGAGGGAGTGAACTCACTCAAGGTGGCCTCTCCACCGTTTTCTTTAAGTGAGAGAGAAGATGAAGACTTTAAATGGAAACATATAGGGCTGTGGGCAATAAGAGGTGTCGGTTCAACAAAGTATATTCAACAAGGTTTTCCGAGAGAGTATCACGAAGAACTTGAGAAGTTAGATGAAAAGTTCAACAAAAGAATCGAGTGGGCAAGAAAGAGAATAAAATCGAGTTATCTTATTCAGAAAATCGATAATGAAAGGTGGATAGCGATAGCAGAACTTCAGAAGAAATATTTGAAAAGAGAAGGATTTCACTTGTTAGGAGAGTGAGAGGAGAAAATGGAAGCCGAAATCAAATTCCCTGACTGCAAAAAGTTAGAGAACTTTATAACACTGTTCTTGGGGTTGAAGGAGACAAATGAGTTCAAAGGACAAACATTTCCTCTCAATGCTTTCGTTGACTGGACAAGAAATGTTGTTAAAATCTTTGTCACTGACACAAACAACATTTTTTCCAAGAGTGCCTTCGAATACTGGATTACAGAGGCCAAAAGATTAGGAGGAAATTGAGGTGAGGAAGTAAATGGAAGAAATTGAATTTTTTGAACTCACAAGTTTTGCTAATGCTCTCAAGTCGATAAAAGGTTTTTCGAGAGCATTACAGGAAATTGACGAGGAGGCACAGAAAAAATCATTTGTACTTTCGTTTCCAGGTGAACTCGATATTTTTGAATATCCTGAAAAAATAGTTTGCTCATGCTGTTTTCAAACTTCAATCCCTGACAGGACAGACTTAATTGTTTGCCCTGTCTGTGGAAACAAAATTAGTGTTAATGTAAAGACTACATTTTCCAGGGAAAAATATTCTTCTCCAGAAGACACTCTCATTTTCTCAAGCATCGAGGTTTCTGCAACAAAACCAACTATTGTCGTCAGTGATAATGTGAAAGGAAAGGAGAATGTGCTCACAATTTCTAATCGGGCAAAGAGGTTCAGGGAATTGAGAGAGAAGAAAGAAAAATTGCAGAATGAACTTTGGAAGGTAAAAGAGGAAGTTGAAAACAATGTTGATTACAAGATTTTGACCAGAAAAATCTACAACTTCTTCTACAAAAATACTACTCTTGTCATCAGATTTGACAGGGAAAAGTTTGTTGCAAAGGCCTCTCTTACTTCAGAAGGTAAGATTGAAATCGATATATCTCAAATACCTGAAAACTTTGACAAGAACGGAATACAACAGGATATAATCGATAGTCTTTTTGCAATCAAAAGTTATTTTGAATGAGGTGAGAAAATTTTGTCTGAAGAATTAGAAAAATACATTCAAAATAATGTTATCAGTCGTACTAAGGAATTATATAACCTGGTCGGAGAAGAGAAGAAAAAATCCGGTTTCTCTCAAACACTCGACCTTATTGAGTATCTTCTTGGAACAATTGAGTGGAGAATATCTCTTGCTGAACATTTCACTTCAAAGGGAATAGAGTGTTCTGATGACGTTGAAAAGGCTCTTGTAGCGGCTGGTAAGCTAGAACAGATTCTTAAAGAAAGACATCCTTTTTCAGAAGACAATACTTATGCACAGATGGTAGCTGAAAATCTCAATTCAACTCTAGAAAATTTGGTAAACAAGTTTCTAATTGCTAGTGCGAATGAACAATTGAAAAGGGAATATCAACATGTCTCTGAGAAAAGAAGAGAGGAAATGAGAAAATGGGTAAAAGAAAACTATCAGGCATTACAGAACTTTATCTCATTATGGACAAAGGAAATTGATTTGGGGGTCGTTAAAAAGATAGTTTGCAAATGCGGTACAGAAATTGTTATATCGAGAAAGTTCAAATTTTCTCTTCTGGACATACTAGAGCATGCCGAAAGAATACACGAAATGGATATCAGTAATTTTCGTGGCGAAGAATTTGTCAAATTCTTTTCATGGTGGCTGAAATGGAGTACCCAGGAAGAAAAAGGTATCATTCCAGTTAACCGTGTTTACGACAACTTCTACGGATTCAGAACACGACACAAACTTCAGTATGAAAAGAAATATTAGACTTCCTCTTCATCATCTTCTTTCTCATGCATATAAGATTTTATGTACTCATGATATTCTTCTTCATCTAAATAATCTGATACATCCCTTCTCATGCCACCAAGACGTTTATATTCTTCCCTCTTCCACTTCTCGGTTAAGATATAAGTAATTTTCCCTACATCTTCTGACAGTCTTTTTATTTCAGATTTTATCTCCTTCAACTCTTTCAACAATTCACTTTCTTCTGCCATAACAAATAATCATAACATACACATTTATAAACTTTTTCAAAAAGAGAGAAAAAATAAAAAATAAAGAGGAGAGAGTTTTACTTTTTAATCACTTTTATATTCTTGTATGCTTCTTCTATTTTCGAAATCAGTTCCTGTAACTCTTCTCTATCCTTGAAATAGAAGTCTATTTCGAGATTCTCTCCTTTCAACACTAGGACTGCGAATTTTGAGTCTGCGGATACGAACTCTCTTGCTTCCACTTCTCTTACTACTTTTTCGTGAACATTTATTGAGTTCATTTTTCTACCACCTACCATCCTATACACATAACCACTATATAAACACCACTTTTCCACTGCACTTCACATGTTCTATTTGACGCAAATTTCCTATAACCTCTGTTTCCACTGAAAAGTTTATAAACCTGACTTTGCTATACTAATGCAGAGGTGATGTAAAAAATGATATACATCCTAAATAGTTTAATCGTACCCGTAAATTTCGACAAGGTTGCTGAAGTAAAGGTGAGATTGAACAAAATATCTGTTGAGGAAGCGAAAGACATACTTTCAAATAACAAGTTCGTTTCAGCAGTTGGCCACGAAGGTTCAGCACAACTTCTTTCACGAATACTTGGAATACCAATACCTGTGAACAGAATTTCAGTGTACTTCGAAAAGGGAGACATTGGAATACATTTCTTTCTCAAACAAAGACTTCCAGAAGGAAAGATATTGAGTGATGAAGAACTATCTAAATTAGAATTCTGGATAGTGAGAAGCGAAGTCCTATAAACTCCTCTCCTTTCTTTTTTTTGAGGTGATGTGAGAAAATGAAGTTTAGATATTGCAAGTTTTCCTCTTATCCTAAAGGAGACAAATGCAAACTTTACGGTTACGAAGGCCAAGACTGTTACCATGTGTTCTGCCGTTATTATACCCCTGACCCAGAAAAAGAAGTTGAAATTTAGAGAAAAAAGTTTTTTGAAGTGGGCATGGGAGGATTTGAACCTCCGCCCTGTGGCTTATAAGACCACTGCTCTCCCCATGCTGAGCTACACGCCCACACAAATTCTTTTACCTACATTTTTAAATATTTCTAAAAAAAGAAAAGGGAGAGTTTATGCGAGGATAGGTTTAACTAATAGTAACTCTTCAAGGTCATATGAAAGTTCATCGTTCACTAGCTTGAATGCAGTGTTTATCAGTTTTTCTAAAGTTATCTTTTGCCCCACCTCATCTGCATGGAATATGATGTCGTCCACCGAATAACCTAAGTTTTCTGCTACCTTAAGTATCTCTTCAAAAATCTTTTCTTCA
>Ga0207433_10004486_pt1 | contig 25663 bp, 25 predicted proteins | sample YelNatPaOPGAMG01_FD_187559 | JGI IMG/M metagenome (GOLD analysis project Ga0207433, IMG submission 187559) | Hot spring thermophilic microbial communities from Obsidian Pool, Yellowstone National Park, USA - OP-RAMG-01 (SPAdes) (version 3) | ecosystem: Environmental > Aquatic > Thermal springs... | reverse complement strand
ACTTCCTCTGTAATGGGTATTTCTGGCCACCATAGCCTTTCTTTTCCCTCTCGTGGTGGCGTTCTCCCTTGGCTAAGGCTCTACGCTTACCAGCCTTATAAAGTGAAACCGTGTGAATCTGATGCGTTTTACACCTTGGACAGTAGGTTCTAATCTCCTTTGGTACATTCATTTAAACCAGCCAGCCTCTGCATTAAGAAAACACACCCACTCATATACTTTTTCACTTAAAAATTAGGGCGACTTCCTCAACCTTAAAAGTATAAAAGCAACCAGCACTAAAGCCACGGTTAAAGCTCCAGCAACATAGCCCAGCGAAAAAACCGTGAACAGCACCACAAAATCCATTTCCAAAGGCACTAAACCAATCGCCAAAAAACCAGCCAAAAAGCCGGCTATAAAAACGGCGAAACCTAGCACTAAAAAGCCGGCCAAGACCTCTTTTTCCACCATTATATTTCAACCTCTCCTCTCTCTTAGTGCCAGTTCCTAATTAACAATTTCCCTAAATTAGAAGGATAACTTATTTAATCCTTAATCAGAACTAGTTGAGGAGAAGGAGATTTCATGCAGAAAATCTTAAAGGCGCTGGTAAAAACTATACCCATAATTTCGCTTGCCTTGCCGATTCTGCTCCTATACTATTGGGACCCGTCATCCTTCGAACACACGTGGCAGGGAAGAACCTTCTACCTATTCTTCGTATGGCTGATCTCCCTGGAAACAGTGTTAGACTGGGAAAAGCTCCAATTCAACTTCACCCTTAAAAAATCCTTTAAAGGATTTTTGAAAACATTTTTGTTTGCCTTGGCGGTTGCTGCTCCAACGATTTATGTAACAGTTTCAAATCATTATGGGCTGAATTCGTGGATTGCCGACATTGCAAAACAATACGTGCTTAATTGCAACCCAAAATTTTTCAAAAATAACAGCTTTGACTATTTCGCGAACATCTTGCCAATCTCAATAGAACTATTGGTCCTCACACTCTTGTTTTGTCTCATAGTCCTGCTGGCCTATGGAATTAAGAATCTGCCAGTGTTCTCTGGTTCAATATTCTTCTTAGGTGTTATGGGATTCCTCTTCGTGATAGACGATTTGTATCCGGGTGGAAAGTTTACGCCACTTCAAATGCTTGTTCCAGTGACAGCCTTCTTTGCAGCGCGGCTTCTTGAACTGTTTGGGTACACAACCACGGTAACCGAGGCCTACTACCACATTTATGGCCGGGTTTCAGTTTTGAAGGTAAACAATATTTCTCTTTTCGGGATAGGTTGGATATGCGCTGGAGTTGAAAGTCTTGTAATTTACACCATTGTCATTTCTCTCTTTTTAAAGAAAAGCGACATCTCTACAAAACGCAAAATATTCTACTTCGTGATGGGAGCCGCAGTTACATACTTCCTTAACATACTCCGAATTTTTACCCTTGCCATGATTAAACTGAGCGGTGGGGACATTTGGCCTTTTCATAATTTTTATGGGCAGTTTTATTCGATTACGTGGATAACTCTCTATCCTTTGATGATTGTTGGTGTTGAGAAAATTTTGAAGAAAGGCTAATTCGTGTTAGAGTTTAAGTTCACGCTTATTTTTTCGGCTAAACCCTGCTTTATTAGAATTCTTGCATTTTCAATAGGTAGGGATGCAACATCCTCAGCCTTGAATGGGCCGTAGGCTTTCATGTCTTTTCCGATGATGGCTGGTACATCTTTTAAGAAGCGCAGAACTGCCACCTTCTGTTCCTTCTCGCTGGTCGCCGCCAAATATTGTCCCTCTAGCAGTTTCCTTGAGATTTCTTGAAGATTTTCCAAAGAGGGCGCAATTTTTTGATGGGTTTCCCGCTCCTCTTCTGTTAGAAGGTTTTGTGGAATTTTCTCGCCTTTAAGTGCCTTCTTAACAATTTTTTCACGGCGTTTTTTGAGTAGCTGTTGCAGCATGTGTTTGACATTTTGCATTTCAATTTGCAGAAGGGCTGCCCTTACCGCTTTTTTGTCGAGCATTCTCGATTCCTCTTTTATTTTCCTCAAATATTCAGCCACTCTGACGTAAAAGTCTGCGGGCAATTCTTCCAATGCTTCCTTTTCGACCTCGTTTTTCCAAATTCTGTAGATTTCTTCATACACCCTACTTCTGCACCTCCGCCTTCCCCTTGCAGATTAACAACACCGCAGCAGCGGTAGGTAATTCAACCTTAACATTTTTGTACGGCCCGAAAATCTCGTCGCATAACCTAAACTGTGGTGCGTTATGGACAAGCACGGTGACCTCGCCCTTTCTTAAGGCTACCGCGTCCTTAAAAGGGTCGAAATTGTCTATGCCCGCCATGCTTAGTTCAGTTTTCTTGAATCCTGTTTTACCGTGTAGAGTATTTGCCATTCTCACAAGACGATGAACATCAGCCGTGACGACGGTGTCGATTTTAACGAACCCCTTTTGTGCACAATAAGCAAATATCTTTTTCCACGTTTCCAATCCTACGCCTTTTACGGCTTTCCAGGGCTCGGCGCGCCCCTCTAAACTTTTTAAGAATCTATCTCGGCTTTTCAGTAATGCCGTGGCAATTTTTTTCTTTAAGCCCACTTGTTCTTCCAGGTCTTCCTCGTTGGCGTTTAAAATAAGCTCCCGTATTTCTCTTGTTATTCTCGCGTGCCAGTTCGATGATTTTCCAGTTTTCCCCCAAATTAAGCTTTGAGAGTCTGTGTCGAAGCCTATGCCGCAAATGTAGTCAACTATCTCTTTACGGGAAATGGCGTCAAGGCTTTGGACAACTTCGCTCTCGACGTGGACGTGGTATCCTCTATGACCCGAAAAATAAATATGCATGTCGCCATCTGAAAAGCCAAAATCTTCCTTTAACACTTCCAGAAGTTTTATGGTTTCGTTTTTTGCCGTGTCCATGCATTCTTGGCAGAGCCAAGTGCTCTCCTCAAACTTTTCGCCGCCACATATTGGGCATTTTTCTGGCGTTATCCCTTTACCAGAAAACCCACAGCCGCAGCAGGTCCATTCGTCGTGAACCTTATTGCATGGTGTTGGGATGTGGTCAACATCTATATCAAATACAAGGTCTGCCCCAAGCCACCCTTTCCTCTCCATTTCCGCTGTTGGATCTTCGTAGCGGGCACAAGAGTGGTAAGCATCGCTGGGAATAAAGTCCTCCATAAAATCCCTTAACTCGTTAATACTCTTGAAACTTTTGTGGCGAACCATTTGATTCTCAAACGATAAGAAGCCAAACTCCCGTCTCTCAAGATCCGGAATTACGGTGTCCAGAGGAAAACCTTCTCGATAGTAGTCGCGAAACACGCCTCGAATAAAAGACAACGATTCCGGCTTCAAGCTCTTCGAATTCTCAGAAACGGCAAAAGATAAAAAGTTTATGCAGACACCACTTTACATGTCAAGAATGGAAAAGTAAGTCTAATTAGCCACTTTAAAAATACTTCTGCAGAGTTTACATGAAAATTTTGATGATTTCAGGGGGCAGAGGAGGCGTATACAGGTTTACCTACGAAATGGCCAGCAGACTTTCCGGAAAAAGTTATAGTTTTTTTGTAGTCTTCGTAACAGGAAGCAAGAATAGGATAAGTCCTCAGCTTAGAAATGTTCCATTCATGTTTTTAAACAACTTAACACAATGGGGAAAAATGGCATCTTTTTTAAGAAATTTTGAGATTGTTCACTCAAATTTCGCTGCACCAATACTATTCCTCTCAGCTATGAGGAAGCCGATAGTGTTTACATGCCATGGTTTACCTCAGCCATGGCTAGAAATAGAGTTTAAGGAAAAACTTCTTTTTAGCATCGAAAAGTCCATGTTTCCACAAGGCGTCAAAAAAGCCACAACCGTAGTGTCAGTTTCAAAATTCGTTCAAAACCAAATCATGTCAGCCTACAACGTCCCATCCCAAGTGATATATCACGGAATAAACCTCGAAGACTACCCTTACATAATGCATGACAAATCAGAATGCAAGAAAATTCTGCACTTGAACCCCGAAGAAAAGATAATACTTTATGTTGGCAAACTTCACCCTTACAAAGACCCCATAACGCTTGTAAAATCCTTTGGCATAATAGCAAAAAAGCGAAACAAGGTTAGGCTGATTTTAGTGGGCGCAGGAAAATTGCGTTCCGAAATACTAGAACTTGCCAAAAAACTCCAAGTTCCAGATAAAATAAGCATACAAAGCCAGCTGAGATCAAATGAGCTAGCCCTTCTATATCGCGCCGCTGACGCCTTTGTTCTCCCATCCATAAATGAAGCCTTTGGCATTGTGACTTTAGAGGCCATGGCATCCGGCACCCCTTGCATTGTATCCAACAGTGGAGCATGCCCGGAGATAGTGCAAGACTGCGGACTCATATTTGAGCAGGGAAATTATCGAGAACTTGCTGAAAAAATTCTCCAGGTTTTAGAGGATGGCAACTTGGCGAAAACATTGGCCTTAAAGGGATATGAAAGGGTTAAAAATGATTTTTCATGGGAAAAAGCTGTTGCCCAATACGAGAAAATATATTCTTATCTTGTAAAGTAGCTAGGAAACTCTGGAAACCTCTAAAACATTTAAACGCGCACGCAGATACTTATCGTTAACAGTTCTGCCTAACAAGGCAACCCTTAACAAATGTTCCCCCTCACTTAAAGACCCTGTAAACACTATTTTCCTATCTGGTTCCCCGGTACCATCAAGTGTTTGCGGCGGATTTTCATCAACCTGAACTTGAAGGGATACTGTTTCATTCGCCCAATAACTCAGACTTATGGAGTAATCCCCTTTTTCCTTAACGGCAAAAAGCACCTCTATAGCGGGTGTTTTGATCATGTTACCCGTCATCCAACATTCAAATACAAGCGGATAACCTCCCCAGCTTTTATTAGATGGATACCAGTTTCCATACACAACTCTTGAATGCTGAAAAACTGGAATTACAAGTTTTCCCTCAGTTTCACGAAGCTTCGTCATGTTAACAATGTAAAGATCGTCATCTAATGGTTCCAAAATCTCAAAATCTCTTGGAATAGCTGTGAGATCTGTAAAATCCAGTCCATAAATGATCACCACATCGTCAAAAGATTGAAATTTGGAGCGAATCTCTTTGAATAGAATGTTTGATGCTTGCCTGCTAGACCAATGAAAGAAAGGCGTAGGCATCCAGTCCCGAAGATAGTAAACATTGCCAATATACGTGTAAACATCTCCGATAACGGCTCTGCCCCAATCATAAATATGTTGCCCAAGGTCGCCAGCATAACAGTCTGCATAGTCAGCGATTATTATTATTGGCTTGTTGGGAAATTTTTGCCTTAAAAATAGCAGCTTCTTGTACGCTTCCGGATGGATTGATATGTTATAAACGCTTAAAAATAAGGCGGCTAATAAATTGAAAAGCACCAATAATAGGGGCATGCAAAATTTCAACATCTTCTTCGAGGATTTTATCCCTTGAATAAGTCTATTGTTAACTTCTTCAATTTTGTGAATTGCAAGAAAGGGTGTCGGAAAAAGAATAACAGCTCTTTCAGAAAATATCATAAATGAAGGCTCCAGATATTGAATTAAGCCAAAAATTATTGAAACAAAGCCCCACATTGTAAAGAGCCTTTTAAGGAATTCTTCTTTACCAACAAATTGAGCCTCACTAATTAATTTGTAAACTCCAATAAATCCGGCTGGACCTAGATAAAGCAACCATCGCCATAAATCCATGACGCTCACCCCAAAAGATCCACCAGAAAACGCCAGCAACTTCTCAATATGAGTATAATAAAGCATGGTGGCGGGCAGGACTGCAATTGAAAACAAGGTAGCAACCACTGTTCTCTTAATTTTCCGAAGAGTTTTTTCACTAAACACCGTCAGAGCGAGTATGAACGTTAAAAAAAGTGTGCTTTCAATATGTGTGAAAGAGGATAGAATCAGCAATGCAGTTACACAACCTAGATAAAGTCCCTTTTTTCCCCTTAAATATCCATTGAAGAGGTATATGGCGGGCAAAAGTAGATTAAGCGCTAGCAGGTTACTGTGGAGGTCTGCGGCAACTCTAAATGCGCCAAACCAGGTAAGGGCTGTAAAAGTGTAAATCTTCCAGTCCTTGTTGGGCTGCAACTTTGTTAGGAAGAAAAAAGCCTCCACTAGAAGTGCAAATAATAGGACCGGAGGTAGTAACATCTCAATAATGAATGCATCCACACCAAGCCTTACAAATAGACTGCCTAAAAGGGCGTAAACAAAATTGTTAAAGTCTATTTTCGCTATAAAACCCCAGTCCTCGGCAATTGTTTTCATATGCCACAAATATCTGGGGGTATCCCAACCAACTGGAAGTGGAAGAAGCTTGCTAGGATAAAAAACGTAAGAAATTGTGAAAACAAATACTACAACGGGAATAAAAATCAGTGAAGCCTTTCTCATCTTCCCCTCCAGCCAAGGATCCCTCTCAACAACCCAGTTATGTAACTTAGATACATTAAAACCATTACAATTGGAGTGAAGATCATGTATTTCCTTCTCTTAAACCTATGATAAGCATACAAGGAACAGAAGATTATAAAAAATGTGAATAACATGAGTATGAAGATGAGTAATAGGGGCTTTAAGATAACTAGTGGGACGAATATTAATAGTGACATGAGGGCAATTAAAGGCGAAAGGTTCACATTGCTGATATGGGGGTATTCAATCATTGCACGACCTCTCCCTTTACCATAGTTGTAAAAGTGCTTGATGAAACTGCGCCAGTTCCATATGTTCCATCTATGTCTTACTTCAACTTTTGGATCGTAAACCACTTTATATCCGAACCTTCTAACTCTCGAGCAGATTTCAACATCTTCGCAATAATTTGTGTCCATAAAACCTCCTGTTTTCTCCAAAACCTCTTTTCTAAAAAAGGCATTGCACGTCGGCACATACGAGACCTCACGTTTATTTTGGAAATTGGAAAATGTAACAGACCATCCATTAATAAAAGGTATTGAAATAATGCTGAGTGCAATTTGAGAAAATTCCGGAAGTCCCTCGTGGACCCTTACTCTTCCTCCAACAACGCCTATTTCTCCGTTTTCAAATAATGTTTCGCAACCGTTCCGAAGCCACTCTTCATTAGAGGAGCAGTCGTCATCTATGAATGCTATAACTCCTCCAGAGGAGTTTGCCACCCCAATGTTTCTTGCCATCCCCCTAGAGGTGCCCGGTTGTTCTATAACTTTTATCGGAACATCAGCCATGGACAGCGTTTTTAGCGAATTTTTATGGCAAACAATTATGATCTCATAATTCTCAAAGTTTTGATTAAGAAGTGACTCTAAGGTTTCGTTAATTTTCGAGTCCAACTCCTTTGTAATTATTACCACAGAGACCTTGCACATGTTAAATTCCTTTGTTATTTAAACTAAAGATTACTGCATAAATGAATCTGAATGTACATTTTAAGAAGTATTCAACAGGTAATTGTCCGTCTTAAGCTCATCATTACTGGGACACTGCTGTTCTCCAGAATGCTGATTGTTGTGTATGTATGAGGCCATACTGAAATCGGGTTGGTGAAGTACCATCGCAAGGTGAATAGGTGAAGCGTGTTTTTTAAGCCGTCTATTAGCGTGTTTAGTTTCTGCTTCCCTATCCTCCTTCTGTAGGGTACTGGTATTTCTGCCGCCCTAAAAAGTTTGAAGGCCAGCACCTTTATTTCCTCTGAAAATGCCATGCCATCAGCTTGCAGATCCATTTTGTCTAATATGCTTTTCCTGAAAACCCACATACCCGACTGTGAATCTTTTATGTTGACTCTAAATAGGAGATTTGTTAGGTAGGTTAATATTTTATTTCCAATAATATGGAGTAGTGGAAAGCTTTTGCATGCAAACTTCCCTGTTCTATTTGCTGAAATAAAGTCAAGTCCATGTTTTTCCAACTTTTCAACTAGTTTTGGTATTAAGAATGCCGGGTATGAATAATCTCCATCTAATGTTACTATTATTTCTCCTTGTGCGTGCATAAAGCCGGTTTTATAGGCTCTTCCATAACCCTTACGCGGCTCAACTATAACTTTTACTCCATTTTCACGGGCTATTTCTCTCGTACGGTCAGTTGATCCCCCGTCCACAACTATAATTTCACATTTGTAACCCATTTCTTCAAGCTTCTTCGTGGGAATTTCATTTAAAACTCTTTGTAGTCCTTTTTCTTCGTTTAGAACAGGGATGACTATGCTTACAATTCTGGACCTGCTCACGCTTACCCTACCTTGTCCATAATTCTTGAAAAGTTAAGATTTAAGTCTATCGTACTGTTATACTGTTTAAAGTTTATGAAAATTGAAAATAGCCGCTTGAGTCTTTTATTCTACATTTTTCTTTTATAGTAAATGAGGGGGTGGTTTAACCGTTTACATGTTTCATCGGGTTCTACGCACAATCCATGTGTTTTGAGCGTGTCGCATTTTGGCGGTTTATAACGGGTTCTTGAACCCCTCTCGCCAGCAATGTGTTCCACTTGGTAGCGGGTCATGCGTTCGTTGAAATCTGAGAAATTTTTGAACAGTTCAATTATGCTTTCTGTGGGCATTCCGATGTTAACGAGAAATGCTGTTAGGGTAAATCTTCCTATGTGGGATATGTGGCGTCCTTTTGAAGCAGCATCATACAGCGCTTTCACACATGGTGGAAAAGCATCTTTCTTCACAGTTTTTGGAATGCCCTCTATTTCCACTTCGCTTACCTTCTCAATTGTTAAACTCTTGATTTTCTCAGCTGTTTCTGCAATTTTTTGTGGGAGTTCTGGTAGATCTTTTATTTCCAGTCGTTTCTCCATGTACTTTCTAACTTCTTCGCTGAGAAGCCTTGCGGTTTCGTTTAGTGTTAAGTAAACGTTTCCATTTTTTAATGGGCGGTTTACTAGTTTCCATTTTTTCTCCCGCAGATTTGTTGTGTTTCTGAGGTAGTCGGTGAAATGAAGCCTAAACTGGTATGGCATTTCCGTGTCTGCTGCTATTTTCCATTGGAAGTTGTTTGCTATTGCCAAAATTTTTTCTGGCGGTTCATTTTTCATGTTGTTGTAGGCTTGTTTTGCCTCTGCTAGTGCATATCTCCTCTTTATGAATGAATTTTGGGTGGCTGCAGCAAGCATTATTGCTGTTGGGAATGATAGGATTTCTATTTCCTCGTTATGGGTTTTCCTAGTTACTATGGCGTATAGTATTGCTTCTTCAACTCTTTCTTCGGCACGTTCCAGAATTTGGGAGAATTCTGGGCTTGCAAGGTCTTCGATTTTTAGGTCTAAGGTTTTTACATATGCCACGGCCTCTTTTAGGAACGGATATTTGGCCAAGTCATTTTTTGTGAATTTGACTGTGGCTATTTGCATTTTTCCACTTTAGGCAGTCTCTATTCTTGGCGCTAAATAGAAGGTTAGTTTTCCCTCTTTTGCCTGTTGGAAGTCTATTTTTATTGGCATGTCTGTTGAGAATTCTAGGGTTGCTATGTCTGATGTGGCTGATGCTGCCTTAATTATTTCGGAGAGATAGCTTAGGCTGAAGGTTGCTCTCGATGGTTCTTTTGCTTCCAGATCCAGTAGAGCATCGCTTCCCCTTTTGAGTTCTATTGTGGCGCCCATTAGGTCTCCTGTTGCTTGGAAAACCAGTTTTTCGTTGTCTGCCTCTATGCGTACATGGTCGCTTACAAGTTCGGCGTCTTCCATTGCTTGGCGTAAGCCATCTGTTGTTGCCTTTGCTCTAACATTAAAAGATATTTTTGGTGTTGGCACCTCCTCCTCTGATGCCTCAAGGGTTGGCATTGTAAAGCTCCGCGTGTACTTTCCAGTTATTTTTACCTGCAAGCGTCCAGTTTTTTCATCGAGGGCCAGTTCAATAACGTCATCCTTTCCAGCCCTTTTCAAAAGTTTTAGCAGTTCACTTATGTTTATACACATTTTTGTCGGCTCAGTGCAAACGTATTCATCGAAAACTGTTTTTGGCCATTCGAAGTCAACCATGGCGACGCGGGATGGGTCCATTGCCCTAAGCTTTAGGGCTTCTGGTGTTATTTGGAATGTGGCCTCGTCGACGAGGATGGATATGGCGTTTGCCATGTCCCTCAAAAGCTTGGCGTCTGAAACTTTAAGCTTGAACACCCGTTTCACCTTTTAATCTGGATATGGCTTGGGAGCTATAAAAGATTTGATGTCACCTTTCTGTTTGGTGGTGATAAAAGGCAACTATGTTTCTGCTCGCCAAACTAAGACTACGTTGTCGTTTCCTTGAGGCGGCGGAAAAGCGTATGTCACGATTAAGTGTGTAGCGTTTGCGACCACATACCTGTTGCCCATCGCATCCGCAGACGCGGCTTCAACGCTCCAGCTTTTTGGAGTCCCGCTCAAGCCGTGGGGAATTGGAAAAGTGGTTGTTTCTCCGTCCCCGCTGAATATTGCTGTCCCATAATTTTCTGCAACATAGCCCCTGTTTTCCCGTATAATGTTTCCATTCCCAGCGTCTACTTCCACTCGGATTTGCTCTGTATTATTGTGCAGTTCGTTTCCTATTACAAGGTTTTCAGACGAACCATAAGCTATGCAAACACCGTATTTGTTGAAATCTATCCTATTTCCGGTGACGACATTTTGCATGCTATGGTAGATGTCAACGCCTTTAAAATTGTTCCAAAATAGAGAGTCAACTATGAGGTTGGCACCTGAAGATGAAAGGCAGATTCCGCTGCCTCCATTTCCACCACAGTTGAGTCTGCTAAAAATGTGGTCCGCGCTCCACGCCGCAGAAAGGACACCACTTCCACCGCAACCCTCAATTATTATGTCCACAAGGACTCCGACACCTACATATTTATCCTGTTCGCCTTGAAGGTGAATGCCATGCTCCGCCGCGTTAAATATTCGCATCCCGTAGCCTATGAAGAATCTTTGGGCTTCTCCCTTTACGAGTATGACTGAACCCTTGGTTTGATTGGCTCCATTTCCGTTCAAGGTGCCTCCTGCTATTGTGAAGTACCATCCCGATGCTTCAATCATGTCATCGTTAACGTTGTTTGCGAGGGTTAGGTTTGCTTGGCTCAAATCGAGGAAAGTGTATCCTGAAACGCGTATTTTGGAGGACAAAGTGAAGGAGCCCACCACGGCTACCTTTTCCACCCATGTTCTGTTAGGAGTTAAGGAATCAAGCGCCCACTGTATCACCGTGCTTGCGTCTATTCCGCTGAAGTCTATTTCACCAGTCAAACCGTTTTTAGCTTTGACAAGCCCGCCGTCTTTAAATATTATATAGGCGGCTTCAGTGGGTTTTGATGCTAAGATCGCATTTTTGGCTGCCAGTTTATCGTGTTCCGTCCGCAGGGAGACAAGCTGATATCCCTCAAAGGCAATTAAACAGATAATTGCAATCAAAACAATTGCTAACACTTTATTTTTATCCAACGGATTCACCCCTTGCTGATTGCTTAATTTTGATTCTTGTTAGCCTATAAAATACTGGCGCAAATATGGGAGATTGGGCTGGGCCGCGTTTAATCGGCTACTATAAAGGCTATAAAGGAGATGTTAAGGAGCTTATTGAATGCTTGATAAATTTTCTGATGGTTTATGAGTATTCTCTGAATGTGTAGCCGCATTTTGTGCAGCGTAAGAACTGGGTTGAGGATTCGTCTGCTCCGCGGGTTTGCACCTGCCAAACATAAGCCGTGTTGTTTCCACATTTTGGGCATTCAATTCTGACCGTTGGGAGGGTTCTGAGTTTTTGCTCTTCCTTGCTTATTACTGCAACTTGTTGTTGCGGGTTGTGCTGAATGATCTTTGCCACTTTCGGTGTGGTTTTTTCGCTTACTATGCGTTTCTTGTAGCCGCATTTTGGACAAGTAAGCGTTAGGGATTCCTTTTTCTCAGATTTTGTCTTTTTTGGCACGAGGCGTGTTCCGCATTTTGGGCAAAATTCCATTGTTTTAAACTCCGGTTTCCGTTTGTTTTCCCATGCTTTGGTGTCTTTTAAACTTTTTCTTTTGATAATTAGGATTTATGCTATATTGCACTAAGACCGGATGCAATTATGTGTGCAACGCGGAGTGCTTCAGGTATGTAGCTCCGCGTCGATGTTAAATTCAGAATTTTCCTCGCGTCTTCCTCCGAGATGCCCGCGGTTTGCATGTAAATCTTGCCTTTGCCGCCTCTTATGGGCACTTCGTAGAGTTCTCCGGCGTTAAGTATGGCTTTCCAGCGCTCCTCGCTTTTGGAGAGCTTCTTTAGGGCTTCATGGATTTCTTCAAAGTTTGGTTTGTCCCTCGTAACGGCTATTACTGGAAGGCCCGTGTCCGCGTTAAGCCTTTTAATGTCCACCACATTAAAGCCAGCAATTGTTACTCCATTAAGCATTATAACCCTCAACTGTTTGTAGTGGGGGGAACCCTTAATCATGGATGCAATTTTTCTCGTGGCTTCGAATCCGTCAACCCTAACTTTTGTGTGCATAACCCCATCAAGCCAGTATCCACCGCGGAAAACAACGCCAACAACGGGCACCAAACTCTTTGTGTGGGGTTTGAATATGCCGTCGTCAACCCCTAAAACTCGGATTTCAGGCTTTATTACACGAAACTTCCGGGTGGCAGACAAAATTTTCCCTCATATTCAGCAGAACATAGAGGCGACACACATTATAAGTTTAGCGACAACAAGCTTGACATGGAATGGCATAGCATAAGAAAGTTTAAAAGTTCTTTAGAATGCAAACTAGACACGTTCAGGTGGCAATGTGAAGGTTTATGGATAAAGCAGAAGCTATCGGCGCATTCTTAATTGCAATTGGACTCTTGCTAGTCATTCATCATTTCGTTTTCTGGCAAAGACCCTTCGATGTGGCTGACGTGCTTCATCACGAGTTTTTTGAGGCAATATTTTTCACGGCTGGCATAACCCTCCTAATAACTGCATGGTCAAAAAGGCGGAGAGGATGAAAATTGAACCTTCTAATCCACGGCGGAACCATAGTCACAATGCGAGAAGACAAGATAATCCGCGACGGCGCCACAGTCATAGAAAACGGAACAATAGTTGATGTTGGGAAATCTGAGGAGATTCTTCAGAAATATGGAAGCGGCTATGAGAAAATAAACGCCAAAGGAAGGGTTGTGGTTCCAGGGCTTGTAAACACTCACCAGCATGCAGCCATGAGCCTTTTGAGGGGCTACGCTGACGATTTACCCCTTCAAGAGTGGCTTGAAAAATGGATATGGCCCATAGAGGGACTGATGACCGCTGAGGACATTTATGTTGGCAGCCTGCTGACAGCCGTCGAATCCATAATGGGTGGTACGACAACCATCAACACCATGTACCATTATATGCCGAGAGAAAATGAGGCTAAAGCCCTTGCAGAAGCGGGTGTCAGAGGCGTTGTTGGGCATGTTTGCTTTTCATGGCGGAAGGACGAGGATAGAAGGGCTTTAGAGGATTTAGCCAAAAACTGGCATGATAAGGCTGGTGGGCTTATCCGCGTCAGCGTTGACCCCCATGCCCCTTACACTGTTGACCCTGAGTATATGAAAGAGCTGAAGATACTGCGTGAAGAACTCAACAGGAAGTATGGTTCTAAAAATGCGCCAATTATTTGGCACATGCATGTGGCTGAAACATTTGACGAGGCTGATAAGATACGGAAAGCCTTCAATGTTGATGTTGGGGGCGGTGTGATGGAGTACTTGGACTCTTTAGGCGTTTTGAACGAGCATGTTATTGCAGCCCATTGTGTGGCACTAACGGATAGGGATATGGCAGTAATGAAAGCCAGAGGCGTTAAGGCTTCCCATAACCCAGTTTCAAACCTTAAGCTTGCCTCTGGCATAAGTCCTGTTCCAAAAATGTTGGAGCATGGCGTAACGGTTTCGCTTGGCACAGACAGCCCATGCTCTAATAACGCGGCAGACATGTTCGAGGTTATGAAGGTGGCAGCCCTACTCCATAAGGGGGTTAACAGAAACCCGACAGTGTTGTCTGCACAGCAAGTTTTGAAAATGGCAACTTTGGATGGGGCGAGGGCTCTGTGTTGGGATAATGAGATAGGCTCAATAGAGGTTGGGAAAAGGGCGGATTTAGCCATCATAAACTTTGAAAAGCCGCACCTATGCCCATTATACAACGAGTTTAGCCATCTCGTTTACGCCGCAAAGTCTTCGGATGTGGAAACCGTCATAATAAACGGAAAAATAGTGATGGAAAATAGACGCCTAACAACATTGGACGTTTATAAGGTTATGGAAATGGTGGAGAAGGCTAAAAACCGTCTTTTGGAAAGGCTTCAAGCGCAACGTTAAATAATTGTTGGTGGAAATGGCTTAGCGGGAAGGCGATTTAATGGCAAACTTTAAAGTTAAGGATGAAAGCCTAGCCCCGAAGGGCGTTCTTCAAATAGAGTGGGCTTCAAGGCACATGCCGGTCCTAAACCAAATTAAGAAGAGGTTCAGCCAAGAAAAGCCCCTAAAAGGCGTTGTGCTTGGTGCGTGCCTGCATGTGACAAAGGAGACAGCAGTGTTGGTTGACGTTTTCCTCGCTGGCGGTGCAAAGGTCGCTCTTTGTGGCTCAAATCCGCTTTCAACGCAGGATGAAGTTGCGGCGGCACTGGCGGAGAAAGGCGTATATGTCTATGCGTGGCGGGGTCAAACAGCAGACGAATACTACTGGTGCATTGAAAGGGTCATAGATCAAAAACCACTAATAACTTTGGACGACGGGGCGGACCTAGTCAGCACAATCCACAGCAAAAGAACAGATGCACTGCCAAATGTCAAGGGGGGCACGGAAGAAACAACAACGGGTGTTTTGAGGCTCAAAGCCATGGAGAGGTCCGGAACCCTCAAATACGCGATAATAGCGGTTAACGATGCCTATACAAAATATCTGTTTGATAACCGTTATGGGACTGGGCAAAGCACGATAGACGGCATATTAAGAGCCACAAACATTCTCTTGGCGGGCAAAAACTTTGTCGTCTGTGGCTATGGGTGGTGTGGCAGAGGCGTAGCAATGCGGGCAAGGGGCATGGGAGCCAACGTCATAGTCACCGAAGTAAACCCACTAAGGGCTCTTGAAGCCGTCATGGACGGTTTCCGAGTAATGCCCATAAGCGAGGCAGCCGAAATAGGCGACATCTTCCTAACAACCACAGGCGACATAAACGTCATTAGGAAAGAGCATATGGAGAAAATGCGGGACGGCGCCATCTTGGCCAACAGCGGTCACTTTAACGTTGAAATATGCCTAAAAGACCTTGAAGAACTTGCAGCCTCAAAAAGGGCTGTTAGACCAAACCTTGAAGAATACGTGTTGAAGGATGGTAGGAGGCTTTACTTGCTAGCTGAAGGGAGGCTTGTAAACTTGGCGGCTGCCGAAGGACACCCATCAGAGGTTATGGACATGTCCTTTGCAAACCAAGCCCTAAGCGTCGAATACCTCGTCAAAAACGAGAGGATGCCGCCTAAAGTTTACCCTGTTCCAAGGGAAATAGACGAAACCGTGGCGAAGCTGAAACTTGAGGCAATAGGTGTGAAAATAGACGAACTCACAGAAGAGCAGAAAAGGTATTTGGCAGCATGGGAAATGGGCACAACTTAACACATCTTATATATCGTAATTACATGGTAAACTTTAAAAAGAAAATAGCAGTAAACATTGGCTTTGTGTGGTGACGTGTAAATGGTTAGTAAAGACCAAGCAGTTGGTTGGGTAATATTCCTCATATGCCTAATTGTTGGCATCCTATATACAGTCGGATTATTTTATTACGGTGCCCCACAAGAATGGAAAGTAGCCGATTGGCTCATCGCAATACCAGTATTCATTGCGTTTATAGCCATAATGGGTATTGGTGCCTGGATCGGCTGGACCATGGCTACTACACCTCCGCCAAAGCCAATAGAAGAGATAACAAGCGAAATCGAAGAGGAAGAGAAGAAGGAAGAAAAGGAGACTGAAAAAGCCAAAGAGCTGGAAGAAGCTACTGAAACAGAGGAGAAGGGAAAGGGCAAAACCAAAAAGTAGCTTTACAACCCCAACATTTTAAATACAAAATGTAACGTGATGTTGATCGCTGCGGCTATACCAAAAACTAACAGAATTATCTTTGGCGAAAATGATGTTAGTGAGCCCTCTTCTCCTTTTGGCTGAATTTCATACGCTGTTATTTCCTGACTTTCAGCATCCACATGAATGATAGCTGTAAGTTTCTTCATTTCCACCTCAACCGTGTAAATTCCCTCCTCCAAAGAAGCTCTTTTCGGCTTTATGCCACCTTTGTGTCCTATCCTTTTAAGGAAGCTTGTGGCGATAGCCGTAACCGATTCGGCATTAAGCCTCTTCATTTGAGTCGCTGCTGAGGTCACGGCGCCTGGAGCCCTTTTCTGTAAAACCGCTGACAACTATGGGGTCTCCTACTCATCTTTTATAAGGGGGTGTTGAATGTTTAAAAGAAAGTGTGTGTATCATTGGCAAACAACCTACTCTGTTACGGTTTTGAGCATGCACTGCACTATTTTTTCGCAAACAATGCATTCTTCGGGGACGCCCTCTTTTGACGAGCGCTGACTCAAATACCCAAAATAATGTTTACATTCAGTTTTCTCCGAAACCGTCTGGATTTTAAGCTTTTCCTTAGCCAATGGTCTTTCTTCAGCTTTGTTTACTTCTTCCAGATTTTTCGGCTCCGCAGCAGATATAATGACTGGTTTTTCAACTATTATTTCTGTTAGGCAGTAGGGACACGCCTTATAAACAGCGCCGTTTCCAACATTTTCAACCATTATTGGATTTGCAAAACTTTTCCCGCACAGGGGGTTTGGGCATGTGTGGCTTTTGTTTTCTGCTGAGTCTTCCCTCTTCTTTTTCGTGATGATTCCTCCTTTAGAATTAGAATTGGACTTCGAGTTTATAGTGTTGATGAATCTAGAATACTTATCCTAACTAACCTTTGCCAAAATTTTATGGGGCTGCAAGTTTTTTGAGGTCCTCTTCACCTTCAGCGTAGCCAGAAGCAATAAGGATGTCACCCGCTTGGATTCGCGTGTCCGGTTTTGGTCTTATGCATTTGTCACCTCGTTTTATGGCTAGAACCCACATGCCAGTTTCTTCTGGGATTTTTGCTTCCCGCAAAGTCTTGTTCGCCAAAGGCGAGTTTTCCGTCACCTTTGTGTATGTGATTGTTTCTTCAGCCTCTTCTATGGCTAGGGCTAGCACTGGGTGGGGTTCAATGCCCCTTAAAACAACTTCGGCTATTTGTGCGGCGGCGTCGGCTATTTTTTCCGTGACAACGCCAAGCCTTATCAGTCCTAGGAAGCCCTTCGCCTCCTCCTTCTTGAATTTGCTTGAAAGGACTAGCAGCTCAAATTCTGTGTGCAGCTTATCCACGTATTCTTCAAGCCTTTGGACTTCTTCGGCTAACTCCTTGCTGTTTAATAATAGCGATGAGTAAGCCAAGTCAATCATCAGTTCTGATGTGTCTTTAAGCTCCACGAAGCGTTCAACTATTTCCTCAAATTTTTTCTTACTTTTCCCCGCCATAAACTAGTCCTCCAGCTTGTCCAATTTTGCTTCGCAGAGTTCCTTCAGCTCTTTTAGCCCTTCTTGGGTGCCGCGGGCTATGAGGATGTCGCCAGCCTTAACCTTCTCGTTTTCTTTTGGGTTTATTATCCAGTCGTTCTCTCTGTAGATGGCGATGATGTCTATGCCCATTCTTGGGGCTAGTTTAAGCTCGCCTATCTCCTTCCCGACAAGAACTGATTTTTCATGTACTTTTGCCTTTGCTAGCCGTTCTTCAACCCTTTCAAAGATTTCACTTACAATGGGGTGTACGCCTATATTCTGAGTTACTATTGCCGCTATGTCCGCTGCAGCATCTGAAATTTTGTCCGCTGCGGCAGCCACCTTTGAAACTCCGACAAGTGCTTCAGCGTCTTTTGCGTCTCTTGCAGCCACCATTGTCGTCATTTCCAGATGGTAAGCTAACGTGTCTATGCGTTTTTCCAGTTCCAGAACGTCTTCCGCCAAGTCTTTATCATTGAAGAGGGCGGCTGAATAAGCCAAATCAATCATGAGTTCGGAGAGGTTTTTCATTTCGCGGAGAACTTCCCTCACTGTTACGGGCTTATACTCGATTTTCTCAAATGGAGGCATAGCGTTTTAGGCTCTCCGACCACAATATTTTAGAAACAAATATTTTAACCCTTATCCTCTAAAGCTGGTTTTATGGCAAAGTTTTAGGCTAGTGTGCCAGCCCACAGAACAAGGGCCACGAGAAGCGAAATTGTCGTTATACTGTCCGCCAAGGAACTTTCTATTGGGATTTCAAAATTATCAGGGTCCAAACCCTTTTGATAGGTTAGAATGGCAACGGAGTAGGAAACCAAAATTATTAGGGAAGCCGCGAGAATGTTGACTGTAAAGAGGAAAAGGGTGAAAGTTAAAAGGCTTATTGGGGCAAGAGTGCCAGTTATCAGCAGGGCTGAAACTGAATAGGCAAAATACATTATTAGGGAGGCTGCCCACGCGCCTGAAATTTCCATGAAATGGTTTTTCATGGAGGAAAATGAGGCTTTAAGTGTTCCAAGGGCAAGTTTTGTTGTGGCTGTTGAACCAACAACCGCTCCTACATCACCTATCGTGTCGATTAGGGCTGGATAAACAACATAAATTTGGCTAAGTTCCTTCCCGCGTATGAGCTCTTCCACCTTGCCTAAGGTGGCTCCGGCAACGTTAACAATGAAAGAGACTAGGACAAGCGTTAATAGGGATTCTTTCAAAGTTTTGACAAACTCTGGCTCCCTTGCATTTTTGACAAGGAAGAATGCTGAGGTCAGCAGCAACGCCGAACTTATAAAAGCGAAAACATATCCCCAGAAAAGGCTGTTGGCGAGGAATAGGCTGAGCACTGTAATGTAGATTGATGTTATGAGGAGGTCTGCCACCGTAGACTCTATTGGGTATAGGATTATGTCCGGGTCTAGTCCATGCTTGAAGGATATGAAGGAAACTGTCAGCGTTAATGGGGAAATGACGATTAACGCCAAAGCCATTGTAGCCATAAAAACGTTTATCAAGCCCAAAAATTCTCCAAAGCCACGGAAAAGGGCTGCGATTAGGCTCATCATGAGGCTAGCTTCAAAAGTCATAATCACAATTGCTTGGAAAAGTAGGTAGAAGCTTTTTGTGTTTCCGAAGAGGCGCGGTTGGATGGTTCCAAGATGTAGGGCAGTGCTTAAGCGACCACAAAACAAGCCGCCTATAACCCCCCTTGCGCTAAGGATGGGTGGATAGATTACAACAGCCCATGGTGCCTTTGCAAAAAGGCCGGAATAGTAGGCAATTATTGTTCCGGCGGCTATCCCGAAAATGTTGAAGGCGTAAGCCATCACCGACTGCTTCAAAGTTTCAACGAATCGCGGTTTAACCTTCAAAGCCATAAACTAGCCACCCCGTAAAACTCTTGCAAAACCTCAGTAGAAAGGTACAAATGAAACAAAAGACAGCTGTGGTGAAAGCACTTGGACTTATGGTTGGATGGTTTTACGTTGAAGTTTTGATGGGCACAGCTGGGTAATTGCATTTTCGTGTTCAGCTTTTTTGGCGTGCTGTTGGCTAGCCCCATCATTTCCGCCTTCTTGGCTTTCTTGATTGTTCTCCATCCATAGGCACTCCTTCAACGCGGCATTTTCCAGCGTGCCCTCAAACTCCACCTTCTATTTCGCTCCCAAACCTCTAAAATTGGTGAGCAACTTCCTTAATTATTTTTCCACGAATCCAAAATCCATATCCAAAATTCATAACCGTTTTAATTAGTAAGCCTCCAAATTTGCGTGCAGCGGTGAAAACCTTTGTATGCCATCTGGGTAAAAATTGACGAAGCACTGCCTTGGATTGAGCTGAGCGGAACATACCAGACAAAGGAAGAAGCCAGAAGGATGGCAAAGACGCTTTTGAAGAAAATAAGATTTAAAGTTGTCATGGTTGAGAAAGAGCGAAGGCAAATGAAGGCTGTTGTAACCGTAAAACGTTGAAATTAGGGATTAGGGCTTAAGCCTTAGAAAATCCTCTTTCTCCCAGTTTTATGGTTTTGGCGAAGGATAGCATGTAGCACACTTGCATTCCTTGAGGGTTGGCAAGTCCTCCTGATGAAGTTTGCAGATAACCTTCTCATATCTTATGGTGGCGCATATTTCGCAGAGTTTTTCTATGACGCTTTCTGGTGTTGCTTCTTCTTTGGCGATGGCTTCAGCCAGCTTTGATATCATTTTCATGGCTTCTTCAGATTGGGCTATTTCATCAGTGAGTGCGGTTCCCCTTTCACCCTTAAAATATTGGGTTATGGCTGCTGGGGTTAGCTCCATCTTTTCGGAAGCCTCGATTTTCCGCATGTTATGTTTTTCTACAAGCTCTTTTGTTACCAGCACCCTTATCGCTGGGAGAAGGTATTTGACTACGATTACGCATGGTGGTTTCAAGCGGTTTCCCTTGTTATTTTTGGCGTTAGGTTTATATATTTTTAACGGCGTTAAATAAGTTTTAACGGTGTTAAAATGCCCGAAGTCCACCTAACAGAACTAGAAAAACTCCGCGAACACGAAGAAACAGACCCAGAACACCTAAAAGAGCTAACACAACAAATAGCCGCAGACAAAGTCCTAAAACACCCAATAGTTGTTGACGAAAAAACAAGCGTTATATTGGATGGAGAACATCGCTTCAACGCCCTCAAAAGCCTCGGATGCAAAAGAATCCCAGCAGTCTACGTGGATTATAACTCGCCAAACATTGTGGTCCAAACATGGAGAAACAATTACAACCTAACAAAAAGGGATGTGGTGGAAGCAGCCCTATCCGGGAAGCGTTTCCCTCCCAAAACAACATGCCACATGATAAGAAACAGCGAAACCCTAATGCACATATCATCAATTGAAAAAAGGGTTGACATTCCGCTTGAAGTTTTGAAAAGCGAACTAATACTCACACCTATAAACAATGTAAAAACAGCCATGAATATAGAATTAGCCGACGTGCTTCCAACATACACCCTATTCCTAAAAACCGGAATCGTTGACACTCCATTAATAGTGGATAAGAGAACGGGCATTTTGCTTTACGGTTATGAGGCTTTCCAAGCCCTCGACTTGCTCTCAGCAGAGAAAGCACCAGCATTCAAGGTGAACATGGACGATGTGGAGATTAAAACATCAAATCCGCAGCTTGGAAGCCTTTCCAAGGAGGATATCGTCAGAGCTGGAACCAAAGGGCCGAGGCTTCCACCAAAAAGTTTCAGCCTTCTCGCAGAACCAGTCAAAATAAGTTTTCCATTGGAAAAGTTGGTGGCTGAAAAAAGGCAAAACCCCAGGGCGCTTAAAGTTTACAATGGCACTTTAGAATTGCTCTATGAAGGTTGGCCAACCCCTCTTGTAAGACTGAATTCGTTGTCTTCCGCCACTCGGAGCGTTTGGGCTAAGCTTGAGTGCTATAACCCCTTCAGCAACAGCGTAAAGGACAGAATAAGCTGGGCCATGATTAAAGAAGCCATGGAAAATGGGGAGCTTAAAACGGCTTTATATGAGGCTACATCCACAAACACTGGAATAGCTTTGGCTTCCATAGCAAATATTTTAGGCGTAAAAACAAGGCTTTACATACCAAAAACCATTCAGAGGGCAAGCGACACCTACTTGGAGGTTCTAGGAGCCGAAGTTGTGAGGCTTCCAGTGGGCTTAACAGTCGAGGCAATAAGCCAAGTAGAAAAGGAAGCGGAAGCCGACAATGCTGCCCACCTAAACCAGTTCGAAAACGACGCAAACTTCAAAGTCCACCTAAAATACACCGCCAGAGAAATAGACAAACAACTAAGCAGCCTAAGCTTAAAGCCCACATGCATAATCGGCGGATTAGGAACATCGGGGCACATGAGCGCCATATCCCACTACTTCAAAACAAAATATGGCGACAGCGTAAAAATTGTAGGCGTCCAACCAGCCCAAAACGAGGTTATACCGGGCATTAGAAGAGTGGAAACTGGCATGAAATGGTTCCAAAACGCACAATATGACGAAATAATAGACGTGAAACAGACAGAAGCCATCGAAGGCGCAATAAAAATCGCAAGAAAAGAAGGCCTCCTAATAGGATTAAGCTCAGGAGCCGTTGTCCATGCCTTTCAGAAAGTCGCCGAAGAAAAAGGCGTATACGTGCTTGTTTTCCCCGACAGCGGATACAAATACGCCGAACAGTTTGAAAAGTATTTGGGAAGCATTTCGCTGAAAACTAGATAGGGGCTATCAAATTTAGCTGTTTCCGAAGTCCTAAAATTGACGGCTTATTAATGTAAACTTCTTAAATTTTCGGCTTAAAAACCGCCCCTTTCCCCGTAGATTCTGCGGTTTAAATAAGGGGAAAAGCTACTTATTTTCGTAGGCGGCTTTTGCTTTTCGGTAATGTTTTAAACTGCGTTCATTCTCTAGTGTGCATTAGGAAAGAGCCGAAAAGGCGCGTCCAAGTGAAGATAGCAGAACTGCCAATACCAGAGCCAGTTAAAGAAGTTCTAATCAGGTCTGGAATTGTTGAGCTTTATCCACCCCAAGAGGAGGCCATAAAAGCCGGTGCCCTTGAAGGGCGAAACCTTGTCCTAGCCAGTCCAACAGCTTCTGGAAAGACGCTGATCGCAGAACTGTGTGCCCTAAAACACATCCTAGAGGGCGACGGCAAAGTCCTTTACCTAACGCCTTTAAGGGCTTTAGCCAGTGAAAAATACGAGGAGTTCAAGAAGTATTCAGTCATCACAAAGCCAGATGGAAAACGGGTAAGCGTGGGCATATCAACAGGCGATTATGACAGTTCTGACCCTTGGCTGGAACACTACGACATCATTGTGGCTACAAACGAGAAGGTGGACTCGCTTTTAAGGCATAAAGCAAAATGGATGGACGAAATAAGCCTAGTAGTGGCTGACGAGGTGCATCTGCTAAACGAGGCGGAACGCGGACCAACCCTAGAAGTGGTTTTGGCTAGGCTCATGCAGACAAACCCAGACATCCAAATCTTGGCTTTAAGCGCCACAATAAACAACGTTCAAGAAATAGCTGAATGGCTAAAAGCCGAATACATAACAACAGAGTGGCGCCCCATAACCCTAAGGGAGGGCGTATTACTCCACAACGAAATCCAGTTCAAAGACGGAGAATCAAGAAAAATCGAAAAGGAGGTTAAAAACCCAGCCATAAACTTGGCACTGCACACAGTTAAGACCGGCGGACAAGCCCTAATCTTCGCAGCTACAAGAAAAAGCTCCGTGGCACTGGCAAAGAAAACAGCAACAAAAATCGGGGAAATCCTATCAAAACCAGTGAAAAGGGCTCTTGAACGTGAAGCAGAACGCATTCTAACGGCTGGAGAAAAAACAAGGATAAGCGAACACCTAGCAGAACTAGTCAAATGCGGAGTGGCTTTCCACCACGCTGGCTTAGGCGGAGCCCACAGAAAAATAATCGAGGACGCTTTCAGAGAAGGAAAAATAAAAGTTTTAACAGCAACGCCCACACTTGCTTTTGGCGTAAACCTTCCAGCAAGAACCGTCATAATATATGATTATAGGCGTTATGAGCCTGGTTATGGCTACTATCCAATAAGTGTCTTGGAATATAAGCAGATGAGCGGAAGAGCCGGACGCCCAAAATACGACAAAATAGGTGAAGCAGTACTAGTTGCAAGGACGGACGACGAAGCCGACTACCTAATGGAAAGTTATGTCTTGGCAAAGCCTGAACGCATATGGTCAAGACTTGCAGTGGAACGAATATTACGGGGGCATGTGCTGGCAACAATAGCCGCAGACTACGCGCACACGGAAGCCGGAATATACGAGTTTTTTGGCAAGACATTCTACGCTTATCAATATGACATAGGCGCAATAAAGAACGTCATAGCGAAAATTCTGCGCTTTCTCTATGACGAGGAGATGATTGATGTAAGTGGAACAAACATTTACGCCACAAAATTCGGCAAACGCGTCAGCGAACTCTACATAGACCCAGTTTCCGCCGTAATAATCCGAGACGCCCTCCGCCAAAAACCACCACTCCTAACGGACTTAAGCCTCCTCCACATGATTACGCATACCCCAGACATGCGACCACTGTTTAGGCCAACAACAAGCGAAATAGACAAAGTGGCGGTCTTCATGGAAGAGCACCGCGAAGAGTTCCTAACGCCGGTGCCGAGCGAGTGGGAAGACCGAATAAACTATGAAGAATTCTTGGCGGAAGTGAAAACAGCCATGGTTTTGAAGGCTTGGATAGAAGAAGCCAGCGAAGACGAAATAATAGAAAAGTTCCGCGTTCAGCCCGGCGACCTATATAGGACTGTTGAAAACGCAAAATGGCTTCTTTACGCCACCCATGAATTGGCAGTTTTATTCAATAACAAGGAGGCCCAACCCTTAACCCTAGAACTAATGGAAAGGGTGGAAAAAGGCGTCAAAAAAGAGCTCCTACCAATAGTCCGCCTCGAAGGCGTGGGCAGAGTCCGCGGACGCATACTATACAATGCAGGCTATAAAACAATAGAAGACATAAAACACGCAAAAATAGAAGAACTAATGAAACTACCACTAATAGGACCAAAACTGGCAAAAAAGATTAAAGAGCAGGTGGGCGGCTTCGTCAAAAAAGAGACGTGGGAAAAACTTGAAGAGAAAGAGGAATGGAAACAAAAAGCCCTAACAGAATATTAACAGAATACGCTTATGCCATGTTCCTTTAGATATTATTAACAGAACGCTATAGCAAATTGTCACGATCTAACATGAACTTTGATGTTTATCGGGAAGGTGAAAGGGAAAAATAAAGGAGGGTTGGTTGTTTTTTCTGTGGGATAGCTTCTTTATGGAGATGATGATTGTCGAGAGCATAAGTAATATTGGGATTAGGGCTGATTGGAATTCTGGGACTATTACTACTTCTTTGGTTGAATGTTGGTATTGGAAGTAAATGTATGTTGTGGCGCCTGACGTCCAGTTTCTCACATAAAGAGGCTCTTGACCATTTACTAAGACCCTATAGTTGTTTTGCCACAAGCCGCTGACTATAACGTTTGGAATGTCCACTCTGCAGAATCCTGTGCCAGACTCTCCAGTTACGTTGAAGCTGATTGTTTTTTGTGTAGTGTTCATTTGGAAGCCGGATATGGAAGAGTTGCTTATGACTGAAATCTCCTGTTTGGAGGGGAGTGGGCCGAACTGCACTTCAAAAGGGTTGCAAGGCCCCATAAGAGGATATGCATCTATGACGCCTCCAGCAATGGTGTAATAATTGTCGCATATTCCATCGCTTCCAGGCTCATTTTGATATAGTCCGCTTTTGACATCGGGCGAAGTGTGGCTGCTCCAAAAGTTTCCACCAACAGGCCAATCCAAAAACCATTTATTATTGATGGAGATTGGAAGATAAAATTTCACTGAATCGTTTCCAACAAAATTGTTGTGGAATATCAAGTTATCAGATGCAGAATCAACAGTGATGGAAAAACCAGAGCAGTTAATCCAGTTATTATAGATGGTGTTGTTTGAATTCTTTTGCATTCCTATACCTCTACTATTAGCGTATGAATAAATCATGGTTATATTATTGTCTGAAATCACATTGAAA
>Ga0207433_10004485_pt1 | contig 25667 bp, 20 predicted proteins | sample YelNatPaOPGAMG01_FD_187559 | JGI IMG/M metagenome (GOLD analysis project Ga0207433, IMG submission 187559) | Hot spring thermophilic microbial communities from Obsidian Pool, Yellowstone National Park, USA - OP-RAMG-01 (SPAdes) (version 3) | ecosystem: Environmental > Aquatic > Thermal springs... | reverse complement strand
CATGGCCGAATATTGGGAGTGGAAGAAACAAGAACCTCTCAAAACCCCCGCTCTCCTTTCGGTCGTCGAATGATTTATAAATCCCATGTCTCGGGAAGAAAATTTACAGCAAATTTTGGACTTGACCGTCGGAGTCTCTGGTTGATTGTTCCCGTTATCCAGAAGAATTCCCAGTTCGACATTCGGATTTTTCTTCCACCTTTGAATTTCTGCTCCCGCTAAGTGCTAGGATGAGGAAGTCTTTGAGCTGTGATCTGTCCAGGAATCAGGATCCAGACGGAGTTTTCCGGGACTTTTGAGAGCGGTCCACCAGAAATCATTTTGAAGGGAAGGCTTATCTGTGGATAAGAATATTAGCGGATTGATGGAAAAATTGGCCCAAATCGAACAGGAACTCGAAGCGGCCCTGGCCTCCGAGGTGAAGGAAAAGCAAAAAGATTTCCGATACCGGATCGATAGAAAGAAGATCCTCTTCGAGGAGGAAATGAAACGGGTCAACAAGGAAATGCGCCAGGGGGTGGTGGCCTTTCTGATCTCAACTCCGATCATGAGTCTTCTTGTCGCCCCTGTCATCTACTCCCTCTATATTCCTCTCGCTCTTCTCGATCTGTGGATCACCCTTTATCAGGCCGTGTGTTTCAGGGCCTACGGGATACCCCGTGTCCGCCGCTCGGACTTTATTGTCCTGGATCGGGGGGGATTGCCTTATCTGAACTTCATCGAGCAGTTCAATTGCAACTATTGCGGGTATGCCAATGGTCTTGTGGCTTACGCCCGCGAGGTGGCCTCCCGGACGGAGCAGTATTTTTGCCCGATCAAACATGCCCGGAAAATTCTCGGGACACACGACCGGTACCGGAACTTTTTCGATTTTGGCGATGGGGAGCGTTACCGGAAGGAGCTTGATCGTCTCCGGGAGGAGCTCAGGAAAAACGGGAAGGCGGGTTTCGAAAAATAAAGTCCGATTCATCCACTGATAAAAAGGCCCAGCTCGAATTCCATCATGAAATAGGTGGTGGGCTGGGGGCCGAGACTGCCATAGGTCGTAAGGCCCTCTCCTATTTCATTGAGCCAGAGGTCTCCAAAGGGCATGTAGGCAATTTCCGGAATGAAGGTCAGGGTCGGAACCACCTTTGTTTTGGATATGGGAATCGCTCCGTTGGCATCCGCCTCGACCTGGAGGGCGATGGTCTGTTCAAAGGTCCGGCCGACACTGATTTCGAAAAACGGATTGGCGATCGCCCCCATTCCCGTAGGGATGGTATAACCGGTGATCCCCTGGAAATAGACCCTATGGTAGCGATAGGCCCAAAGAAGCTCGGGGGTGAGGGAATTTCCCTGGCCGGGAAAGTTCTGGATCTGGGGGGTCGGCCAGAAATTGGCTTCGACTTCCATGGAGACGATGGCCGCCTCCCTCGAGACCTCCGTGCCCGTCTGGTAGGGGACGGCCCGAAGTCCCAGGGTGATTGGTCCGAATCCCGAAGGCCCCTGACCCAGGGGATAGGTCATCAAAAGAACCGGAAAATCAAGCTCGCCGCCAAACCAGGCATTGAAGGCAAAATCCATTTCCCCGGAGAGTGTCCATCCGTTGCCCCGGGACAAGTCGTCCGCATTGACTGAATGGATGTAAAAGGCATTTTCGACCCAGGATTCTTCGATATTCAGGCTCCGGACGATCCCGCGGTCCAGGTCGAGCGGCATGGAGAAGAAGGAATCCTGAGGAGGATTTGTCCCGGATCCGGCCGCCAACTGGGAAGAGTCTGCAATGGAAATGCCGGGCTGAGCAAAGAGCGTCATCCAGAGGAATCCATAGAATATGAAATATCTTCCGAAGATTTTCAGACCTTCCCTCCCGAGAAAAAGAAAACGAGAATCATTATCGATATGTAAAGAAAGATTTGCAAGAGAAATTTCAGGGAACTAAATAGATCGTTCGGAGATGGCCTGAAGATCAGGGTTTTAGCGGAACTTTCACGAAACTGTCTTGACCAAAAGCACGGATTTGTCCATAATCAAACGCGAGCCGCTAGCTCATTCGGTAGAGCATCGCCCTTTTAAGGCGAGTGTGCTGGGATCGAAGCCCAGGCGGCTCACCAGTTTTTCATCCCTCGCATTGTCCTGTGCTGTCTTTGTGATGAAACATCCCTTTCCCCCTAATACTCATGATGATCGGCCCCGACGCCTGAGTATCAGCCGGGGATTTCCGAAGAAACCCTTCTCCCGATTCACGACATATCCACGGAAGCCATGTCCGATTCATCTGCCTAATTCCGGGATGATAGATAGGTGAGACCGTCCTGTTGGGTCAGGATTCTTTGAACCCAGTCCCGCCCGGTGTATGGATTTCTTGGATCTGGTGTGTCCGTGGAGCAATCCGGGGATCCCCGGCAGCTTCCCGGTATTTGGAGGGAGACCCCGGGGAAGGGAGTGACTGTTAACGAGGGGGTTCCCGGGGGGCCGAAGGGCTCGAAGGAATGAAAGGGACGGATTTCAGAAAGGCCTCTTTGAGTTGCGGGATGAGGGATCTGACTCCGTCGGGCACGCCGGGAACGGCAAGCTTCTTTCTCCAGAATTCGAAGATCTTGGGACCATCCGGAATCCCGTCTGTGAGGCATCCGGGAGCCAGGAGCATCGCGTCAGTTCGAGGAAAAAGATGAAGATGAAGGTGGGGGACGGCCTCGCCAAAGCTCAGGATATAAACCTTCCCGACTCCGGGAAGGCCCAAAATTGTCTGAACGGCCAGGGACTGAAGCCGGGCCAGCTCCTCCCGTTCGGAGTCTTCCAAAATTCCGGCGTGTTCCACATGCCGAAGCGGGGCTATGACCAGGTAGCCGGGCAGATCGATCCCGGGCATGTGATCCAGGATGATTCTGGGGGACCTGTAGACGGTCAGAGGAGAGTCAGGATCAGAAAAACGGTCGCAGAGGCTACAGGAAGAGGTCATCGGTCCTTCGTCCTTAAGGCTTTTGAGGGGGAAATCCAGGGGACCTCGGTCCCTTGAAAATGCGTTTTTTCAATTCGGGGGGTTGCTGGGAGCCGGTCCCGCCTTTCGGCACGTTCTTTCCTGAATCCCTCATTAAAGATATGATCCTCTCGATCGGGGATCCGGGTTACTGATTTCCCGGGTCGTTTCCGCCTCGGCCGTCAATGGGTGAAGGATCGCCAGGGGAATCCCTGATCTGCATTCTGGGAGATCGGTCCAGAAAGATTTTGAGGATCTGAAATCCTCTGATGACTCTCTTGCCGCTTGCTTGTCGGGTCCTAAAGTTGTAAACCCTTCCCTGCCCTGCAGGGAGTTTACCGTACCCGGGGGAGAGAGCAAAGCCCGGAAGGTCCTCCTCTCCCGATTCCAATGGGGTCAGACCATGGACAGGAAGGGGCCCATCAAAAGGGACCGCCCCTCCATTCCGGTAGACTTTCAAAGTAGTCCCCGATGGTGCCGGTGGGGCCACCGGGAGAGATGGCCAGGCTTCCAAGGAAGAAAAAGGAAAAAAAATGAAAAATGATGCCTCCCTCCTGAAATATGCTGATCCGGAGATCGTGAAGGGTCAGATCGCCGGGTTATTGCCCCCGATGAACCCCGCTGAACAAAGATTGTCCTTGTCCGTGTACCGCCGACTGGGAAGAGGCGATGCGCCGACGAAAAAGGATCTGGTTCAGGAGACAGGGCTTTCGGAAGAGATTGTTCGCACCTTTCTTGAATCCTGGCCGGCACTGACAGAGATCGACGAAACCGGCCGGATCACAGGATTCCGCGGCCTGACCCTCCGGCCAACGGATCACCTTCTCGAGATATCCGGGCGGTCCCTCTTTACCTGGTGCGCCTGGGATCTGTTGTTTTTGCCTGGGATCCTCGTTCCGCACGAAAGGGCCGATGGTCAAACCCGTTGTCCCGTCACGAACAGACAAATCCGGGTGACCATCAACGCCTCCACCGTCGAATCTGTCCATCCCGAAACGGCCCTGGCGACCTTCCCGCTCCCTTCTCCAGACCGCCATATCAGAGAAAGTTTTTGTTGCCAGACCTATTTCCTGGCTTCAGACAATGCGGCCGGTGAATGGAAGAATGATCATCCCTCCGCCTCATTCCTGTCCCTTTCAAACGCCTGTGAGATCGGGCGGGAATTGAATCAGGGGCTTGCTTCGGCGCCGGCGGGTCAAGACTGATCCTCTCCTTGGGCCGTTTTTTCAAGGCCCTGGACTGGCTTTCGTTGACCCTCCCCCTCCCTGTTTTCCGGTCCGGCTTTTGGGCTGGACCGGACCGGAAAGCCCCGAGACACCTGGATAACTGTTCACGGCGATGAAATCCGGACGGACCCCGATCGCCGCCATCAGACGGAACTGGGAGGCTTCGAACTCCTCGACGATGTCGATATAGCGGAGCTGGGCATTGATCAGGTCCCGCAAAGAAATGATCAGCTCCAGGGCGTGAAAGAGACCGAGCTGGACCCGGATCTGGGTGGCGTCAAAGGTCAGCTTGGCCAGCCGGACGTCTTCAAGGGCGACCTCCTCCTCCTGGCGGGTTTTTCTCAGGGACTCAAAGCTGTCTGAGACCTGCCGGTGGACGATGAAGCGTTGCCGTGAAAGGCGGGCTTCCTGGAGACGGACATTTTTTCGTGCCAGGAGGATTCCGCCGGGATCGAGAAGACCTCCCGGGCCGATATTCCAGAAAGCCATGGTGATCGTCTGGTTCATTCCGACAAGACTTGTGAAGTCCGGTCCAAGCGAGCCATTCAGAATTCCTGCGGAGAGGGTCGGAAATGCCGGACCGAAGAGGACATTCTGGAAGACCTGGCGCCGCGCCTCGACCTGTTGGCGAACCCCGGCCAGGAGGGGGCGTTTCCGGTCCGCCAGGGCCAGAAGATGGCGAAGATTTTCCTGGTCGTCCAGGTAGAGCCGGGGGAAAAGGAAGGTTTCCCGGGGGGTCGGAAGGATCGGTGGACTCTCTCCCAGAAGCTGGGCCAGACGGAATGAAAGACGATAGGCCCTGTTTTCCTCCTGCACCATGAACCGCGTGTTTCTCGCCACTTCGTGGGCTGCCCTTAATATTCCCACCACGCTTGCCCCCCCAAGCTCCACAAGCCGCCGCTCTTCATCCAGGATCTTGCGGGAGATCTGGACGGCTTCCCTGTAGACCGCGATCTTGGAATAGGCGCCTGAGGTCCTGAAGTAAAGGGAGGCCCCTTGGGCCATTTTCTGGTTTTCGGTCTCGGAGAGAAAGGATCGGGCGCTGTCGAGATTCGTGTTGGCGACCAGGGTCTGGAAAGAGGAGGAGAGGGGATTGACCGACAGGAAGAGTCCATGGCTCAGCTGGGAGCTCTGCTTCGTGATATTCGCGAACTGTCCGGTCGATCGTTGAACCTCCCCGGAATAAACCATGGTCCCCCCCCCGATGGCGATGGAGGGAAAAAAGGTTTCGATGGCCGTGATTCTTTGGGCATACCGGACCGACACCTGCCGTTTCGAAATGATAATCGACGGAGAGGCTCCCAGGGTCTTCATGAGGACCTGGGAGAGGGAGAGGGGCTGGACCTCGTATCGGGGGTTGGGAAAGGGGGGAAGCTCGGGAATCACGGGGAGGGGACTCCGGTTTTCCTTCGGTTGGGGTGTTTCGGAGGCCACGGAATCCCAGCCGACGGGGAGAAGACAGAGGAGACCCAAAAAGACCGCCCACCGTTTCATGGATGTTCCATTCTCGGGTGAACCTCATCACCCTCCATGACCTCATGTTTGCCCCGGGTGACCACCCGGTCGGTCGGTGAAAGCCCTTCCATGACCTGGACCCGGACCCCGTCATCCTCTCCAAGCATGACTGGACGGATCATGATCCGGTTCGCCGAACTCACGACATAGACCACGGGATGCTTGTCCTGGGAGACGATCGCCCGGTCCGGGATCGTCAGGACATGGGGCAGTGTCCTGAGAAGCATGCCAACCGAGACGAACATGCCGGGCTTAAGGATGTGGGCCGGGTTGTCGAAGACCGCCTGTATGGGCATGGTCTTGCTGATGCGGTTTAAGGACCCGCTGATCAGGGAGATCGTTCCCGTCATTGTGACATGGGGCTCCACGAGCTGTATGGTGGCCGGGGCTCCCGGCCTGATCATGTTCACATACGGCTGGGGAAGATCGACCGCGACCCGCACAAGATCGGTATTTTCGATCCGGAACAGGGGCGTCGAATGCTGGCCTCCCGACCCGGCAGCGCGGGTCAGGTCTCCGGTATTGATGAACCGGCGCGTGATGGTCCCCGTAAAAGGGGCCCGTATGACCGTCAGCTGGAGAACCTTGGCCAACTGGTGAAGTTCGGCCAGGGACTCAAGGTAGAGGGCCTTGGCCTGGTCGACCTCTCCCTGGGAGACCACATCGGGGGACTCGAGAATGGACCTCTGGTAGCGTTTCAAAACCACGAGTTTCAGCTGGAAGCTCGCCAGGGCCTTGAGAAAGCGGTTCGAAAGGTCGGGAACATGAATGGTGGCCAGGATATCCCCTTTCCGGACCTTTGAGCCGATGTCGACGGGAACATCCCCGACAAAGCCGGTGACCCAGGAAAAGAGGTCGGCCTCCTCGAAGGGAAGCACCATCCCGGGGGTTTTGATGTAGATGGGAAAATCCCGGAAGACGGGCGTGGTAACGGAGACTTCCTGAAGGGGGCGGACCGGGCCCCGGGAGGTTTTTCCCGAGTTCTGGCATCCGCCCAGGATCACGCCCAGGAGGAGAAAAAGCAGGACTGACGGAACAGGACGGAGACTTGCCATTTAGCCTCCTTCCCGGACGGGACCCGGCACCCGGGCCAGGACGGGACCCATCAAAAGGGGAGTCAGCAGAAGCGTGATCGGCGTGGAAAGAAGAAGACCTCCGATGATGGCCCGGGACATGGGAACGGAGTTCTCCGATCCGGTTCCCCAGACGAAGGAGATGGGGATCATGGCGAAGATGGTGACGATCGTGGTTATGAGAACGGGGCGGACCCGCTCCCGGGATCCGGCCCGGAGTGCCTGGGCCACAGAGGCCCCCTCTCTCCGGTGCTCGAGAATCCGGTTGACCAGAATGATGCTGTTGCTTGTAACAATGCCGATCGACATCAGGATTCCCATGATGGAGATAAGATTTAAGGAGGACCCCGTTTCTTTCAGGAAAAAGAGGCTTCCGGCAATTCCCAGGGGAATGGTGCCCAGGACGACAAGAGGTGCCAGAAAACTCCGGTAAAAGAGGAGGAGGAGAAGGTAAAGAAAGAACACCGCCATGAGAATGCCCTCGTAAAACTGGTCGAAGGATTGCCGGATATAGTGGGTCATTCCGACAAACCGGATTCCGACATTCTTCGGAGGGGAGAGGGAGGCGAGGTTTTTCCCGATGATCTTCGAGACCTTGATCGATTTTCCCGGGACCGGGAAGACAAGAATGTTGACGGCCCGGTCCAGGGCGTCATGCGAGAGGGCTTCCGGAAGTTCGGAATGGGTGACGCCGGCGACCTCCTGGAGGGAGGCAATGTGGCCCTTGCGGTCTTTTGCCGCCGGAAGCTCCTTGAGGTCATGAATCGTCCGGAGAAGGGACGGATTGATGAAGACCGAAAGATAGTAGGCAAACCCTGTCTGGGGGTTGATCCACAGAATCGGACGGATCTGGTTGTTTCCGTTCAGGCTGACCAGGAGGTTCCTGGCCACGTGGTCGGAGGTGGACCCCAGACTTTTGATAAGGGCCCTGTCAGGAGAGACCTCAAGGGTCGGATAGCGCTCCCTCTGGAACACATTGGTCGACAAAACCCCGGAAAGTCCAAGAATCCGGTGGGAAAGCTGCTTGGCAAAAAGCATGTCCTCCCGGTAGTCGTCTCCGTGGACCTCGACGGTGATCGGGCTCATGGCTCCCCGGCTCAGGAGATCTTCGACGATCCCGGATTCCTTGTATATGAAAATGATGTTAGGGAAGCTCCGGTCCAGCGTCTTCTTGACACGCTGGATCGCGGTCTTCAGGGAGTAGGGGCGACGGTTCCTCTCCCTGAGGGCGACATCAAGGATGGCGGTGTCGGTTCCCGAGTTCATGTTGAAGAGGGCACTCCATCCGGCCTTGATCCCGATATTTCCGATCATTGACCGGACTCCTGGACCGAGGGTTGAGCGGATGGAGGATTCGATGTCGGCCATTCGGTCCCGGGCGTTTTTGAGCCGGAGCCCGCTGGGAAAATGGATGAAAATCCTGAACTGGCCCGTATCGATCGACGGATAGAGATTGACGGGAACATCATGGGAGAGTCCCATCACCAAAAACCAGACAAGGAGGATGGTCGAAAAGGAGCGCACGGGATGTCCCAGGACCTTTTCCAGGATTTTCTCGTACTGACCCAGCATCCGGATCTGAAAAGAGGCGGGGCGACTGGAGAGACCCAGTGTCGCCGGGGAGGCGGGCGATGGAGGGCGTCTTCCCAGGGCGTAGACGATCCAGGGCAGAACGGTCAAGGAGAGGAGGAGGGAGACCAGGTTCGCCCCGATCAGGGCGATGACGAACTGGACGAAGAGGTAATGAACCAGCCCGTGAAGGAAGAATATGGGGAGAAAGACGATGGACATCGCTCCGGTGGCCAGGGCACTGGGAGGGGCGACAGGAATCATGGCCGGAAGGAGGGCCAGGGGACCCCGGGTCATGTCGTCGCCCTTGTGGGCGTCAAAGCTTTCGAGCATCAGGACGAGGTGGTCGATCATCGGACCGATGGCCACGGCGATCCCCCCCAGGGTCATGATGTTTAAGGTGCTTCCTGTGGCCCGCAACAGGATGATGACCCCGAGGATGGAGAGGGGGACCATGATGACTCCGATGGTGGCCTGCCGGATGTCCCCGAGAACGATCCAGAGAACGACAAAGGCTGCCAGGAGTCCGAAGAGGCCTTCGTAGATCACGGAGGAGATGGACTCCCGGATATAGAGGGTCTGGTCGAAAAGAAGCTGGATATGGAGATCCTTGGGAACATTCCTGAGTTTTTTGATCTTGTCCCGGATTTCGTCGATGACTGTCAGGGCACTGTATCCCCCTTCCCGGTAAACCGGCATGACGACCTGGGGGATTCCGTTGGCGAGAACAAGGTTTTCCTGGGGGGCGAATCCATCATTGACCGAGGCCAGGTCCCTGACGAAGACAGAGGCTCCCCTCACGGTCGCGACCGGAATGTTCCTTATATCCTCAAGGGAGCCGGGTTGGTCAAACTTTGTGTAGTAGTTGAGGGGGCCCAGACGTATGTTGCCCGTGGGAACCAGCAATGATTCGCGGTAGATGGCGTTGACTACATCGAGGGGAGCGAGCTGGACAGTCTGGAGCTTGAAGGGATTGAGCTCGATGTTGAACTGCCGGATCTTTCCTCCAAAGATGGGTGGGGCAGAGACCCCCCTCAACCCTCCGAGCTGGGGACGGATGACGTTGGTGGCGAGATCGTACAGGTGTGCCTGGTCCAGCGTTGCCGAGGAAATCAGAAGGTGGCAGAGGGGGACGTTGGAAAAGCTGTAGGAGATGACCATCGGAGGATTGGTTCCGGGAGGCAGGCTTCCCAGTGTCGAAAGGGAGAGTTCGGAGATCATGGAGACGGCATGGTCTTCGGTGATGGTGCTGTGAAAGATGATCTTGATGAGGCTCATGCCGTTCAATGATCGCGATTCGATCCGGTCGACCTCCCGGGCCATCGTGAATTGCCGCTCGAGAATGTCGGTGATGTTTCGCTCGACTTCGGTGGCATCCATCCCGGGATAAAAGGTCGCGATCATGACCACGGGGATGGGAATATGGGGAAAGATGTCCCGGGGAATGCTCCGGAAGGAGACCGTCCCCCAGACCAGAAGGACGATCACGAGGGCATAGACCGGATAGGGATTTTTCAGATTGGCCGAAAGAAGGCGGACAAAGAGGGAGGATCGGGATTGGGTCATGGGATCTAGTGTCTGGTCTTGCACGATTTCTCCAAAGGAGATTCGGAGCCGGTTCTCAGGAAGAGTTTATTAAAATCTGAAGAATTTTGACAGAAGATCATAAGGGAACTATTTCCCATGGCTTCAAGAAGGGTCGGCTTTTGATTGATCGGGAAAGAGCCCGGCAGACAGCCTTTCCGCATGTTTTTGAAATCGGGTGTATAGTTTTAAAAATAGAAAATTTCAGGACCTTTTTCAGCCCCGCGAAGACTCCGTCCCACGGTGGGAACGGATCTGTTCCGGCCTGTCTCTGCAAAATACAGGAGGTCATTCATGAAAATATATCGGTTCTTGTTTCTGGCGGTTCTGGCTTTCCTCGTCCTGCTATCGCCCCGGATCATTCTGGCGGCTGATGACTCAAACGGAGGGGAGATGTACGACAATGGGTCCATGAACGGAAACGCTCAGAAGGCCCCACCCTCTCAAAATCCCCCTCCCTCCTCTCCGGCCGGCTCATCCCAGAGCCCCTCGTCCGACAAGAGCCAAGGGGGATCGGGAACTCCTCCCTCGGGCGGGGGGGATTCCTCCACCCATTCCGGGGATACGGATGACGGGGGGTACGGGGGGTCCGGATACTGACAAGGGGCGGGGAGGCCCGGAGATGGCGAAAATGAACCCAGGGGAAAAGACGGCACGGGGAGGGTATGAGGGTTCTCCCCTGTCTGATAAGGGCAGGGCTCTCCCTTGAAAGAAGGACCCGTCGGTCGGCTTTCACGGAGACGGAGCCGATGGCCGTTTGTCCTGACGGTTATGATTCTGGGCGGGATTCTTATGTTTGTCGCCTGGCCGGTCCAGAAAATTTTTCTGGGAGGGACTCCATTTTCCTCCTCCCGCAAGGACGAAGGTATTCCCCCCGGAGGAACGGTCGGCTTTCTCAGGGTGGAAGAGGGATACGCGATCTTTGCCTCCCGGGAGAGGAGATTTCTCGATCTCTGGGAGAAGACGGTGGCCGATCCCCTGGGCCTTCCGAAAGCCAGGGAGATGCTTCGGATCGGGCAGATCGTGACCCTGATGCCCAATACCTCCGTTCTCTCTGTCGATCCGTCACGGGGCTCCCTCAAGATTCTCTCGGGGGCGAAGTTCGGACAGGTCCTGTACGTCTCGATGGAGCATGTCCGGTTCGTGACCTTGCACAAATAAATCCGAAATTTTTCCGGCGAAGAGGGAGCCGCCAGGGCTCTCATCAGAGAGGCTGGCCTCCGGGGATTACGGATTTCCCGGCGGGGACGGAGGGGTCTTTTTCTGGAATTCCCTGATCCAGTCCAGGGGGAAGGGAAAGACGATCGTGGAGGTTTTGTCTCCGGCAATCTGGCTCAGGGTCTGGAGGTAGCGAAGCTGCATCGCCTCAGGAATTGCCGAGAGGACCTGGGCGGCTTCAAGAAATTTTCCCGAGGCCTGGAGTTCTCCGTCCGCATAGATGACCTTGGCCCTCCGCTCCCTTTCAGCCTCTGCCTGTCTTGCAATGGCCCGGATCATGCTTTCATCGAGATCGACGCGCTTGATCTCGACATTGCTCACCTTGATGCCCCAGGCGTCTGTGTGTTCGTCAAGGATGGTCTGGATGTCGGCATTGAGCTGGTTTCTGGCGGACAGCATTTCATCGAGATCGTGCTGGCCCAGGACCGAGCGAAGGGTCGTCTGGGAGAGCTGGTTGATGGCCAGAAGATAGTCCTCCACGGCGATGATCGCAAGTTTCGGGTCGATGACCCGGAAATAGACAACCGCACTGACCTTCACGGAGACATTGTCCTTCGAAATCACATCCTGGCTGGGGACATCCATGACCACGGTCCGGAGGCCGACCCTGACCATCTGCTGGATAAGGGGAAGCAGCAGGACAAGGCCCGGTCCCTTGACTTTCCAGAAGCGTCCGAGGACGAAGACCACTCCCCGGTCGTATTCCCGGAGAATCCGGACGGACCTGCTGAGAAGATAGGCGGCCAGCGCCACCACAAAAATCGTCGGGACAAAGGTGATCATGGAGCCTCCTCGGACGCGGGCCGGACCTTCAGGGTCAGGCCGATCATTCCTTCGATAACGACCTGCTCTCCTTCTTTCACGGGAACAGGAGATGTGGCCCACCAGATTTCGCTGTGCAGTCTGACCCGCCCTTTTTTCTGGAAGCTGTCGAGGGCCGTCCCCCTCTCTCCCTTCGTCCCCTCGAATCCTGTCAGCACCGGCCGCATCCGGGCCTTCAAGGCCAGGCGGATGACGCCCAGGAAAAATCCCGAGACAAGGAGCGTAAGGAGAAGGATCAGGGGAAGATAGGAGGAGGCGGGGGTCGCGACCTCTCCCCCGGGAGCCCGGAAAAAGAAAAGGGAGCCCAGGAAAAAGGAGACGATCCCGGCCACCGCGAGACCCCCGAATGCCCCCACCAGGACCTCCGCGACCATCAGCGAGATTCCGAGAAGGAGAAGGAGCAGGCCGGTCAGATTGACGGGAAGGATCGTAAAGGCGTAAAAGGCCAGAATGATCGCCATGAGTCCCGTGATTCCGGGAAGGACGAATCCCGGATGGGAAAACTCGAAGGCCAAGCCGACGACTCCCAGAAGGAAGAGGAGGTAGGCCAGCTCCGGCCGGGACAGGATCTCGAGGAGCCGGTCCTTCCATTGGGGCCGGACCATCCTCAGGGAGGCCGGCTCGATACTGAGAAGGATCTTCTGGCCATGGATGGTGAGGGTGCGTCCGTCGATCTGCTCGAGGAGGGTGGGGATATCCGGGGAAATCAGGTCGATGACGTGCTGGTCAAGGGCCTGCCGGGCAGAAAGGTTCGCGGCCGAAAGGACTGCTTTTTCCGCCCATGCCGCATTCCGTCCGTTCAGTTCGGCCAGACTCCGGATGTAAGCCACGGCATCGTTTACGATCTTCCTCTCCTCCGTATCGGATGGAGAGGAGGGTTTCGATCCCTTGCCCGTCCTGGCTGGTTCCGGTAAAAGGGGGAGGGAGCCCCCGACAGGGATGGGAGTGGCCGATCCGACATTGGTGCCGGGGGACATGGCCGCCAGAGGGCAGGCATAGAGAATGTAGGTCCCCGCACTTGCGGCCCTGGCTCCTCCTGGTGCCACATATCCCACGACCGGGACCGGTGAGGCAAGGATGTCCTTGATGATCGACCGCATGGATCCCGAAAGTCCTCCCGGAGTATCGATCCTGAGAATGATCAGCGACGGATGACGTTCCTTCGCCTGCTCAAACCAACGGTGAAGGTAGGAGGCCATCGGTGGGGTGACGGCTCCGGAAAGGGGAAGCACCCAGACTCTGTGGACGACCTTTGGGGTCTGGGCCAGAATTGGGGGAACGGGAGATGAAAGGGCCACTCCCCAGAAGATCAAGAACGGGAGGCAAACGGCAAACCGGCGAGCCATCGCAAGGACCTTTCCCCTGTGGTCACAATATATCGGGAAGCATTTTCTTCTCATAAAGTATAACACGACAGAGATTTGGGAAAGATTCAGGGACGGGAAGAAAAAGGTCTCCTTTTGAATTCAGGGAACCGTCCCGGGAAGGGAGGAAAATGGGCCTCAAGGGGAATTCTGGGAGCTCCCCCTGAGGGAAGGTCGTCACTGTATTGGAGGATTGCCAGCCAGGAGGGAGGAAGTCTGGGTCCCGGCCGATTTTTCGGCCGCCTTGAGGGTCTCCAGGACTGATCGGGTGGCCTTCTCGTCGGGCATGGGGGTGCGGGTATAGGCGAAGGGGTAACGGGCGGCCTGGAAGAGGTCGAACATGAGTCCCAGGGCCATGCCGTCTCCAAAGACCAGATTGGCTGTGCCGAGGTAGGGCCCCCCGCCGCATGCCGGGTCGAAGCTTCGCGTCAGGTCAAACCACCGGTTGCAGTCGGGATAAAGTTTTTTTCCGCTTGTGGGCTCCTGAAAGCCACGGACCGCCATGTGAACGGTCTGAACCGTGAAAACAGTCAGATGGAGATCGGTCCCGGAAGCCTCGGGCTTGAGAAGGGCCCGGATGGTATAGTCGGGATGGTCCTTCTGGATTTTTTCCAGGATGGCCTTGGTTTTTTCTGCCGGAAGAGAAACATGGGTCCGGGTTACGGCTTCGCCGGGTACGGTGGGGGCAACCGCACATCCCGCCAGGGGAAGGAGCAGAAGAGAAATGACACTTGCCAGGAATCCGGGGACCAAAAATGCTGCAAGGGATGACTGCCGCATGATTCCTCCAATTCATTGCGATCATTCCAAAGAAATGTTCCTATTATTGATGAGATCGACAGGAAATCACAAGTATTTTTTCCCGCTCTTCCGATCCTGATTGCGATCGCCTTCCGAATTGGGCATGATAAACCTTCTAGAGTGCAAAGATTGACTGCAGGACAAGGAGGAAAAATGGAGCATCCAGGTGAAAAACACACGGGGGAGCTGTCACGTATCCTCTCTGAGTGGGACAATCCCCAGCAGGCCGTTCTCCCCATGTTCCATTATTTCATGGAGCGTGACAAATATATCAGTCCGGAGGCTCTGGAGCACATCGGTCGTCTGACGGGGATCTCCCAGTCGGACCTTCTGGGCATCGGAACCTTCTACCAGTATTTTTCCTTCCACAAGGAAGGCCGCCACACTGTCCGTGTCTGTCTCGCCACGCCCTGCGTTTTCTGCGGCGGAAAGGGTCTCCTCGAGACCCTCCAGAAAGAGCTGGGGGTGGCTCTCGACGAAACGACGAAGGACGGGGTCTTTACCCTCAAGCCCGCCCAGTGCTTCGGCCAGTGTGTCGATGCCCCCTCTCTCCAGATTGATGCCGATGTCTACCCGAAGGTCACTCCGGAGGCCATTCCCGACATCTTGTCCCGGTATCGACACGGTCAGGTCAAGCCCCAGGAGGCCGTTCCCTTCGGGCCTCCGCTGGCCAATGCCCCCGTTGTCTTTACCGGTCTTTCGGAAAGCGAGACCCTCTGGATCAGCCGATACGAGGCCAAGGGAGGGTACCGGGCCCTTCGGGAGATCCTTTCTGCCCAAGACCCCGACCGGGTCATCAGGGAGATCGAGGTCTCGGGGCTTGCCGGCCGGGGGGGAGGAGCCTTCGCCACCTCCAAGAAACTCCAGGCGGTCCGAAAAAATCCCAAACCCCATTACATCGTGGCCAACGCCGACGAGGGAGAGCCCGGGACCTTCAAGGACCGCTACATCATGGAGCGCGATCCCCACGCCTTTCTCGAAGGGATGATCCTGGCCGGATACGCCATCGACGCGGATGCTGGCTACATCTATCTCCGGGAAGAGTACCCCCACTCCTATGCCATTCTCCAGAAGTCCCTGGCGGAGGCAAGAGCCAAGGGCTATCTCGGGCCAAACATCCAGAATTCGGGGTGGAGCTTCGACATCCGTGTCTATCTCGGCGCCGGAGCCTACATCTGCGGCGAGGACTCCTCCCTTCTCAATAGCCTGGAGGGAAAGCGGGGCCTCCCCCGGAACAAGCCCCCCCGGCTGAGCGATATCGGCCTCTGGAAGGCCCCCACCGATGTCCAGAATGTGGAGACACTGGCTGCCATTCCCCGGATTCTTTGCCTGGGCGGAGCCTGGTACCGGTCCCTGGGAGACGAGAAATCGGCGGGTACGAAGCTCTTCTGTCTGTCGGGCCATATCCGCCGTCCGGGACTTTACGAGGTTCCTCTCGGCATGACCCTCCGCCATGTCATCGAGGATCTGGGCGGAGGGATTCCGGGAGGGAGGAGCCTCAAGGCCGTTCTTCCGGCGGGATCGGCCGGCTCCATGCTCTACCCGCCCCAGCTCGACCTCAATCTCGACTATCCCTCCGTCGCCCAGGCCGGCTCCCTTCTGGGGGCGGCCTCCCTGATCGTCATGGACGATTCGGTCTGCATGGTGGATCTTGCCTACTGGATGTCGGGATTCTTCCACCACGAATCCTGCGGCCAGTGCACCCCCTGCCGGGACGGAACGGAAGATATCCACGAAGTCCTGCAGAAGATCGTCATGGGCGAGGGAGAGCCCTCCCATCTCGACTTCATCAAGAGTCTGGGGGATTACATGAAATCGGCCTCGATCTGTGGCCTGGGGACGACGGCGCCCAATGTGCCGGTCAGTTCGATCCAGCATTTCGAGGAGGAGTGGCGGGAGCATATCCAGGACAAAAGGTGCCGGGCGGGTGTCTGCCCCATGGTCCGGCGCAAGATCGCCGACTTTCCCATCCGGAGATCGCGGGGGCTGGTGGCGGAGCTTCCCCAGTTCCTGCCGGAGGGGCCCTGAAAGGGGGAAGGCTCTTTTTAATACCTCACCGGGTCACTCCTTTGACCTCCGGGAAGAAATGAAAAAGGGGCCAGAACCTTTTCCGGTTCGGCCCCTTTTTTGTTGTGGCTCTTTTCCGAGCGTCAGTGATCCGAATTCTGGCTGTTTTCCGCCAGCTTGTCGAGGGGGTTTTCGTTCATCAGGAAGGCGGTGTTGTCGGAGCTGACCGTATAGATCATCTCGTTCGATCCCATGACGTAATCGAGGGTTCCGTTCGATCCGCTTCCCAGGGAACCACCAGTTGCCTGCAGGATGAAGGGATAGGAGGAGGACCCGGAGATCAGCGCTCCCATTGACAGAGTTCCTGAGAGGGAAACGGAGGAGGAGGTGTTGAAATCGTCCTCCCCGCTCCCACCGTTTGAGATTGTGAGATAGGGGGCGGTGGAGTTCACGGTGGCGCAGAGATTGTAAGTAAAGCCTCCGACGATCGGGCCCAGACCATGCATCCGGAATCCGATCTGGCCGGATGGGCAACTTGTTCCGTCCTCGGAGGTTCCTGTGATCCCGGTCCAGGAGGGCGTGGCTCCCTGCGGGACCAGGACGGCATCAAACTTGACGAAGTTCCCGGCCCCGTCCTGACCGCCGCTCCGGAGGCTAAAGCCCTCTCCTGTGGTTCCGGCGAGAAAGCCCGAGGGAAGAAGGCCCACCTTTCCCGAAAAGCTGTCCGTGGATCCACCAGTGGTGAGGGAGAGGGTCAGATAGTTTCCGTAGATCTGTCCGGTCAGATTGCCGTCCGAGGAGGAGATGGCGCCGTTTCCGGAGACCGTCACCTGCGTGTCGTCAAAGGGTGAGGGAGGTGAAGCGGTCCCTGAATTTGCTGGATTGTTTATGGAGATCCCGGTGTCGGCCAGAAGTCCCTGGAGGTGGTAGTTGCCGGCGGGAACGATCGGTTGGGTGTTTTCCACCACATCCCCCATGTCAAGCTCGGGAGCCCAGACCTGTGAGGCCGAAATGGCCTGGAGGAGGTTCTGGATCTTGGAATTGCAGGAAGATCCCAGGGTGGTCGAGACATTGGAGAGGGTGGCGGTGGAGGACGAGGAGGAGACCGCACTGGTGTTCGAAACCATGGCCTTGGCCATCTCGAAGGTGTCGGAGTCCCCCGAGGGAAGCGGACAATTGGCGTCGACGACGGCCATGATCCCGGCCGCGGCGGCTACGATGTCGCTCCGGTGATTTGAAAGAAGGGTGGCGTAGGCGGTGGGGGTGAGCGTGGAGAGCTGGTTGGTCGCTGCCAGAATGGCAAGGGCTGCCGTGGTGACCTGGCTTATGGCGAGGTTGGGGAGGCTGGTGGTGGAGAGTGTGGAGAGGGAGGCCAGGGTACTGGCGGGACCCAGATAGCTCGACAGAAGGGTCGTGCCGGTCTGGGCATTGGCAAAGACGGGAGCTTGGGTATTCGGGAAGGAGATATTGAGGGTGAAGCTTCCTTGGCTATCGGCTGTGGTGGTCCCCAGCACCTGGGCATTGGGCTGGTTTTCGGGGGCGTTTAAGGTGATGACGATGGTGGCGTTTGAAAGGGGGGCGTCGATCGCCTGTCCGGTTATGGCGGTGGCGCCTCCGCCCCCGCTTGAACCCCCTCCGCAGGAGGTGATCAGAAGAAGCGCGGAAAGAGTCGCGGCCGAAAGAAGGGTGGATCTCCGCTTCATGGCTCTCTGGAGTCGGGAAGGAAGGATAAAATGCATCGGGATCTCCTTGATTCGTGTGTCTTATCCAGGGCCATCCCCCGGGATGGCCGGTTAACCGGGAGGATATTACCAGATAAAACCTGAAATAATTGTTAAGATCATCAAAAAATATGTGATTTCTGTCACGGAGGTGATGTATTTCTCCGGGGAATTTTTCGTGTTGGAGCCAAACTGGAGTATGATGGAGGGACGTTCGACGGGGACCAGGAGGCTTCTCCGGTCCGGGGGACCGTCGAGGATGCGGCCGGTTGCCGGATTGAGGTTCTTCTTTTGAATTGCTGGGACAGGTGTGGACAGAGCCTCTTGCATCACTAGTCTTGCTGCGGATCTTGGAACTCTTCTCCGGCTTCTTCGGGAGGCCGGAAAAAAAGTCCTTTCTGTGTACAGGGAGGATTTCACGGTTGTCCTGAAATCGGACGACTCGCCACTGACCCTTGCCGACAGCGAATCCCACGACATGCTCGTGAAGACCCTTCCCGAGATCCTTCCGGTCCCTGTCCTTTCGGAGGAAGGGAGGGAGATCCCTTTCCATGAAAGGAAATCCTGGAGTGTGTTCTGGTCGATCGATCCCCTCGACGGGACACGGGAGTTCGTCCGGAGGTCGGGAGACTTTTGCATCAGTGTGGCACTGGTGGCAGACAGGGTCCCGGTTTTCGGTCTGATCTATATTCCCGTTGAGGACCGGATCTATTTCGGCGGAAAAGGGTTCGGAAGTTACCGTCTTGCGGGATCGAAAATCGACGAGACCCCTGGAAAGGAAAGGGAGGCTGTTCTTTCAGTCTGCGATCGCCTCGTTCCCGAAGGGGAGAGGGCGGAGAAGGAGCGGCGGCCCTGGGTTTTGCTGGGGAGTGCATCCCACCATTCCGAGATTACGCCGGGACTCAGGGTAGCGCTCTCAAAAAAGGAGCATTTCCAGATCCTCTCGGTCGGAAGCGCCATAAAGTTCTGCCGGATCGCCGAGGGCCAGGCCGACTTTTATCCCCGCTACGGAACCACGATGGAATGGGATACGGCGGCGGGGCAGGCTATTGTCGAAGGCGTCGGAGGAGACGTCGTCGAAATCCCCACAGGCCGGCCTCTCCTTTATAACAAACCGGAGCTCGAGAATCCCGATTTCTATTGTTTTGGTCCCCGATTCAGACAGCGGTTCCCGGAAATTCTCGAGGGGGAGGGATCCGGGCCGAAAGGGGGTTGAAAAGTGGCGGGAAAGAGCAAGGGAAGGTGGTGCCGAAGGCGGGACTCGAACCCGCACGACCTTGCGATCACTAGACCCTGAACCTAGCGTGTCTACCATTCCACCACTTCGGCACGAAGAGGTACATCAGGAAAACTAAACCATTCTACTGATTTTCTCTGTCGGTGCCAAGGGATTTTTCAAGACCGGGAGGAAGGCCAAGGGCCCCGGGACGTGTGACAGGACCCCCCATGGTCCGGGGCCCCGGGATTGCCCCCGCGAGGGAACCCCGGGAACAATCATTCAAGGAGGAATCGGAACGATGTCGGACCAGCACATGGAAGAGAAAACACGGATGGAATCGGACAGTATGGGGACCATCCCCGTCCCGGCAGAGAGATACTGGGGGGCCCAGACCGCCCGCTCCCTCATCTATTTTGCCATTGGGGACGACCGCATGCCGGTTCCTGTCATCCGGGCCTTCGGCGTCCTGAAGAAAGCCTGCGCGCTTGCCAACCAGGACCTGGGACTTATGCCGAAAGAGAAGGCGGACCTTGTCGTCCGGGCGGCCCAGGAGGTGATCGAGGGCCGGTTCGACGGCGAGTTTCCCTTAAGGATCTGGCAGACGGGTTCCGGGACCCAGACCAACATGAATGCCAATGAAGTGATTGCGAACCGGGCCATCGAACTTGCCGGAGGAGAACGGGGGTCGAAGAAACCGGTGCATCCCAACGACGATGTGAACCGGAGCCAGTCTTCCAACGACACCTTCCCGACGGCCATGCATGTGGCCGCTGCCCTCGAGATTACAGGCAAGCTTCTTCCCGCTCTTGCCTTCCTGAGAAAGGCCCTCGATTCCAAGTCCCGGGAGTTTTCCGATATCGTCAAGATCGGCCGCACCCATCTGATGGACGCTGTCCCCCTGACCCTTGGCCAGGAGTTTTCAGGGTATGTGGCTCAGCTCGACATGGCCCGCCGCTCCATCGAATCCACCCTTCCGGGCCTTTATGAACTGGCGATCGGGGGAACGGCTGTCGGGACCGGTCTTAACGCCCATCCCAGGTTTGGGGAAACGGTCGCCGGCCATATTGCCACCCTGACGGGCCAGCCCTTCGTCTCGGCTCCAAACAAGTTTGCCGCGTTGGCCTCCCACGATGCTGTTGTCATGGCCAGCGGAGCCATCCGGACCCTGGCCACCACGCTCATGAAGATTGCCAACGATATCCGTTGGCTGGCTTCCGGTCCCCGGTGCGGTCTGGGAGAGCTCTCCCTTCCGGAAAACGAGCCCGGAAGTTCGATCATGCCGGGAAAGGTCAATCCCACCCAGTGCGAGGCCATGACCATGATCTGCGTCCAGGTCATGGGAAATGACGCGTCCATCGCGATCGCCGGATCCCAGGGGAATTTTGAGCTCAATGTCTTCAAGCCGGTCATGATTCACAACCTTTTGGGATCGGTCACCCTGCTCTCCGACGGGATGCGTTCCTTTACAACCCATATGGTCGAGGGGATCGTTCCCAACCGGGAGCGGATCGCCTCCCTGGTCTCCGAATCTCTGATGCTGGTAACGGCTCTCTCTCCCCATATCGGGTACGACAAGGCGGCCAAGATTGCCCATGTTGCCCACAAGGAGCACAAAACTCTCAAGGAAGCCGGGGTGGCCCTGGGGTATGTGACGGAAGAGGACTTCGAGCGCTGGGTGAGGCCTGGGGAGATGACGGGACCCTCAGCCTGAGGGGAGAGAGGGTTTCCCCTCTCTCCTGCCTGGCCGGGACAATGCGGGTTATTCCCAGATTATGGCTGGGACTTTTAGCCGTTCAACGGGCTTTCCTCCGACAAGATGCTCCGATATGATGGCAGGAACATCCTCGGGCTTGACCCCTCCATACATGATGCCGTCGGGGTAGACAATGATGTTGGGGCCTGTATCGCAGGGGCCCAGACATCCTGTGTTGGTCACGGCGAATCTTCGTGAAAGTCCGCCCTGCTCGAGCTGCATGGCCATAGCCTGATAGACCTCCATGGCCCCCCTCTGGGCGCAGGATCCCCTGGGGTGTCCTGGAGGACGCGACTGGACACAGATAAAGACGTGTTTCTCGGGTTTGGGCATTCAGATTCTCCTTGGGGATGAATTGCGTTCTTATTGGTGTGAAGCCAAACAGTTCCGGCATTGAAAGAATTCATGCGGCAGAATTATCGTAACTGATGCCGGCCTTTCAACACAAGCAGGTCTCCAATGGACATCCGTGGACTCGATCCTTCCGATGCCCGGCGGATTCTTGAGGAAGAGGGCGAAAACCTGCTTCCTCAGGAACGCTCACAACCGTTTTTCCGAAAGATTCTTTCCCTCCTTTCAGAGCCCATGCTTTTTCTTCTCCTTGGTGGAGGCCTTCTCTACTTTTTACTGGGGGATCGCTCCGAAGGGGTGATCCTTCTCTCCTTCGTCATTGTTGTCCTGGCGATGACCTATTTTCAAAAACGGAAAACCGAACAGGCCCTGACGGCCCTCGCGCAGGTTGCGGCTCCCCGGACGACAGTTATCCGTGGAGGGGTGAGGATGATCATCCCTGTGCGGCAGGTGGTTCGAGGAGACCTGGTGGTCCTGTCTGAGGGAGACCGGGTTCCGGCCGACCTCCGGCTTCTCGAGGGACGCCTTCAGGCCGACGAATCCATTCTCACGGGAGAATCCCTTCCGGTCCTCAAGCTTCCTGGGTCGGACAACCTGCCCTTCGGAGGGCCGGGGGATGCAGCAAGCCCGTTCGTATTTGCCGGAACGATGGTGACCTGGGGAAGCGGAATGGCCCTCGTCCAGGCTACGGGAGAAAAAACCGCCATTGGCGGGATCGGGGGGGCCCTCTCAGGAATTACCCCAACTCCCTCATTCCTTGAAAGGGATTCGGCGCGGTTTATCCGAATAGCCTCCCTCATAGGCCTTGCCCTGGCCTTGGTGGACTTTCTCCTTTTCCGGGCTGTGGCCCATCGGGACCTTCTGAAAAGCCTTCTCGGCGGATTGGCTCTCGTCATGGCCATTCTTCCGGAGGAAATTCCCGTGATCCTCACCGTCTTTTTTGCCCTGGGGTCCTGGAGGCTCGCGAGAAAAAATGTCCTGGTGAAGAGGATGAGTGCGGTTGAAGTTCTGGGGGCCGTCACGGTGCTGGCCGTCGACAAGACCGGAACTTTGACGGAAAATCGTATGAGTCTGGAAACAGCCGTGGTCGGGGAGCATGTATTTCAAACCTCCGACAACGGCTCTCTTCCCGAAGAATTTCACAGGATCATCGAGTATGCGGTCCTGGCCTCTTCCCCCCAGTCGGAAGACCCCATGTACAAGGCCATTTCCAGTTTTGGAAAGAGATTTCTTTCCGGGACGGAGCACCTCCATGAAAGCTGGAACCCGGTCAAGGTTTACTCTCTCGAACCTCCGATCCTGGCCATGGCACGGGTCTTCGAGACCTCGGAAGAAAGGCCGTACCTTTTTGCCACCAAGGGAGCTCCCGAATCCGTCCTGGATCTGTGCCACCTTCCTTCGGAGGAGGTCGCCCTTCTGAACCTCAAGGTCGAATCCCTGGCGCGCCAGGGATTCAGGGTTCTGGGAGTGGCGACGGGAAGGATTGCTTCCCCATCCCTTCCCGACAATCTTCATCAGGTCCCCTTTTCCTTTCTCGGCCTCCTGGGATTCCGGGATCTTCCCCGCAAGGGAGTCCGGGAGGCGATCGGTGAATGCCAGAGTGCAGGAATTCGGGTGATCATGATGACGGGAGACCACCCTGAAACCGCGCGCTCCGTCGCACGGGCCGTGGGAATCCCTGACAGGAATCTCCTTACGGGTGCTACACTCGATTCTTTGGTTGATCCGGACACAATTTCCCTAAAAGAGATCTCGATCTGTGCCCGTCTCCGGCCAGAACAAAAACTTCGGTTGGTTGAAAACCTGAAGAAAAACGGGGATATCGTGGCGATGACGGGAGATGGGGTCAATGATGCCCCGGCTCTGAAGGCGGCCAATATCGGAATTTCCATGGGACGAAAAGGAACCGATGTGGCACGTCAGGCCGCCTCCCTTGTCCTGATGGAGGACAGTTTCCTGGATCTTGTCGAAGGGCTTAGGATGGGCCGGCGGATTGTCGACAACATCACTTCGGCCATCAGGTTTGCCGTGGCGGTTCATATTCCCCTTGTCGGTCTCGGTTTGTTGGGGGCGGTCTATGGGGGCGGGTTGATCCTGACCCCTGTTGATATTGTCCTCCTTCAGTTTGTCATCGATCCGTCCTGCTCCCTTCTCTTTGAAGCCGAACCCGAACGGGAGGGTCTCATGCGGGAACCGCCCCATCCCCCCGGGAGGAGCCCATTCGAATGGGGCTCCCTGAAGGGACCCCTGGGACAGGGTCTCCTGATCACGCTCATTTTTCTATTGGCCATAGAATCCTTCATCTCCTTTGGATGGACCCGGGAGAAGATCCGGACGATCATCTTCATTTCGCTGGTGCTCTCCATTCTCCTTCTCATTCTTTTCAGCCGGAAATCGGACAACCGGGATATCGTGAATCTGCGTTCGGATAATCCTGTGTTCAGGAAGATATTCCTCCTGGTGCCGTTTTTTCTTCTTCTCCTTTATTCGGTCCCGTTTCTTCGCCAGAATCTGGGATGGGGGAGAATCGCCACTGCTGGACAGATGTTGGGAATCGTTGGCCTTGTGGCAACTTCGGGGATTTCTCTTCTGGGAATAAGGTTCGCGGAGAAAAAATGAGAGGGAAGGTGAGTATGCCGGCCCTGCCACACCCCTGGAAGGTTTTGGAATCAAATATCTAAAAAAGGGTCATATCCCGTCAGGGTATGGACATTTTCCAGATCCTTATGATAAGATCCTTGGCCGTTACCTCACGCTCTGGGGGATCGTCTAATGGCAGGACGACAGTCTCTGGATCTGTCTATCTAGGTTCGACCCCTAGTCCCCCAGCCATTCTTTCATCAGTATTTAGCGGTATCGGACTTCTTCCCATTTCCTTCTCGTTCCATATATGTTCCATTTCCGGCGGACCTTTCTGTCTCCCCCTTAATCGTGACATGTTGCTTACTTTGTTAGTCCGGAAATTACTTCCGAGCCTCCCTCTCGTCCAGCCTTCGCGGACGGTGCCTGACCCTCTTCTATTCCACCGGTAGAAAATGTTAGATTGAAGTTGTCTTCGTGACACGTCACCTTTGTCAGGAGGAAATCATGGCAATGACAGCCGCGGAACGACAGGCGAAGCTTCTCGAAAAACTCGGGAGGAAGGGGACGCTCCGGGGTGTTTTCCATGGTGAAGGCCACCCATTTCTTGTAAGACCCGAGCGCTTTGCTATAAGCTTCCCGGAGTCGTTCCAGTTGCTTTTGCGCCTTCAGTGCATAGGGCTTCGCCCTGGCGATTGTCCGGATACGGCCCTCATTCCCAGGGAAAAAATCATAATAGCCCTGGAGTTCATAGACCAGCTTATCGACATAATTCTCCCGATCCTCTTTCCGGGAGGATTTGGGAGTCCGGTCGATCATCTCCTTTCTTTTGATGGGGTCGATGGGAAAAAGAAGATTCATGGCCGCGCTCTCCTGCACGTCTCCAGGTTGGTGGGACCAGGGGTGGAAATTCCCGCATTCGATCCGTCGATCTAGGCCCCGTGAAGGGTGCATTCCTACCGGTACACGTCCTTCCTGTGTCCTATCCGTTCTATTCGGATGATTGCCTCTGTCTCATCCACTTCGTAGAGGATTCGGTAATTTCCGATTCTTATTCGCCAGAGGTTGTCAGTTCCGACGATTTTTCGACTTCCGGAGGGAAAGGGATTTGAGGCGATCATTTTCAAGATCGACAACACTGATTCCTGGACTTGGGGAGGAAGTTTCCGAAGACCTTTCTCAGCCTTCCTTTCGACAAGAACCTTATTCACCTGAAGCGAACTCGCTCAAAACCTCCTCCAGAGGACGGTAGGATTTGGATTCCTTACGGGATCGCTTGAGCCAGTCCAAGGCATCCTTGTCCTCAACGGCCTCCAGGAGGGCTTCATACTCCTTTATCCCGATGATGACCTTGCTTGGCTTTCCGTTTCGATAGATGATCTCCGGAATCTTACCGGCTGTTGAGTTTTTGGACATGGGGCTTCCTTTCATCCTGTAGTTTTCTTCCTGTTCCTGTTCATCGCTTCCACTGCTTGCTCCATCGCCGCCCGTACCGGATCGAGGTTCAGCCGGGCATAGATGCTGGTCGCCTGAGAGGTCTTGTGACCCAGGGCTTTTCCGACAATCGGGAGAGAGGTTCCCTGAATGGTCATCCAGCTTCCCATCGAACGTCTAAGATCGTGAATCCGAAGGTCTTCCAGCTTGGCCCGCTTGAGCAAAGTCGCCCATGCCTTCCAAGGTTCCCGATAGTGACCCCGAGCCGCCGGTCCCGGAAGGACAAAGACGGATGAAGTTTCAGCACGCCTTCTCCGGAGAATGTCCAATACATCCGGACTTGCATTTTCTGGAGCAAAGTGGACAGGGATTCTGATTGAAAATGGACACCGATTCTGAAACAAAGTGGACAGCAGTTCTGGTCCAAAGTGGACACCCATTCTGGAGCAAAGTGGACACCTGAGGACC
>Ga0207433_10004484_pt1 | contig 25670 bp, 34 predicted proteins | sample YelNatPaOPGAMG01_FD_187559 | JGI IMG/M metagenome (GOLD analysis project Ga0207433, IMG submission 187559) | Hot spring thermophilic microbial communities from Obsidian Pool, Yellowstone National Park, USA - OP-RAMG-01 (SPAdes) (version 3) | ecosystem: Environmental > Aquatic > Thermal springs... | reverse complement strand
CCATGTTCCATCATTGTTACCTGATTTGATAACATATGGCAAATAGTAATAATCTATCCCATCAGTATATGAATCTTGATATCCTATCCAAACATAGCCATTGCTGTCTACGGAAATCATAGGATAAGCTGCACAGTTATATGCTGTAGAAACCTGATATTCTGTCCCCCAAGTAATTGTTCCATCGGAGTTAGGCAAGCCTCTTCGGTAATAAATGTAACTTGCAAAAGCAACAGCATAGTGAACATATCCTCTTACTGGGTCATACCATATTGAGAAGTAACTACCCGAAGAACATGAACGAACAGTAGTCTTAGCAGTCCAGTTTACTCCATCAGTAGAAGAACTAAAAGCTAAATATGTCCCATCACTAAAGAAAATCCAGTGTCTTCCAGCAGCATAGAAAGTCTTACGTTGAAAAGGCTCTGATGTTGCATAACTTGATGTACTTGTAGGGTAAGACATTGCTATCTCCTACTTCTAATCTTCAGAACCTCACTCGTATTAAAGTTTCTAGGTTAGACTCGAGACTAAAATTCTTCCCACTTGCATGGTACATCTAGTTCCGAATTTAGTATTTTCTCAAAACATCTTCCACATTTAGAAAAAGTAACACAGTCTCCTCTTCTCACATAGCACTTACCATTTAGATTTACTATTATTCTAGGACCTCTATGCATAGAAAAAATAAGAATTGGTTCTGCATGTTTAGCATAGACACATCTTCTGCATGGTTTTAGAATCCCATAGCTTACCATTCCAGGACTTAACTTGTTTCTGAACTTTTCGAAGAAATTCTTGAATTTCATAGTTTACACTTGAATTACTGAAATTGCTCCACTTTTGTTCCAACTTACTGAACATGTTTTAGTTATAGTGTATCTGAATGGGCTAGCTGTTGTCTCACATTGAACTACTATAGTAAAGGATCTGTTGGTCCAAGCTGAGGCTCCTTTTGGCACTACTCTCTTTAACCATAACCCAAACCAGTTTCCAGGATTAAGTGTCCCAGGACTAAAATCTATAGTAGTTGACTGAGTTCCTCCAGAACCAGAATCCTCGGCAATCCAGTTTAAACCACTTTCATTCGGGATAGAGCTTTCATTGGTACATATTCCCATTGTGTTGCTGTTTAGCGGGAACGTAGATCTTGCAATATATATTGTATCTGCATTAGAAGTTGCCCTATAGAAACCTGAAATCCATACTTTGGGATTGATCATAGAGTAGGTAGGATCTACATCTTTGATAGCTATTCCTCTATATTCTGTGTCTCCATTAGCAGATTCGTCTCCAGTAACGTCATCCCATATATTGTTAGGAGTAGCATCTGGAATAGTGTATGGTGAAATTGTTCCTCCTAAAGATAGAGTGTTGTTAGATGGTCCAGTAGCATTCCCTGTGTAGTAGAACTTAATACTATCTGGACTTAATGGCATACATCTTCACCTATACAGACTTGAAACTCCTGTCCTTATTAAGTTTTCCACAACATTATTGAGACTACACCAAGTGAAGTCTTTGAAGCATAAAATATCTGGTTATTGAGTTTAAGAGGAATCCCTTGAAACAATTTGAGACTGAAGTAGTCAAATTCAACTGATTTTGAATTGTATAGCAACCTAATAAACTGTCCTACCCTTTGGACTTTAAACTTCTTCCCAAGCCATTCTATATCATAGAAGTCTTCAGACATTAAATCTGGGTATATTATTAAGACATCAGGGCAGTTCTTGTCTACCATTACAGGTTTGCTCGGAATTTCAGACTTGGGATCTTCATAATAACCTGATTCACATTTCTCACACATTTGAAATCCTCCAATAAGTAAACTATTCTATAGCTTCTAAGTTCTTAAGCCTAACTCTTCTAGCTGTTTCTCTTCAGTAATGTAGAACCATTTTCCTTTGTATCTATGAATATGTATGCAATGTCTAGACAGCAATGGTTCTAGAATTTCTTCAAGAGTTCCAATATCTTTAGTACAATATTTCAAAAGAGTAGTTGGTTTGAAGATAGCATGATGTACAAATACTTCTTCATTAGACAAACATCTAGTTCTCATTCTATATACAAATTGTTGTTTGGAATCTACTACAGTATGTGGTATTTCATATCTAGAAACTACAATACTATCTGGTTCTATCATGTTTGGATTCTCAAATATGATGTAATTATTGTGGAGATAGTAGATTTGTTCTTTGACATCTTTAGCAATACTAACTAATGCTCCACCTTCTTTACATGGAAACAGCTCCGTCCTCCATTCTACATTGTATCCTTCATATCCTTGAATTACTATGGGAGAAACTAAAACAGCTTTTGAATAGAACTGTTTATACTTTCTAAGTTGATAATGTAGAAGGTCTTTGGAAAGAGCAGAAGTGTCTTGAACATTTATCAGTAATATCATATTAAATTCTTTTACCTTCTTTAGTCGAATAGATGAAAATTGGAAGAGAAAACAGATCGATTGGTTTCCAATCTAATGGTTTGATCCCTTTGAAAAATACTCCTGGAGCTTCTGGATCTTTTTCTAGTTTGACAATTCTGAAATCTTTGAAAATAGCTTCGAAGTCTTCCACTTCAAATCTCCAATAGTCAGCTGGATAATCATGTAAGCCAAAGTCGTAGGATCTAGTTGTAAGAAACAACATACCTTCTTTCTTTAACACTTCTTTCATGTTCCAGACGACTTCTCTCCAGTCAAAGACATGTTCCAGCATTTCAGTTGATATCACTATATCAAAAGATTCTTTACCAAAATATTCTACTGATTTTTCAGCTGGAAGCACTATGTCAACACAGTCTCCAGAAACTATATCTATTCCAATATATTCACTAGGTTTGAATTTCATTATGATAGGTCTAACTGTTCCATTGACATTTCTGCTTCCCATCTCTAATATCCTCTTGTTCTCTATCTCTTCTCTGAAAACATTTTCCTCGAACCACTTTAGTATAGCATTATTACACATATTTTCAACTCAAATATTTCTCTATTCTCTTTTCAGATATAAAGTACTTATACATCTCTTTGAAACCTTCTTTGACGGAAACAACTGGCATCCATCCAGTTGCTTTCTTGTATTTAGAATAGCTTAACCAACTGTGTGGATTCTCTAGTTTCCTCCTAAGTTCTGTATGAGGTATGTATTTGACTTTGGCTTTGTTTCCAGTTATTTCTTCAGCATATTTGATGACTTGGTTCCAAGAGCAGTATTCATGACCTCCAAGATTGTAGATCTGACCATATACCTTTTCGGGGTTCTCTATTGCAAGTTCAAATGCTTTAACTGCATCATCAATATATAGGAAATCTCTGGTTTGAGAGCCGTCTCCATAAAATGTAAATTCTTCATCTAAAGCTACACACTTGAAAATCCATGATATCATCTGAAATTCATTAGTCCACACTTGTTGTCTTGGACCGAAAAGATTAGCTTGTCTGAAACATGTAGTGTTGATTCCATGATGGTATGTATACAGCTGGCAGTAATGTTCTGCAGTTCTTTTGGTTATACCATAAGCATCAATTGGTTCAGTTGGGTGTTCTTCATCGATTGGTAAGTACTTTGGAAAACCATAAACTGATCTAGAACTAGCATACAATACTTGGCATTTTGGATTTAGCTTTCTAACAGTTTCCAATATATTGAGTATTCCTTTAACATTGCATTCCAAGTCATAATATGGATCTTCTTGGGATTTGAGGTGTGACACTTGACCTGCTAAATGAACTATGACATCTGGTTTAGCAGATTTGAATATTTTTTCAACTACTTGTTTGTCTCTAATATCTCCATAATATATTGGTATGTCTTCAAGTTCTTCAGTTCTAGCTGTTGAAGTTATGTCAAAACCTACTATATTGTATTTGTCCTTCCATAGTAGAGCCATGTTTGATCCTTCAAAACCACATATTCCAGTTATCAATACTTTCTTCAAGTTCAAAATATCCTCCTTAAATATCCTTTCAAACAACATGATATATAAAATTTTTCCCTAGATCTGTCAATTATGAAATTCGGATGCCTCTTTAGGAATTCATCTACAGCTTTTCTCGGACCTTCTTTAATTTCACCATCTTTAAAGATAGGAAGTTCAGCATACTCATTTGTATCTTCGACTACTATATACGATCCAACTGTAACTAGTTGAGAATAGAGCTCTAACTCTTTGAGAACATGTTCCCAGTAGTGATCTGAATCCAAAGAAACAAGAACGATATCATTCTCTTTAACTATTTTTCTGACTTCCTCAAAGACTTTTTTCGATGCTGAATTTCCAATAATATATTTAATTCTAGAATGTTTAGGTCTCTCAATTTCTCGAATATCTATAGATATAACTTCACCTTGCCCTAGAAGATCAAGCATAGAAGCAAAAAACAAAGCTGAACCACCGTATCCACTTCCAGTTTCTATTATCTTAGTTGGTCTGATATCATAAATTAGTTCTTGGTAAATCCACATTTCAGTTGGAGGCTTCTCAACTACAACTCCAAACCAGCGGGGGTGTCTCCAATTTCTGTGAAGGAACTTGTGAAACTCTTTTGCAACCTCAATATTCTCCTCATACATTCTTATCTACCTACAATTTCCAATATTTTCTCTTTCTTAGGTAGAATGAGCTCATTTCCTAAAATGTCTATAGGCTGTTGAGGATAAGCAGAGTATGCTTCAACTATTCTCCTAAAGTTCTCTTCATTACTTAGGTTCTTATCTTCCATTTCACCATAATATCCTAGCCTTTTGTTCTTGTCTGAAATGTATCTCCATTTTTTTAGATTCCAAGTTTCTAGACAGTTTCCAAAATGAATTATACCATATGGAATTATTTCTCCTATTTCTGATAATCTCTCGTGAATTTTACCAAACCATCTCATAGTTTCTTTCCATGTGGCTCTAGTCTGAAAATCTGGATATTTGTTGGTGTAAGCTAAATACATAGTCGAGACATTAACTCTAGGAAATGTTGCATTAGTTTTAGAATATGAAAAGTGTCTGTTAAGCTCGAAATAAACGCTAGGATGGATTATTTCGTCAGAATCTAAATAGAAGAGATATTCATTTGATGCTTCTTTCCCGAGATCTTCTCTCGTTCTACTAAAGTCTTCTATTTCTTCTATTTCAACAATTCTGACATTTGTGCTCTTGATTTTTTCATATGTTTTGTCTGAACTTTTAGTGTAGCCAACTATTATTTCATCAAAGAACTTCAGAGATTCTAAACAATAAGGTATAGTTCTTTCACAGTCTTTAGCTAGTACAATAGCTGATATCTTAATGTCTGGATCATAATAACCAAACATCTTTGGATTCTCTTCCCACATTCTTCTAAGAACTTCTCCTTTTCTAGTATTGAATAGTTTATAGTTTTCTATTCTTTGTGGTTCAAACTGTTCTCTAGGTCTTCTAAGTTGAGTGTAACTTTCATAGTGATAGACTTCAGATTCACCACAGTATACAATCTTGTAGCCTTTCTCTAATATTTCAACACATTTCTGGTTGTCCTCATAAGTTCCTATTTTGTAGGACTCATCTAGTTTCCCTAAAATAGACTTTCTTGCTAGAACACAAGCAAATGAAACTCCTCCTATTTCCCTAGAAAATGAGTACTTCTTTCTGTCTTGAAATCTTCCAATGTGTTCCCAAACTATTGTGTTTTCAGGTCTATTAAGTATGAATGATGGTACTATGTAAGTTCCAGCATGTTGGATAGTATCATTTGGATAGATAAGTTTGGGAGCAACCAACGCTACTTTTTCATCTTTTTTCATTACCTCAACTAATTTCCTCAACCAGTCTTTTCTGAAAAATAGTAAATCATTATTTGCTAATAGAACTAGCTCATTATTAGAATAGCTTAGACCAATGTTGTTACCTTCTGCAAAACCTGAGTCTGGAACTTCGTTGACATGAACTGTCACGTTTTTATGTTCTCTAACTAGAGTGTCTAGAAATTCTTTAGTTCCAGGTTCTGATGAAGCATTGTCAACTAGAATGAGATTGAATGGATAATCTGTATTCTTGAAAAGAGAAGAGATACACATCTTAGTCATTTCTAATGCATTATAGTTTAACATTATAATATCTACTTTATCCAATCATACCACTTCCTGATATTTAGATTTAAACAACTCATCCTTCTTTTCAGAAACTCCTATTACACTTGAAGGGTGTTTTTTTAACTTCTCTTCAATCTGCCTTAGGTATGGTGTCCATTTCTCTTTGAATATCAAGTTCCAATCAAACTGCAATGCAAACTTTCTAGCTAAAATGCTATATTTCTCTCTTTCTTCAGTTCTCTGATATGCTCTCTTCATCTTTTCATACAAATCATAAGTATCTGGGATGTGGAATTCACTGTTGATAGGAGTAATTACTCGATTGATTCCAGATGTTAGAGATTTGACTAGCCATCCTCTACCTTCAACTAGTTCAGGCATACTGTTGCCAACAAAAGCAAAACGTCCATTTCTTTCACATAGAAAGTTCTGAAGAGGAGTGGATATACACCAGACTTTTCCCGTGTAAAATTCTTTGGTAACATCTTTCCCTCTAATAGTTCCTAATCCTTGTTTCCTGATCCCAATATAAAATGTAGGTCTAGAGATTATTTTTCTTGTTTTGATATAAGAAATCCTCGGTTTCTCTATCCAGACAACTGGAGAAAATCCTATTTTTAGAAGCAATTCACAGAACGAGTCTCTGAGACTTGGGGAAACAGTAGTATAACAGTTACCATTTTTGTTGCCATCACCTTTCATTAGAGTTTCAAACAGGAACTTCAATAAACTAGAATCTAAAGATAAAATCCAAAGTGGAATTCTTTTTTCAAATGCATTTCTTCCAGCTTCTTTAAACATTAAAGCTAACTGTTTAGAGTACACTTTAACTCCACTGAAAGTGTTTTTGCATTTGATTGGTTTCAAACCTATCGAAGTTAAAAGACCAGCAATTTCTTGTTGTTCATCTTCTTTCGGAGTGCTGAATTTGATTAAATTATATTCTTTACATTTGTCTTTTTCAAGACAACCTTCTGCAATGTACCAACCAAGTAATTTGAGAAAGACTTTAGTCGGAATCTTGTTTGGCAATATTTTAGTGTTGGTTATTTTAAGTATTTTTGGAACTTCTATGTACTCGTTTGTTAAACCATTCCATTTACCTTTAATCGGAATGTGTCTTCTAGCTTCAGAACTTAGATGCAACAACTTTTCAGCTAAAATTGGAGATGTTTCTTCTCTTAGATAGATTCTATGATTAGGCGTGACTTTAAGATCTATTTGTTTATTTTTGATCCTAATCATTTCTCCACTATAATCATAAATAAACACATTAGTTACAGGAACTTCTTTGATGTAACCAAATCTATCCAAGGCAAACACTCTATCACCAATTTTTATTTGTTGAAAGGATTTTAGACCATCAGTAGTCAAAATTCTAGTTGCTTCGTCTAAGCAACTGTAGTTGTGAACTATATTAGGGATCCCAGCACACATGCTTTCTAGAATTGTCAATCCAAATCCTTCTCTCTTGCTACACAAAGTGTGAACATCAAAGCAGTTATACAGTATATTGAGTTCATGTTCTGAAATACCAACATTGAATATATGACTTGGAAACAAGTACACATAATCTTGGAGCTTCAACTTGTTGACGATAGCTGTAATAGGATATCCAGCTGGATTGTTTGGGTCAGTGAATAGAACTAGCCTACAATCCTTACCAATGTCTGGATCTTGATCTAGTAGATGTCTAAATGCTCTTAGAGTTCCACTCCAGTTCTTCCTATCTTCCTTGTCATTATTAGCAGATACCATACCAAATATGAATTTGTCTTCTGGGAATCCAAAGTGTTTCCTGCATTCTTTCTTGTCTAGTGGTCTAAAAATTGAAGTATCCACTCCATGTGGAATGATAGTATCTACTTTGATCCCATGTTTCTCGAAATCTCTCTTAGCCCATTCAGTAAATGTAGTAACTGAAAAGTATAGCTTTGTCATTTCATAAGTTCCAGGGTCATATTCTTCAGAATCTTGAGGAGAATGTAGTATTGCTGTTGGATGAAGCCTTGGAAAATCTGGAAATGCCCACCAATCTGTGCAGAGAATCGAAACATCCGTCTTGAACATGTCAGCATACATTTTACTACTCTGAACTCCAAAAGATCCTATTTTGCTTCCAACCATTATAAGATTTGGATTCAACATTATCTGTTGACCTGGTTCTACACCATAGTAAGCACTGATAATAACCCTGTATCCATTTTGAGACAATAAATTAGTGACATATCTGGTTACCTTTCCATAGCCTGAATTCCCACTGAAAACTGCTTTACCATTTCGCCTAACTAATAATATATGATTTGGTACCTCTACACAGTAAACTTTTCCAATATATTCAACAAATGAGTCTTGCTTGTTCCGTTTGTTGACAATCGGTTCAGTGTTCCATGAGTTAAAACTTAATACATATATGTTATGTTTTGGAACTATTTTTCTTCCTCTTATGTATGTTGCTCCTGGCTTTCTCTCTACAAAATCACTTGCAAAACCTGCTTTGATGATTACTTCTTGAAGATCATCTTTCATTTTGGAAGAAGAAGTAACAATTCGATGAGAATTTTTGCATCCATCTCCTTCCCAATAACTTTTAAGAAAAATCTGCAAAAGTTCTGGTGCTAGTGTTTTGATTTCTTTGGGAATGAACTTTTCGGAACAGTAACCAAATTGTCTTAGATAATTCCACAACTGTTTGTCTCTAACTATTACTTTATCTTCATAATAATATACTTTGCCAGATGTAACCTTTTGGAGAGCTTCACCCATCTTTTTCAATAATTCAGGATTTTTCTGCCTTATTCCCACAGTATAGTTTCCAGCTTCATATTTACTTCTGGAATAATTTGGATTGTGGTCAATATATCCTTCAGAAAGCCAGTAGCCTAAGAATCTGACCCAATCTTCTATCTTAATCTTCCTTGGTTCTCTAAATTTCTTATATGTATAAGGTGGGTTTTGTCTTCCTTCTGTTCTCTTGACTTCAACTGGAGGCAAGATAAAGTATTCTGGATAAATACCTTTCCACTTTGCTGCTTTCAAGTATTTGACAGTCTTACTATAGATTTGTTGAGCTTCTTCTAGCCTAAACTTCCAAGTTCCATCTCTTTGTTTTTTCGCAATATACATTTTGTGATTAGGTGTAACCAATAAGTCTATGAACTTGGACTTGATCTTATACATTGGACCTTTATAGTCATATTCAAACTTTCTGACAACTTTTTGAAATTCGAGTTCATGAGTGTTTGGTTTTAATGTAGCTACTTCTTCTCCTACCTCTATATCTTTGATTTTTTTCCAACCATCAATAGCTAACACTTCAGTCCCTTCATCGTAACAAGCACAGAATGGACTCACACTATGCCAAAGAATTGAAAGTCTAGGTTTCTGCTGCTCCATGTTTATCTATATTTGTTTCTGATTGCATCTTATTAAGAATAACGTATGATTTCCAGAAGAGAGGTTTACCTTGAAGATACTCTTCCCATTCACTTTCTGGAACATTCATCTTTATCCATTTCTCTCTAGCTATTCTATAAGCTACAGAAATAGAACTTATCTTAGACAGTTCTTCAGGTTCTAGAATACTTATTGCAGCCATGAGTTCTGACCTACTTCTTTGAGACAGAGACTCAATGTAGTTCTTATCCTTCAGTTTCTCTGCTAGACTCTTCCTCTCCTCTCTCATCTTTTCTCTCCTCAATTTTCTTGTAGTGTTCTAGTAGTTTAGCTCCATAGAATCTAATATTCTCATACTCTAGGTTTGGACTTCTTCTCTCTTGATTTACAATTTTAGGATCAGGTCTAATCTTAATTGGAACACATACATTAGAGACATAGAGATACAGTATGAAACCACAAGGTCTCTGTGATTGTGTTCTAGCCCATTTCTGGAATCCTCCACTTATGTCGATTGGAATCTCTGAAACTTCAAACTCTGTTGTCAGCCAATGAGAGTGAGCTACACAGCATCTCTCTATTGGAACACCATCTAGCTTGTAGTCTGCAATAGCTTTGATTAGATCTCTCTGACAAACTGGAGAAACTGGAGAATAGTCTGTAGATCCAAAACCGTGAGTGAACAATATATTGTAGTGTCCAATTGGTTTAGCAATATCCAGAACTATTCCTTTGCTAGCATATTTACAGTTGTATCCATCTGCAACAAATGCTTTCTTCAAATACAGCTGGTAGTTCTCTGATCCAGCAGATTCATGTGTGCCTCTTATCAGGTAGATCTCATCTATCGGAACTATTTGTTCTATTTCATCAAATAGTTCTTTGAATATTATTTCAGCTAGATATACTTGCCAATTTCCTCTCTGGAGAATGTTATCAATATATTGAGTAGCGTAGACTTCTCTTCCAGAGACAATGTCTCCATTCAATACTATTCTAAATGCTTTAACGTTGTATTTGGAAACAATATATCTGAGAGACTGTTTGAGAGTTTCAACAGTCGAAAAGAATGTCTTAGGCATAAAGTCTGAATGACCTAAGTGAGTGTCTGAAACAACTAGAGTTAGAGTTGAATCTTTGGATTTGATTTTGATTGGTTCTGGAAGAATTACAACATAAGGTTGGACCTGTTTGTACTTTGAAAGATCAACATTTTCAAACTGCTCAAAATCTTCTTCACCACAATCAAAAACTTTTCTAGGTATACTATATTCTCTAACCCATTTTCTAACAGTATCATGGTGGACTCCTAACATTTCAGCTATCTTTCTTTCTGAGAAGCCCATCTTTAGCATATTTTCTAGTTCTTCTTTACTTGGTTTCTTTTCCAAAACATAATATCTCTTATTGTCATAACCTAAAGGTCTAGAAGGTAAATTCAATCTTCTAAACCATCTATGTACTGTCATTTCAGAGACTCCAAGTTTTTGACCTATTTCTCTAAAGGTCATTCCTTTGTTCCAGTATAGATCGTAGAGTTCTTCCCTACTTGGCATTTCCTTCTTTGCTACCATTCTCTTCACCAACTAGAGGAAGACCTAACTCTCTTCTAATCCAGTTCTCAAGTTCTTTATCTCTAGTAACCAATCCTCTTCTACCTAGTCCAGTTAACATTCTAGACTTTGTTAGTTTGATATTGTAATCTGTTCCAATGAACTTAAAGGACACATTTGTACCTAGTATTTTATTGAGAAATGGCATTATCTGTTTGTTGATCTGAGCTCCAAGTCTATTCTGATATGCTAGAATTCTATTCTCAAAGTCTACCAATTTGTGAGTTAAATCTTCAAGCCTTCCTCTATAGACTGGAGCCATAATCAACTCGTATGGCAGTCCCATTGCAGCTGTCTGTTCATTGATTAGAGTTGCTAGTATACTAGTTGTTTCAGTCAAGTTTCCAGCTGGAATGTTAGATAGTTTGATCTTGTCTGAACTTACAAATGTTGATCTCTTAGTTAGCTTAGACAGATCTTCTTCAAGCTTTCTCTTAGCTTCTTCAGGCATAGTTCCAGACACATAAGCTACTATTCCACCAGATCTGAAAGCTAGTTCTCCAGTCATCTTAGTTACATTTCCTCTAACTATTGCTGTTGAAAGAACTGGAAGTAGAATAGAGAGTCCAGTATATGAATCTCCAAATGTAAATAGTGTAAAGTGACAGAACAGTTTTCTTAAGTCCATAGTTTGACTTGATCTAATTACTTCTCCTTCTTTTTCTCTAGTTATTTTGTCCTTCGTTACATAGAAATATTTTCCACTTGGATCCTGGATGACAATACATTCTGGTTCTCCAAACTCATCTAGCTTGACATTTCCATTATTGTCTCTATCGTAATCACAGTATTTTGGATTTAGAACTCTAATGTCTATGTCATTCTTACTAAGCATTATTTCACACCAAGCATTTCCATACAATAGAACATCTCTAACTAGATCTTCCAATTTCTGCTTGAACAGATGTTCTACTGACCATTTCTTAGCTTTTTCAACATCTTGCTCAGATCCTATGAAAGTAATGTCTTGAACAATTCTAAGTGTTAGATAGTTTATACATCCAAATGTAATAGCATCTCTCTGATACAATAGTTCATACTGTTCCAACAGATAGCTAGAAGGTGCTTGGGTTCTTTCAGTTGTTGCAACTGTTTCAGTTTCAAGAGCTTTGAAGTAATATTCTGAAGAACTTGGAACTATTTCTTTAGATCTTCTAAATCTATCCCAAAATGGCATATCTAGATCACCTTAAAGAAACCTGATCCCGACCAACCACCTTTTATTGTCCCATCGTTGTTTAGTATTATAACATCTTCATAGTATGCTTCAAAGTCTCCATAACTTACTATTACGTTTCCAGAAGGATCTGAAACTGTAGTATTATAGTGACACCAGAAACTACAACCATGAACTTTGTCTTTAGCTAAAACATTAGTTGTATAGTCCCAACATGGTTTGAACTTCCTATCTAAAATGTACTTGACTTTACAGACTATTCCAGTCTGTTCTGATCCAGCAAATAGATGTCCTATGAATTTCCAATCTTTAGAAGTACATTGGTCATAGAAAGTACAGTAGTGTTCTATTGTTGGTTTGTATACTGCAAAATCAATATAGTTGACTGGGTAGGACAAAAATCCAAACCTTGTTCTTCTTCTTAATGTTTTAGCTATAGAATTTAGAAGATCTGTTAGACATTTGGATACCTTGCATTGTTCAGTTAATGGTTTGACTCTTTCATGCCATAAATATTCTCCAACTATGTTGTCTGGATTCTGTCCACCAAAATAAGTTCCAGGTTGAACTATTCTTCTTTCAGTTACTTCTTCTGGTTTCTTGTTTGGATTATCTACCAAAACGTGAGCATTTGAACCAGCTATTGTATTACCTTTATATTCATATAGCATTCCAAGACTTCCAGATGTTACATTCCAGTGAGAAACACTTAGACCTAAAGTTACTGGTCTCTGTTTAGATGTCTTAAATGCTTCAATTCTTCCTACCTCGACTACATCGGTTGGAACACCATCTATTTCAGAAGGTATAATGTCTTGAGACCTAAGTTCTTTGATAGGTACTTTCTTTCTAACGTAAACTCTGATTGCTAAAGCATCAGTTTCTTTTCCATCGACTATTTTAGGCAATAGAACATTAGAATATCCTATAACATTTGGATATTTTAAAAGGAATCTCAAATCTCTCATTCTCCTACACCTTTAACATCATCTTAATTAGATAGACTATCAAGACACCTAAAAGGCTTACCATAGTTCCTTCAAGTAGCTGAACCCACCTCTTCAAACTTGACAGTTCTGAAATTTTATCCCAGATGCTATCCAAGGATTCATAGATTTCCTTGATCTCATCATTATATTTTTCTCTCAAGTTGCTTAAATTCTGTTTTATAGAATTGCATGTTTCTAAGATCGAATCTATCTTTGTTTCTACTTTACTTAATCTTTCAAAGATTTCAATCTGTCTGTTTTGTTCTGGCATTTCAGCTTCACCTAAAGAAGGTATCTAGAGTGTATGTTTTAAGTGTTTCTTTACTTAAATGTTCTATTATGTTCCAGAGTTTCTTGACATTTACCTTAGCTAGTTTCCTATAGTCTATAACTATGTTGTTCTTCTCAAGTATTTTTACTACCTTGTCTACGTCTTTCTCTGATGGGTACCCTATAACTCCATCTGGTGTTAGAACATATAGTTTGAAGAATCTTTCCCCAGGCTCTATTTTGAAACCATGAGATTTAGCCCACTGCATTGCTCTCTTGTTTTCAGGTTCAACCTTGTAGTCTTTCTTACCACATCTAGCTCTTAGTGCTAAATCATGTAATGGATATTTCTTGGCTAGAATCTTCTTCTCTTCTTCTATAGCAAATTGTTTGAGTTGCTCGATTGAAGCTCCATTCATAGCTAAAGTAATAAATCTTGAAAGAAGATCAGACATTAGATTTGATGTATCTCTTCTAACTATTTCAAGTCCTTTGAAAATGAGTCTTCCATCTTCTGTCAGAGCAACGTATCTTTTCTTAGTTACTACAAACAGTTTCTTTATCTTCTGTTCATAAGATATTGAGAGTTTGGATTGTACGTTGTATTTCTTAGCAATATATTCTTTAACATGTTCTTCAAGAATTGCTCTAAGCTTTTCTGGATCTTCAGATGTCTTAATGAACAAGCTATCAGTATCTGCATAAACTACTTCATATCCTAAACTAGTAACATATTCAATCAGTTCAAGAAGGATTTCCTTGCCAAGATATGTTATTGCTCCAGCTATTTGTGGATCATATAGTGGAGAACCTAGAATGTATTCATAAGATAGAAAATCTGTCTCTTTAGTAGCTCTTTTAACTTGACCATAGACACCATATGCTGAATTAACTACTTGCTTTAAAGCCATGTTTAGCATTTCATATCTTCTATCCAATGTCTCTTTGTATTTCTTCTTAATTTCTCTCCTATACTGTCTTAGAGGATTAAGGACTTCATTAGTTATTCCAGGATCTTCAAGTCTAAAGGAAACTCCGTTTATTGTAACTACATTTTCTCTTCGGTCTGTTTTAGTATCTGTTGAGATATGAAATGTTTCCATAATAGATGGGTATAGTTCTGAAAAATCAAATTGACAGATATTTTCATGTAGTCCAGTTTTAGCATAAACATATGCTCCTTCGTATGGTTTGGGATGAGCATAGGATTTAGTTCTGAAAGCTATCTTCTTCTTTCTACCAAGTCTTAAGTGGAGATTCAATCCCACCTTTGAATTTATCATACAGAAAGAAAATGGTAGACCAGTCAAATCTCTAATAGGTTTGTAGAATGAATTGATTAGATCTAGTTTTTCTTCAAGTTTAGCTAGTAGAAGAACATCCATTAGGTTATACTCAACAACTTTCTTTGGATTTGAAACCCAATCTTTGAAGACATCACATTCAAGCTTGCCATAACCTAGTTCTTTCTTTGCAATATAGTCTAAACTAGAAAATGGTGGATCAAATACTTTACAGTATAGCTTTCTGTAGTCTAAGCTTTGAATTCCATAGATTCTCTTAGTACTTGACATTCTAAGAGGAGAGAAAGTAGATAGGTTTAGACCTAGCTTTCTAGCTCTTCCTAAAAGATATGGCAAGTCGAAATCTGTGAATGTAACTATTATGTCTGGATACCTTTTCTTGATATACCTTAAGAAACTACTTAAAATTTCAAATTCTGAAGAAACATAACACTCAACTTGGTATTCCTTGAAACTCTCTACCTTTTCGGAAGTATTCCAATTAAGTAATTTACTTTTGTCATAAACTGAAATTGAAAGGATTGGAGATGAGTATTTTTTGTCTTTCAATTCTTCAAGACTTTCAGCCCAGACTTCAATGTCAACATAAATTACATCGAAAGTGTATTCAAAGCTAGTTGGTTGGATAGTTCCATTATATTCTACCATAGTTGTAATGTTGTTGTCTATTAGAAATCTCTCGAAGAATGGGATGTTTGCTTCATATATAGAAGTACCAAATAGTTGTTTGGATCTAAGAGCAGGATAGTCTTCAAACCACTTAGCAAGATTTGGAACTTCTTGAGGTTCAGAAACATATATCTTGTAAAGATATCTGTCTGAATCATATGGTTTAAAGTCTGAAAGTTCAGCTTTGACAAAAGAAGGTGGAGGTGGAGTATTGTATTGTTTGAACAAAATGTTTGGATCAAGTTCTCTCAAATAAAAATAGGGGAGATATGGGAACTTGAGAACTATAGGTTTGTTGTCTAAGTCTTTACAAGCTAGTAGAATTGTTGGAGTTCCATCGATTTTTTTGTATGTAGCATCAATTATTTTTAGCTTCACTGTTGACCTACCAGTATCTTGAAGTGTTCTTCAATACTGAAGTACTTGATTGCTTCAACAAATACTTGATATGGATCTTTATTGTAGATTTTGCAGAGACTTCTGAACTGAGCTAAAACCACTTTTGGAATTCTATATTGAACTAACTCTGTCTCTTCTTTAGCATATTCTGCTCTCCACTCGAAATCTACTGGAGCTCCAGCATGTATGTCTTTAGCAGCATTTTCTAGTTCTCTCAGAGTAGCTTTTTCAGCTAGATTCAATGCTTCAGCATGAGCATCCTCTGGTAGGCTTTCAATTATCTGTCTGACTTTTAGTTTCTTTCTAACTGGGAGTTTCTTGTATCTTGGTTCTAGACCTTTCTTTAAACCAGTTGGAATTCCAGCAGCTTGCCACCATCTAAATACAGTGTCTTCAGAACATCCAAGTTTTTCAGCTATATCTTTCAAGTTGTATGTTCCTAGTCCTCTAACTCTTTCTAGTATAGATCCTTTCTCTGAAGTTCTAAGTTCATACTTGTAAAGATCTGAAGATATAGCAATTATAGCTTCAACCATATCAACTGATTCTCCAATATCCTTAGCTATCTCTTCAGTATCATAAACTAGAACTTCAGTCTCTTGGACTCCAGCTAGTTTCAGTGCTCTCCATCTAAGTCCTCCAGAGAGTATTTCATAGTTCTTATTTACTATTATTGGACTCAATAGAGATATCTTCTTAATGTTTCTAGCAAATTCTTGGAGTTTCTCTTCTGTTGGAACACTTTCAATCCTTGGATTCCACTTTGAAACTCTAAGTTTGTCTAGAGGAACTCTTTCAAGACTTATTCTCATGCTTTTCACCTCACAGGTTCATTATTTCAGGGTTGTCAAGAGGCAAGTAACATACAGTGTTCTGGAAGTATCCTTCTCCATATTCTCTAGTAGTTCCGAAAGCTAGTACTCTTTCTCCTTCTTTGAACAGAATTGGATAGTAGCTTGGTATAGCTAGAGTAACTATTTGTCCTGGTTCTGGTTCCTCAGTAACTAGTTCTACAAATGTAGAGAAACCATTTGTATATCTAATAGTATCTATGTCTCCATAAACCCAGCTGAAACCACTCTTCTCTAATTGGTTGAATGGAATAAACTGTCCGACAAAATCTTTGAGACCTACTTTTGAGTTTATCTCAATAGGTGTTAAGGAAGACTTCCCTAGGTTGAATACTTCAAATGGTGGAGGATTCTTGAATCTGTTTTTCTCAACTCTAGAAGCTAATAGTTTGTATGTTTTGAAGAATTTGTATGGACATTCTTGTTTAGCTATTTCTCCTTGAAACACTAGTCTAGAAAACATAATAGTTTGGAAGTTGTTCTCAGAAACTAAAGCATAGATGTGTCTTCTCCAGTCTGAACCTGAAAGTGGTTTTCCAAAGTTTGGATTTGGTTTTCCAAATATTGTTGCTCTATTGTCTAGTACTGTTCCATCTGTTGTTATCCATCCAGATTTGACTAGTTCTAGTTTTTCTGATTTGTCTCTAGCTCTTTCCCATTTTCTAAGATATTTCTGTCGAATTTGTTCTATCATATCTATTGGTTCTCTAACTGCTAGAATTAGAGCTTGATACCACTTCATTTTTCCTCTTGGTTTTAGCCTTGCAAAATACATCTTAGTGCATTTCCATGCTTTCTCTTCATCCTTGTAGACCTCGATGTTCTTTTGGAACTCTTTAGTTATCTCTTCAATTGGAAATCCAACGTTCTTTGAGAGTTCTTCCAACTTTTTCTGGTAGTCCAAACATTTCACCTCCTTTAGTCTCTAATACCCACTTCTGTTATTCTGAAAGTATATGTTTCAAATGGAACATCTGGAGCATCAACAACTGTTATAGACCAGTCTTTCTTGGACTGTTTTCTTAGATAGAATAGATATGTTGAGCCATGTTCCAAAACTGTTCCTCCCCACATTTTCTTAACATGATCTGTCTTAGCTTGTTGAGCATATTGTCCTTCAAGAACTGGAATTTCTAGTATTTGAGCTGTCAATAGAACAGCTACATTATATTTGGCAGCTATTTGGTTCAATTTAGCTATATGTCTATTCTCTTCTCTAGCTCTGTCAGGGAATAGTTCTCTACCAGTATAGTATCCTCTAAACTTGGATGTGAAGCTATCAACTACTAGAACACCATATTTACATATCCCATCTTTCATGCTCTGTTCGAATATCTTTTCTGCTTTAAGGTATGTCAAGAATAGGAAGTGAGGTGAATCTCCTATTTCTCTAGCTGGAATAATGTAGAAATCATCTCTATCAAACTTGACATTTTCTGCTTTAGCTATTTCTTCAAGTCGTTTCGGACTGAATGTTCCTGGTTCTGTTTCTATCCAGAAGGTTCCTCTGTTCAACTTCTTCTTACAATTAACTGCTATCTGAAGACAGAATTCAGTCTTTCCAGCTCCATATTCTCCAGCAAATGTTGATATAGCATTTGTTGGAACTCCACCATTTAATGCTCCATCTAACTTACTACATCCAGTTGGTATTTTCTGGACATTCTTACTAACCCATTCTGAATACTCTGAGAAACACTTTGGTTTGGCAATGATATCCCATGATAGTTCTAATGCACTGTTTATCATTTCTTTAGCTTGTTTGAGGCTAATGCCTAGCAATGCTCTAAGCTCTTCAGGTCTCTTCACAGCTAGATCAGCTATTCTAGTTATTCCAGCTTCAACTAACTTTTCTGCCATCTTTGGACCTACATGTTGGACTTGTTGAAGTTCTTCTTCAGGACTTTTCTCCTTGCTTTCACTACTCAATTTTCTTCCTCCATTACATTTGTACCTGTGATTAGAGAGTATACGACAGCTCTCTCATGTTTACAGAAATGTTTTCTCTTGTAGAAAGAACATTCACAGACAAGTATTTTTCCATTGAAAGTAACATATGTTTCTCCCTCTTCTTCATTAGATACTCTCCACAAATTAGGTTGGAGCCTTTCAATGAAATACTTCATATCTAATCCTCCTAACTATTTGAGTTAGTCTATTTAAGTCTTGAGTTTCAATTTTACATCCTGCGAAGCCACTATGTCCTCCACATTTGAATCCTTTAGAGTTCAAATACTCAACTACTAAATCTGATAGGAAGCCTCTAATGGATACCTCTCCATTCTTCTCATTTACAACAATATAAGTGTTGAAGCTATTTGAACTCTGAAGTTTAGAAGCTATTAGACTAGCAAACTTGTAGTTCTCTTGACTTGTTGCTATTCTAACATAAACTATTCTACCATACGTTTCAACTATAAATCTTGATCTATAGATTGTTTCTTCTTCTTCCCTAACTCTGTTCAAGTGATATTCAACATCTGGATGTTCTATAAAGTCTAGAGGATCTTTAGATTCCATTATGATTTCAAATGCTCTATGTGGTACTCCAAGCCTACAAAATGCATTACACCCAGAACTTAGATAGTAGAACATTGGGACTTCACTTGTTTTACTTTCTCCTTTATACTTGTAGATTACCCCTCTCTCTTCAAGCAATATTGGATATTGTTTCCAGATTTCCTTGGGAACAGTTTCTGGCTGTCCATCTCCAACAGCAGATCCTATAACAAACCATGTCTTCTCTTTAGGAATTAGATCCTTCAAGTGTTGATATAGCAATACTCCAGTTGGAACATTTCCATGATAGAAGTGTTCTGGTATCTTGTAATCTTCAAGAATTGGGTGATGATCAACTAGGATCCCATTCCAAGGTTCTTCGGGTTGACCAATATCTAAAGCTACATTACAATTTTTGTATTTGTGGAATTCTGGAAATTCTACATTTTCAACATTAAAGATCGAAGCTACTATTGCAGCTGAAAATAATCCATCTGCATCACTATGTGCAGCTAATTTGATTGGTTCTGATGCTTTGAGATATTGACTTAAACTCATATTCTCCCTCTTTTAAGGTAATTCTCTAGTTGTAGTTATTATTTATAAAGATTTCTGATTTTCAAAATACTCTTCTACATCCTTTAATGAATTGATTGTGAACCACCTACCTTTGTATTTGTAGCCCTGAAGTCTTCCAGTTTTGGCAAGATATGGGAGAACTAGTTGTTCAAAATTACCTTTCTCTGGAAGTAGTGGTTCAATCTCTTTCCGAAATAGATAGTGCCCACAAGATACCCAGAACTTAAGATATGGCTTTTCTTGGAATCTCAGGATTGTATTATTTCTAATTCTAGCTACACCAAAGCCTATCTTAGGTTGGTGAAGAACTACTACTCCTATAGCTTGAGGCAATAGAGATAAATCTCTAGGGTCAAAATCTAATAGCATATCATCAACATTCATTACATAGAATGTGTCAGATTCAATATATTTTATAGCTTTCTTCAATGCTCCAGACGTTCCTAGTCTTTCATATTCTAAACTTGATTCAACTAATCCAACATATTCTACTTTAGTATCCCATTTGTCATAAGCATCTTTGTCTATAGCTAGAACTACATGATCAAATCCTTTGGAAATAAGCCAATCAAGTTGAGTATCTAACAAGTACTTGTCATTTAGTTTGAGAAGTGGTTTCGGAATGTCTATGAATGGTTTGAGTCTCTTAGCTTGTCCTCCAGCTAAAACAATAGCTTCTCTCATCTAACTTCTTCCACACCTTTGAATCTATATTCTATTATGGTTCTATTGTCTTCAGTTTTGACGTTAGAAATGTAAAAGACTAGATTGTAAAGCTTAATGTTAAAATTAGTTGGATCTTCAATATAGTTAATAGTTGGCATAGTTATCTTGGTTGGGATAGTATCTATTTCCATTTCATCTACAACTTTCTCTTTCAACAAAAGTCGAGCCACATTTTTTGGCTTCTCAACTTTTTCTTCAGATCTACTTTCATTTTCCATATTTCTTCACTTTCAATATTTCTTTCAAGAGATATATAAAACATACTATAGTACCATAGAAACTAATGAAGTTCAGAAAGAATAGAGTATCATATGCTTCACCAATAGTTGTATGCCATAACCAACAATGAAATGGTTGGTCTGCGTATCTAGGAGAAGGTTGGATCCATCCATAGTTCCATACTGGTGGGCATAGTATGAGATCCAATTGCCAAACTGAGAACATATGAAGTATAGCAAAACTAACTATTAGAAATATTAGAGTAGCTAATGTCTTAGGTTTGGATTTAGCTAGAGCTTTGAACGACATTCTGTTTCCTCTTACTTTCAAACAGTTCTTCATAACATACAAACACTACATTTCCATCTATAATGTAGAAACCACCTTTGTGTTTGTAGATGTTCAATCCTTTAGCTGAAGCTATCTGTTTCAGATCATCTGGATTCAACTGTATCATTGCAGCTATGTTTGATATTGTTAGATTTTCTACCTTATAGATTTTAGGTTTGACTTCCATTTCTCTTCCTCTCTCAATTTCTTAAGAAACTTGTTTATAGCAATTACTGTATAGTATTTTAGATTTGGATCTATTTCTTCTTTTTGCATTTAGAATACTCACCAAATTCAACTAACTTGTCTGAAGTAGTAACATGGTAAATATCATCTTTAGGAACTAGATAGACTGGATTGTATTTGATTGGGATGATAACTTCAGTATGGCTTCCATATGTTACAAAGCTAAATGTTTCTCCCTGCATTTTGTATGTCCATTTGTCTTTGATATATGGAAGTATTATGTTTACATCAGTGTCAGCAACTTGAACAATATAGTATTTGAAACCACGCCTTATGTTCTGGATTTCAAATACCCATCTCTCATTAGTGAATAGATAGTCTTCAAGGTTTATGTCTATCTCTCCCTTTCTAGTTATAAGTTTCTCTAAATTGAACATTCCAGAAGATATACCTTCTACTTCTTTCCATACACATTTGATCAGTCCATCTGTTGGCATTTTGGAATAGTGCATGTCATATACTGTTAAGAATATTCCAATAGCTAGACTTTCTTCAGAATAGTTTGGATTTTGAAGTATTTCTCTTAGAGTTAGTTTTCTACCTTTAATCTTTAGATATTCATCATCTGGCTTAACTACTTTGGAATGTAATATTACTCCATCATTTGGACTATATAATGAATTCGAACTATAGTGTATTGGTCTGATTGGATTTCTATTGAACTCTCTTTCTAGAATATCTTTCCAGCTCATCTTTCGAATGTTTTGAACTTCTTCCGAAGATATCCAATCTTTAAGTTTCAACACTTGCATCACTTCCTTTCAAACATTCAGGACATTCCCAATACTCTTCTACTTTGCCATTAGGAAATATTATCTTGCCAAAATATGCCCAATCACTTTTAATTTCTTTAGTCTTGTCATCTATTTCGATCTCTCCTTCTCTACCACAAATAGCACATTTTGCTTTGATTTTCATATTTCAATCTTCCTCTTAAGTTCTTCTTCAAGTCTACTAAGATATCTTTTCTCATCTTCATTTAGACATTTCTTATTTAGAAAGTATGGACATTCAGCACAATAAATTCCTCCATAGTCGTTCCAGTTTCTCCCTCTTCTAATCATTCCAACAGAACACATCTTGTTTCCAGCTTTTACTTTGACTATTTGATTCTGTCTCATAGATTCGTTCCAACATATTCCTTCTTCATCAGGCTCAAAACTTACAACTGTCTCAGTATATCTTGTTGCAACTATCTTATCCAAGATAGCATTCCTCCCAAGTCAAATGCAGTATCATACAGGATAGTAATGCTCCAGATTTAGTGAATTCTGACAAATCAATATATACTGGAGTTAGTCCTAGATTGCTACAAATTTCATTCAACACTTCTTGTTCAGACTTAATTTGTTTCAATGCTTGAGGACTATCTTTAGCTATCTTACTTACATCAGCATTCAATACTAAACTATTGAGTCTAAAACTATTTGTTATTCCTTCTAAACAAGTATCATAGTCTACTTCTATAACATTAGTATGCTTCCTGATTTCATCTTTAACATCCTTAGGAATGTCTTCACAAATAATGCAGTAATCATTACTGATTGGAAATACTAGACAATCCAAGTGATACAACCACTCATCTGTCTCCACTGGAATTATCTTACAATCAAACTGTTCCATAAACCATGTATGTGCTCTCTTTGAAGTTCTAATTCCGTATCCTCCAATATAGACATTTTCATTCAACCATTTAAGTTCAGCTTCACCTTCAAAGTAGTATGGACACTGATATGTTTCATATCCTAATTCTTCTACTATTTTCTTCAATTCTTGTTCTTCTCCAGGTCTAGCTTGAGCTTTAAATTTACTCAGCACACAAACATTTCTATTTTGATAAAGTTGTAAATGAGGTAAGACTACGCCTGCATTTGTAGCGTAAGTTTGGTCTTGAAATTCTTTCTTAGGAGGAATTAGATATACTGTAGCTCCTTGAGTTAGAACAGAATATAGATTGAACCATTGTTTGTAAGCTAATTCTAAGTTGATCTTTCTCTGTTCAGGTGGTATTTCTTCCATCCACTTGTTGTTAGGTATTTCAGCGGACAAATATGTTGGCTCTACTAGTGCAAGTTTCATCTGGTTCATATGTATCACTAGAAAACTATTGACATATTTGTTATTTATAAATTTATTGTTTAATCTTCTGTCTAATAGTTTCTAGAAATTCATTAAGTAGAGAATCATAATCTACTTTAGATATCCAGATTGCTCCAGTTACAAATTTCTGAATAGAAACTATCCTATTCTTCTCTTTGTCAAAACCTATCCATCCATTTATGTCTTTGTCTGAAAAGACTATCCTCAATACAAATACTGGTCTCTCAGCTGTATAGAAGTAGTAACCAAATCTTCCATCCGAGAACTGTATCTTGTAAATGCTATGTAGTTCACTGTTAGAACTTAGAATCAGGTCTTCTAATGTGTTGAAAATCATGATAGATTGTTTTATCATTTCTAAACCTCTAAAACTAATCTGTCTTTCTCCTTTAAAAATATTCTGCATCTAGAGGATATTACTAGGACTGCCTAAAATCCGAGATCTTAAAGCAGTCCTAGTAGGAGACAGGCGTCGGAGAGATAACGCCTCCTCTTTCATCTTGTCTCCAATGTTTTTCTGAATTAGATGCAACTTGATAACTATTACTTCAGAAAAAGAGAGGAACTATTGAGTTGTAGTTGCTTCAACTATTATGTCAAAACTAAATTCTGAATATGTATATGGAATATCTGAACTAACTGTCAGGTATAGAGTTACTTTTATAGGTTGATTAGGCAAGATTGTCTTGTTTTCTGAATCCCATGAATAGTTCAAATATTGGTCTATACCACTTGGAGACCAATTGATAGCATAGCTATGTAGAGTTGCATTTGCATTACCTAAAGTTTTGAGATAGATTTCTTTGCTAAATGTATCTCCTGGATATACTGTACCCCAATCTATTTCTGTACAAGGTATTGTACAGTTCTCATCATACCATGCTGTTACATTTATAGCAACTAGCTTTCCATGGTTGTGAATTGGAATTCTTGACAAATATGCATATACTGCTAGACCTACCCAGAATAGCATTATTAGAACTATTGGAGTAAGTATTTTCTTAGTTTCCAAACTTATCACCCAAGACTAGTATGAAATTAGAGAAATTTTAAACTTTTCTAGAGAAAAAGAGGGGAACTAAATATGTTTAAGGCTTGGGAGTGTTTACTCTTCTTTGGTCAGAGCTTTCTTAACAGTAGAAGCAATTGCAGCTACACCTTTGATTACAAGATATCCTGCACCAACGATCAAACCAAGCTCAAATCCTTGAATAGCCCAGTTTGCTAATGCTTTTAGAAATTCAGTTGCTAGGTCTAACATATTTACCACTTTTCCTTTAGAGTATTTTCTCTGTTATTTATTAAGTTTTCTGTATTTGAACTACCACTCTTCTTCATCCCAGTCTTCTTCCCATTCCTCTTCTTCAATTTCTTCTTCTGTCTCTTCCTCTTCTTCAAACATACTTTCAACCTCCAAGTTATCTCTGAACTTCTTCATTCTTATTTAACTCTTTATGGTCTAATACCTCATTTCAAACTTTCTGCCATTGCAAATACTCAACTATACTTTTATAGTTTTTCTCATTTACTGAAACTACTCTGTATCCTAAAGATTCTAGAAATCGAAACTTCTGATTATCTGACTTATCTCTTGACCACATTTTATGCCAAATTGATGGATCTACTTCAATTATCAATCTCTCAGCTGGAATTATGAAATCTACCCAATATCTATGTCTCTTATCTTTTTCAAACATAATGTTATGGAAGAAATCACATCCTTGAATGTACCCATTATCTTCAAGTAGTTTTCTAACTTTCATTTCTGTGGAAGTGTAGTAAGATTGACTTCGATTCGGCTTACTAGCTATCTTAGAACAGAATTTCCTGAAGTTAGCTGATACTTTAGTTGATGTTCTGTATTGGACATTACATTTTGGACATAACATATATGCATAACCATCTCTAGTATACATGTATGGTTTCTCATAGTGACCACATTTTGGACAAGGGTAGCTGACCTCTTCTGTCTCAACTTTTATCTTTTTCAATGAAGTATCTCCTCCAAGATTAATAGAACATTATTCAGAACTATACAGTAATATACAACAACTGGAACTATAAAAGTAGTTCTGCCTTTTCCCAATATATTTTCAAACCTGAAGCTTAAAATTAATGCTGATATACCTAGAATGCCACCAGAAATTCTATATTCATCCTTCTCTTTCACCTCTTCTAACTTTATACAGAGAGAGAGAGAGAGAGAAAAAAAAAAGGGAATGGAGTTGAACTA
>Ga0207433_10004480_pt1 | contig 25688 bp, 27 predicted proteins | sample YelNatPaOPGAMG01_FD_187559 | JGI IMG/M metagenome (GOLD analysis project Ga0207433, IMG submission 187559) | Hot spring thermophilic microbial communities from Obsidian Pool, Yellowstone National Park, USA - OP-RAMG-01 (SPAdes) (version 3) | ecosystem: Environmental > Aquatic > Thermal springs... | reverse complement strand
TCTGCATTTGTCCTGGGAGGAAAGAGGACAGAAGCTGTGCTTTCAGATGTGGATTGGGCTTCCTTTCTCTACTCAGGAGGGACAATTCTCATGGCTATAGGCCTGAGCAGGTCTGATGTCCCTCCATTTCTTGAAAGTGTTATAAGTCTAATACCCTTTGATAAAAATATATCAGTTTTCCTGCTGGCATTCCTTCTGAGCATCTTGATGGACGATCTTCAAGTTCTAGCTCTCCTAATATCAGCTGTCAGCGAGAGATCTGCATGGTCTCTGCTCCTTGGAGCATCCATTGGGTCAGCAGTAAGCCCAATAGGATCAATAGTGACAGTGGAATCTCTCTCCATAGCGAGATCCTCCGGAGTAGAAATCAAATGGAGGGATTTTGCCAGAAACAGCATATTACTAGTGCCTTCTGCTTTTCTTCTGGGCTTGTTATCGAGGGTGATATGATGAACAGACATTTGATGAGCATTGTAATTGTCTTAAGCCTCGTCTTCTCCTATTACCTCGGATATCTGAGGGGATCTGGCGTTCTCTCGGAGGAGCAGATGAGGACCCTAGTTATACTGGTAGCATCCCTTGTCCTGATTTCAATAGAGTTCAGGGACAAGAACGTCATAACTCTCTCAGCTGTTGTCATGCTGATGGCATTCGGTATTATAAACAGCAGTGACATAAAGGATTTCATAGATCTAGATGTTCTAGGCCTTGTGTTCGGCATGATGATACTCTCTGGAGCCCTTCAGGAATCGGGCATTGCATCCTTTATCGCAAGCATCCTGAAAAAGAGATCTCATTCCCTTCTTCTGGTGAATATTGCCACTTTTATAATCTCTGGATTTATACCAAATGTAAGCGCGGTGATGCTGATGGCTCCAATAGCTCTATCCCTTGGCTCAAACCCGGTTTATTCTCTCATGTCGATTGTCATAGCTGCTGACAGAGGCGGTCTTCTCACACTGACAGGCGATATACCAAATATTATAGTAGCGAAAGCCGCGGGAGTGGGCTATATAGAATTCTTCCTGAACATGGCACCATTGGCCGTGATAATATACATATCCTCCATATTTGGGCTGAAACGCTCTTTACCACAAAATTACTCTGCACAAATTAGGCCAGAAGAGGAGAAAGAAGTGAGAAAGGATGTCTTCTTCTATCTATCCCTGCTTTTACTTCTTACAACAATATCTGCCATGATTCTATCGGATTTTCTAGGCATAAAGCCATCCGAGATAGCTCTAATTTCCTCCTTTATTATCCTCTCCCTTGGATACAGAAGAATGTCCTCTGTCCTCAGAAGGGTTGACTGGAACCTCCTGATATTCATTTCTACATTCTATGTGATAGTCGGTGCAGTTGAGAAAACTGGGATAATAGAGCTGATGGCATCTGCAATAGCTCCCTTTATGGGAAGCATCTACTTCATCCCGGTTTTCTTCTGGCTTAACACACTGGCATCAGCAACGATGGACAACATACCAATTGCTATAATATTCTCCTCCATGCTCTCAGACATGAATTGCAGGATGTGGGCATACTGGTGGGGACTAATAGCTGCAACTGCTGTTGGAGGACTTCTTCTTCCTGTATCTAACGTGGCCAACCTAGCAGCTTTATCCATAGCTGAGGAGAGGGGGATAAAGATAAGCTTCAGAGATTACACAAAGATAATGCTCCTCCCCCTTCTGGCATCAGGCATTTCCGCAACTTTATACCTTTTAATATATGCTATAATTTAGATATTTCCTTCCTCAGCTCCTTGACTCCCTCCTTCCTCAGGAAGAACTTGAGAGCTGCCGGCACTGCTCTCCTCAGTATAAATCCCCTGTTTCTTATCAGATCGATTAAGATCATCTTTGGCCTCAGGTAGAATGAGATATAAGCCCAGTTAAGCATCCTCTTTATCTGCCTCTCCGTCAGATAGAAGCTCTTCATGACAACATCTAGGGTAGTGTACTTTCTCCAGTCTTTCGTGAGGAGAAGGCCCATCTTACTTGCTATGCTCCAGAGCCTTGTCCCGGGATATGGAGTCGCTATTGTGAACTGGGCAAGATCAACTCCAACTCTCTTTGAGAACTCTATTGTTTTCTTTATGTCCTTCTCCGTCTCCTCAGGGAAGCCTATTATGAAGGATCCCAGAGCTCTCAGCTTTGCTTTCTTTGCATTTTTAACAGCTGAAATAGACTGCTCTATCGTTATCCCCTTCCCTATTAGGTCTAGCATCTTCTGGCTCCCCGATTCTATGCCGAAGTATATCGTGTGAGCTCCAGCTCTCTTCATCTCCCTTCCTGTCTCTAGATCGAATGTATTTACCCTGGAGGAAGCTGTCCACGAGATATCAAGGCCCTCTTTAACGATCTCTCTGGATATCTCTTTTGCTCTTTTTCTATCAAGAGTGAATGTGTCATCCAGAAACTCCACCTCTCTCACTCCATAGTCATAATGGAGTATTCTGAGCTCCTCCATCACCCTCTCCTTGCTGTGAGCCCTCCACTTCTTCCCGAACTGAAGTGAGGACGAGCAGAATATGCAGTCAAATGGACACCCTCTTGATGTGATCAGAGTGCCGAACCTAAGGTTTCCGAATCTGTAAAGGTGCATTGGGAGCAGGTCATATGCTGGAATCGGTATCTCATCCAAATTGGGGACAAGGGGCATCGCTGGATTGCTCTTTATGATCTCCCCATCCCTGTATGTTATCCCCCTTACCTCCCTCAGATCCTTCCTTCTCAGAAGTTCCCTGAATATCAGCTCTCCCTCGCCTCTAACTACTATGTCTATGTATTTGCATTCATTAAGTGTTTCCTCTGGCAGGAATGTGACGTGAGGGCCCCCTATCAGCACAGTTATATCAGGGTTCACCTCCTTAGCAACTCGAGCTACATCATAGGCATCAGGTATCATGGATGTCGTGGCTGTTATGCCGATCATATCTGGGTAAAAGGATCTGATCCTGAGCTTAAGTTCCCTAAGGTCTATCCCCTCTGCAAGAGAATCGACGATGACCACATCATGTCCCTCCAGCCTGGCAATGGAGGCAAGATAGGCCAAGCCAAGGGGAGGGCCTGTGGTTCCAAGAACCTCCTTCACAGCGGAGGAAGCTGGAGGGGATATGAGCATTACCTTCATCATATAAATAACCATAGCAATAGCCGATAAACTTTTCTCCTATACAAAATTAATATTTGGTTATTTATTTTATTAATTTTCATATAGTTATCGCTATGTTTTCCCACTAGTCGGAAGACTTGGAAGCTTTGTAAAAAGCTTTCAGCAGATTTTCGCTCAACAAAGGAAATTCTTATTCCACATTAATAACACCCTTATTCCATTCTTCAAACTTTTCAGCCCTCCAGAATCCACATCAATGCTCCATCTCTCAGTTCAGGCCTGATTACTCCTCTGTTCCTAAGAGAACTCAAATAGGACATTAATGCCGATCTGAGCAACATATACTGTCCCACGTCCTTAACCTCTATCTTCATCCTATTCAGAACCCCAGAAACTATATCATCTGTTCTCTTACTCTCCTTCAGTACTTCCAACAGATTCTCCTCAACAACCTCAATTGCCTCCATGTTGTCCTCCACCAGCTCCCCTATGTCCGGAGTGGGCTCAGCATGGGAGGGGACATATAGCCTGTATTTGCTCTCCTTCAGATAATTCAATGTCCTCCTCTCCTCATCCACATCCGAGTGATATGGGATTCCATGTTTTTCTATTATTTTCCTTGAGAAAACTGAATCTGCACAGAATATAATATCATCAAATATTATTCCTATCTGATCTATTGAGTGTCCCTTCAAGCTCACTACCTTTATATCAGCCAATTCCTCAGCTCTTCCATCTACTTCAGAGGGCTCGGCCATCAGAAATCTGTTTCTCATCTCCATAGGAGGGCTGGCTGAGAAGAGGAAAAAGGGCTCCAAAAGGGTGTTCTCTATGAAACATATCTCCCCTCTTGGGGCATATATCCTTGCTCCTGTCCTTCTCTTCAGATAGCTGTTTCCTCCGCAGTGATCTGCATGGGAATGGGTGTTTATTATGCCTATCAGCTTTAAACCATTCCTTTCAAGGGCTCTCAATATCCTTCTTCCGGCCTCATCATCCAGCCCGCTATCCACTATAAATGCCCCTTCTCCAAGCACGATAACTCCTATGTTGGTTGGAGCGGGGATGTAGTACAGATTATCCCCTATTCTGACCAGATCCATGCTGAGCAATTCGGAAGAGAAAATATAAACATCAGTGTAAAAATTATTAATGCTCTTTTCCTGCTACTGTGATAGACATCAGCATATGGCAAAGTGAAGTTCTCTGCGTGATAGTTCCTTATGCGGTAATCTTTGTGAATAATGCGATGAAGCTGGACACAAAGCCTCATTTTTTATTTCTCCTCTCAGCACTATAGGAGATTTCCAATTGCCTCCACATCAAGGAAACACTGGGGATCATCTCCATCTATTCCGCTGAAATAGAAAGCTCTGGCTCTATCTCCTCCATTGCACCAGCTTTTAAAGGGGCATTTAGAGCACTTCGGCCCGTTCAGCTCCACATGAAATCCCCTTCCCAGTATCTCACTCAGCTTCTCTTTTCCTACATTTCCAAGGGAGATGAAATCCATGAACTGGTTCGGGTGGACCTCTCCATCCGGGTATATAGATACTATTCCATCGCTTCTCACAAAGTTGAGAAGCTTCCTGAACTCCTCCTTGTCCTTTGCAATTTTATAAGCGACATAAATTCCATCGAAGGGGGCCATTGTTGTCTCTATTTCCATATCAACAGTCTTAGCTATCTCTATAATATAATCCATAAATCTAAAGTATTGATCCTTTGTCATATACCAATCAGCCAGCTCTTTAGCCCTCCCAGTTGCTGAGAGATGATAAAACACAACCCTGCTCACCCCTAAGCTGAGAGCAAGGTCTATATAACTGGGAACACTGTCCACATTGAGCCTCGTCAGGGTCATTCTCAGGCCTGTGGGTATTCCTGCAGATATCAGATTTCTTATTCCCTTTAAAGCCTCTCTGAACGCTCCTTTAACTCCTCTGAACTCATCATGCCAGTCTTCATTGGAGCTATCAAGGCTCACCCCGACATATTCAACTTTATCCGCTAGTTTGCCTGCGATCTCCTCATTTATAAGGGTACCATTTGTGCTTATGGCAACTTTTACATCTTTCTCCCTCAGTTTTTCCACGATCTCCAGGAGATCCTTCCTGAGGAATGGCTCTCCCCCGGTCAGGATAACGAGGGGTATTCTAATCTCCCCCATCTCCTCAATTAGCCTTAAAGCTGTTTCTCTATCAAGTTCCTTGTTCATCGGAGCTGAGATATAGCAATGCTTGCACCTCATGTTGCACATTCCAGTTATGTTCCATGCTATCACAGGTCTTTCACGGCTGCTGAACTTGCTCTTTTCCTTTCCCTTTATCCTGAAGGAGACGGATCCAAACCCCCTCACCATCAAGGATATAGGTATCACCTTATCACCCCTGGCTTCAGATTTCTCCTGCTCATCACAGGGAGGAATTCGTCCAAAGAGAGGCGGGAAACTATCTCGGATACAACATAATCTATCCTCTCCCTGCTTCTCGAGTGAACCATTGCATAGCAGTTGTACCTCCATCCCCCTGGCGCTTCTCTGAGGACAACATGTGTTGCTTCTGGAACCTCCAGAGCAATTCTTCTGCAGACTTCATCCGCCATATCGGAGTGAATTAGAAGCATGCAATTGTGAGAGAAGCCCAACAAATCTCCATCAAGAGCAGCTCCAACGTCTCTGACAGCTCCTACTGATATAAGCTTCTCCAGCGTCCTGATCACATCCTCCTCGCTGATCCCCAAGCTTGAGCCGATCTCTCTGAAGGGCCTTCTGGATAAAGGGAACCTCCTTATCATCGCCAGGAACCTCTCCATGCCCTCCAGCTTTGGTACTTTCTCTGGAAGCAATTCTGGAGGACTTCTTGAGATCCCCTCAACTAGATCAAACTTCACAGAGAGCTTATATGTCCTTTTTGAGTGAAGAACCAAGTACTCGCAACCCATTAGCTGCTCCTCCACTTTTCTGGTAAGCTCCTCCCTACTTCTCGATTTTATCACATACCATAAATTAAAATAGTGATCCCTTTCATAGCAATGGCTTACATCGTCATCCAGCTTAAGCCTCTCAGATATGCTGTTTATGTCATGAACTCTTGCAGCAACAAGAGCTGAAACCTTTCCTACGGCTCTGAAGCTGACATATGCCCCTATTCTCTTTATTATCCCCTGAAGTCTCGCTATTCTTCTGATAACATCGTCCTCTGTTGTCTTAAGTCTTTCTGCAATCTCCTTATACGGCTCTGGGACTAGGGGATATCTGTACTGGAGCTCCATCAGAAGATCCACGTCAAGCCTCTCCATCAACTTATATAGAGAGGTGGCTTTAAATCCCTGACTGAGGTGATCACATGAAGGTTGGACTATGCTGCAGCAAATTTTTCGTAACTGGATGAGTGAGAAAAGTGAGGTGTTAAAAAAATGAGAATACCAATGTTCATCGAGATGAACGGGTTCAGAGTATTGGTTGTTGGAGGAGGGGAGGAGGGAACTAAAAAAGCGAGGAGGTTCTCAGAGCATGGTGCAGAAGTAAGGGTAATGAGCATGGATTTCACGGATCAACTCCTTGAGATGGAAAGAAGCGGAAGAGTTAAGCTCATAAGGGGAGATGCCTGCGACAGGAATCTGTTGGAGAAGCTCATAGAGGAGAGCGATTTAGTGGTGTACACAATAGGGGATAGGCCTGATATTGAAAGAGCGGTCGAGGAAATTGCAAAAAGAAAGAGGAAGCTCCTCAACTTGGCAACAGATGCTGATAGAACTCAAGTTGTTATGCCGATAGAGGAGAGAGCGGGGGACATTAGAATAGCTGTGACATCAGAGGGAAAGAGCACGCTTGTTGTGAAGGAAGCAGCGGAGAGAGTAGCTAACTTCCTAAGGGAACAGAGAGATATAATGGCCATGCTCGAGGTGATGGGTCATCTGAAGAAGTACATGAAGGAGAGGAAAATTCCATTTGATAGGAGAATGGAGGTATACAGGAGTGCATTCAGGGATGAAAAGCTGAGGGAACTAGCATTAACAGACATCAATAGGGCGATAAAATATGCAGAAAGCCTTGCACACTGTTGAGGGGCAACAGCTGTATGATGAAAGGCCCATATTAGTGCTTTGGGAGACAACGAAGGCATGTCCTCTCTCATGCAAGCACTGTAGGGCTGAGGCTGACCTGAAACCAGCACCTGATGAGCTGAGCACGTTTGAGAGCATAAAGTTGATGGAGGAGCTCTCTTCACTAAATCCACCTCCAGCCCTGATACTCTCAGGAGGGGATCCGATGATGAGGGAGGATTTATTCGAGCTGATCGACAGAGGGACTGAGATGGGAATTCCGATTGGAATAGCCCCTGCTGGCACAGAAAGGGTCCTTGAGAAAGCAGAGGAGCTGTCAAAAGTGAGATCAATTTCGATAAGCTTGGATGGCATATCAATGCACGACAAAATAAGAGGGAAGGGGAATTTTGAGCTGACCTTGAGGATTCTGAGGAAATTGGTGGTGAACAAGGGCCTTCAAGTGAACACCCTAATTGCTAAGGAGAATGTTCATGAGATCCCCTATGTCCTAGATCTTCTGCTCAGCATAGGAGTTAGGAACTGGGAGCTCTTCTTCCTTATAAAGACGGGGAGAGGGGTTGAGATGAACGATCTAAGCCCTTGGGAGTGCGAGGACATCCTGCTGTTTCTATACGAGATCTCATCAGAGATAAATGTAAGGACTGTGGAGGCTCCTTTCATAAGGAGGATAGCATTGCAGGGTGCTCTGACAAGAGGAGATCTATACAGAAATCTTATATCTGTTCATATGCCAAGAGGAGAGCCCAGATTTAAAATAACGGACACAAGAGATGGGAAGGGCATAATATTTGTCTCTCATAATGGATATGTCTTCCCAAGCGGGTTTCTTCCAGTACCTCTCGGGAATGTGAGAAAAGAGGGTCTTCTCAGGATATACAGGGAGAACTCTCTTTTGAAGAGGATAAGAAGAGCTGATTTCTCTGGAAAGTGTGGAATATGTGAGTTCAGAGACTTATGTGGCGGATCCAGATCTAGGGCATATGCATATAATGGAGATCCCCTCTCAAGCGATCCAGCTTGCCTCTATTCTCCGGTCCCCAGGTGATAACATCTATGCAGATCTAAGCTTCTTTTGATGTACAAGTAGGTCGAATTTACTCAGCAACCATCAGTTGGACTTCTGAAGGAAAGAATGTTAAGCCAAAGGTACAGAGTGAAGGAGTTGATGATAAAATCTTATATAGGAAAGTTCTCAATTTCACATGCCCGTGATAGTTGAGATAGCAGTGGATCCAATAGGCACCAGCTCTCCGAGCGTTGGGGATTACATAAGGAAGGTCGTGGAGGTGCTGAAGAAAAGAGGGTTGAAGCATTGGATTGGCCCTATGGGAACTTCTGTGGAGCTACCAAGCTTGAAAGAACTTGGAGATCTCCTTCAGGATATACATGACGAGCTTAACAAGCTCGGAGTGATGAGAATTGTGACAGCAGTCAGGGTGGATGACAGAAGAGACAAGGAGATAGACATGGAGTACAAGGTTAGAAGGGTGAGCTTTTGACATTTTCCACGGCTAAAGCTTGGAGATTCTCGGCTTTTCAGCCTAGAACTTAATCCTACCGAGCTCAGGCCGTGTCAAGACTGGGGTATGACGCCTACAGCTTCTGCTATGGGCTACATGCCTATAGCTTGCTTGAGCGACTCGCTCAATATAGCGCTATCATAGGCTATCAAACTTACCGGATTTATCCCATGGTTAAAACTGTGAGCTTTCATGTAATATTCAGTACGGTCTGCATGGAACCGGGTTCCATGACTGTTTTGGGCTTCCATAAGCTCCACCGAACACCCTGTTGTAGATATCGACAGCTGCTCTCACGCCCTCCCCAACGGCTTTTGCTATCTGCATCGGCTCTCCTGTGACATCGCCAGCAGCATATACTGCATACTTATTCGTCCTCTGCCAGTAATCCACAAGTATAAATCCATTTTCATCCGTGTTAATGCCGGCTTTTCTGGCGATATGGCTGTTGGGCTCAACTCCAATGAATATAAAAATGCCATCTGCTTGAATTATCTCCTCGCCTTCCTTTCCCCTTATTTTAACTCCCTCTACTTTTTCCCTTCCCATTATCTCAGTTACATAGCTGTTCCACCTGAAGCTCACATTTGCAAGGGATGAAAGCCTCTCTGTCAGTGCTTGCTCAGCTCTCATCTTCTCCCTTCTGTGGACAACTATCACTTCTTTTGCAATTTTTGCCAGATATAAGGCTGAGACTGCAGCTGTGTTTCCTCCTCCGACAACAACCACCCTTTTATCCCTGAAAAGGGGGCCATCGCAAACAGCACAGTAACTCACCCCCTTGCCGTAAAGTTCTGCCTCTCCGGGGACATTTAACTTCTTGTCCTCAGCTCCTGTCGCTATCAATACAGCCTTAGCTGACAGCTCCCTTCCGCTCTTTGTGATTACCTTCTTCTCCTCTCCATCGAGATCCATCCCGATAACTTCCTCTGGGAAGAGAATTTTCACTCCGGATTTTCTGGCATGTTCATGGAATATCCTAGAAAGCTCCTCACCGGTTATCGAGGGGAAGCCGGGAAAATTCTCTATGATGGGATTTACCGATACCTTTCCTCCTACAGAGCTCTTCTCCACTATCAGGACTTTTAGACCATATCTAGCTAGGTATATGGATGCTGTTATCCCAGCAGGTCCTCCTCCTACCACAACTACATCCCAGCTGCTTGGAAGTTCCTCTCTTCTTAATGGGGAGAACATAATCAATAGCAAAGAGCACTGCTTTTAACCTATTTTTCAATTTTTTATCATAAGTATTTATTGTCAAAAGAGGCAGTTGAAGATGCCCAGGTTTGTTGTCCAGGAACACCATGCTAGAAGGCTTCACTGGGATCTCAGGCTGGAGATGGACGGAGTTCTGAAGTCATGGGCAGTTCCAAAGGGAATACCGGAGAGAAAGGGGGAGAAGAGGCTGGCAATACAGACAGAGGATCACGATATATCATACATAGACTTCGAAGGCACAATACCGGAGGGAATGTATGGGGCTGGAGAGGTGAAAATATGGGATTCTGGAGACTACGAGCTCCTTAGGAGGGATGATAATATCATATCATTCATCGCCAATGGCAGTAGAATGAGGGGGAAGTATGTGCTGGTGAGATCAAAAACGGGATGGATCCTGATGAAGGTGAGCTAGATGTCAGAGGACCTGAAAACAAGGATAAAAGAAGCTCTCAAGGGGAAATTCATGGTTATATGCATTGGAAATGAGCTGAGAGGGGATGATGGGGTTGGAATATACATAGGAAGGAGGATCAAAAATGCATTGGTGACAGAGTTTCCTGAGAGCTATATCCACAGGATAAGGGATGAGAGGCCCGAGTCAATACTCTTTATCGATGCTGTTGACTTCGGAGGGGAGCCTGGATCCATTATATTCTCAGAGCTCAAGGAAATTCCATCTGCAATTAGCACACATAAACTTCCTCTCTCCCTGCTGATAAAAATTCTTGAAGAGGAGGGAATTAAAACAAAGGCATATATTTTGGGAGTTCAGCCGAAAAATATTGAGCTAGGTGAAAATCTGAGTCCAGAGGTGAGAAGATCGGCTGAAATACTGATATCAATTTTAAGACATATAATCTAGGTAACGCTCGCTGCTCTTCCAAGCCTAAGGATTTGCATGTAGTTCGAGATCATCGCTATTACCTAGTTTAAATCCCTCCTAAATATTTCTATTGACCAGCTTGGAAGTTTTGAATGCTGTGGCTATGAGATACTCATTTTCAGATAAAGCTGTTTGTCCTTCTTAATGGCTGCCATAAGGCTCGATTCCAGAAAGACTATATTGAAGATTTCACGACATTAAGGATAAGGGGATTAACAAAATGTTTTTATAGAAAATTGAAAAATGTTACTGCATTCTTCAGATTATGGATGTGACATCCTGCAGTGTCTCAATGCTTCTTTTTGCTATCTCCTCTGCATCGATCCTTCTCTCTATCTCCAGCACTTTATCCAGCCTAGCTTTAGTGACGGGCTTTTTCACGCATATAGTGAGGCTTCCGCACTCCTGAGCAGTCCTCTCCGTGGATATGCTGAAGGTCCCTATCTCCCTCGCTATATTGGATATCTGATCCTTGTCCATCGATATTAGGGGTCTGTAAACTGGTAGTTCTGATGCGGCATCTATTGCCATCAGATTATCCAGAGTCTGGGATGATACCTGTCCTAGGGAATCTCCCGTCACTATTCCCTTTGCCCCAACCCTTTTAGCAAGCTCATTTGCCACTCTGAGCATTATCCTCCTCTCCAGCACATATGCATACTTTGCAACATCAGCAGGTATTTCGTAATTTGCAGTGTAGGCATATGCCCTCAGCTCCTCCCCTATGTGCCACTCCCTGAGCACTCTGATAACCTTAACAAATCTCTCAAATCCCTCTGGGGCAAGGGGAGACATTGCATAAAGAGCTGTTATAGAAGCACCTCTTCTCATCATCATCCAGGCTGCAACAGGCGAATCTATTCCTCCTGAGATCAGTGCAACTAGGTTTCCAGCAGTCCCGAGAGGAAGGCCCCCGGGTCCTCTCTCCCTTTCGACATAGAAGTAGCTCCTATCCCCTCTAACCTCAACAAATACCTCCACATCAGGGTTTTTCAGATCCACTTTCCTTCTTGCAATGGATCCAAGCATTTTTGCAAGATCAACACTTGTGTAAGGATGATTCCCAACCCTTCTGACCCTTACCGCAAAGCTCTTCCCCTCAGGTATCCAGCTCTCATATCTTTTTGTGAAGAATTCCTCTATATCCCTCATATCCGAGGAGTTCAACCGCTCAGCTCTTGCTATCCATGCTATCCCGAATATCCTCCTCAATTTCTCCATGGAGGAGTTGTCAGCCTCTATCTCAAGCTTTCCCCCGAGCTTCCTGACAACAGCTCCAGGAATTGCCCTCCTTATGTTCTCAATAAGCTTTCCCTCAAACTTCCTCCTGACAGCATCTGACTTCAGGGAGATCTCCCCGGATTCTGATACAAGGAACATCAGGAAAATAGGAGGGGATTGTTTAATAAGATGTCTGATGATTACTCATAATTCCACCACATAAACCGTTCTGATCTAGCTTTCTATAACGCTAGATCTTCCCTTATAGGGCCTTCGGGGTGAACGGATGAAGCCCCCACATCTCTCAGTTTAAGGAGGAGGTTTCTCACTGCAATAATATCCCTGTCCTCCTCCAGCCCACATTTGGGGCACCTCATAAACCTGTGCCCATTCGGGCTTAGCTTTACCCCACATATCGGGCAAAGGGTTGAGGTGCCCCTAGCATTTACGTAAACAACATTTAAACCCATTAACTCAGCTTTGTACTCAATAATCTTCTGAAGCCTTCTGAAGCTCCATCTGTGCAATCTACCATTAACTGCCCTTGAGTATCTGATTCTCTTTCTTATGTTCTTGAGTCTCTCCAGAACTATTGTTGTTGCATTATCTTCTCTGGCCTTTTCCACTATTTTACCTGCAAGCTTGTGGTAGATATCCTCGATCCTTCTTTTCTCTCTTCCCCTGTATTTCTCCATAAGCTTTTCCCCTCTTGGCCCAAGCTTGAGTTGAATTCTTTTTCTCTTAAGAAAGTAAGCTGTCCTTATTGCTCTCTCTTTAGTTTTAAAGTTCTCTATTCCCTCTGCTGATCCAAATGTTACGTTATTCTCATTTATGTCCACAGCTATTGCCTTGTCATTTCGCTCCATTAATCCTACAGTTTTGGAAAAACAAACGTTCAGATAGAATTCATTGTTTTTCCTGACAATCCAAGCCTCTCCTGCCTTCATACCCTTAAACTTCTCGTGGTATGTTCCATGAAGAAGCTTCAGTTTGATTCTTCCGTGTTCAGTCGCTATAGAAGCTTCCCATCTCTCAAGATCCAGGCTGAATAAGTGGCCATCAAGCATTATAACTTGCTTTTTAAAGAATGGTCTCTCTGCTTTCGCTAAGCCTCTTCTCTTCAGCTTCCTGAAGCTTCTGTGGATGGAACAGGCCATTTGGCAGGCTGTATAAATGTAATGAGATGGTAAATCAGGATATTTTTTCCTCATCTCATGGTATTTCTCAGATCTCAATCGCTTGAAGCTGGTAACCCCTTTTGTTTGAGCGTAATTCAAAAGATCGTTCACCATCATCTGATATGTTGAGAATAAGCTTTCTGGAATTGATCCACTTAGTTTGAAACTTGCAGTGAGTTTGACGGTCCTTGATGACATCCTTGAATGCAGTTAAAGTTATCTAGCTGATAAACTTTACGCTAGATAGAAGCGGTTTTGTTATTCCATATCTCACATCATACCTTTTAACAGTTGAGAAGTGCTCAGCAGCGTACTTCTCGAATATCCTCATCTCCGAGGTTATGGCAACCATTCTTTTCCTCAAAACAAGGCTTGCTGACCTGAGAAAACCTGAGTATATCCTCTCTATAATCCCCTTTTTCCCAACTCTCATGCCATAAGGAGGGTTTGTCACCATGTAATCGACCTCGCTGATGTACTCATTCATCCTCTCAGCAGCTCCCTGGATAAACATGGGATGAATTCCGACATAATCTGCGATCTTTTTAGCTCCCTCTATGTGTTTTCTGAACTTCTCAACCCCATAAAGCCTCAGTGGAACCTCTCTTTCGCTTATTTCAGGCAGGTAGTCGAAGAACTTCCTGAAGGCAAAGTCCTTTCTATATTTGCATATCGGCGTGTTCTTAGCTATCATCCCTGCCTCAAAAAGTATGGTTCCGCTCCCGCAAAATGGATCTAGGAGGGAGGAATCGGAGCTCCATCCAGATAAATACACTAGAGAGGCAGCTATAGCTGGATTCAGCGGTGCAGGGTGCTGATATATCCTGTATCTTCTCTTGTGCAGTCCATCGTCTCCTGTCATGTCGATGCCCACTGTGAGATCATCGTCTATTAGATCGCATCTTATGATGACATCAGGCTCTTCTAAGTTCACCTTCAGCCTAACTCCTCTCTCAGCCATGTAGCTGTCTATAACAGCCTGTCCGGAAACTCTTGCAATATCAATTTAGGTGAAGTCATGCTCTCCAGTCCTAGTTGGTCTTATGGCAAAGCTCCAATCGGGTTTTATCATGCTGAAATCAAGCTCCCTGACAATTCTGTATATATCATCAAGTTTTTTCGCTTTTCTCCTAGCTAACAGGTACACTATTCTCTCAACAGTCCTGAGAGAGCAGTGCATTGAGGGTATCATATCGAAATCGGATTCAAAGAATATCCTTCCCCTTCTCTCCCTTTTCTCGACAACTCTTCCAATCCCCTTTTTCTCTATCTCCTCAGCGGCAACGAACTCCAGTCCTGGGGCACAGGTTGCATAGAAGGCTGCCATCAGGATTTACTTTGAAATATCAGTTATAAAATATATTCTTTCCTGTCATCCATGAGAGTTATTGCTATCAGAATCGATAGGATGATGAGAAGGGAGCCCACCAGAGTCATGTGAGTGCTATGTCCCAGATAAGTATAGGATATTCCTCCTAGAGAGGGTGCTATTGCCCTCATGATTCCAGTCAGGGAGGACCAGACCCCTGCTTGGGAGAGAAGCTCCTCTTCAGGAACCCTTTCAGCGATGTATGCCCATGCGATAGGATCCCACGTTGCTATAACAAGGCCCATCAAGATAGAACTTATGAAAAGGCTGATCTTTCCGATGGGATATCCATAAATAAGGACTAAAATTGCTCCCACTAACTCGGAGACTGCCATGAAGAGGCCCCTGTTTCCTCTATCGGAAAGACCACCCATTGCAGGATTGAAGACTATTGCTGTAACCATCATGCCAGCTTGGGCAGTAGCTATATCTAAATCAGTTGCCTTCACGATTTTTGGTGCTGTTACAAGGAAAAAAGGATAAAACATAGCCCAAATGAAGCTATCCATTAGCGATATCAGCATAAACCTCCTGATGCTCCTGTTAACCCGTAAAGAAATAGATCTGATCTCCTTTCTCATCGGAGGAATAAGAGCTATGGAGGAAAGGGAAATTAATGCCCCTGATAGAAGCATAACAGTTCTTCCAGCTAAATTATTAGTCAAAACGCCAAGATAACCTCCAAGAATGACTCCCAGATTACCTGAGGAGACTATAAATCCCAGCTTGAGGCCCTTTCTCTTTCCGCTGCTGGAAAGCACTCTAATACCTATCATTGTAAGGGCAAATCCAGTTGATGAGAAGATAAGGGATAGAAGCACTGTGTAGCTGCTAGCTCCCAGCAGAAGGATTAGAGATGATGCAGCATACATCATAACTCCAGCTGAGAACACAGATCTACTGCTTCCAATGAATCCGACCAGAACTCTTGAGAGAACTGATACGAAACCTGAGATTGAGTTAAATAAACCGTAGCTCTCTGGGCTGATCCCTGCTTCAGCGACTATAAAAGGCCACACAGCCGAATAAAAATTGCCTCCTATGGATGAGAGAACTGCTGATAAGTACCTTCTCATCAATCTCCCTAAGCGATTAAATTTAAAACTCTTAAGAAAGGTTTTAAAGCAGGGGAATGCTGAAAGAGGATGCGTCTGCTACTGATCAGTGGAGATGCCGCCTTCAACATGGCTCTGGACGAGCTTCTCCTGAATTTAGCACCAAAAATAGGTCCAACTGTCAGGTTTTACAAGTTCTCCCCCTCAGCTATCACGATAGGATATTTTCAGAGGGTGAGCGAGACCATCAACTTGGAAGAAGCAGGAAAGCTCGGCATAGATTTCGTGAGGAGGGCAACTGGGGGAGGAGCTGTTTATCACGATGAGAGAGGGGAGCTGACATACTCAGTTGTGCTTCCAGCGAGGGAATCAGTTCTGGAGAACTTCAAAAGGATATGCAATGGTGTAGTTCTCACCTTAAGGAGGATGGGAATTCAAGCTGAGTTCTCCCCGATAAACGATGTGGTTGTCAACAAGAAGAAGATATCCGGAAGCGCTCAGACGAGAAGATCGGGCTTTCTCCTTCAGCATGGGACGATAATGTATGGAACCGATCTTGATGTGATGGAGAGAGTGCTTCTTCCCCCAAAGAAGCTTGCTCAGAAAGGGCTCAGCTCAATAAGGGAGAGAGTGACCACAGCTGAGATAGAGCTTGGAAGAAAAGTGAGCTTTGATGAAGTTCTTTCAAGTGCAATAGAGGGATTTTCGGAGGCATTGGGTGAAAAACTGGAGGAAACAAATGCGGAGGAAATTGGATTGGAGGCAATCAGGGAGATAGAGGCAAGATATAGGTCTAGAGAGTGGAACTGGATGAGGTGATGCGTTGGGAAGGTGCCTGATAAGGAGGGAAAAGGAGGTAGATGTTATTGTGGAGGTAGATTCTGGTGTGATAAAAAGAGTTTTGATAGGAGGAGATTTCTTCGCCTTTCCGGAGGGAAGAATAGATGAGCTTCAGTTAAGGCTTATTGGAGCTCATGTGGAGGAAGTTAGAAGGATAGCTGAATCTGTGCTTAGGAACTGCGAGATAGTGGGGGTTGAGAAATCCGATATAATAGAGGCCTTGGAAAAAGCTTCTTCAGACAACTAATGTATCGGAGGTTCTTTTTCCGTGGCAGAACCTCTCTAAAAGCTCAATTGCCATGTTTACAGCCCTTCTTATCGCTGGGATCTCCACTCCCTCGACACCAGCTCCGAGAACAAGAACCCTCTTTGTGTTCTCATCCACTTTTGTCATATCCGAGTCCCTGTACGGGTAGAGGAACATTATAACCTTTGAATCTGAAACAACAGGTTCCCCTCCTCTCAACTTGATCACACCGCCTCCTATCGGATGAAAAACCTCCCCTTCCCTAGCAAGCCTCACTAATATCGGCGGTGAGAGCTTATCAAGGTCATAGAGGCCTATTGGAATTAGAGTGGCAAAACTAGCCATGTTTATCGCATCAACAACATTGTTTATCCTGGGAAATTCCCCTCTTTTGAGCACCCTTCTCAACATGGCCTCATTGCTAGGCCTTGTCTTAGTAGGATCTATCCCTATCCTCCAGTAGAAGCTCCTGTATGCTTTTATTATCTCCTCATCTATTCTAGCCGATCTTATGAGCTCCCTTGAGTATTCATCCATCTCATCGGACCTGCTTTCAACTTTGACATCAGCTGTTGCATAGGCAACATGGATTCCCAGAGCAGCTACATCCTCCAGTATGGAGATCATACAGCATGCAGAGAAGGCTTAATAAAAATCATTCAGAAAAAGTTCCGCTAAGGGACAAAAATACTTTATAAGTAGGTGTCTTAATGCGGGTAAACAATCGATTTTTATATCTGAGGGATCAGCTTTCATTATGAGCATAATTCTCTGGCTCATCCTGCCTCAACTGATCTCCATCCTCCTAGTGATGCTCACATCCCCCTCACCGGAGCTCTCAATGACAGCTGGTGAGTCAATCGGCCTATCATCTCTTTATGTGGTGCTTGCCTTTGTCTCATCCATCCTCATGGTGTACCTCATAAGGAGAAAAATAGAGAGAGTTCTGAGGATTCTAATTGCTCTAATTATAGCATACAGCTCCATCTTCTCCTTATTTTATATAATACCCTCTCCTATATCGATACCGGCAGGAGCTCTGCTCGCTTACTTTTCCATGAGACAGGGAACTGCTGGAAAAGTGGCAAAGTGCGTCCTTTCATCGATTCTATCATACCTATTTGTCTCCTTCTTTCCAAAGATATTCATATCGATTTTCCTTCTCTTCTTAGCGATATTCGATGCATATTCTGTTTTCAAAGGACCTCTTTCCTCTATATTTGAGTTCCATGCTGAGAGGGTGCTGAGGCCTCTTTTTGTAGAGCATGGAAATGTTGCAGTCGGGCTCGGGGATCTATTCTCATATTCCCTTGCAGCTTCCTCCTCTGCTCTATCTGAATCACTACCTTTGCTTTTTATTCCAGTTTTGTTGCTGAACGCTGGAATAGTAATCACGGTTCTTATGCTAAAGAGGACGAAAAGGCCCCTCCCGGGCCTTACAATTCCCATAATTCTGTGGTTTATGGGAGAATTGCTGATAGGAGCTTTTCGCTAACTGTTTTTTATAATTGTGAATTTTCTTTGGCATCAAGATTATAATATGGCCCGCTTTTACACTTGGATGCTGAGGCTTCCAAGGGGTTTCAGGGACTTCCCTCCTGAGATAGAGATCGTTAGGCAGAGGACTATATCTGCAATAGAGGAGGTATTCAGGAGATATGGATTTGAGCCGATGGAGACATCCTCCATAGAACTATGGGAGACTGTGAAAGGGAAGTATGGGCAGGAGGCGGAAAACAAGCTCCTCTTTGTTTTTCCAGATTTCCTGAGCAAGGAATGGCTCTCGCTCAGGTATGATCTCACCGCTCCTCTCGCCAGGTATGTAGCATCGCATCCAGAGCTGCCATTGCCATTTAAGAGATATGAAATAGGGAGAGTCTGGAGACATGAGGAACCGCAGAGGGGAAGGTACAGGGAGTTCTGGCAGTGTGATGCTGATATAGTTGGATCTCCATACCCTGAAGCTGATGCAGAGATAATAAACCTGATAGACGATGCCATATCCCAGTTTGGATTTGAGATAAAGATAAGGCTGAGCGATAGAAGGATTCTCTCCTCAATACTGTCCAAGATGGGAATAGATCATGTTCAGGTCTACAGAGCAGTGGACAAGCTTGACAAGATAGGATGGGATGGTGTATCGAGGGAGCTCAGGGATCAGCTTAAAGAGGAGGAGATAACAAAAATAAAGGAGATTATATCGATAAAAGAAATTGAAGATGTTGAAAAAATAGGGGGCGATGAGATAAGAGAAGTAACAAGGAATCTGCTCGAGATAATTGACTTGGTTAACAATAAAAGCAAGGTGGTTTTTGATATGAGCTTGGTCAGGGGACTTGATTACTACACAGGCCCTGTCTATGAGGTTGTTCTGAAAGACCAGAGGATAGGAAGCGTTGCTGGAGGGGGCAGATACGACAGCCTGATAAAGATGTACGGAGGCAAGGATGTGCCCGCAACAGGGGCGAGCATAGGAGTTGAGAGGCTGATAGAAGTGGGTCTTGAGACAGGCATTTTCAAAAAGGAAACTGCGTTAACGCAGGCATATTTGATATCCATATCGGATAAGAACAGGGACTTCTGCTGGAAAATCTGCAAGGAGCTGAGAGATAATGGAATAAGGACAGCAGTTGACCTGATGAGGAGAGATCAAAGATCGCAGAGGGAGCATGCAAGAAAAGTTGGCATCAGATTTCTCATATTTGTGGGAGATAAGGAGGAGAAAGAGGGAATGCTGACAGTAGTGGATTCCCTGACAGGGGAGAGAATGTATCTATCAGTGCAGGATACTGTGGCTGAAATTAAAAAGAGGCTGAAAAGCAGCTAATGCAGTTAGGCCGTGAAGAATCTCTGAAACAGGAATTTTTCCTATAAAAAGAGAAGGGGGTTTATTCCTTTATCTCAGCCAAATCTATACCTTTTCTCTCAGGGACAAACAGTATTGCTATGATGCACATTACCGCTCCTATTATTCCTACTATAGCGGGAGAGAGCCATTGCACTTCCCCTTCAATTGCTTGAATCTGCGGGATGCTATGAACCCACCATGTGTATATGCTATACCATGCTCCCACAAAAACACCGCCTGAGTAGCCAAATCCAACTCCGGATGAACGTCTCTTCGTTGGAAAGTTCTCAGCAAGCCATGCAGGCAACATTCCCCACGTAAACTTTAGAGAGCAGACTATGATTGTGGCAAGAAGAGCTAGTCCTATGGTGTGGGAGAGAGCTGCGGTATACAGGAGGTAGTATGCAGGAATGCCTATTATTAATATGTATATATTCCATAAAATAGTTAATTTTCTTCTTCCGATATAGTCTGAGAGCCATCCGTAGAATATATAGCCCAATACTGTTATGAATAAGGAAAATCCATAGATTAGAGAGTATGTTGTATAATCAAAACCATGTCCCTTCAGCGTCAGAATATCCGGTATGTAAGAGTAGACCGTGTAATCCCTTATAAAGAGGCCTGACATGAAGACCAATATTATAAGGAATGTCCAGAGAGTCGGCGGCTTGAATAGACTTAGAAATGGATGCTTTTCCAGCTCTCCCTTCTCCTTAGCAAGCTTATACATAGGAGACTCAGGCAGCATTCTTCTAATCACTAGAGCTATAAAAACTGGTATTAGTCCGGTCAGAAATACATAGCGCCATCCAACCGCTATCATGGCCTCTTCGCTCATAACAGCTGAGAATGCTGCAAATACAAAGGCGTTTAGCATGTATCCAAATGGAAATCCGGACTGAATGATTCCGCCCACTCTTCCTCGGATGTCCTTTGGACATAGCTCCATGGCGAATGTATGTCCTACAGCATACTCCCCTCCGAAGATGAATCCCATGAGAAATCTCATCAGGGCAAACAAGACCCAAGCCCATATTCCTATTTCAGCGTACGTTGGTAAGAATGCCGTAACTCCTGTCACTATGCCCACTCCTGCCATTGTTATCAAAAATATGCGTCTTCTTCCAAATTTATCCGCATAATGCCCGAAGAAAGCTGAGCCAAATGGTCTAGCGGCCATTGTGATAGAATAGGTCAGGAGTATCATGACGTACTGCCAAGCCAGACCGGCTTTGCTGGGAGGAACAAAAACATGTGTGAGCACTGGAGCAAGTATTATCACAAGGCCCATGTCATAGGCATCCATTCCAAAGCCGAGAAACTGGGATATCATGGCCAGTTTTCCTTCATGCGTCATTCCCGGGAGACCTATGAGAGGGATTCTCTCTTTCTTAGTACCACTCATAGGGCCCACCTCGCACCTGAGGAGGAAAAAAATCTAGGATTAGCTACCGAGTTCTATAAAAATTTTTCCTTTTAGTGCTACAGATATAGTTGATAATGAGAACCAAGGTAAAGCAACTTAGTTTAAAAATTACCGAAATAACCGAAGACATATCAAAAATATGTTACCTAGTTGTCGATTTTGAAGGATTAGGCTTCTGAGGTATTGATATATTTTAATCAGCTTTTAAATAATAATTAATATCATTTAAGAAGAGAAAAGCTTATATAGAATGTGTTGCATGTATTGCATGTGATACCATGTCGGAGGAGGTGAGTGAAAGGATGTCCGAGGAGAAGAGGGATGTGACAATAAGAGGTCTGGAGTCGGAGGTTTACAGAAGCTTCTCCTCTCTTGCCAAGGAGATGGGGAAGACAGTGGGAGAGCTCATGAATGAGGCAATGAAGATCTACATGAGAATCCTTCATCTACCTGGAGAGCTCTCAAAGAGAATTCCGGCATCAATAGGGGGTATTGAGGAGCTTGCAGTCGAGGATAAAGATGTTAAGGAACTGGGAAGGCCAATTATATTTAAAAACATAAAAAAGCTTACGCTGAGGATAAGCAGGGAGTCCTTATCCAATATAATTGCAATAGATGGATGCGAAGAGCTTGTTATTCCGAAAGATTTGCCCAAACTAGAGGTTTTATCGAAATGCAGCGGAGTTAAGAGGATATCCTTCTTGGAAGACACAAGCTGATTCTTCATTGTCTTGGCTTGCATCATTACTACACTTTTTTCTAAATAGCTGCAATAGATTGCGCGCAAAGGATAGGCTAGCAGAGCTATTGAAAATCTTTCTAGCACCGTGAATTTTGGTCTAACTCATTGATAGGGACATAACTTCAGGAGATCTTTCAAATCTAAGCTGAAAATTTCCCCTTTATCCGGTTTTTCCTCTCTAAGCTTGGGAACATACAGGTATCTGTTGTTTCTCACAATTCCATCCACTGTCACATATATGGCAGACCCTCTCATCCTGATGTAGGGCTCATAATCCGATCTGCACTTCCTGCAGATGATGTTCTCAAGAACAAGCATTGATTTGGATGGATTCACTGTCACATGCCCATAATATGGAGGTATTCTTACGATCTCTCCCTCCTTTGCTCTTATCAGCACTAGATCATCCAGAACCTCATCCCTTCCAGCTCTTTTCTGCAGGATGAAAATAGCTTCCCCCCTCAGGATACCATATATCTCCGGATATGGGCCATCGTGATAGTGCCCCATCGTCTTTATGAACTCCCTTCCCAAAATTCTGGCCGGCATCACTGTTATGTCATACCTGAGAGTCTCGTGAACTGGTCTCACGTCCCTGAACATGTAATAAGCATCTCCTTCCTCGCTCAAGTTATCCATTAAAACAGGTCTCAGATCCTCTATTTTTCTCACATCTCCTCTAAATCTCCTTCCATCCACCAGAATATACGGGAGGTCTATCTCCAGCATAGGCCTCATCTAGACGGCACAAGATAGTTTATGCATGCATAAGGAAGCTTAAATTCTTTTTGTCAGCCTTTCCCAACAGGACCTCTCTCCAAAACTTTCTTTGGCAGCAAATTTGGAAATTTGGAGAGGAATTCCTCATCCTCCTTTCTGCTTCTCAGCTCATCCGGAAGCATTCTTGGTATTCCCTCGAGCACAGGATACCATCTGCCGCATTTGTCGCAGGTTATTACAGCTTCCTCTATCTCTATGCCGAGACATGAGGAGCAATCTAGATCCTTTAGCTCTGATATATATCCCCTTTTAAGGCCACAGTAAAGCTCGCATTTTACTCCTTCTGCCTTCTTTGCCTCTCTTTTCTCCTCCCTTATCACATGGAGATTCAGGGGAAAGGACTTGCATATTGGACATGCAAGCACGTCCATGAGCCTGTAACGCATTTGTCACAACGCATTTGTTATATAAAAAGGTATCTAGATGCAGCTCTCTTCACAAGAGATATAAAAATTCTTATGGATAATCTTAAAAGAGGATTCGCTTTTCTAAGATACCATCTCGCCAAGTCATCAATCCAGAAAAGGTCGTGCCTCAAACAGGCTTTCATAAGATCCATCTGCTCCTGTGTAGGCTGTGCTCTATACCAATTCTTGTCCCTGAGAAGCCCCATTGGAACAAAGTACATCGGAACTATGAGGCTTCTGTAAGGTTTCAGCTCATCCACGAGCTCCAAGCTCTTTGTGACATCCTCCGGCTTCTCCTCTGGGATGCCTGTTATGAGAGTTGCTGCAGGGACTATTCTCAGTTCATGCATTATGGAAAAAGCATCTATAACAACAGATGGCCACTCCCTAGCGCTGTAAGGAAGTGCTTTTGCCGGCATTATTTTCTCAGCCAGATCAGGGCTTCCAGTCTCTATTCCAACTTCAACCCCTACATAATCATCGTCTTCAAGCAACATCTCGGAAAGCCTGCTCATCAGCTTGTAATTTTCCTCAGCATACTTCACTGCAGATAAGCTGAAGTGGCTCCATCCAACGCTTTTAAAGTACTTTCTTGCCAGCTCATGTAGCTTTATTATTGGTTCAGGCCTTGGATAAACGCTGTCAGAGCCGTATAGAAGGACATCATCCGAGTGAAGAATGCATCCCTCCACCCCTGCTCTTTTGTTCACCTCGAGCTCCCTCTCTATCATCTCCAGAGTGTAATGCCTCAAGGGCCTTAGAGTGACAGAACAAAACCTGCAATGCCTTGGACATCCCCTTGAGATCTCCACAAGACCGTTCACAGATGCCTTCTTTATGAGCGGTATCTGATGGAGGGATGGCACATCCTCCGCTCCAACTTGAATGAACTTCGGAAGCTCCTCCCCAGAAAGAGCTTTTTTTACAATTTCAACTGTTACTTTCTCTCCTTCTCCATCTATTACGGTGTCTACTCCCCATTTATCAATTAATTCCGGCATGTAAAGCCATTGCCAAGCAGCAGGACCCCCAACTATAATTTTCACGCCATTTTTCTTTGCTCTTCTTATTTCAGGTCTTTCCATGAGCTTTCTGAAACTCTTTGAGTTGACAGGCTCCTTTCCTGTCAGAACCCACCACTCGCTGCTCGGAGGTCCGAGTGCAAAGTAGTCGTGATGGCCTATGGCGATTACCTTAGCTTCATCTATGTGCTTTCCAAGATGATCCGGATCTATCACAGCAGCATCTATTCCTGCATCAAGAAGGGCAGCTTCTATCTTCCTAAGCCCATATGGGGCTTGCCATGGCTCTCCTTTCTCATTAACCTTCATTTTAGGTGCAGATATTTTCATCCAGAGCCATTCCGGCATGAATATTGGCGGAGCTGTTGTCATGAAGCCGATGAACTCCTTTCCATGATGGTTTGTCATCATGGTTCTGTCAGTTGTGATGATGACTTCCGTCATTATCGCTCACCACAAACACCTCTATCGATCTCATCGGATATTTCTCTCTCAACTCCTTGAAGATCTCCACAGCCCTTCTCAAATTATCTGCTTTTACTGAAATCCTCATTTTATCGCCTCCAAAATAGCCAGAAATCTTGTCTTCATCCTGTGTTTCATGTACTCAAGGATCAGCTTGTTCTTCACCTTCCTTCTAGCTTCGGCATATGCATGAAGCATCTTTTTCACTGATCCCACTGCTTCATCCAGACTTTTGATCTCCTGTTCCTCCAGAGTTCTAACAGCCTCGATTACCTCCTCCTTTATGTTAACAATTCTTCTCTGCTTGTGTTTCTCGTCCTCATCTATTGTAATAAGCCCCATTTCCCTCATTCTCCTCACTTCTCTAAGAAGGACTGATCTCGATACCCTACCCCTTAGCTCCTTGGCAAGCTTGTTCAGTGATATTCCCTCTGGATGAAGGAGGATGGCATCCATTATGCTAGCATGTACTGGTCTAAACATAGACTGGTATATCAGAGAACCAGTATAAACTTTTTTCTTTATTTGCTTAAATATTTTATAATCCAAAAACTATATCCCTGATCCTGAACACACCGAGCTTCTCCACCTCGACAAAGCCCTCCATTGCCATTTCAGCCAGATATCCATTGTCAAGCCAGTCGAAGAGCCACTGATCGATGTACCTCAAATCCCCCTGAGGAACCCCATATCCCGATTTAACAAGCCATCTCAGGTTTGATTCCTCATGCGATCCAATGGGAGGGGATGCTATTATGGGAATTCCAAGGGCTGAGTAGAATGAGAGCTCCGATGGCTTTGTCCAGAGGATATCAGTCTTCCTCAATGCTGAGTTGAACTTCTCGAAGTAATCCTCTATTCTCTCCTCATATATTATGTCGATATAATTGCCCATCAGGTCTTCAAGCTTGAGCTTCTTTATGCAGTTTAAAAAGTACTCCATAACCCATCTCCTTATCCCAGCTGAAAGGATAACTCTTATCTCCCCTCTTCTTATCATAGGACATAGCTTTTTCAATATAGCGGCTCCTATCTCCTTCTGAGCTCCAGCTCCGCCAACTGAGAAGAGTATTGTCAGAGGATGATCTGATCTCTCAGGAAGATTTCCTAGCTTGTCAAAAACTAGATCACCGTACTTCTCCATGTATTTTCCCCTTGGATCTAGGTTTACTAATCTGTTTCTCATGTCCTCCTTCAGTATCTCCATCCTCTCCGAGCCTATGTTCTCCACTGGAAGAGGATATCCGGTCAGAAATATGTTCTCCTCCCTGAC
>Ga0207433_10004476_pt1 | contig 25712 bp, 28 predicted proteins | sample YelNatPaOPGAMG01_FD_187559 | JGI IMG/M metagenome (GOLD analysis project Ga0207433, IMG submission 187559) | Hot spring thermophilic microbial communities from Obsidian Pool, Yellowstone National Park, USA - OP-RAMG-01 (SPAdes) (version 3) | ecosystem: Environmental > Aquatic > Thermal springs... | reverse complement strand
CTTTGACGACGCCGTAAAGCTAAGAGACTCAGGCGTCGCGGCGATAGACACGTCCGGCGCAGGCGGGACAAACTGGGCGAAGATCGAGGGTATCAGGGCGAAGAGGGAGGGAGAATTGGCGAAGGAGAGACTAGCAGAGCTCTTTCAGGAGTGGGGGATACCTACCGCCGCCTCAGTGTTTGAAGTGTCGCGGGTCGAGGGCATCGAGGTGGTTGGCTCGGGCGGGATAAGAAATGGTCTCGAAGTTGCTAAGGTCATAATGCTTGGAGCAGAGATGGCCGGGCTGGCAAGCCCCTTCCTGAGAGCCGCGAGCAGGGGAGTGGCAACAATAAGAAGCTTAATTGATCGGCTCGTCTTGGAGCTGAAGTCGGCAATGTTCTTGGTGGGCGCGAGGGACATCGAGGCCCTATCTTCTATCAGGCCAGTAATATTTGGCCCGCTGAAGACATGGATAGAGCAGCGCCTCAACTTGATGAAGTGCTGAGAATAGGAAAGCATCACCTACGAATGATGAATAAGCCATAGTTAAAAATGATGAATAGGGCGACGCTCAACCCAAAGAGTGCTATCCAGTAGGCCTTACTGTAGCTGAAGATTTTGAGGCCATCCAGCGGGCCGAGCGGAATAAGGTTGAACAACGCGATGTACGCGTTTAACAATCCTAAAGTTCTGAGGCCCAGAACCACCATAACCGAATACCCGCTGAGAATTATTGATGATGGCAGCATACCTAGCGCTAGGAGTATGTTTGCTAGAGGCCCCGCCAGCGCTACTATGCATAAGTCCCTGAGACTGCTGAAGCCCCTGATGACTACTGCGCCCGGAGCGACGAATTTTATGGGTAGAAATATAGAGACAGCCGTAACGATGACGCCAATAGTGTTTAGCTTAAAGCGGGCCAAATATCCCCTCCTCAGCCCGACAAACCTATGAGCTAGCTCGTGGATGAGAAAGGAGAGAGCAAAGCCCAGAGATATGAGCACGATGTAATAAATGTCGTACACATTTATGTCAATGCCGATGCCTAGCAGTGATAGGCCTACTCCCATGACTAGTAGTGTGCCGACGGTGAGGTGGAGGGCTTCGCTCCTCAGGAGATAGCTTACTCGCAGCCTGCTAGTTACTTCCCTGACCGGCCTGGCCGTCACCCACTCCTGACTCCTCTCCCTCCCAGCGCGTGACTCTACGATGCCTGTCTCCACTGGGCTTCTGGCGAGGTGTATTGCGGGGCAGTCATGCTGTTCAGGCAGCCTGTGAGCACTACAAAAGTACTGATTGCAATATGCGCATCGAAAGGGCAATATTTCTTCTTTTCCACACTTTGTACACTTCATCTATCAGTCCCACTCTGCGAATATGCTCATTCTAATTGGTGAAAACGTAGTTAAAACCCTTTTTCTATAATCTAATACTTCTTAGCGAAGAGGCCCTGGTTGGTTATGATTGAAGTTTAGGTTAGTGTCGAGATAATCTTTATGAATAACGAGTCATGATTAGTATTTTTAGGAAAGAGAAAGTCATGCATATATTTGAAGCACTCAACCCAGTAAACGCTGTATCCGACCAAATAAGCGTATTACTCCAACTGCTATGGTTCGTCTTCTTCATCTCCTTCTTCTTCTTGTACCCCATGTTTGGGCAGAGAGCGCAGATGGCCTTTCTTCTACGCGACATCGAGAAGAAGCTCAATAGGTTAAAGCTCATCAGCGATGAGGTTAAGCAACGGACAATTCAGGGAATAAGGCAGAACGGTGGGACTGATCAGGAGGATGTGTTGAGCCAGAAGTTGGAGGGCCTACTTGAGTATTTCTACATTCAGCCAGAATCGATGGACCCAGTCGGCATTGTCTACAAACTAGAACACATCTTGAACATCGGAGAGAACAGGTTTGAGGAGCAGGTTGCATCGCTGGTCCCCTCCGCTCCCACCCACAAGGTTAAGTCTTTGACCAACTTGGTGGAAGTTGCCCGGGCGGTCAACTTCATCTATAGAGTCGTGCGGCACTACTACTTGGTGGGAAAGAAGACGGCGAATTATGTCTTGGCGCTCCAGCTTCAGATGCAGTTGCCCCAGATAATAGAGATCGCGGAGGCCTATCGGAACGCTTCCTTCGCATTCCTGAATGGACAGCCAATCGGAGATGGAGTGGGAGTACTAGTGGCGGCTAAGTTTGCCCGAGAATCCAAGATAATTTCTACGTCGGAAGTTGTTAAGGACACCTCTGTCTCTCTGGCCGAGTTTGAGGGTAGGAAGGTCTACATTGTTAGGGCCACTGGGCCTGGAGGGACAGTCGGTAAGCCTGGAGACGCGGTCCTAAAAGTAATCAATGATAGCAATGAAAAGATTGACCTAATAATAACTGTTGACGCTGCCCTGAAGCTTGAGGGAGAAGAGACGGGAAAAGTCATCGAGGGAGTGGGCGTAGCGATTGGAGGCCCCGGCGTAGACAAGTTTAAGATCGAGACGATCGCGAGGGAGAAAAACATACCGCTCTACGCGATAGTCATTTATCAGTCGATTACAGAGGCAATAACGCCTCTGAAGGAGTCTATAGTCAAGTCGGCTGAGACTGCATTGATGCGGGTTAAACAGCTGATTAAGGAGAAGGCTCCGGAAAGTGGAGTAGTTATACTAACAGGCATTGGAAATACGATTGGGATCGGGATGTGAAAGCCATGAGGAGCACTAGGTTCATGCCTACAGCCCAGAGAGAACAGCTGAAGGGCTACGTCCCGCCCATGACGTATCTGAAGTGTGAGAACTGCGGTACCGTGAATTCGAGGCCCCACGTCGATGGCGACTACATCTTTAAGAGTGTCGAGGAGAAGTGTCCAAAATGCGGAGCAACAAACATGACGATAATCAGCATACACGTAGAAGAGAAGAATAAGCGGGCTAAGTGATTACTTCGCATCCATCCTCAAGCACTATGACTGTATGTTCCGCCTGAGCAACTGGCGTGCCAGTCTTCTCGACTAGGACTGGATACCCCCTAACCACTCCCCTCTTTACTAGTTTTTCGTGAAGCGACCATTTTTCCCTCTCTATCCAGCGGAGAGTATAGGGCAGGCCCTTGGTCAATTCTCTCAGCTTCTCCAGCAGGCTTAACTCCTCTATCGACAGTCTATCATCATAGTTCTTCCCCATCGAGACGCTGAATATGTTTATGGATTCAGAGCTTACGACTAGTCCTGAGCCTGAGCCCAGAGTTGCGAAGGGCTCTATCGCGTAGATCCTACCGCTCTCAAGCCTGAGCGTCTCCTTTGTCCTCACGTTGGGGATGGACGTGCCAGTATGCAGGACGTACCTCCTAATCTCGTGTCCGCTCAGGTTTCTAATCGGCTTGAACCCATACCTCCCAATTGTGTCGTTTATGACGGCACCCACCTCTGAGGCTCTGACGCCCGCCCTAACCGTCTTGATGGCGTTTTTAAGGGCGTTTTCCGCCGCCTCGATCAGCCTTACCTGAGAGTTTGGGAGACCGATGGTGATGGCGGTGTCGGCGATGTAACCCTCGCACTCGACGCCTAGGTCAACCTTGACGAGCGCTCCCTTCGGAATTATTACGTTCTCTGAGGGAGTAGGGGTGAAGTGTGCTGCTACAGAGTCTATGCAGACGTTGCATGGAAAAGCGGGCCTGCCGCCATACTCGACTATCCTCTCCTCTACTGCCTGCGCTATGGATAGGGCGTCAACCCCCTCTCTGACGAGTCCCGGTACCTCCTCCCTCACTCTTCGCGCAATCTTGCCCGCAGTCCTTAGGTGCTGGTATTCTTCTTCGCTCAGCATCTTTCCTGTAGAGTAGGTCCCCGCAGGTAGTATTTCTGAGTAATGTTAATAATCATATGCAGTATATATTTTGGGACTTACTAAGTGCATGAAGGAATGCCTAGCAACGAGCATGAAGGTGAGGAATTCAAAGTCACGCCGTGGACCGTGGAGGGCAGAGTAGACTACGACAAACTGATCAAGATGTTCGGGACAGAGGCGCTCAACGACGAGCTGCTGCGAAGATTCGTGAGGCTGGCAAAAGAAGAGCACTTCATGCTGGCAAGGCGGATATTTTTTTCACACAGGGATCTAGACAAGGTCTTGGATGATTACGAGGCTGGGCGGGGGTTCTTCCTCTACACAGGCAGGGGGCCGAGCGGCCCCATGCACGTTGGGCACATCATTCCGTTCTACTTTACGAAGTGGCTTCAGGCGAGGTTCAAGGTCAATCTATACATCGAGGTAACTGACGATGAGAAGTTCTTAGAGGAGGGTAGGAACCTAAGCTACCGCGAGGTCAAGCACTGGGCAAACGAGAACATTCTCGACATCACCGCAGTAGGGCTCGACCCGGACAGGACATTCATATTCAAGGACACGGAGTACATCAGAAACATGTATCCACTCTTGCTGAAAATTGCGAAGAGAGTCAACTTTAGCCTAGTCAGGGCGGTCTTTGGATTCGATAACCAGACAAATATCGGCCTAATTTTTTATCCGGCTCTCCAGATTGCGCCGACAATGTTCGAGCGGAGGAGATGCCTGATTCCATCAGCCATAGACCAGGACCCATACTGGAGGATCCAGAGAGACATCTCGGAGCATCTCAACTACTATAAGACGGCGGCGATTCACAGCAAGTTCCTGATGCCCCTGACCGGGCCATGGGGCAAGATGAGCTCCTCGTCTCCTGAGACTGCGATATTCCTGACCGACACGTCCGACGTGGTGAGAAAAAAGATCTGGAAGGCCTTCTCAGGCGGGCAGCCCACGGCGGAGCTCCAGCGCAAGCTCGGCGGCAACCCAGACATCGACGTAGCCTTTCAATGGCTCTACTACTTCTTTGAGCCGGACAATTCTAGAATTGAGAAGATAAGGGAGGATTACAGGTCTGGCGCCCTGCTTTCGGGAGACCTGAAGGAATACCTGATCGAGAAGGTGACCAGCTTCTTAGAGGAGCACCAGGCAAACCGTGAAAACGCACGCGAGATGGTAAACCTTTACCTTAGAGACGGAGAACTAGCCTCGAGGATGTGGAGAACAATATACGGCGACGAGGATTAAAAATATTCTTCTCAAACAGTTATAAGAAAGAAACGAGGATTGTTTCTTGGGCGGCGGGTAGGGCCGGGGGGCTAGCCCTCCCCTACAACCTGAAATGGGCTATACGCAGGGGCCAGTAACCCTCAAGGGAGGCGAAGACGCGGGCCGGCAAGCAACTAGGCTGACAGATGACCCAGCACCTGGACGGAGTTAGGTAGCGTGTCAAGCCCCTCGTAGGAGGGGCCTCTGATACGCGCGCAGGTCGAACCGTGTCAGGCCCGGGAGGGAGCAGCACTAAGATCTGGCCTAACTGCTGTCCACAAGTGTTGGTGATGGACGCCTAGTTGCGTTGCGGGCGAGCGTCGCGCCAACCTTGGGGAGCCGCCGCCCAATAATTGAATAATTAAGGATTAAAGGTTATTGAGTCGCTTTACAAATTGCTGCATGGGCAGACATGCCTGACGAGGTCAGCGAGGAGTTAAAGTGCCTGAGAAAGGAGAACCAAGAGCTGAAAACGCAGATACTCTACTTAGAGGCGGAGCTCGACAATATGAGAAAGTTGATGGAGAAGGAGGTCAGCAGGGCTAGGCAGCAGGCCCTAGAGTCCATGATCATGAAGCTCATCAATGTCTATGAAGGTCTTGAACGTGCGCTAAGCGGAGTAAAGGAAGAGGAGGACTCCTTTATTAAGGGCGTCAAGATACTGCATAGAGAACTCGAGAAGACTCTGAAGGAAGAGAACGTAGAGTTTATTGAAAGCGTCGGAAAGAAGTTTGACCCATTCATCCACGAGGCCGTCGGATACGTTGCCAACGAGGAACTAGAGGATGGGACAATCATAGCAGAGGTCGCGAGAGGATATAGGCTGAGAGGAAAATTGCTGAGGCCCGCGAGGGTAATTGTAGTGAGAAACGAGAAAAAAGAAGAGTCCAACCAAGAGTCCCCGTAAAAGTCTTTATCCTTAATTAAGACCCTCAACTACGTTAATTCAGATAATAAGCAAGAATGGGATGAAAGTTGTCGAGGCGGTGGATCGCTGAGAGGATGTCTGATCCATGGTACAGAAGGGCGAAAATGGAGGGCTACCCCTCGAGGGCTGCATACAAGCTACTATACATTCAGAAGAAGTACAACATAATTAGGGAGGGAGACGTTGTGGTTGACCTCGGATCAGCGCCGGGAGGAATGCTATCCATAGAGTCGGAGTTAGTGGGTAGTCAGGGCGCCGTACTAGCCGTAGACACCAGAGAAATCAGAGTTAATGCAAACAACATCACTAAACTATCACTCGACATTCTGAGCCCCGAGGCTCCTAAATTGATTGCTAAGGCGCTTGACTGGAGGAGGTGTGACGTCCTAATCTCCGACGCTTCCCCCAACCTCTCGGGGATAAGGGAGGTTGATGCGGCCAGACAGCTCGAACTAGTGCTCAGAGTAATAGAGATATCGGACCTAGTCTTGAGGAGGGGTGGAAACCTGTTGGTAAAGGCATTTGAATGCGAAGAGCTAGTCAAGGTTGAGAGGGGGCTGAGGCGCGGGTTTAATTTTTATAAACGTGTAAAGACGCCTCCCTCCACTTGGAAGCACAGCTCTGAGGCATACTTGATGGGCATCGAGAAGGTTCAAGAGGGAATTCACAACATCGTCAGCGCAGACCTACAATGAGTCAGATCGAGTCTTCCCCTTTTGGACCGATAGGTTCACCACAATCTCAGATATGTCTGCACTGTACTCTATTATCCTTTTCAGGCTTTCGAGGGTTGTCCTTGAGACTAAATTCATGTTTAAGTTCTTAGCGCTGTATAGGTAGTTCTGGTCGAATTCTGAGAGAGCCTTGGAGACACTGTCTAATACTTGGTTTGCCAGCTCGCTGTCTAGGCTCAGCATAGATTTTAATGAATTCTCGAATATCATGTTTGCGTTAACTCCAAACTCAATTATCTTCTTTGGAAACCTCACTGAGCCCTTCTCACTCATCAGCAGAGACTTTGCAATTAGAACCGCGTGGTCTGCCGACCTCTCGATGCTTTTGGCTGCGAGCATGTATCCCAAGCATGACTGTTTTGTGGGTGGTTCAATCATGTTCAGGATGGCGTGGTTTGAGAGCGCTATGTTGAGCTGCCTGACTATGAAGTGGTAGAATCTATCAACCTCGTCGTCCCTCTCCACGATGCTGCGTGCGAGCTCGACGTCTTCGTCCTCGAGAGCCACCACTGCCTCCTTCTGCATGCTCGAAGTCAGGCTTCCCATCCTCTCGAGCGCCTTCTTCAAGGGCATGTTTGTATGCGTGGGCAGGACCTGCGTAGAGACTTCGACGGAGCTCTCTCCAACTATCTCCACGCCTATCAGGTATCTCCTAATCATCTCTTTTACTTCCTGAATTATGCTGGGCTTGGCGTTCTGTAATTGAAACTTAATTAGCTCGTAGCCGGCCAGGTACCAAGATACATACTCCCTGAATACTTGTGCAGCGGTCTCCCCATCCCTTACCTGGACGATGCCCACCTCCATTTGTTGCTTCTTAGGAACTATCACTAACGTGTTGTCGTGCTGGGGGATCAGGAACACCTCATCCAACTTTTTCAGCTTAACTCTCTCAACCCACTCCTTTGGGAGAGAGACGATTAGAGTTGAGCCTCCCGAAAGCTGAACTCTCCTAACATACATTCCTACTAATATATGATGGCAGGTCCTATATAGATTTGCCCCATTTTATTGAACCCAGACCAAATAAATATTGGCTCCGTAACTACCATTTCTCACTGCTGACTTATTTTCTCGCTAATAGGCTCGCCGCAGCGGCGTCCTGTACGGAGAGCCCCACGCTCTTAAAGATCGTGACCTCATCTGGGCTCGTTCTGCCCTTCTTCTTTCCAGCGATTATCTCGCCTATCTCCGCGTATATCTTCTCCTCAGTCATCAGTCCGCGTCTTATTGCCTGTATTATGTCTCCTGCCTCTTGTAGCGCAGCCTCTCTCGAGTCGACTATAAGCTTCGAGTCTGCCACGAGCTCTGCCTCGAGCTCAGCCATCTCTGGGGTGTAGGCGCCGATCGCAGAGATGTGCGTCCCAGGCCTCACCATGCCCTTCTTGACGAATGGAGCCTTAGACGTGGTGGCAGTGATTATTACATCGCTCGCCCTGACTAAGTCGTCGACAGACTCCTCCAACACAATTTTCTCGCCGAGGGTCTCCTTGAAGCTCTCCTTGAGACTCTGCATCCTTGAGCCGTCGATGTCGTAGATTCTTATCTCCTCGAAATCGTGTATCTCTGTTGCGGCCAGCAGTTGCCACCTCGCTTGATAGCCGCAGCCCACGATTCCTAACGTTCTACTGTCCCTTCTCGCGAGGTGCTTTATCGATATGGCCGTGGCCGCGCCCGTCCTCAGGCCAGTTAGTGCCCTGGCCTCGCTCACAAAACATGGCGCGCCGTTCTCTGGGTTAACAGCGATTAAGACCGCATGAATCGTCGGTAGGCCTACTGATAGATTCTTAGGAAAGACCGTGACTATCTTCGTGGTGAAGACTCTGAGGTCTGGGGCGAGGCAGGGCATCAGGAGTATGTCTCCTCCGAACTTCTCGACCGGCACCCTCATTCTCGGCGGAGACACGGTCTTTCCGAGGCTGAAGAGTCTGAACCCCTCCTCGACTACGTCTATCACTTCCTTTATGGGCAGCATTCTCTCTACGTCTTGATCGGTTAGAGCCCTCATACGGGATATCTCGACTCGACGAAAATATAAGCTATCTATGCTCTCCAATCAGTAATCGTTTCTCAGCCGGGCGACGATCTCGTCCAGCCTCATCAAGTCCCTACGATTTACCCGAGTGAGACTAGTACTCTCGGGCCTATACTTGAAGAGCCTGTGGATCCGGGCGTCAGAGCTCGACCAGAACTCATAAACCTCGACCGGCCTCCAGCCGGGTATGGGGTAGTCATGCGTAATCACGACGGCACCCCTCCTCAACGTTCCTAGGAGCGGCTTCACTGCCGCGAGGGCCTTTCTAGTGAGGTAGGCCGTGACGACGTCGACAGCGCCAAGATCAATCCTCCTCAGGTCCTCGTTTATGATTAATACTCTGGCCGAAGACTCCCTCGCCTTTTGGCTCGCTATTCTCACTAGCTCTTTGTTAATCTCGACTCCGAGGCCGATACAGCCAGTCTCTAGGGAGGCAGCTATGGGAATCCTCCCATCACCCGAGCCCAGGTCTATGAGAACTCTATCTTCCGAGAGCTCGGCAAGCTCGATTATCCTCTCTACGACGTCGTTAGGAGTGGGTACAAAGGGGTCAAGCCTCCTATCCCGACCCACCATCTATAAACATTAAGCGGCACGGTAAATTTTAACGTATTTCGAGCCATCGCTATTTATGGAGTGTTACAGATTTATCTCTGGGAGAGGACTAGTTATGAGGCATCATGAGTCAAGAGAAGCAAAAGATAGTGGTCGATACTAGCGTGATAATCAACGGCGCAGTATCGAGGTTGATAAGCAGTGGCGAGCTATCCGACTCGATCATAATTGTTCCAGTAGCGGCGCTCGACGAGCTCCAGGCACAGGCCTCTAAGGGAAGAACCGAAGGAATGACGGGTCTCGAAGAACTAAAGAAGATCAGGGAACTAGGGGTTGAGAGGGGAATTGAGCTGGAATTCGTCGGCGAGAGGCCCAGCCTAGAGGACATAAAGCTGGCTAGGGGTGGACGAATAGACGCGATCATCAGGGACGTCGCGAAGAAGGAGGGAGGCGTCCTCTACACCTCTGACTACGTGCAATTCCTAGTGGCTGAGGCCGAGGGCGTACCGGTGAGGTACATCATGCCGGAGGCAGCCGCCAAAAAGTTAAGCTTCGAGTCCTTCTTCACCGAGGACACCATGAGCATACACCTAAAGGTCGGTGTGCCCCCACTGGCTAAGAAGGGAAGGCCAGGAGAGATAAGGCTGGTCAAGCTTAGGGAGGAGCCCATCACAAACGAGGAGATCCAAGAAGTCATATCAGACATAATGTGGGCAGTGAGGCACTCGAGCGAAGGCTCGTTAGAGATTGTCAGGAACAACGCGGTAGTGGCCCAGATTGGGCAGTACAGGGCCGCGATCACTAAGCCACCCTTCAGCGACGACTACGAGGTGACGATCGTGAGGCCGATCGTCAAGCTACGCTTAGAAGACTACAACCTCAGCGAGAAGTTGATGGATAGGCTCTCAAGCAAGGCGGAGGGATTATTGATAGCAGGTCCTCCAGGCTCCGGCAAGAGCACCTTCGCGAGCAGCCTGGCCGAGTTTTATTCGAGGCTTGGGAAGATCGTCAAGACCTTCGAGTCTCCGAGAGACCTTCAGGTGAGCAACGAGATTACTCAGTACGGCCCATTGGAGGGAGACTTCGAGAAGACGGCGGAGATACTGCTGCTCGTGAGGCCCGACTACACAATCTTTGACGAGATGAGGAGACCTAAGGACTTTCAGATCTATGCAGACATGCGCCTAGCAGGCGTGGGAATGGTCGGCGTCATCCATGCGAGCGACCCGATCGACGCCATTCAGAGATTTCTGGGAAAGACGGAGCTCGGCATGTTGCCCCACATAGTCGATACCGTGATCTTCATTAAGGATGGAAAGGTGCAGAACGTCTACGAGCTTAGGCTGACCGTGAGGGTTCCAACAGGCATGAAGGACGAAGACCTCTCAAGACCAATAGTCGAGGTGGTTGACTTCTCGAACGATAGGCTAATCTACGAAATTTACAAGTATGGAGAAGAGACAGTAGTTGTACCCGTCTCGGGTGGCGAGTTAACAGAGGATCTGCGGGAGGAAATCAAGAACAGAGTATTTAGAGCCATCTCTCGAATCGTGAAGGACCCGGTAGTTGAAGTCGTTGCCAAGGACAGAGTTGTCGTGAGGATAAGTAGGGAGGAAATCCCGAAGATACTGGGGAGAAGAGGGCAGACAATTAGGAATCTTGAGAGAAGATTGAACATAGGGATTCTGGTTGAGCCGAAGGTCTCGACACTTGGAGAAGAAGTAAAGTTTAGCATCTCTGAAAGCGGGAACTCGATCGAGATAAAGGTGGACGAGTCCCTCCAGGGGAAGCAGGTCAACATCTACGTGAATGACCAATTCTTATCCTCAGCGATGGTGGGTAAGTCTGGCAAGATTCGCATAAACAAAAACTCCGAGATAGGACGCGTCCTAGTTAGGCAGCTCTTGACTGGCGGCTCGATCAGGGTGTTTTCCGAGGCGTCAAAAAATTCATAGCTCAGACTTCCTTCATCTTGAATTCTTTTCCCTCGCAATGTACGACGCCCTTGACTCGCCTGATGTGTGAGACGCAGTTATAGCATATTAGAAATACGACTTCCTGTCTTGCTACTGGACACTCTACGTATTCTTTCTTCATGGTAGCGATCATCTTTGCGCTTAAAGACTTCTTCAACTCCTCAACTATCTTTGCGTCCACTCTGAAAGGCTTAGTGCTCTTCTTTACTTCTACGTAGTAGAGGGGCGTTCGGCTCAGCATTGACAATGCATCCCTCATCGACAAATTTTTATGTTTATTTCTTCCGCGACTCCAGACGAAAGATTTATATTCGGCACGTTTGTTCTAATCCTAAAGCGGTGGGGGAATTATTGCTTACCAGAAGGGAAAATTAAACGCGTGGGCTGCGTGGCTGACTAACGAGTCCCCACTCTCCATTATTCTGCTTCTCCTTCTTCTTGTAGTACTTTAAGGTGGTCTCTATGATTTGGCGTTCCTTTTTGTCTAGGGAATATATCTTGCCGCAACGCGTACATATCTTCGACACCACTCTCCGTGATGGAGAACAAACGGCAGGCGTATCTCTGAGGATAGAGGACAAGCTAGCAATTGCTGAGGCGCTCTCAGACCTGGGCGTGGACGTCATTGAGGCTGGCTTTCCAGCCGTCTCTGCCGGTGAATTATCCGCAATAAAGATGATAAAAGACATGGGGCTGAGGTCTAAGATATGCGTGTTGAGCAGGTGTGAGGAGCGCGACATCGATCTGGCCGCCGAGACAAGCGCTGATTGGATCCACATATTCATAGCTACCTCTGAGCTCCACATGCAGTACAAGCTGAGGCTATCTCCGGACCAAGTCTTGGATAGGGCGGTGAAGATGACTGAGTACGCGAAGTCTTATGGAATGACTGTCCACTTCTCGGCGGAGGACGCCACTAGGTCTGAGCCCGAGTTCCTCATGAGGGTCTACAGGTCGGTCAAGGAGTCCGGAGCTGACAGCATAGACATACCAGACACGGTCGGAATAGCGATACCGCCCGTGATGCGGGAGCTGACTAAGATGGCGAGGGAGGCGACAGGCTTACCCGTCGCTGTCCACTGCCACGACGACCTCGGCTTAGCTACTGCCAACACGCTGGCAGGCGTTGAGGGAGGCGCCGAGATAGTGCATGTCACGGTAAATGGAATAGGCGAGAGGGCTGGAAACGCTAGCCTAGAGGAGGTCGCTGCGGCGCTTAGATTCTTGTACGGCGTGGAGACTAGGATCGAGCTCTCCAAGATCTCTAAGGTCTCGAGGCTGGTGGAGCTGAAGACAGGCATAACTATTCCCAAGAATAAGGCGATCGTTGGTAGGAACGCATTCTCCCACGAGAGTGGAATACACGTCCACGGCGTGGTGAGCAATCCAATAACATACGAGCCCATCCTGCCCGAGGAGGTTGGACAGTCTAGAAGAATAGTCATCGGTAAACACTCGGGTACGCATGCCATTCAGAAGGTTTTGAAGGAGCACGGCTACGCTCTCGACCACCTCCAGGTTAGACAGGTACTAGAGAGGGTCAAGGAGCTGGGAGACAGGGGTGAAAAAGTTTCAGAATACATTCTCCTCTCAATCGTAAACGAGGTGTTGAAGGGGAGCTCTAAGCCTGCGGCATACGTCGAGGAATTCAATCTCTGTAGCAGCGACGAGAAGAATAGGTGCGAAGTAAAAATGAATTTGCTTGGCGAGACGGTTAGAAGTGAGGGAGAGTCGGTATCCATTGTTCGGGCCTCGATAGATGCGGGTGTCTCAACCCTGAAAAAGATCACAAACGACGTCGAGGTCATCGATTACTATGTCTATTTCCCGCCAGACGACGTGAGGCATCCAGTAGAGGCTGAGGTGACTCTTAGGATCGATGGGCACGACTTCACTGGAAGGGGGCTTGGACGCAGCATAGTATCCAGCACGCTGAACGCGGTCGCAGGCGCAGCCAGCCAGTACCTCACACTCTTCAGGAAACAGGGATTGGTGAGTGAGAATACATGAAGGCTGCAAACCTACTGGTTAAAAAAATGGAGGAGCTCGGAGTCGACGTAATTTTCGGCATACCTGGAGGATCTACCCTGCCTCTATACGACGCTCTCTACGACTCAAACATTCGCAGCATATTGATGAGGCATGAGCAGCAGGCCGCGCATGCGGCTGATGGATACGCCAGGGTTAGGAAGAGTCCTGGAATAGTGACGGCCACATCTGGCCCGGGAGCGACCAACCTGATCACAGGAATAGTGAACGCGGCGATGGACAGTGTCCCCCTAGTTGCTTTGACCGGCCAGGTTACTCGTCCCTTCCTAGGCACTGACGCGTTTCAGGAGGCAGACATTGTAGGACTCGTGCTCCCACACACAAAGTACGCCACCACCGTCATGGATCCTAGGAAGCTGGCAAAGGAGTTCGTGAATGCGTATTACTGCGCCTTCACGGGTAGGCCTGGACCGACGCTTCTAGATATTCCGAGGGACGTCATGCAGGAGGACATAGGTAACGAGGTCGATGCCCTAGTCCTGCCCGACCCCGAGTTCTGTAGAAAGCCGGGAATGCCTCCTGAGAGCGAGCTTGAAAAGGCGGCATCCCTGATATCCTCAGCCAATAAAGTCGCGATCCTCGTAGGCGGAGGAGTGCACTTCAGCGGCGCAACCCAAGAGGTGCTGAGGCTGGCCGAGTTGATAGGCGCGCCGATCGTGACGACCCTGCCTGGAAAGACCTGCATTCCGCAGGACCATCCATTGGCTATGGGCGTGGTTGGCATGCATGGAAGACTCGAGGCGGACATGGCCATCATCAACGCCGACCTAGTGATATGCATTGGGACAAGAATATCGGACAGAGCCGTTGGGCCGCACAACGAGTTCCAGAGGAACCGAAAGATAATCCACATAGACATAGACACGAGCGAGCTTGGAAAGAATGTCACGCCAAGCGTTAGGCTAAACGGCGACGCGAAGCAGGTCTTGGACAAGCTAATAGACAGGCTCAGCACTCATAGCCTGCCAAACAACGACCCCAGCTGGGTCGAGAAACTCCGAGAATTAAGGAGGGCCTACGAGGAGTACTTGCTGAGCCAGTCTGATGAGTCTAGAGTCAACTCGTGGAGACTGGTTAAACTAATCAGGGAGGAGATACCACGCTCCGCCATCGTCGCTACAGGCGTCGGGCAGCACCAGATGTGGGCTCAGCTATTCTTCGATGTTTTGGAGCCGGGCACGTACATCACTAGTGCTGGGCTGGGGACCATGGGGTTTGGGTTGCCGGCGGCCTTCGGCGCAAAGGTAGCGGCTCCCGACAGGATAGTCGTGAACATTGACGGTGATGGAAGCTTCCAGATGACGTGTCAGACCCTCAGCAACATCGCTGAGTACAACTACCCCGTGATAACCATCATATTCGACAACCGCAGCCTAGGCATGGTCAGGCAGTGGCAGGACCTCTTCTACATGAAGAGGTTCAAGGACGTTGACCTCACAGAGATAACGAACTTTGTGAAGCTAGCCGAGGCGTTTGGCGTTGAGGGCGTACTTGCGCAGAGCTACGAGGAGGTTAGGAAGGCGCTGAGAAGGGCCGTCAGGAACGACGAGGCAATAGTCATCGACGTGCCGATAGACAAGAACGAGAAGGTCTTCCCGATGGTTCCTCCCGGGAAATGGCTGGCCGAGTATATATCCCCACCGGGGTTCGAGGCTCATGGCAAGATATCAACTTCAATTATTACTAAGTAGTCAGCCAGAGGCGCTGGCAAAGTTGTTCCTGCTGGTAAGGCAGGGCCGCCTCAGCCTGATAGAGGCCAACGTGAAGTATGAGGAGCCTGGACTGTTTAGGGCCGAGCTGCTGATAGACGGCAGAGTAGAGAAGATCCACTGGCTGGTCAATAAACTCGTGTTCTATCCCTACTTCAAGAAGGTCGAGCCCACTCCGATCGAAGTGAGTTAGGATGTGCGCGGAGCAGCGGAAATTCATCATCAAGCTAGTATTCAGAAGCATTCGCGACGCCCTCCAAATAACTACTCAGCTACTCACTGGTCTCGAGTACGGCGAGATAAGGAGTTTATATTTAAGCCCGAGGCGGAGTAATGACGTGAGAGAAATGATAATCGAGTATGAGGGTGAGGCCCGTATTGTTGACTCGCTTATTAGGAAGGCCACCGAGAGCGAGGGATGCATGAAGGCAGTGGTGTCAGAGTTCCCCGCCGAGCTAGTACACGCTAGTGAAGGGGTGCATGAGTGATGGCTAAGGTCTACTACGACAAGGACGCGTCACTCGAGCCGCTGCTCGGCAAGAAGATAGCAGTCATCGGCTATGGTAGCCAGGGAAGGGCCCAGGCGCTAAACATGAGAGACTCAGGACTAGACGTGGTAGTGGGGCTGAGGAGGGGCGGAAGGAGCTGGGAGGAGGCGTTAAGGGATGGGTTTACGCCGATGCCGATTAGGCAGGCCGCGGAGGCCGGCGACGTGATAATGATGCTGATCCCAGACGTGCCGATGCCTTCTGTATATCAAAGCGAGGTAGCGCCTGCCTTGACTGACGGGAAGACACTCCTGTTTGCGCATGGATACAACGTTCATTTCAAGAGGATCGTGCCGCCGAGCTTCGTGGACGTGATAATGGTTGCTCCGAAGTCTCCTGGAGCGCTTCTGAGACAGAAATTCACCGAGGGGAGGGGGGTCCCAGCGCTCATAGCTGTTTATAATGACCGGACGGGCAAGGCGAGGCAGAAAGCATTGGCTATCGCGAAGGCGATCGGCTCTACTAGGGCCGGCGTAATCGAGACTACGTTCCAAGAAGAGACGGAGACCGACCTATTGGGCGAGCAGGCAGTCCTAGTGGGAGGAGTGATGGAGCTCATCAAGAAGGGATTCGAGGTTCTGATAGAGAATGGCTACCAGCCCGAACTAGCATACTACGAGGTGTGCAACGAGCTAAAACTAATCGTGGACCTGATATACGCTGGAGGACTAATCAACATGCTTAGGGGAGTGTCAGACACGGCCAAGTTCGGAGGACTACTAGTCGGGCCAAAGATAGTGGACGAACACGTGAAGAAAAACATGGTCAAGGCTCTTGAAAGGATAAAGAGCGGAGAGTTTGAGAAGCAGTGGACTGGAAACCCAAACGCCTACAAAGACCTCGAAAAAATGATGAGCGAGATAGAGAAACATCCACTCGAGATAGTTGGGAAGGAGCTCAGAAAACTGGCGTTAATCTAACACTTTTTCAACTTTTCCATATATTTTTGCCTTTCCGCCCATTGGCTCAGCTAATTTCTCCTTGCAGACCATGCACGTCACGACTGTCTTCGCGGTGTCTGGAACTATCTGCTTATTGCCGCAGTAATTACACATAACCAAAAGAAACTTAGAGGTCGGTCGTGGAATGAGGGAGGAAACATCGATCCTGGGCATCAGCATCACCTCGTGATTTCAAGCTTTCTCAGCCTGACTCCATACCTCATCGATTTCCGCCCGCACTTCTTACAGGTGAGGACCAGTGTCTTCTTGTCTGTTGTCTTTGCCTTGTTTCGCTGTATGGGATACTTCTGACCGCCGTAGCCGTGTAGCTCCCTCTCGTGTCTACGTGCGCCAATAGCCAAGCCCCGCTCCTTCCCCTTTCTGTACAGCGATACGGAGTGCTCAGTGTGTGTGTTGCATTTTGGGCAATACGTGTTGACTGTGTCTGGTACCTTCATCTTCCTGGCTGATTATTTATTTGCTAAAATATAAATGGTTAGGGAGCGACTACGCTGGCAGGCCTAAGGATTTAAGTATTGAGACGTGGAGCTCAGACTTTACGGGAAACCACATAAACAACCACCAGAGCTGAATGCTTACCACCATTACCAATATAGACTTACCGACGCGGTCCTCCCACAATGATCGAGGCAGCGAGAGCGCGATCGCCGGGACCGTCTGCATAAAGTAGAAGGTATAGACCCACCTGTAGAGCACGTATGCGATCGGGAAGTAGACAAAGTAGTTGAGGCAGATCCAGATGAAGACGAATAGGTCGAGGATGACCTTCTCGCTGATACTTCCGTATTTTCTGGAGAAGAGTTGGAGCAGGCTCCTCAGGGCCGTGGGGGCCGTGAATATCAGCACAACCCAAGTGAGCCACCAGATAGGTGAATATATGCCGTAATAGGCTATTGGCTTATAAGAATAGCCATCCACGCTCACCTCAGTGACGTAGTAGGGCGCCGGGGCGAATGTATTGATTGGTATCGTCCACCTCAACGGCAAATCAATCACCACGCCCTCCTTTGAGTAAGGGCTGTCTTTGTGGATGCAGTAGAGGAGCATGACGTTTTCAGTGCATTTATAGCTGAGAGATGAGTGATAATTCAAGATGAAGTCGAGGTGCGCGAATGGACTTGGAAAAGCGTTGTAGGCATAGTCGTAAACGGCTAGGCCAGATAAAAATACAGCCATGACGATCAGCGTGGACAACGCGGCAGAGTTCAGACCCTTCTCGACCCTTTTACTCAGACCCTCCTGCCTCATAGCCTGCAGGAAGGCGTCTATCAAGATTACTGAGGCAATGCCAAAGATTGATGATGTCTTACACAGCATAGACAATCCCAGCACTACGTATCCCAAGACCCGCCTCCCACTCAGGACAAGAAGCGATCCCAACAGCAGAAACATGAGTGCCGGCGCATCAAGCATCGCTATCTGACTAATATTAAAAGTCATGACGTCTCCGACATAAATGAGTGCCGAAGCCAATGCAAGCTCTATTTTCCGCAAAAATCTATAAGATAATAAGAATAGCAGGGCAACGCTTATTGAGCCTGAGAGGACTGAGAAGAATCGCCACCCGAGAGGATTATCCCCAAAGATCGCAATGCCCAGCATCATCAGCGCTTTGCTCAAGGGTGGATGCTCGTTATTGACCGGTTCGCCCATCATTAATTTCCTGACGGCCGGGATGTAGTGCGCCTCGTCAAAGACAAATCCACAACCATCAAAGTTTGAGATGCATTCAGTTGGAGGTTTTTCGGGCGATGGATAATTGATTATTGATAGTTTTATTGCCATGACGGTAATAAACAAGATGAAGGCGAGTGTCTTCGGGTCTTTTAGTGAGACCCCTACCTTCTCTATAATCTTGGTCTTGGCGAGCTTCATTTTTCGTTAAGTCACCGAGTTATTCGAATCTCTATAAAGCTAATATATCTATATTTATCGCTCTCTTTCAGCACTTCAGTTCCTATAACGATGTCTTTTATGGATAGGTTTGTGATGAAGCTTTTCCTTAGCAGGTTTACGACGTCTACGCAGTTAGAAATCCTCTTCCCACGCGCCCTAAGGAGAAGTGACTTCTCTCCACGGTTAAAGACTGTCACGCACGCAGTTACGTATCTTATTGCTGGCTTTCTGCCAACAATGATTACGGGCTCCCTTGATAGCAATCCTATCCATTATGATGATGAAGCATTAAGAATTAAATCTTTAGAAAATAATGAGAGGCAAGACAAAGGAGAGCACCATCAAGAATAGATAGATGATTAGTAGGTGGCTGGATTTTTTTGCAAGCCTCTCTAGGAGGTCCTCAGAGAATATCTTGGAGTACTCATGCCTAATCTTCACATATTTTACCTCGGCCTCCCGCATGTCTGCTAGGACGGACTTTGAGAGCTCCGCAAATATTTCAGAGACCTCGCTGGGAGGTATCTTTTCTCCCACGGCGTAGTACCCCTTACCCCCGAGTGAGACACCGTTCACCATGTGTGTATCGGTAGTCAGTAGCTCCGCCGCGGTCCAGCCCTCGTTTTTCAGTGTCTCGATCACTGAGTCCCTCACCGATGGCAGCGCGTTGTTTCCGTCAATTACTGCGAGGGCAACCCTCATATCTGAGACTGCCAAGCCGAGCAGGCTGAAGCCGCCGACTCCGAGCCCGTCTGAGAGCCCATAATTCGTTGGGACTATTCTCGCCAGCCCCACTGAAAATTTCCCGCACGCCCTGCTAGAGCTATTTAATGCGTCGGGTATGGCCTCCTTGATGGACCTCACGTCCTCCTCAGTCAGTCCTGAAAACCTCTCTGAGTAGGAGTTGTGAGGATCGATGACCACCGCGTTGTAGTGATTGGCGAAGTGTGAGACTTCAGGCGGCAGGTCCTCCATGGGCTCGGGATGAAGCGTCGGGATCAATACGTGTTTTCCGTCCAGCTCCACTCCCAGAACGCTGACCCTTCCATGCCTAGTGGGAGCGTAGAGACAGATCGTGTCTGTGAAGGCTGAGGCGTCGTTACAGACATGCTCGACGATCTCTCTGCATATCTTTCTCGACTCGTTGCTCGAGACTAGGTTTGCCTCGTGTCCGGTGCATCCCTTCAGCACTACTGCATCGATGCCGCGTTGCTGGAGCTCATTCTCTATGTATGCGTTTAGCATCGAGCTCCCGATGTTCCTGAATGGCCCTAAGTGGTAGGGAGTGACGACTATTGCTAGCTTTCTGCCGTCAGTCCTCTTGAAGAGGAAGGCCTCGGAGACTCCGCTGAACTCAGAGCTCAGCTTTTCCAGCATGCCCTCTAGGTAGCTCCCGTCGCCCACTAGAAATGCGGCGACGAACCCTCCCGCCAGATGTAGAGGACTCACGTCCTCCTTGATCGGCCTCAGCAGGGCCATTAGGGCGATTATGGCTAGCATGGCTCCGATGATGGCTGAGGAAAATATGGGCGTAGCGCTGAAGAGGGATGGAGAGAGCAGGGCGAGTAGTACGCCCCTTAGGGCGGGCTCCAGCAGGCCTGAGAGAAAGCCCCTACCCAGCGAGTCGTGGGTAAAAGTGCTCAGGATAGTCGACCTGAGAAATATGCTGAGAGAGAGAGCTGAGCAAATCAGGAGTATGTAGACCTGAGGGGAGCCCTCAAGATAGCCGATCAACGCGCCTATACCCGCGGCCGCCAAGAAAAAATAATTCTCAAGCAGGGATAGGTGGTTGAGCCTCCTAAAACTCGCCACCCTAAACCTCCTAAGAATGAGTGCCTTTGAGAAGATGTTCACTATTACTGGAGCTGCTCCGAGGGCTAGGACACCGCTTAAAACTGAGTAGTAGGGGTCGAGGGGCGTGATAATGCTCTGCAGCAGCCCCATGCCGAGCCCAGTAGTTATTAGCAGTAGTGAGGCATATCCAGAGCCTGGAACCCTGAAGAGAAACTTGTACTTAGAGGCCATCGATGTGGTCGAGCGCAATTTTTACTCTGAATAGCGAGGAGTACGGGCTCTTAAAAACTCTCCTCGACTCGCTGCTCAGCTACTTTCTGAAGGAGCTGCCCCGCACCTCGGTGATTGATGCGAAGCCCGACCTTCTCAGCTCCTCCAATAGCTCCTCCAAGATGCTGGCGACGGCTCCAGCCCCTCTGTAGACCAGCGACGTGTATATCTGGATGGTCGTGGCGCCGTTCATTATTGCCGTCAGGGCGTCCCTACCAGTAAATATTCCGCCCACCGCGTTAATCTCGAGGGAGCCGTCCGTCAGCTCCCAAGCCATCTTCACGGCCTCCAGCATGTATCCAAAGAGGGGCCTTCCACTCATGCCACCCACGCCGGTGGAGAGCCCGGGGTCCTCCATCGGCAGCGTGTTGACGACGGTGACGCCCTCAAACCCCGCATCCCACCATGCCCTCAACATCTTCGCTATGAGTGCTTTTTGATCGGTCGAGCTGGCTGGTGGGAGCTTGAGGTAAGTTGGTCTCGTCTTACGCTGACTCAGGCTAGATGCTAGTTCTCTGAAGGTCTCGATCTCGAAGTAGTGGCGTAGGGCTGGAGTGTTGGGCGAGCTTATGTTTACCTCGATGGCGGCCGCCTCTCTCTGCGCCAAGATGTAGCATTCGACCAGACTCTCCAAGTGTTCATCGCTGACGCTGATTAAAAGCGGCGTCGACCTCGGCCTGCATCGTCTGACGTTTTCTAAGAACTTAGCTATGCCTGGGTTGGGGAAGCCCATCGCGTTGACGAGTGCCTCCTGCTCTCTTCTACGGACTATCCTAGGCTTCCTGTTTCCCTCTCTGGGGTTTCTAGTCACGGTACCCGCGACTATGTAGCCGAAGCCGAGGCCCTCCAGACTCCCTAAGTGTCTGCCCGTCTTGTCGAATCCCGCGGCCAGGCCCACAGGGTTATTCAGCACTCCGAAGCTGGTCCTAACCCTGAGAGCTTCATCAGAGATGACTCTCCTTCCGGGACTCATCCTGAGGAGCAGCAGGCCCAAGTCGTGGGCCGTCTCCGGAGGCAGCCTCAGCAAAAAGCCATGCACGATAGACTCCAGACGCCTCATACCTTCACGGCAGCCTTCTCTTATAATGCTCCTCCACGAGCTCCCTGAATTTATCACTCATCGAGGCCAGGCTGTAGAGCTCCACGCCCTCTGAGCCGAGCAACTCGCCCGCACCCTCCATGCGATCAAAGATCACGAAGTATTTGTCAATCACGCCTCCACTCTCTCTGACCGCCCTGACGCACTCGAGCGCCGTGTTGCCCGTCGTCGTCAGGTCGTCGACGCCGACGAAGTACTCTCCCTCCTTGACTACTCCCTCGATCCTCTTAGACAATCCGTGATCCTTCTTCTCCGTCCTGTAATACACGAGCCCCACGCCGAACTTGTCTGCAACTATGCTGGCAATGGGGATTCCGGCGCTGGCCGTCGTGACGACCTTGAACCTCCTATCACCCACCTTTCTCCTAATCATCCTCACCATGGACTTTACAACCCTTTGACGGGAGACCGGATCCGAGTAGATGGCCCTACAGTCGATGTAGTAGCTTGAGAGTTTTCCGCTCGATAGCCTCACGGGCTCCTTCAGCAGGTTGAAGGCACCCTCCGTCCCCAGAATTGCCTCTGAAGCCTCGTAGAACTCGACCAGCCCCATTATCCTGTCGTTAAACCTCTCAGACTCAGCTGCCGGGTCGCTGGACATGATTATTGACCTGCCCACGTTTATGAGTATCCTACTGCGGCCGTGCCTGACGGCCAGTTCTAGGTCGCCTCCCTGAGCACCTACTCCGGGAAACAGCACGACGACCTCATCCCCCAGCTTCTTCCTAATCGATGAGACCTCGGCGGGCCCTAGGTCCGGTCCCAGGCCGACCACCACTCCGTCAACGCCGGACTCAACGCAGTCGAGTAGGAGGTGGCTGTATAGCTCCAACCCATCCTCCATCCTCTTCCTGTAGTACTTGCCCGCCTCTGGGTTTGACGGGAGAACGAGGGCGAAGACGCCCAGCCCCAATCTGTGCGCCTCGCTGGTTATCTGGGAGAGGTTGCCAAGTATGGGATTCACCGTCAGGGCGTCGTAGCCCATCCGCTTGACCAGCTGGACCCCGGCAAGAGACGTGTTGGTTATGTCGCTGACCTTACAGTCATAGATCCTGATTAGGTTCTTGGACTTTGCCCTCTCCGTAATCTCTAAGTGATGCTCGATCGAGAGGTCCCTGACGAAGTTCTCGTTCACCTTTACGGCGCAGCAGTTCTTGCCTACCCTCTCAATAATCTCTAGGCAGAAATCTGTCTTCTCCCTGGCTGTGCTGAATCTCTCGACGGGCGGGTCTAATCCCACGCATAGGATGCTCCCCTTACTCTCGACTGTCTCGTCGTAGAGGTCCACGAACCTCATGGCCCTTAAACAACTATCCAGGGACCACCTATTAATGAATATGCTGAGGAGGATTCAGAACACTACTGCTGGCTATTTTGCTGAATTTTTAGGACGTAGATTAGAAAGAGTTAAGTCAAGCTCGGTGCTAATAGATGTTCAGAATGGTGGCTATCCAGCTTGACAGGGGGCCGACGATAATACTTGAAAAAGACGGAGCATTTCTAGACTACGCCGCCAGGGGAGACGTGACATGCGTCACTCACGGCCACCTAGACCATATTGGCGGTACGCAGAACCTACCAATCATGACGAGGGAGACCTACCACATCCTAAAGGCGCGTAACGTTAGGATCAGTAATTATGTAAATGCTATGCGGGACGAGACGATATCGCTCGCCGAGAACCTTAAGATGACGCCGATGAACTCCGGACACATGCTCGGCTCCATCCTATTCAAGATCGATACTGATAGGGGAGACATCGTCTATACCGGCGACCTAAACACCGTCGAGACCATACTCGAAAGGCCGGCCGAGGTGGCGACCTGTGAAGACCTGATAATAGAGGCGACCTACGGAGCGCCGTTCTACAAGTTCGGCCCCCGAGAAAGCATATACGCCGACATAGCGAGGTGGGTCGTAGAGACGCTGAGGGAGGGCTCTATCCCCTGCTTCAAGGTCTACACCGCGGGGAAGGCGCAGGAAATCATAGGATTAGTCAACAGCCTGCTGAACATCGACGTGCTCGTCAGCCAGGACGTGTACAGAGTCTCAATGGTCTACAAACAGTCCTATCCATGGATGAGCTTCGAGCTACTAGGAACAGAGGAATCCAGAGAGATAGCGAGGGACGGAGAGTTTGTCTACGTCACAAACTCGACGAGGCAGAGCGTCCTCGAGGGGAGGCGGACGAAGTGGGCCGTCGCGACCGGCTGGGCGCTGAGCACCCCCTTCCTAGAGTTTGACGCCGCCTTCCCCCTCAGCTCACACGCAGACTTCAAGGGGCTCGTCGAGTACGTAGAGTCAGCCTCACCAAACAAAATATTCACCATGTACGGACACTCAGTAACCTTCGCCAAGTTCCTTCGCAAGCTCGGCTACAATGCCCTCGCCCTAGAGGAAAAGACCCGACACCAGCTATAAACTAACGGAACTATGAAGGTTTGGAGTTCATGAATTTTCTCAAGAGTCTTACGACTGTTTGTTTTATTCTATTAGGCTGTTCCAGAAGTCTAATTCGTATTGCTGTATTGTCTTTGCTATGAATCTGTATCGATTCCAGTCTAGGTATCTCTCGGCGATCTTTTCAGCCTTCTCCTCCAGCGTCTCGAATGGGCCGGAGAATAGCTCGAATATTCTTCTCGACCTTATGTTTAGGCTCGCCGCGTTTTCTCCGAGCCTCCTGACGTTTTCGCCCCAGACGGGCAGGTTTACCGTCAGTGCTACCGCCGCGTCTCCGGGCGAGCCATTCAGCGCGAGCCATGAGAGGAAGTGCGTGTATGAGACAGCCCTCACGGAGAGCTTAGCGTAGTCTAGCCCAGTGTTGAGCTCCTCTGCTAGTTGGTGCAGCGCCTTTAGGGCCTCATAATCACCGTCAACCAGGGCCTTGAAGAACTCGACCTCATTCATCGTGATGGTCCTGGATAATATGTGGGAGAGGGCCTTCAAGTCGTGCGGAATAATGTAGAGCTGATTCACAACAAATCTATTCAGCACCTCCCAACTAGGCCTCTCCAGCGAGGGATGACTCAGAATCTTCAGGTTCAGGTCCTTTAGCTCCTCCCTCAGCCTACCAAAAACGCCGGCCATCCCACAACACCACGCACTACCTAGAGATTTTTTCTATCGCCTCCCTCAGCAGCCTCATCGTCTCGTTTAGCATCTCCCTCGTCTCTCTCGACTCTCTAGTCAGCGTCTCAAGTATTGTTGTCAGCTTCTCTGAGATCTCTCCGTACTTCTCCATTATCGCCTTGAAGTTCTCATCCATCCTCCTAGCAAACTCCCTAAACTCCTCACGGTAGTCCCTGAACTCTCCCAGTAGTCCGTGAAGATTGTCTGCATGGCTCCGAAACCTTCTTGGAGTTCTTCGTGTAGTGGTGATGGCTTGATCGCGAAGTATCTTAGTGCCGGCCTAGGTCTAACATCTTTAACGTCTATGGATCTGACTTGCGCGGGGGGTGGTAGCGACTTTAGGGTCTCGATGAATTTCTCAATGACTGCATCTTCTCCCTGAGCGAAGACGGTGACTGAACCGTCCCTCTCATTCTTGACGTAGCCAGACACGCCTAGCTCCTGAGCAGAGTCTAGGACAAACCTCCTGTAGCCAACCCTCTGGACCCTGCCGTAAACCCTCGCGAGAAAAGCCCTCATCGCTAAGAACGAGCAGAGCTCCATACACATATAAAGCTTTCCAAGAACCCGAAAAAGGCACCGACATGATGCTTAATCTTTGCCGGGCCTTCAGCTCATCGTCCATGATTGTATCGAGATTTGCGCTCTTGCCTCAATCATTCAAATAGTGCCGTGCTTTTTGTTATGGAGGATGGTGCGTGGATGGTTGAGAAGAACATCCTGACCGTGAGGATTCTTGAAGGAGTGGAGAGATCGAAAGGGTGTCCGCTCTGCTATCTATGGAATGACTCTGAGGAGCGTTATTTGAAGCATGTACTTACAAACGAGGCGGTGATGGATTCTGGCTTCAGGGAAAAGTTGATAGCGGCTAGGGGCTTCTGTAATCGACACGCGCACATGCTGTACCGGGCAATCTATGGAGGCGATGTCCACGACGGTTTAGGCTACGCC
>Ga0207433_10004473_pt1 | contig 25721 bp, 28 predicted proteins | sample YelNatPaOPGAMG01_FD_187559 | JGI IMG/M metagenome (GOLD analysis project Ga0207433, IMG submission 187559) | Hot spring thermophilic microbial communities from Obsidian Pool, Yellowstone National Park, USA - OP-RAMG-01 (SPAdes) (version 3) | ecosystem: Environmental > Aquatic > Thermal springs... | reverse complement strand
TTTCCATCCCGCGGCGCGATACCCGAAATGACACGGGGCATCGCGCCCGACAACAGAAACGGGAGATGGACGGAGTTATTTTAATCCGAGTTTGCGTCTTTCCTCCGTGATGATGGTGCCGGGGATGGGCAGGTAACCGTCTTTGATAACGACTTCCTGGCCTTCTTTGCTGAGCACGAAGCGAAGGAACTCGGCGCGGAGCGGGTCGAGTTTTTCGCCGGGTTTTTTGTTGACGTAGAGCAACAGGTAGCGGGCGAGCGGGTAGTCGCCGCTATAGACGTTTTCCATGTTGCCCTCGTAGGCGGGTTCGCCTTCTTTGGTGGCCAGCGGCACGGCCCGGACGTCGGCGGTTTTGTAGCCGATGCCGGAGTAACCGATGCCGTATTTGTCGGAGGCGACACCCTGGACGACGGAGCTGGAGCCGGGTTGTTCTTTGACAGTGTCCTTGTAGTCGCCTTTGAACAGGGCGTGTTCTTTGAAGTAGCCGTAGGTACCGGAGGCGGAGTTGCGGCCGTAGAGGCTGATTGGTTTGTCGGCCCATTCGCCAGTGAGACCGAGGTCGCCCCAGGTTTTGATGTCGGTCTTGTAGCCGCCGCGGCGTGTCTTGGAGAAGATCGCGTCCACCTGCGGCAATGTCAGGCTTTGGATCGGATTGTCTTTGTGGACATAGACCGCCAGCGCGTCAAAGGAGGTGCGGACGGCGGCGGGTTTGTAGCCGAATTTCTTTTCGAAGGCGTCGAGTTCGGCGTCTTTCATGGGTCGGGACATCGGGCCGAAGTGAGCGGTGCCGCTGACCAGCGCGGGCGGGGCGGTGCCGGAGCCTTTGCCTTCGATTTCGATTTTGACGTTGGGATAATGTTTTTTGAAGCCTTCGGCCCAGAGAGCCATGAGGTTGTTCATGGTATCGGAGCCGATGCTTTTGAGGTTGCCGGACACGCCGCTGGTGGGCGTGTAGGCGGGAATGGTCGGGTCCACCTGAACGGCGTCGGCGTGGGCGCTGTGCGCTGCCAACAAGAGGGCCGCCAGGGTGGCGAGGGCGGTTGCGAGTTTTGTGTTTTTCATGACTTTTCCTTGTTGATTGTTTATCGGGTTGGTTTGTTACGAATTGGTGTCAACGTGGTTTCGGTTGGGTGAATTTTGGGTGCTTGCCCCGGCGGCGTCGCGGTCGCCGGGGCAAGAGGTCAGGAGGACACCCTTAGAATTTGAACGAGGAATCCACCTGGAGGCGGAGCATGTCCTGTCCGTGGTCGGCGCCGATGCCGCCGACGGTGTTGTGGCCGCTGTTGGGGCGTTGGCTGATTTTCTCGGTAAGGAAGACGGTGCAGGCCAGTTGCCACCAATCGGTCATGTTATAGACGCCCTTGATGATGTGGCCTTTGCGGTCGGTGCCGCCGGTGCCCCAGTCGGAGTCAGTGAGGGCATCCCAAACGGCGTCAGCTTCGAGATGTTTGTACTGGTAGGAGACCTGCCATTGGCCTTTTTTCTTGGCTTCGCCGAAGGCGAGTTGGACGGTCCAGCCCAGGGTCTGGTTTTTGTCCAGCGTCTGGGCGGAGCCGATGAGGGTGTCGTATTCGTTTTTGATGTTGCAATCCACTTCGCCGCCGAGGGTCAGGACGGGCGGGGTGCCGAGGAACGGTTGCTCTCGGATGACGTAGGCGATTTCGCCGCGGCCATAAACGACCCGGAAGTCGGCGAGCCAGTTGTTGGTGCTGGAGCCGGAGCCGTTGGCGTTGCCCGTGTTGGGGCTGTCGCCGTAGGTGTAGGAGCTGTTGCTGAGGTTGTGGGTAAAGAAGTATCCGCCGGCGGCGGTGAGTTTGAGTTTTGGTTTTTTGGGAAGATCGCCGCCGAAGCCGGCCTGGAAGCCGCCTTGCAGGTCAAAGAGGTAGGGATCGCGGGAGTTGCCGCTGACTTCTTTGAGGACGAACTGGCCGAATTGCCCGAAGAGACGGTACTGGCTGCGGTCGCCGAAATCGTATTCCAGCACTTCTCCCGCGCCTTCGGGTGTCACGTCAAAGTCATAGATCATGGGCGAGTTGAACTTGGGTTGCCAGATGGGATTGTCCATTTTACCGCCCATGAGTTTGAGCCATTTCCAGTGTGGCGGTTGGATGGTTACGTATGCCGCGTCAATGGTGAGCGGTTTCTTTTTGAAGGTATCGGTGAAACTTTGGTTGGTGCTGACGGGATCACCCGGCGAGGCTTCGCCGCTGGCCAGTCGCAAGGTCACCTTGGCCCACTCCTGATACTCGAAGTCCATTTGCAGACGCAGACGGTACCGGAAACGAAGTCGGTCGGCGGAGTTGCGGTAGTCCTCAAAAATAAAGTCCTCGGCGCGGAGACGGAAGTCGCCGGAAAACTTTACGGCATCCAGCCAACTGGAGAATTTACCCTTGTTGGCGCGTTCCATGGCGCGCGCCAGGTCGGCGTCCACTTCCTTTTTCAGTTCTTTCACTTCCTGTTCGGTGACGATGCCCTTGCGCAACAGCAGGTCCAGGATGGCGTCGGCGCCCTGGGAGCGGGCCGTCTGCGCGTTTCCCAACGCCAGCAGGACTGCCAGCGTCGTGAGGATGAGACGTTGTTTCATTGGTTCTGACTTCTCCTATGCGTTGTGGTCTGCGCAAGGCAGACCGTGGTTTCGTGGTTGCGTTGCGAGCGTTATTTGCGGGATGAACGTGACAGCCAAAGGACGGAATTGTTACGAAATCGTGAAGATGCGAACGCGCTCGCGGAACGCCAGGGGCAACGAAAAGGCGCGAAACAGTTACCGCGCAGGAACCGTCTTGTCGTTGAGAAGATCGAATTCGACCGGGCAGGCAAACGCCGCCTCAAACAGGCCGCGCTTGCGGGAGGCGCCCTCGATGTGCAATCCGGCCTCAGCGGTGGCGCGGACACGAATAAGGACGTGCCGGTCGGTGATTTGGCAGGCAATCGCACTCACCCATTGCAGGTGCGGCCGGTCCAGGCCGTCGGCCAGGCGCAACAACGCCGCCAGTTTCTGAATGCGACGCCGGGTTGCTTCGGGCTGAGCGGCGAAATCCTCGTGTTCGGCGGATGGCTCGGATTTGCGATGATACCGCGCCACGAGCGCGAGTTGTTCGATTTCTGACGGGTTGAAACCGGGCAGTTTGGCGGCGTTGAGACGGATCAGGTCGGCGCTGTGTTTGTGGTGTTTCTTGCCGGTGACGGTCCAACCGATGTCGTGAAGCAGGGCGGCGGCTTCGAGGAGGTCGCGCTCGGGGGCGCCAAGCTGATGGAGCGGCTGAAGCTGGTCGAACAACGCGAGCGCCAGGTCGCGCACTTTGCGGGCGTGTTCGATTTCCCAGCCGTAGGCCGCCAGCAATTGTTCGGCTGCCGCAATGCGCGGGTTCATTGAGCCAGGGTGCGCGCCGCCAGGGCGCCGCCGAGGACGCCGGCATCGTCACCAAGACCGCTGTCGAGGATGCGAACGCGCTCATCGGTGGCGCCGATGACGTGCGACCATGCAGCCCGGCGAATGCGCGGCAACATTTTCTTGCCCAACGCCTCGATGAGGCCGCCGCCGAGGATGACGGCTTGCGGGTTCAAGACGTTGATGAGATTGGCGGCGCCGATGCCGATGTAGTGGCAGGCGTCGTCCACGATTTCCCGCACCAGTTTGTCGCCCTCCAAATAGGCTTCGGCAATGATGCGACTTCGAATCCGTCGCGTGTCGCCATCGCAGAGGTCGCGCACGACGCTCTTGCGGCCGTTGTTCATTTCCTCGATGACACGCCGCACAATGGCGCCGCGGCTGGCCACGGCCTCCAAACAACCCCGGTTGCCGCAGCCGCATTTCGGGCCGCCCTGGGCAATGACGGCCATGTGCCCGATTTCGCCGCCCATGCCGGCAGAGCCGCGATATTGTCGTCCGCCGATGACGATGCCGCCACCGATGCCGGTGCCGATGAACATGCAGACGAAATCCTGCAACCGGCGTCCCGCGCCGAACTGTTGAACGGCCATGGTGCCGGCCTGCACGTCGTTGACGACGACCACGGGGATGTGGATACGAGCTTTCAGGAGGCGGGCAAACGGGAACTCTTGCCAGCGAAGATTTGGGGCCACACGGACGATGCCGGTGCGGGTGTTGACCATGCCGGGGATGCCGACGCCAACGGCAGCAACGGCGGCGTGCGGTACGGCGGCCAGCGCGAGGGCTTCGTTGAGGCACTCGGCGATGCGGCTGACGACCGCTTCGGGGCCGAGGTCGGGTTTGGTGGATTTTTTCTCGCGGGCGAGGATGCGATATTGGGCGTCAAAGACGGCCGCAAGAATCTTGGTGCCGCCGAGGTCCACGCCGACGGCAAACGTTTTTTCGTCGGATCGTTTCATCACCATTGTTCCACGGTTTCGGTGAGCCGTTTGATGAGTTTGTCGAGCGCTTTCAGGTCGCGCCGTCGTCCCTTGTGCGGTTTGAGGTCGAGTTTGTCAATCCAGTCGGACATCCGCCGCAACTCGGCCATTCGTCGGGGGCTCGGTTCGACATCGGCCAGAGCGCGGTCCACGCGGGCGATGTCGGCCTGCAGGCCGGCGAGGTAGTTGCCGCCGACTTCCTTGACGAGGAGGCGCAGGGTTTGCAGGGATGCGGAAAGTCGGCGCTGGCGGTTGTGGAATCGGGCGTTCATGGGGTGTGGGCGAGGATTTCCTGGACGCGGTTGCGCAGTTCGTTGTGGATGGCGCGCGGTTTGCGGTTGCCGTTGATGACGGTGAATCCGTATTCGGCCTGCATTCGGCGGAACTCGGCCTGGATGAGCCGTTGGTATTTCATGAAGCTCTCGAACATGTCGCGGGACAGGCCGATGTCCATGCCGCTTTCCCAGTAGTTGAGGGTGGCGTTTTTGCGGAAATTGCGTTCGACGAGGATTTGGGGGCTGACGCGCAGGTAAAACACGACGTCCGGTTTCAGGGCAATGGAGTACAGTGATCTGACCCAGGCGCGGTCGGCACCGCGCACGATGTCGCGGGCCATGAGGGTGTAGATGTAGCGGTCGGCCAGCACGACAAAGCCGGCCCGCAGGGCGGGGATGATGTTGTTTTCCAATTGATCGGCGAAGTCGGTCGCGTAAAAGAGGCTGCGGGTAGTATGGCCGAGGATGTTGCCCTGCTGGGCTTGTTCGAGTTCGTCGGCGACCAGGGTGCTGCGTTTCAAGCCGACATTGATGGTGCCGTAGCCGAGGTTTTCCAGCCAGTTTCGGAGCATGTCAATCTGCGTGGAACGCCCGGAACCGTCGGCGCCTTCGAGTACGATGAGTTTGCCTTTCAGCTTGGAGAAATCGCAACCGGGCAGTTGTGTGCCGAAATGTTGTTTGCCGATGGGGCGCGTTGTTTTCATTGTTTCCCTCTCCAACGGAAGGATGGCAGGTCAATTTTTTGTTCGACGTATTTGCGAACCATGGCCTGTTGTTTCTCGATGGGCAACATGCCGTCCATCACCATGAAACCTTCCGGCTCGATCATCTTCTTGTATTCGGCGTAGATGCGTCCCTGAAAAATCTTGAAGCTCTCGTATTCGTTGTCGGCGAGGTTCAGGTCCATGCCCGCCTCGAAATACTTCAGTTTCGGTCGTCCGCTCAAAATCCTGTCCAGCGACACCGCCAGCGGGGTGTCAAAGAAAAACGTGATGTCCGGCACGACGGCGAAACTGTAAAGGTTGCGGACCCATTGCGGGTCGCAGCCGCGAACGATGTCACGCGCAAAGGCGGTGTACATGTAGCGGTCGGCCAGCACGATGTAGCCCGCCCGCATCAGGGGCAGAATCTGTCGCTCGAACCGGTCGGCAAAATCCGTTGCGTGCACCAGCGAGAATGTCGTTGGCGTCAGTAATTGGCGTTTCTTGCCTTTGCGGGTGGCATCCTTGACGAGCACGGATGAGTTCCATTCCGTGAAGAAGACCTTCAGGCTCTGCATTTCCATCCAGCGTTTCAGCAGATACACTTGCGTGGACTTGCCGGAACCATCCAGCCCTTCCACGGCGATCAGTCGGCCCGGATAATTGTGTTTGCTAATCATGATCCCACTTCACTTTCTTGACCCAATGCCGACGGTCGTCAAGTAACTTCCGCACCGCGGCCCATCGGCGTTTGTGTTCCTTTTCGAAATGTTCCCGCAGCGCCCCCGGCGGCAACTCCTTCAACAAGGTTTCCACATCATGACAGGCGCCCATCAATTCTTGTAACCGTTTTAGCGGTTTGACCGGTTTTGTCGCCCCCGCGATTTCCAAGCCGTAACGATATTTTTTTACCGCAATCCGCAGGCGATGGAAGGCCGCGCGGCTCTCTTTTTTCTCAAACTGCCGCAGACGTTTTTCCATTGTCTGCCGTAATCGCTCCAGCACGCGATGCGCATCTACCGGGCGCTGCTGCCACACGACGGGGTTCATCGCCCGATACAACCGTTGCAGCTCTGCCACGCGCCGCCGCCGCTCTTGCGCGAATCGCCGTTCCAGCACCGGGCATCGCTGCGGCGCGTCCCGCAACAACGCCCGATGAACATCCAGCGCCCGCACCGCCCCCAATACGTGACCCAGCCGACGCAATTCGGGCGGGCAACGAACTCCAAAAAAACGCAGCCCGGCCCGCAACCGGCGCGAGGCCACGCGCATTCGGTGAACCGTCTCCGCATTGTCAAAATCCGGCGACGGCAGGAACAGCCGTCGCGTTTGTTTGCGAAGACGGTTTGCGATTTGCGAAGTCAGGTTCATGGTTCCTGTCCTGCCCGGCGCAAGAGTGCAACCACGCGCGCCAACAGTTCCCGCATCTCAAATGGTTTTGTCAGGTAATCATCCGCCCCCACCTGAAAACCTTCAAGTTTGTTTTCTGTCGTGGCCATGGCCGTCAACATCAACACCGGGATTTGGCGCAACGGACTGGCCTTCAACAGCCGACAAACCTCCAACCCGTTCATCTGCGGCATCATGCGATCCAGAATCACCAGCGCCGGCTTGCGTTCAAACACGGCATTGAGCGCGGCGACGCCATTGCGGACAATGATCGCGGCATAGCCCCGACGCCTCAGATGATAGGCTATCAAACGGGCCGTATCGGCTTCGTCCTCGGCCACGAGAACCAACGGCGCGTTCGCGTTGCTCATGACACCATTCGCTCCGGCTGCAAAACGGCTGTCGTACGATGAGTTTGCCATCGAATCAGTTCGATCCGACCATCGTAATCCTCCACCAGCGCCGAACGGCTTTCCACCCAATCGCCGCAATTGTAGTAGGAAATCCCGCGGATGATCGCCACCGCCGGGGTGTGAATGTGTCCGCAAATCACCCCGTCCGCATGATGCAACTCGGCATAGCGCGCCAGTGCGTCTTGAAACCGCCCGATGAAACTGACCGCCTCTTTCACACGCGCTTTCACATAGGCACTGAGCGACCAATAGCCGAGTCCCAACGTGTTGCGAATGAAATTTAGCGGGAGATTCGCCTTCAACAGCGCCATGTAACCCAAATCTCCCAGATGCGCCAGCCATTTGGCATGCGTAATCACCGTGTCCAACTCGTGGCCGTGCATCACCAATAACCGCCGCCCATCGGCGGCGGTGTAGAGGTCGCGCGGCTTGATGACGACATTTCCATATGCGCCAACAAAATGCGCGCAAAACTCGTCGTGGTTACCCGGAACCCAGATCACCTCCGTCCCTTTCCGCGCTTTGCGCAGAAGCTTCTGGATCACGTCATTGTGCGATTGCGGCCAGTACCGGTTCCGCCGCAAATGCCACAAATCCACAATGTCACCCACCAGATACAACCGCTCGAACTCGTTGAGCTTCAGAAACTCCAGCACCCCGGCGGCATCGCAATGGCGCGTGCCCAGATGCAGATCGGATATCCATGCCGTTTTGCAGTTCATGCGGCCAACAACGTGCGTTCCGATATTGTCGGACAGTTGACAATCCTGTTACAGACTCGTGAACTGTTGCCAACACGCCCCGAATGCGCTACTGAATTTGCCATGAGCAAATGGATCCATGCCGCCAAAACCGGCGACCTCAAACCCGGTGAAGCCAAAATCATCGCCGCCGGCGACCGCGAAATCGCCCTGTTCAACGTGAACGGCCAATTCCACGCCATTGACAACCTCTGCCCACACCGCGGCGGCCCGCTCGGCGACGGCGTTCTCGAAGGGAACGTTGTCATCTGTCCGTGGCACGGCTGGCGGTTCGATGTCACCAGCGGCAAATCACCGGTGATGCCGGTGGTGTCCGTGGAGAAATTTGAGGTCGCCGTCGAAGGTGACGACGTGAAAGTGAAGGTGAACTGACATGCCCCTGAAATCCGCTTGGGAACTGGCACTGGAACGCACCGGCGGGGCCAGCACCGCCAAACTCACCGATGCCCAAAAAGCGAAGCTGGCCGAGCTGGACAAACTTTACACGGCCAAAATCGCGCAGGAAGAACTCACGCTCAAACCGAAGATTGCCGAGGCTCGTGCCGCCGGCGACGATGAGAAAGCCCAAAAACTCGAAGAACAACTTCAAACCGCTCTTGCCCGGCTGCGCCGCAAACTGGAGGAAGAGAAGGAAGCCGTCCGAAAGGAGAAAACGGTGTGACACACGCGAGGTCACGCGAAAGCGTGTCCCTTCGACAGCGGCAGGTTGCGCTTCCGAGCGAGCGGGGTTCCGTCTGCGTCCTTGTCAGCGGTGGTCTCGACAGTTGCGTCATGCTGGCCGAACTGTCAAACCGCCATGCGGTTTATCCTTTGTACGTGCGTCATGGTTTGCGCTGGGAACAAGCCGAGCTATCCCATCTCCGACGTTTCCTGCGCGCGCTGCCCGTTCCCCGTTTTCCGCTGCATGCGTTGACGGTGCTGCATTTGCCAGCACGTAATTTGTACGGCCCGCATTGGAGCCTGAACGGCAAGGGTGTTCCCGGAAGAGCATCCCGCGATGAGGCCGTGTATCTGCCAGGACGCAATCTGTTGTTGTTGGCGATGGCCTCGGTCTTCTGCGCGGTACGTGGCATTCGCACAATCGCCATCGGCACACTGCGCGGCAACCCGTTTGCCGATGCCACGCCGGTGTTTTTCCGGCAGTTCGCCACGTTGGCTGTTCGGGCATTACACTTTTCTGAGACGATCGTCTCACCGTTTTGTAATCTTTCCAAGGAACAGGTCATCCAACGGGGCCGTCAATTGCCGTTGCATCTGACCTTTTCCTGCCTCAACCCGCAACGCGGTCGCCCGTGCGGTCGCTGCAACAAATGCGCCGAACGCCAGCGCGCCTTTCAATCGGCGGCACAAAAACGGTAGCCTATCCCCGGTTCCGTCCTGATCAGTTTGCGTCCGGCGCCGGGTTCGAGTTTCTGGCGCAGGTGCGTGACATAGACGCGCAGGTATTGCGACTGTTCCTCGGCATGCGGCCCCCAGACGACGCGCAAGAGGTGTTTGTGAGTAACAACCTTGCCAGCGTGTCGGACCAATTCACGCAGCAGCGCGTACTCCGTGGCCGTCAGATGAACGTCCTGTCCTTTCACCGTGACGACACGAGCCGCGAGATCAACCGTTAGATCGCCGACCACCACGACTGGTTCCTCGTTCGTTTCTGGCGCACGACGCTGAATGGCGCGCAACCGGGCAAGCAGTTCCGCCGTGCTGAACGGCTTGGTGAGATAATCATCGGCGCCGTTGTCGAGCGCAGCGACCTTGTCGGCCTCGCCCTCGCGTACCGAGAGCACGAGCACGGGCGTCTGGTTCCACTCGCGCAAACGTTTCAACACCGTTTGCCCATCCATGTCCGGCAGACCGAGATCGAGAATGATCACATCGGGGCGTCGCACAGCGACCTCCTGAAGGCCGAGTTGCCCGGTTTCAGCCTCGAAGACCTGATACCCCTGCGGTTCAAGCGTCAACCGCAACAGCCGCCGGATCGGCGGCTCGTCGTCAACAATCAGCACGGTTTTCATGTGCAAGTGGAATGGAAATGGTGAAGGTGACGCCTTCACCAGGGTTGTTTGTAGCGGACACCACGCCGCGATGGGCGTTGACGAATCCCTTGACGATGGAAAGCCCCAAACCAACTCCACCGGATCGCGCGCCTTTGCCGCGATAGAATTTGTCGAACACTTTTGTCTCTTCGCCGGGCGTTAATCCGGTACCGGCATCCGTCACGCGAAGCACCAACTGCCCTTCGCGTATTTCCGCGCTCAATCGGATGAGCGACCTGGCCGGGCTGTGCTGAGCGGCATTTAGGAGCAGGTTGCAGAGTGCCTGTTCCATCAACCCGAAATCCAGTTGTACCAGCGGCAGGCCCTCGGCGACAGTGATGTTCACCCGTTCGGGCGAAATCTCGTTTTGCAGTTGCTCGACCGCCGACTCCAACAGGTCGCGCACGTCGCACCATTCCGGGCGAAACGGGAGTTGGCCGGACTCGATCCGGGTCATGTCGAGCAGGTTCGAGACAATCCGTTCCAACCGGCGATTGGCCGCGGTGATTTCGTTGAGGAATGTTCCCGCCAACGGCGGCGCGCCATCGGCCAGTTGTGTCGCAAGGCCATCGGTCGCAGTGCGGATGACCGCCAACGGTGTTTTCAACTCGTGCGACACCGAGTCGAGCAGCGTGCGGTGAAGCCGTTCCGACTCCTGGGCCAACTGCGTTTGCCGTGCCACGGCCAGCAGTTGTTGGCGTTCGACAAAGGCGGCAATCTGGCTGGCGAATGTCTCCAGCAATTCGCATTCGCTGGGCGCCAACACCCGGTTTCCTTTCAATTCTACACCCATCCAGCCCACGCGCCCATTGGTCGTCCGCAGCGGCAGGCACAACGATGTTGCCGGTGCTGTTTCCTCCAACAAGATTCGAGTCTGGACCTGAAACAATGCGTTCACTTCTTCCACGGCCCGCGCGAGTCCGTCCGCCAGCGAGTCACTCACGGCCAATCCCTGCAACAACCGGTTGAGCGCGGCGGTGCGTTGTTCACGGCGTCGCTCCGATTCTTCGCGCCGGCGCAACTGGTTGGTCATGTGCCCCATCACCAGCGCGACGACGAAGTACATGCTGAACATCATCACGTCCTCTGTCGCTTCGATGTGAAAGGTGAATTGCGGCGGTATAAACAGGAAATCCCATAGCACGGCGCTCAACGCCGCCGCCAACAGGACTGCCCAGCGGTTCAGTTTCAGCGCCAAGAATACCACCGTGAGCAGATACACCAATGAAATCGCCCAGTAGCCGGTGACAGTGCGCAGCATCAGCGCCAGCCCGGTTACCGCCGCGACCGCCAGCACGCCCCAGCCACAATGACGAAGTATTTGTTTGGCCAACGAGACGTCCATGCACACACTTTACATGATATTGGCCGCCCGTGCCGAGCGCTGAAGTCGGACCGGCAAAATCACCACCGGCAGACCGGCGAAACGGAGCCGGCGTTGAATGGCGTAAGCGGTGTCGTTGTGTAGAAGACGATCAAACCAGCGCGGCTCGTCAAACACCACCTCGCCGGCGAAAAAGACGCCCCGCGCGTATTGCTGGTGAAGTTCAAGGCACAATTTGGAAACTTCCTCGACCACATCGGTTCCGATGCGATACGCGGAACGGGCCGGGATGCCCAGCTTGCCGGCGTGTTCGACGTACCGCGCCAGATTGTCCTTCGTGTGTTGCTCCAACGCTGCCATTTGCTCTTCGCCCTTGAACAGTTCAGAGTCAATGACGCCCACCGAGACGAAGACAACATTGCGAAACGTCTCCGGGAACAGGCGAAAGATCGTCAGCAAACAATGGATGCCCAGCCGCGCGTAGCCGCCGACGAGAATCAAGGCCGTCGGTTTCCGGGGATCGAAATCGCGGATCGGTTTGGATGATTCCGCTGGGATGTCTTCGAGCGTCTGTTCGACGGCGCGGACCCGCTGCCCGACGTTGTAATAGTGCCGACGGATCAGCAGGCAGATGCCGATGCACAGACAGGTGATCGTCAGCGTGATCCAGCCGCCTTCCTTGAATTTCATCGTCAACATCACACACAGGATCAAAAAACACAGCAGCAGCCCGGTGGCGTGGATCGGCAGATGTCGTTTCCAGTCCGATTTTGTTTTGCGGTGACGAATCCAGAACCGCACCATGCCGGTTTCCGACAACGAGAACGTTGCGAACACGTTGATGCTATACATGACGACCAGGATGCCGATGTTGCCCCGCGTGTATGCCAGTGCCGCCGCTGCCGCCAAGCTGATGAGCAGGACGCCGTTTTGCACCGTCAGGCGGTCGGACAACGACGCGAACCTACGGGGCAACCAGTTGTCAATCGCCATGTTCGCCATCACCCGCGGGCCGTCAATGAAACCCGTCTGCGCCGCCACCAGCAACAACACCGCCTCGGAGAACATCGTCACTGCCGCAAACCACTGTCCCACCGGCCACGACCCGATATGAAACCCGCCGGCGAACTGATCCACGAGCACTGCATTCAATGTCCGCCCCTCAATCGGCTGCACGCGAAACAGCAGATAACAGAGGATCAACCCGCACGCCGTCAACGCGAGCGAGAGAGCCATGTAGGTCATGGTGCGTTTGCCGGTCTCGACTTTCGGGTCGCGCATGATGGCAACGCCGTTGGACACCGCCTCGATGCCCGTGTACGTGCCGCCGCCGAGCGAATAGGCGCGCAGAAACAACAGGAACATTCCCCACCCGCCAAGTTGCGCGAGGCCGCTGCGAAAACCACCGGCCACGTTGCCTGCTACCGCCGGCACCTCACCCAAATGCCGGATGATTCCGCCCACGATCAGGATGGCGTGCGTCACCATGAACGCCAGGAAAATCGGCACCAGTGGCGCGACCGATTCTTTCACACCGCGCAGATTCATGATCATTAGAAACAGAATCGCGCCAAACTCCACCGGCAACTTATACGGCTGCCATGCCAACGGCAGCACACTGAAGATGGCGTCGCCCCCGCCGGCGATGGAAACGGTAATTGTCAGCACGTAATCCACCAGCAACGCGCAACCCGACACGACGCCGGCGGGTTTACCCAATAGTTCCGTGGACACAACGTAGCCGCCGCCGCCGTGCGGGAAATGCTCAATGATCCGGCTGTAGGCGTAGGAAATGATGAACACCGTCATCGCCGACGCCACCGCTAACAACACGGCAAGATACGTGTGCGTGCCCAGTTGCCGGTAAGCTTCCTCCGGGCCGTAGGCCGACGATGACAAGCCGTCCGCGCCCAACCCAACCCACGCAAGGAAAGCAATCAACGAAATCTTGTGTAGGATCGCTGCATCTTTCAGGTCGCGTGGCCGCCCTAACAAGAGTTGCCGCACGTGCGCCCATGTTCCCTGCGGCAGATGAAATTGTGTATGCGTTGTACTCATGCGTTTGGGAATCTGCGCCGACTGGACCCGACCACCAACACCGGACAAGGCGCCTCGCGCAACACGTGTGCCACCGTCCGTGGGTGTAGAAAACACAGCCATTCTGTGTGACGATGGCTGGCCATGACGATGAGATCGGCGCCGAGCTTTCGGGCTTGATCAAGAATTTCCTCATGGGGATGTCCCTCGACAATTACCAAGCGGACAGGACGGTCGCTTTTGCACAGCGTCGCCAGCGAACGCTGAAGTTGGATGCGCGCCTCCTCTCCCAATTGATGGAGCAGACGAGTACGGGGAATGCCGAGTTCCTCACCGCCGATATTAAGCTGTACCACGTGCAACACCGTGATCGAAGCGTTCAGCGTCTGTGCCAATTCCACTGTGTACTGCAACGCTCCGATGGACTCGAACGACAAATCCACCGGCGCGAGAATCCGCTGCAAATGAAACTGCGCCGGTTTGGAGTTCTGCATGGTGGTGTCGTTGCTCATAATCTCTGCCAACACATCATCCGGCTATTTGCACGCCACAGGTAATTAAAAGCCACCACGCTCCCGTTAAAAATCCGTTAACGACGGATTGACATGTAGCGCCATTTTCCCACAGAGTGGCTTTATGAACCCCCTCCTCCTCGCCTGTCTTGCGGCCATCGCGTGGCTCACGGAACCGAAAACCGTTGAGATGGACCGCGGCACCAACGCCGCCATCCACCTGCCCGATGTGACGGCTGCCGGTGGCGGCTACGTTGTCGTGCCCGTGCGCGAAGGATTGTTGGTGCCGGCCGACCCGAAACGAACATTCACGCACCGTTTCGGCACCTATGAGTACGAAGGTTGCCATATGCGCATGATCGGGTTGGTCGAGAACGGCTGCGCTGCGTTGGTCACGTGGGATGATCTCTACGCAAACGCTGAGCTTCGCAATGGCCCGTCAGCGCTCGCCACGTCGTTATCGGCAAAATCGTGTCGCATCCACTTCCTCGGCAAGGGCGATTACCTGACCATCGGCCAGGCCTACCGGAAACTGGCTCCCCAAGCCCATGCCAATCCCAAACTTTTTGGCGCTTCCAACGTGAAACTTTGGAGCACGCTCTCCCGCCGCATGAACGACGACAGCACCAAAGAGGAATCGGTGACGGTCAACTGGACGTTTGACGAAGCGGCGCAAATTGCCGAACACCTGAAGAACGACCTGAAGATTGACAAGGTGCTCTTCACCCTTGGCGGCTGGATCCATCGCGGCTACGACAACCAGCATCCCGATATTCTGCCGGCCGCGCCCGAATGCGGCGGTAACGACGGCCTGGCCAATTGTGCGCGCCGTGTCCGCAACCTCGGTTACACGTTTTGTCTGCATGACAATTATCAGGACATGTATCGCGATGCGCCGTCTTGGAACGAAGATTTCCTTCAGAAACGACGCGACGGCAGTCTCGCCAAAGGCGGCAAATGGGCTGGCGGACGTGCCTATCTGACGTGCGCGCAAAAAGCGTTTGAATTGGCCCGGCGCCTGCAAAATCTTCCTGCCGTTCGAAAACTCACCCGCGCCGATGCCTACTTCATTGACACCACCTATGCCGTCGGGTTGCAGGAGTGTTTCGACCCGAAACATCCGCTTGACCGCGCCGGCGACATGAAATGGAAGCTGGCGCTATCCGATTACGCGCGTCGGGTATTCGGGATTTTCGGCAGCGAGTGCGGCCGCGAATGGGCGATTGGTCATGCCGACTTCTTCGAGGGGCTGACCGGTGTCGGTGGAACCTATTATCACGACAAAGGGTTACCGGCCAAACTCGGCGGGGTCGTCATTCCGTTGTTTGAGATTGTCTATCGCGACAGCGTCGCGCTGTTCGGCAAATACGGTTACAGCCCGGAAAAAGCCGCCGAATACGTTCTTCACCACATCGTCATGGGTCGCCCGCTTCACTACCACAACATCCCGCCGCATCTTTACTGGAAAGATTCGTCCGGCCGACAAAAACCATTCGATATTACGCCGTCGGTGTCCGAAGTGACGCCCCTTGAGCCGCGCAAGTTCCGCATCGCCTACCAGTGGACCGTCAACGATCTGCCGCCCGCCGACGACTGGCGTGTCTTCGTTCACTTCACAACGGCGAGCGGTGAAACTGTATTCCAGGGCGACTATGCGCCGCCGTTGTCGTGGACAAAAGGGACCGTGCAACACGGCCCGTTCACCATCACGGTTCCGGTCCATCGTGTCGGCACGTTTGATGTCCGCATCGGTTTCTTTCACCGGCAACATCACGGGCGACTCTGGATTCGCGGTCCGCAGGACGAGGAACGTCGTTGTCTGCTCGGCAAACTGCACGTCGCCGCCAACGGCAATGTCCGGTTTGAACCGTGGCCGTCTTCCGCCGACAAACCGCTGGCGACGGATCTGTTTGTGCGCTCGGACAACGGCTGGGCGGACGGAATGCATCCGATGGATGTGTTCATCAAAAACACGCACGAGATTCTCTCGCCGCTGCACGAGTTGACCGCAACAACGCCGCCGACGCGTCACGAGTTTCTGACGTCCAATCGCAAAGTGCAGCGTACCGTGTGGGAGGATGTCGAGGCGGTGGTCAACATGAGCGCCGCGACCTACCAACATGGCGAGGTGTTGCTGCCGCCGTTTGGATTTGTCATTCAATCGCCGAGATTTGTGGCGTTCCATGCCGCCAGCTTCAACGGCCTGCGTTACGATGATCCGCCACTGTTCACATTGCGAAGTCTCGACAACCGCCCATTGAGCCGTTCCCGTCGCATCCGTGTGTTCCACGGGTTCGGCGATTCGCGCCTCAAACTCGGCGAGAAGCTGGAAACCGTTGCCAAAGAAGCGGTGTTGTCGGCGCGTTGATACGGCTGGAATTTGGTTGCGCGGCTGTGGTATCAGTGACGCCATGCAGGAGACGTGTTGGCTATGTCATGCACCGCTGGAATCGGAGACGGAAACCGTGAGCCGTCCCGTCTTGAGAGGGGTTTGCCCGCAGTGCAGCCGGTTGCTGTCGGTTGATGCTGCCCCCATGTCCTTGAGTGACTATCTCGACCAGCTCGATGTGCCGGTGTTGGTGATGAAAGACGATGTTCGCGTGGCCGGTTACAATGAAGCCGCGCGCGCCCTTCTGGGCGGTCAGCGGGGCGATCTTGTCGGGCTGCTGGGTGGCGACGCGCTGTCGTGCGAGTTTGCCCGGTTGCCGGGCGGTTGTGGCAAGACGGAGCACTGCAAGGGGTGCGCGGTTCGTCATGCGGTGACCGCCACACAGGAAACGGGCGCCAGCATGGTGAAAATTCCCGCCTATCATCGCCGGAGGACTCCGAACGGGACGGAAGAGGTCCGGCTCCTCGTATCCACGGAGCGGATGGGCCGGTTTGTGTTGTTGCGCATTGACGAAGTCACACCTGCACACCGACGAAAGGAGACGACATGAAATCGTGGATCGCGGTCTTGACGATGACCTGGGGGGCGCTGACGGCGATGGCCCAGAAACCAGCCGAAGTGGAACTGCGGTCGCAGCCGATGGCGAAGGATGAAACGGAGAAAAAGATTCTTGCCGTGCTGGAAGAGATGCGGGGGCGATCGCGCGGAATGATGAGCGTGCCGCGCGATGACGGGCGGTATCTGCGGCTGCTGGTCGAGAGCACGGGCGCGACCAACGTCGTGGAAATCGGCACCTCGCATGGTTACTCCGCCGTCTGGCTTTGCCTCGGCCTGTTGCGAACAGGCGGACGGTTGACGACGTTTGAGATTGACGCCGGGCGGGCCGCGCTGGCTCGTGACAATTTCAAGCAGGCCGGCGTGGAAAAAATCGTCACGTTGGTGGAGGGCGACGCGCACGTGGAGGTGGCACGGTTGAAGGACCCCATTGATTTGCTGTTCCTGGACGCGGACAAGCAGGGCTACATTGACTACCTAAACAAACTGCTACCGCTGGTTCGTCCCGGCGGGTTGATCGTGGCCCACAACATGGATTCGCGCATGGCCGATCCGCGTTACGTGAAGGCCGTCACCACCCATCCCGAATTGGAAACTCTCTTCGTGAATCTTGGCGCCTCTGGCATCGGGGTCACGCTGAAGAAACGGTGACGTGGCGGGAAAACCGCGACAGGAACTTGGCCTGTTCGACAGCACCTGCCTGGTGGTCGGCATCATTATTGGCGTCGGCATCTACCAGATGGCGCCGGACATCGCCCGGGGAGCGGGCAGCGCGTGGGGGGTGTTGGGCATCTGGCTGTTGGGCGGTCTGCTCTCGTTGTGCGGGGCGTTGAGCTACGCGGAACTGGCAGCCGCCTACCCGCAGGAGGGTGGCGATTACGTCTATCTGAGCCGGGCTTACGGTCCATGGGCGGGATTCCTGTTTGGCTGGCTTCAGTTGGCGGTTGTCCGTCCCGGCGACATCGCGGTCATGGCCTTCGCGTTTGCAACGTATGCGCGAACATTGTGGGACCCGTTTCCGGGCGCGCAACGTTTTTACGCTGTCGCCGCCGTCGCGGTTCTTACGCTGATCAACGCGCTCGGCGTCCGCGAGGGCAAATGGACGCAAAATCTGTTGACGGTGGCAAAAGCGCTCGGATTGCTGCTGGTGGTCGTGGCGGCGTTGTTGGCCCGGCCCGCGCAGTCCGTTGCCGAGACGAGTGAGAAATCGCCATTGCCGTTCACCCTCGCGTTGATCTTCGTCCTGTTCACCTACGGTGGCTGGAACGAAATGGCCTACGTCGCCGCAGAAGTGAGAGATCCGCGCCGCAACATCGTCCGCGCCCTGTTTCTCGGTACCGGCGCGGTCACGGTCCTGTACCTGATGGTCAATGGCGCTTTCCTCTGGGCGCTTGGCTACGACGGGTTAAGTGCGTCCAAGGCCGTGGCCACCGACACCGTGGCGTCGGCGTTCCCGCGTGCCGGCGGTGTCCTAATCGGCATTCTCATTTGTGTTTCCGCTCTGGGCGCCGTAAACGGGTTGATCTTGACGGGAGCGCGCATTTCATACGCGATGGGCGCGGATCATCGTCTGTTTCGTCTTCTCGGCCAATGGCACCCGCGCTACGGAACGCCCGCGGTGGCGCTTTTGGCGCAGGGGAGCATCGCGGCCTTGCTCGTCATGATTTTGGGGTCGTTTGTAAACGCCGTCCTGTACACGGCGGCAGCGGTGTATTTGTTCTACCTTGCGTCCACGCTGGCCGTCGTGGTGCTCCGCCACAAGGAACCTCACAGGGATCGCCCTTATCGCGTCATTGGCTATCCGTTGCCCCCGTTGGTATTTGCCGTCGTTTGCCTTTTCCTGATTCACAGCGCTGTCACCTACAAACCGTGGATCAGCGCCAGTTCGCTCGCGTTATTACTGCTCGGCCTGCCGCTTTACCACTTCAGCAACCGTCTTGGGCGTTCGTGACAGTTCTGGTTCGGCACTTGCGAAACCGCCATCGACAGCGGTATCCTGCCGCTCATGCCATTCAAATCGCTCGGCTTATCCCCTGATGTGCTCCGCGGCGTCGAAGCCGCGGGATACTCACAACCCACCGCCATCCAGGCCCGCGCCATCCCGCTCATCCTCGCCGGAAAAGACATCATCGGCGGCGCACAGACCGGCACCGGTAAAACCGCCGCTTTTGCCCTTCCGATCCTCACCAAACTGCAACGCCACGGCACCTGCCGTTGCCTTGTGTTGGAACCGACACGCGAACTCGCCGCGCAAGTCGAGACGGCGTTTCGCGATTACGGGCGATTCACCGACCTGCGCACCGCCGTCATCTTCGGCGGCGTCGGCTACGGCAAACAACGCGAAGCCATCCAACGCGGCACCGATATTCTCGTCGCCACTCCGGGACGCCTGTTGGATTTCCTGCGCCAGGATGAAATCCGGTTGCATGAGATTCAATTCCTCGTCCTCGACGAGGCCGACCGGATGCTCGACATGGGATTTCTGCCTGACGTGCGCCGCATCATCGAAAAATGTCCGCGCCATCGCCAAACCTTGTTGTTTTCTGCCACGATCCCGCCCGAGATTGAGCGGCTCGCCGCCTGGGCCTTACGCCAACCCGAACAGATTGTCATTGGCGAACGCCGTTCCCCCGCCGAGACCGTCAACCACGCTTTTTACCCGGTCAGCAGCACCCAGAAATTTCAACTCCTCCTCGTCCTCCTCGAACGCACCAACTACAACAGCGTCCTCATCTTCTGCCGCACCAAACACGGCGCCGACAAAATCGCTCGTCGCCTCCAACGCGCCAACCACGCCGTCGCCGTCCTCCACTCCAATCGTACCCAAAACGAACGCATCGAAGCCCTCAACGGCTTCAAATCCGGCAAATACGAAGTCATGGTCGCCACCGACATTGCCGCTCGCGGCCTCGACATCGAGGATGTCAGCCACGTCATCAACTACGATGTCCCGCAACATCCCGAAGACTACGTCCACCGCATCGGCCGCACCGGCCGCGCATTAAAAGTGGGCGATGCTTTTACGCTCATCACCACCGAGGAAATGGACCACGTCCGCGCCATCGAGCGATTCATCGGCCAGAGCGTTCCCCGCGTGAAACTGGAAAACTTTCGCTACGATGAGACCGCCGCGTTCCGCACCGAGGCCGACGTCGGCAGCCGTCGCGCTGTCAGCGTCGCCCGCACTGCTCGTGGCGGCTGGTCTTTTGCTCCCGCCCGACGCCGACACTAACCCAGCGCCAACACTAACGCCACCCCCACCACCGTCGTCAACACCGTAATCGGAATACCGAGCTTCGCGTAGTCCCAAAAACCAACCTCGCAATGGCCACGTGCCGACTCAACAACAATGATGTTGGCCACCGAACCAAGAATTGTCAGATTGCCCGCAAACGTCGTCGTCAACGCCAGCACCTTCCACATCAATTCGGGCCGGCAAAAGCCACCCATCCACTTCCCCACCACCAATACAAACGGCACATTCGAGAAAATGTTCGACCCCACAACCGAAAACCATGTCAGATTCCACGCCTGCGCCGTTACGCCCGTGCCAAACGACGGTCGAACCTGTTCTGGCAACCCCGTGCTGTTCAACCCCTCCACCACCACAAACAACGCCGCAAAAAACACCAACAAATGCCAATCCACATGCTTGAGCACCACATGCGTGTCCCGACGCGCCACCACCATAATCAACGCCGCGCCCGACAATGCCGTCCACGGCAGATTGAACCCGGCAAGAAATCCCGCAAACACCAGCACAAACACTCCGCCCACAATAACACACAACTTCACATCTAACGGCGGCGCCGCTTCACTCGTCGAATCGGGATTGATCCCTGCCGCCCTCAGCGTCTTCCGAAAACCCCATGCCAGCACCGCATAATTGATCGCCAAACATACCGCCGCAACCGGCACGAGCGTCAACGCATAACGTCCAAACGACATCCCCGACATTTGTCCAATGATCATGCATTGCGGATTACCTACCAATGTCGCCACACTCCCCGTGTTGGCGCTCGTCGCCAACGCCATCAGGTATGGCAACAACGGTAACCGCCCCCGAACAATGACCGCCACCACCAACGGCGTCAGCAACAGACACACCGTGTCGTTGACCAGCAACGCCGACAACATCGCCGAGGTCAACATCACCAATAGCAACAACCGTTGCGGCGTTCGCGCATGACGCAAAATCCAATCCGCCGCCCACCCGAAAAATCCCGCCATGTGCAAGTACGCGGCGATGAGCATCATCCCCAGCAACAGCACGATTGTGTTGTAATCCACCGCCCGATAGGCCTGCTCCGGTGTCATCACCCCCGTGGCCACCATCAACACCGCCCCCAGCAACGCCGCCGCCGGCCGATACAACGGCAACACCTTCAAGCGCCGCCCACTGATCAACACATACGTCACGGCAAAGACACCAACGGCAATCACCTCTTTGTTCCAACTCATGGCTCCGTCAATACCAAACCCCACCTGCAAATCAAGTCCCACCCTCCCCACAACTTCTCCCTCTTGCAGTTTGAGGCGGGACCGATTCTATTCCTATTCCAGTGGCACCAGCAAAGAACGCTGTTTTTTTGGCCACCTCGCACTGACTACACTGCCATTGGACCGGCTGCAGAACCGCCGTCTAACTTCATTCCCAACCCATCCCGACAAACCCGCACTTCAGCAACCGTCTGCAAATTGGTTAAGTGGCAATCATTGTCGTTGAAGATGTCATGATAAACACAATCACACACTGATCGCCTTCTTGCGCGGTTTCCTCGTATAGTTTGATGAAGAATCTCTTACCGGTTTCATTCTGCAAATAGTTCTTCTTAATGAGATTGCGCTCTGCGCAAAGAGTTTGTTCATTCTTCATTCATGTCATCCGATTCGCCCTTGTCCTTTGGAACCCTGTGGCCGGCACAAATCTCGACACTGTCTTCACGACCGCGGCCACAAACAACGCACCGATAACCATCATGCCGAAAGATTTCTTCCTTCACTTCCGGTGGAAAATCCTGAAGTTCCATCTGATGCACAGGGCCAGGATCGTATTTGTAAACTCCTTTACGGACTTTTATCAGAACCCCTTCTTGATGCCGCTTGCGATTCGCACACCACGTATCTCGCGGTTTCCTGCCATATTGGGTTAGATACTATCCCTCAATTGGTCAACAACAGGTCCTGGCGAAGCATCCTGTTTAGGGGGTTGTCTGAAGTATCTGACAATCAACTCTGTAATGCTCACGTGCTCCACCCGACCCCCTGCACCGGTAATTTCAACTGAGCGATTCCAACCTGGTCAAGCAGACGTTTCACAGCAAGCTCGCAGTAAGCACGCGCAATTTCTGTTCCGATGCCATGACGGTTCGTCTCGTAGCAAGCGACCAGAGTTGTGCCACTTCCGAGAAATGGATCCAAAACCGTGTCACCCACAAAACTGAACAGCTTGATACAACGACGTGGCAATTCCACCGGATACGGCGCAGGATGACCAATGCGCTTTTTGCTCTCACCGCTGAATGTCCAGACACCGTTTGTCCACTCCATGAACTCCTCACGTGTGATGTCTGAGACGCCGGATCCCGATGTTTTTTTCCATGTTTCCTTGTAGAGAACAACGATTACTTCGACAGGGGCAATCACAAAAGGAGCCGAGGCGGAGAGCCAGGACCCCCACGCTGTGCGGCGTGAGATGTTTTGTTCATTCCAGATTATGGTGGAGTGGTATTTCCAGCCTATGCTTTTTGCAATCGTGGTAATGTCAGCACAAACGCTTTGTTGCCCGCCTTTGTTCTTGTCCAGCGGGATATTGAGGCAGAACCGCCCGTCACTCTTGGCCAAACGATAACATTTTTCCATCCACTTCCTTGTGAACTCCAGGTACTCGCCGTATTCCAATTGATCGTTGTGCGTGCTGTACGCGATGTCCACGTTATACGGTGGAGAAGTTACAATCAGATCAACAGTGCTTTCCGGTATCGCGGTCGTTGTAAGGATGTCCGCGTTGTAAATCGTGAGATTGTCGCGGTCAAAAAAAAGTTGTGGCGACTTGGCATGCGAAGAGGCAACAACCTCTTGAACGAGGTTGATCGCCTTCTTTGCCCGCGTGGGGGATTTACGACCTTTCTTTGTTTGCATGTTCTCCTCACTTCGCTTGCTTAAAACTCATTTCAAAACCTTTCGCAGCGTAAGCATGGCGCAAGCGAGATGAAACAAGTCCATATCACTCTCCTGACCTACCCTCTCCATTCGGTCGTTTGGGGTGAGAGTCTGGATAGGATCATAGCGTCTTTTGGTTAGTTGTCCATCCCCTCTGTTATCTGCCTCCAACAGTATCCCTGGGGGAGAGGGATGCTGTTCGCGCGGCCCGTGCCGCGAACTCTGCTGGCGTCTGGTTGTTCAAGGCGCTGTGAGACCGATCCGTATTGTATGTCCACCGCCACTGGGTCGTGGTCTGGCGGGCGTCGGCGACACTCACAAACCAGTGCTCATTCAGGCACTCATCACGAAACTTACCGTTGAAACTTTCGATGAATGCATTCTGCCGCGGCTTGCCCGCTTCGATGAAGACCAGTTCGACTCCGTGCGTATACGCCCATTGATCCAGCGCTTGCCCGCCAAACTCCGGTCCGTTGTCGATGACGATCTGGCGCGGACAGCCGCGCTGCTGCCGTCATTGCTCCAACGTCCGCACCACCCGCGCCCCCGGCAGCAAAGTGTCCACTTCAATCTGCAAACATTCCCGCCAGTACTCGTTCAGAATGTTCAACACCCGCAGCCACCGACGATCGGCCAGACTGTCGGCGACAAAATCCATCAACCAACGCTCATTCAAGCGCGTCGGCAGTGTCAGCGGTTGTCGTGCCACCCTTGCCGTCGCAGCAGCCACGTCAACCGCCGATAGCCATACCGTTTCCGCGCCTGCGCCACAGGGCGCAACGCCGCTCGTAATGGCCCGGCGTTGACTCACCCCAAAAATGCTCCTTGGTGGTGGTGACCACCTCACGCCGCACGGCGGACTTGGTCAGAAACGGCGCAAGGTGAGAATCTGCTTGTCCAACATGGCGTCGGCCAACAGTCGTTTCAGGCGTGCATTCTCCTGCTCCAACTGCCGCAGCCGTTTGGCGTCGCTGAGTTCCATCCCGCCGTACTTGGCTTTCCAGCGCTAATAGGTTCCTTCGCAAATGCCGTGTTTGCGGGTCGGGTCGCTCAGCGCCACACCGGCGTCGGCTTCCTTGAGAATCCCGATGATCTGTTCTTTACTGAACCGTTTGCCTCGCATCTTTGTCCTCCGTGACGCTTGTCGCACATCCGAGGACTCTCTTTCAAGTTGGCCCAGCTTCTGGGGGGCAGGTCACATTACCCGCTGACCGTTTTCTTGTTGTCGTTTCAAACTTTCCAGCAATTCAATCCCACGTCGTGGATTACTCAGATCTTTGTGACGCTGAGAATATTGCCGTAACCATACAATTGCTTCGTCTACATCAGCTCCATGCTCGATTAAAACAACAGCATGATTCGTTAATTGACTCGAAGCGCAAAAGGCTAATACTGTCCATTTAGGATAATCTGTGTGAGTAAGTAAGATGCCACGATTTACCATGTCGGGATAAAGGTGGAGCGTTTCGATAAAAGCATCCAATGACCTGCTTTTCTCAATGACCTCAAACAGAGGATTTGTAGGTCCTGCTGGAAACCCGGTCTCTGCATCTCTAAAATACGAACACCCCAAAATCCCCAATAGCAGGATTACACCCATAATACTCCGTTGGATATTCATAGATTAGTGTCGATCTTTTTGGACATTCGTTACTGACCTGTGCATTTCCTCTTGGCGGATTTCCTGCAACGTTCAAGCGCTACCCCCTCTTCTTGTGGTTGCGGCTCGCATCGGGCATTAACATAACTTGGATTTAACGGGTCTGACCTCGGGTCCATGTCCGAAACCACATATCCCTCTATAAACCCCTCTTGCCAAGTTTCTATCCACCTGTGCCCAGCCGCACAACATTCTGTCCTGCAGATATTCGCAATGCGACAAGCAGTTCTAGGACGTGTTGTTGGCTTCATTGACTTCCAGTAAGTTCTGGTAGAGACAATACCAACAGGCCCAGTCAGAGAACTTACCTCCCCCTCTCCTGGCCTACTAGTGACCATTGGCCCCGCAACATCTACTCCAAACCGAGGTTGATAAAGTGCTTCAACTTCACCAAAAGAACTTGTTGTTGGTCCACATGGCAATCCTCTTAAACGACCGGTGGCATTGTACACATCGTTGACAGCAAGACCAAAAACATCTGTTTCATTTACCACGTTATCGTACACATACCTGTATAAATTCACATCCCCAGCTTCAAATCGAACAGGATCCAGTTGCAGGAACCGTCCGAGTACCGGTGAGTAGAAGCGGTGGCGGTAGTCGTAGAGGGCGAGTTCGGGGAGGTATTCGCGGCCGGTGAAGAGGAAACGGTTGGTAACGGAGGAGGTAGGTAGTAGATGGTAGGTGGTAGATAGGATGGACGGTTGCCCGTACACGTCGTAGGTGTAGCTCTCGACCACGTTGCCGGTGGAATCGGTCAACGCCACCGTGCTGCCGAGACCGTCATGGTGGTAGTAAACGGTGTTGGTCTCAGTCACGCGACAGAGGAGTTCGTCTATCACAGGGCCGTGATAGTAGCGCGCCAACAGGTTGCCGGCAAGATTGCGTTCTTCCAGCAAGCTCCAGCCGTCGTAGATGAGGTACGTTGTCACGCCATTGATCACCCGTTTCACGCACCGGTTACGGGCGTCGTAGTAGAACTCGGCCACGACGGATGACGGCCCTCCAGTGGCGCGGATCAACCGGTTCTGGGCGTCGTAGGTATAGCTCCAGTCACCCAACACGCCGGCCACGGTGTTGCTGAGGTTGCCGTTGGCGTCGTAGCTGAGCGTGCTGCCGTCAACGACGGTGTATTGGTT